>JACCDQ011681956.1_pt1 | contig 16400 bp, 16 predicted proteins | sample 7446031 | NCBI WGS metagenome assembly JACCDQ01 (sample SAMN15323442, study PRJNA562643) | freshwater metagenome | isolation source: river surface water | place: USA:Blue River Watershed | collected 2017-08-17
CACTGATAAGATTATCCGTGGGAAGGATTTGGGACTCATTGACGCCCATCACAAACATAGGGATGGTTTTACTGGGAGCACTGACCAAAACTTTCGGTGCTCCTGCCTGAAGATGTGCGGATGCACTATCTTGCTCGATAAAAATGCCTGTACTCTCAAGAACTACATCAACATTCCACTTTGCCCAAGGGATATCGGTAGGATTACGCTGTGCACTAACGGCAATCAGTTGTCCCTGTACGATGAGGGCTGCTCCATCGGAGGAAACCTGCACATCGGGAAGTGCCCCATGCACAGTGTCATAAGTCAAAAGATATTGCATGTAAGGTGCATCAATTAAATCATTAATGCCAACCACTTGAATATGTGGACCTTGCTGCATTTGGTTGTGAGCCAAAACTGCCCGTAACGCCATGCGTCCAATGCGCCCAAATCCATTAATACCCAGTCGAATTGTATTGCTCATAATGCTCCTTCAAATAGTATGAGCATGATAAGGTATTTGTGTTTTTTAGTAAAGAGTATGCGCTTACATCGTAGAGGTAGCGTCTACAAAAAAAAGCAGCCAAGAGCGTGTGCTATTGGCTGCTTAAGAGGTGATGAGAAATTAGCGCGTAGCTTTTTGCTTCACATTCTTAGAGACCGAGGCAACGGTTTGCTCTACCGTTTGAGCAACTTGTTTTCCCATTTGAACATAAGCCTCCATCGCTTTTTTACTTTGCTCTTGAGCACTAGAGGCATGGCGTGCAGCTTCTGCAGAATAAGAAGAAGAAAAACTCTTCATCCACTCTTGCGTCTTTTGTGCCTGTGCCGTAGCAAACTTCATTTGCTCTTGCGCCAGCTGTGTGAGCGTTGGAAGCACTTGCTCGGGCTTAGAAACATGTACTAAATCCGAGAGTTGCTTAAAGCCAAACTGAGAAACAGATTCGAGTTCTTTAATGCCGTAAGCGAGTGCCGCTTGCATTTCTTTTTGAGTGCGCTCCATCTGCTCTTTGGTTTGCTCGGTAAAAGCAATAGCTTCGATTTGTTTCATCCATTGTTCGATCATGATATAGTCTCCTTAGTTAAATGTAGTGGGGAATCCACTTAAATGAGAGTATAAAGTAAAAAATGTTGCAATGCAACATTTTTTTTAAAAAAAAGATATTTTTTTTAAATATTGACAGGTTGGACATCTTTAAGTACCGTATGGACCTTCAAAGGAGTGTAGCTTGAGCACATTAAAAAATATAGAACCATTGGGATTGAGTTATCAAGATATCCAGCAGATCGCTGAAAAAATAGCTCAAAAAACAAAAGTAAGAGAAATCGAAGATTATAGTATGCTCATTTCCGGGCTGGGTGGGAAAATCGTCTATGAAGAACACAGTGCATGGGAGAATCCTGCTGCAGTAAGTCAGCGTATTTTCGCCCCTAGTGAATTTGAGGTGTTCTTGCCAAAAAATGCGAGCATCACTTTGAATAATGTGGTTTTGGCGAGTGCTTTGGCATATTATTTTTTACACTCTTTAGAGGGGAAAGTTCCAATGAGCATCCCAAGGTTTGAAAAAAATCATGCCCACCTTGAAGGGTTGTGGTTTTCTTTGGCCTTGCTAATGCCAGACGCACAATTCGCTTTTTCTTGCAAAAATGCAAAAAGCACCGATGAGCAATTGGCGAAAATTTTTAAAGTGCCTCAAGAGCTTGTGGCGTTGAAGCGCAAAATATTAACACAAAATCATATTTTATAAGTTTTGTAATAACCGGAGTTTTTGTGCACGAGATAGTGCAACGTGAAAGTATAAAAGATGGTAATTTTTTCAGACATAAGGCTCGCAAAACAGCGAGTTTTATTTTTTTGTGATACAATGAAGCCTATCACAAAATGCTGTATTTTATAGAGAATGCACAATAAAAGGATAATGATATGGTAAACAAAAAACAAAGCTCTAAAAAACAAGAACTAGACGGGGCGGCAGCTAAAAAAGTGAAGCCCATAGGAAAGGCAAAAAAAGAAAAGCTCCCAGACGCCTCGTCCGAAAATGCATTAGAGTCTGCTGTGGATAAAAGCGATGCGGTTACCACAAAAGATGCTTCAAACGGATCTGTTGTGCCTGTGAGTGCAATGAATATGGATTTTGAAGATCAATCTGATGGGTGCGAAGTGTATGATGAGGTCGATCAGGCTAATTTGATTCAAATGGCTCAAACAGAACAAATGTTAGCATCGATTCGTCAGCGTGTAGCACCAGAAAAGCATCCTGATTTCAATGGTTCTGACTGTGTAGATTGTGGAGACGTTATTCCCAAGCCCCGTTTGGCGATGGGTAAAGTACGATGCGTTTCTTGTCAAACGGAGCGCGAGGAGAGGCAAAAACAATTCGGACGTCCTTACTAAAAACGGTAGTTTATTATAGGATTCGCTCAAATAGTGCAAATTTGCCGTGATTTTGGTTTATTATTTTAACAATAAAATAAAGAACCAAGAAACGGGTTTAAATAAAAACTTTAAAAATGAAAGGGCTGCCCGTCTTGGATGAAGGAGTGGAAAAATAAAAATTTTAAATAAAATTTTAAAAGGGTTCCACGTTTTAAATTCGTAAACAAAAAAAAGCCAAGAAAAAAAGGCAAGAAATAGAGTCCTTCTTTTTTTGAATTTAATATCTAGGGCTTCCATAAGTTTTTTGCTAATCAGATAAAGTATGCCAAAAGATAAGAAAAATTCAAGAGATTGCACTCATTGCAAAGAATGGAGTTTTGCGATAAGTTTTCTGAAGTTAAATATTAGAAAAAAAGACTAAAGAGCATTATGGAAGAAATAAGAAAGAGTGAACATCAATATATTTACATTAAGGGGCTCACACACACAGGAAAAGTTTTTCGTCCTAGCGATTGGGCAGAGCGTTTATGCGGTGCCGTCGCTTGTGCAACGCTGCCTGCGAATAAAGTTCTCAATCCCGTAGGATATAATGTGTGTGCTTTGCCTGTAGTATTGGACGGGGTCTCAAGTGTAAAAATTTATGAAAAACTAAAACAAGAGCATCCACTGGCATTTGAATTTTTATTAAATTTTGCAAGAGATAATCATTTAGAAGTGTTAAGGTAAAACACGTAACCGCCTCTCTTAAGTTTTAGACCGTAGCCTTAAAAAGTGTTTTTCAATTTCGATAAAATGAGGATCTTTTAAATTTAAGAGAATATTTTGCGTAAAAATAGATGTTTGCTCTTCTGGCTCTTCTTGCTCTCCTAAGGCTTGCTCCATTTGTTTTCTTTGCATAATAGAAGTGGGTTTGCTATCAGAGGACTCTTCGGGTCCTTTTATGTGTCCTGGTAAGTCACTTTCCCGAAAAGAGGCAATCGGTTTGGTAGGTTGAATTTCAATATCTGGAGTGACGCCTTTGCTTTGTAGCGAAATGCCTAAAGGGCTATAGTATAAGCTGGTAGTGAGTTTAAGTGCGCCATCTTCATCCCCTAAAGGAAGCAGGCTTTGGACGCTGCCTTTGCCAAAGGAGCGTACGCCGACAATCGTTGCTCTCTTATGCTCCTTAAGTGCGGCAGAAACCAATTCGCTGGCACTCGCAGAGCCTTCGTTAATCAGGATATAAAGTGGTAAAGATTCGAGTGGGGACTGAAACTGTGCTTTTAAATTTAAAATAGGATCTTGGGTAACATCAGAGGGTCCCGCCCAATCATCTGGACGTGCGGTTAAAATAGTGTCTGCCCGATTTTTATGACGAATCGAAAGAACAACACTATCAGAGGGTAAAAATATGCCTGCTAACCCTACGGCAGCGGGCACTAAGCCGCCGGGATTATTGCGCAGATCTAAAATGAGCCCTTGGGTCCCCACTTGTAGTTGAGTTTCAAGAACATCGACTAGCTCTGGAATGAGTTTTTCATTAAATTGCCGTACCTTAAAATATAAAAATGGATCCCCATTTTGCGTTTGCAGCGTTGCCCACTGAACCGTTGGAACTTGAATATTTTTACGTTCAACCGAAAGCGTTTTAATCAAGCTGTTTTCTTGGTGGACCATAAGAGAGACTTGCGTATTGATAGGACCCCGAATGCGCTCGAATGCTTCGTTTTTAAGTGTACTAATAGGAATGCCGTTGACTTCTAGAATTTTATCTCCTTTGCGGAGCCCTGCTAGAAAGGCGGGTCCATTTTCTTGAACATCTTGAACTAAAATATGACCCTCATCAAGCTTTGGTTTTCCTGTGATTCCAATGCCCCCATAAATGGCTTGTAAGTCATCGGTCATTTTTTGGTATTCCGCCGCTGTTAAATAGGCAGAGTGGGGGTCTAGTGTTTCTACGAATCCGGACAAAATGCGCTCTTTAAGAGACGCTGCACTCATATTCTCAATATAAGAGTGCTCAATATGAGTACTCACTTTGAGTAAGGGATAAATGGCAGAAAGTAAGTTGGACTTCCAGAGCATATACCCAAAGCTAGCAATAAAAAAAACAAGAGCTCCTGCGGCACTCGACAAAAGGAAAAAAAAGGTTTTTTTGAGATACATATGAAGTTAAAGTCTTTTTGTTTTCTTGGGGGGCTCCAAGGGAGCTGGTATTTGATTGGAAAGTTCAATTGCCTCAATTATAGAGGAAAATTGGAGCCGATCAATGCGAGAGAGTTCAAAAAAATTATTAATTTCAATGGAGCTGGCATGTGCATGCCAATTTAAAAGCTCAGAGAGAGTCCACGAGGTGACAGTGAGTGCTTGCTCTTTTATCGAGGTGTTTTTTTTGCTCCCTTTTTTGGGTGTATCTGGAATTGCCAAAACTTGATAAATTTTTAGACTTTGGAGATCGATAAAAGGAGTGCCGATGTGTTTTTTGTCCACGATGGCGCCAGATGAAGCACTCCAAGAGTATGTCTGGGGCTCGCTCCAGCTCTGTTGCAAAGATGCATTCATATGAGCAAGTGCCGTGGCAACAGTGTGCTTATGTACAGAGCGATAGTAGAAGTGATGATCTAAATTTTTGCGTCGGATACTGGGCTCAAAGAAGACCTCTTGTTTGAGTTTTTCAATATTCGTATCAATTTTTTCAAAAAAAGTGCGATACACAGATGTCTGAGACAGAGGGACTCGAGATTTTAAAACAAAAGTATCCGACTCTAGATCATAAGAAGGCTTATCAAAAAAATAATAAATAGGGGCTCCTTCTGGTGGATAGGGCTGTTGTGTTTCAAAATCAAGGGCAAGCCTACGATTTCTTTGAACGTTCCTAAACTCCTTAAGGGCTTGTAGCGTTAATTGGAAAATAAACTCGGCAGAGGTTGCGGGACACTTCCATTGTTTTTGCTCTGGGAGAAACTGTCCTCGGTTCGATTTGAGTCTTGCGATGAGGTTCTCATTGAAAGGAAACGCGAGGAAAAAAGAGGAGTCTTTAAATGTGATGGAGATCGATGTCGTTTGTAAAATATGCTGAACAGCGCTGTCCTCGATAACCTTAAGGGGAAAAGAAGGAGGTGCAAAGCTGCTGGTAGTGGGAATGCCTTGAAGTTGACATAGTTTTTTCAAGCGTTTAAAAAATTTTAAAGCAGTATTTTTTTTCGCCTCATTTTGCTCCAGTAGTTTCCTCTCGAGTTCCTGTAGTTTGGGAGCAATCAGCTCTGGTGTCATGTTTTTAAATGCCCAGGCTTTGTTCGCGCCATCCCAAAGTGCTGCTTTGCTACGTGCAAGCTGTCGAAATTCTTCACTGTAAAAAGGGAGGCGCACCAATAAGCCTTTACCTTTTTGTAAAACAAAAAAAGAACCAAGCGATTGCCATTGGGGAGTATCAGGGGTGGAGGACATTTTATTTTTATTCTATCAAAAAGCAGTCTTGCGTCCAAATAACGCTCATCCTCTTATAATAAAAAAGTAAGCCTCAGGAGGAGGCTTACGTGTTTAAAAATACTCTTGAGAAGATTTTTTAAAGCGCTCATAGTGAGCAATCACTTTTTTTGCATAGCGCTGCTCTTTGTCTGCAAGATTTCCGTTGTATTGTTGCAAAGCGAGCATCGTATTACCTTTAAAGCGCCGAGAGTATTCGGAGAAAATTTTTGCACCAAGCTCCACATTGTCGGAGACGCTTAAAATATCTCCAGAATTGTTTTCAATCACTTGGATTTTTTCTGGATGTGCTTTGGGCAGAGCCTGTGTGAGCCCGAGTGCCCCTACGGAAGATTGGGCAATGGGATTAAATCGGCTCTCTTGAGCAATAATTGCGAGCATTAAAAGAGGGTCAATTTGATATTTTTTACTCACAGCAAAAGTATTTTTAATAATTTCGGTAGCAGCACTGCTGGCAATACTATATTGTTTAGAGATATAGGCGACTAGCCGTTTTTGAACTTGAACACTGGGCTCATAATGTTTAAACAAGTGCTGCAAGTCAGCAGAGTCTTGCTGATAAAAAGCTGCAATTTGTTGGTGTTTTTTAAGATAATGTCCAGCACTCGTGCCAGAAATACCCATCGCATAAGCTTTAGGGGCAAGCTGTTTGAGATCATCCAGAGAGTATCCGTTCCAAAGAGCAGTGGTTAAAAGTGCATTTCCTGTAAGAAATACAGAAATTAGTATTTTTTTGATAAACCGAGTGTGGTCTGCCGCTGGGTCTTGAGAAAGACACGTTCGTAGCTCTTTAGTATATTGAATGTGTGGCATCGTTGAATTCTCCTATTACAAGTGCTTTATGCACTGGAAAGCAAGTCAGATTATAGGCTTTTTGAAGGAAGAAAACAACCTTATGGCAAAATATCACTTTTCCTCTGGTTCTAGAAACGATAACATGGGTGTTATCGGTGCAAAAAGTACAAGGTTGACATTATCTGAAAAAAAATGATAATTGGCACTAGTAAATATTTTTAGAAGCTAAAGTTGTCCCATAAAGGCAAAAGCAAGAGCTCTATAGAGGATTATTATGAATCAAAACACAAGAGATAATAATAAAAGCGGTTATTTGTATATTAATAAACAAAAAACTGCAGAAAAGCAGCCCGATTGGCGCGGGAAAGTCACCATTAATGGAGTGGAGTATTTAATCTCTGGCTGGGAGAGAATGCAAAATGGGGATAAGATGATTTCACTAAAGGTAACGGATCCCAAAGATTTACCCGCAGCTGGAAATCGGGGTACTGGGGGGGACACAAATCGCTCTACGGGCAGTTCAGGAAGAGGGAGCTCTGTGCCTAGTGCAAATAGTGCTCCATCGAGTGCTCCTAGTGCCAAGCCCTATACTCCGCCTGCACATGACAATATCCCCGATTTGGATGATTTGGATAATCTATTTGATGGTAATTAAGCACAAGTTGCTTCTTAGAAAAAGTAGTACAATGCAGAGTGCTTCCGAAGGGGAGCACTTTTGTTTTAATGCAATACTAATACAATATGTAAAACACACTTTGGATAAATCGGTGATTAAAAAAGAAGGAATGAAATGTTTCAATTACAGAGTACATACGCTCCGAGTGGGGACCAAGCTAGTGCCATAGAGAGTCTTGCAATGGGGCTCCAAAGGGGGGATGGCTGCCAAACATTATTAGGTGTGACGGGTTCTGGAAAAACATTTACGATGGCCAATGTAATTGCCAAAACGGGACGTCCAGCATTAGTATTGGCTCCAAATAAGACTCTGGCAGCACAGTTATATGCAGAATTCAAAGAATTTTTCCCAAAAAATGCAGTAGAATATTTTGTGTCTTATTATGATTACTATCAACCAGAGGCATATGTGCCAGCAAAAGATTTGTATATTGAAAAAGATTCAAGTATCAATGAACAAATTGAGCAAATGCGTTTATCGGCCACAAAATCCTTATTAGAGCGCAAAGATGTAGTGTTGGTCGCCACGGTGTCTTCTATCTACGGACTTGGGGATCCTAAAAATTACTTACAAATGATTTTGTTTTTAAAAAAAGGTCATAAATTGCCAAGAAAATATATGATTGAGCAATTAGTAAAAATGCAATATGTGCGCAACGATGAGGAGTTTTTGCGTGGAACATTTCGAGTGAGGGGGGATGTATTGGATATATTCCCTAGTGAGCAAGCTCAAGATGCTATTCGTGTAGAAATGTTTGATGATGAAATCGATGCAATTTTTAAAATTGATCCCATTGGAGGAAAAAAAATTGAAGCCCTTGATGCGTATAACGTCTTTCCTGCGACGCATTATGCCATTCCAGAGGAACAAATTAAGCGGGCTATTGAGAGTATTAAAAAGGAGTTAAAAGAGCGCGTGGCAATTTTGAATAATCAAAATAAAGGGTTAGAGGCTCAGCGATTACTAACACGCACTAATTTTGACTTAGAAATGCTCGAAGAAGTGGGTTTTTGTAAAGGAATTGAAAATTATTCATGGCATTTAACGGGAGGGCAAAGCGGGCAGACCCCTTGTACCTTATTTGATTATTTACCAGAAAATGCGTTGCTTTTTTTGGATGAGTCCCATTTGATGGTGCCTCAAATCGGTGCGATGTATAAGGGAGATCGGGCAAGAAAAGAAAATTTAGTAAATTTTGGCTTCCGCCTTCCCAGTGCGCTGGATAATCGCCCCTTAAGATTTGATGAGTTTGAAAAAAAAATGCCTCAGTGCGTCTTCGTATCAGCAACGCCCGCAGAATATGAAATGACAAAAAGTGCTCAAGTGGTCGAGCAAGTGATTCGTCCGACAGGCATTGTAGATCCAGAAATCGAAATCCGCCCCACGGAATTTCAAGTAGAGGATGCGATTAAGGAAATCGCAGATGCACAGCAGCGAGGAACAAGAGTATTGGTGACCACTCTAACCAAAAAAATGTCCGAAAAAATCGCCGATTATCTAAAGGAGCAAGGGATCGAAGCCAGGTATTTACACTCAGATATTGATAATGTAGAGAGAATTGAAATTTTAAAAGGGCTGCGCGAGGGGGACTTTAATGCCTTAATAGGAATTAACTTACTGCGAGAGGGGCTGGATTTGCCGGAGGTCGATTGCGTCTTGGTATTGGATGCAGATAAAGAGGGCTTCTTAAGATCGGAGCGTAGCTTAATTCAAACGATTGGACGAGCAGCAAGAAATCCAAATGGGCGCGTCATTTTGTATGCAGATAAAAAAACAGATTCGATGCACAGGGCAATGGAAGAGACCGCCCGTCGCAGGGGAATTCAAAAAGCATTTAATGCTAAACATGGAATTTTTCCGACACTGGCTGTGAGTAAAATTAAAAATGTATTGGGTGTAGAAAAGCTGACTGATGAGAAGTCAGTAGATTTGATTAGTACAGGGCAACAGAAGGGAGCACTGCTTCTGGAGGAGTTCTCACAGATATCTCGAGAAAAATTAGAGAAGCAAAAAAAGCAGCTAGAGAAACAAATGCAGCAATATGCAAAAGATCTGAAATTTGAAGAAGCTTTGGCGTGTAGAAAAAAAATTGAAAAAATTACAGCCTTTTTGTTGCTTTAGTGGAATCGTGGAGAATATCGTTGGGTTTCCATTCGATACGAAGTGAAACGCTTTGGGATTACAATTCCGGGATTACAATTAACCTAGTCCGATATCTTGTGCTTGAATATTTTTTTCAAAATTATCGAGCAAGTTGGTGTCTTTTTGACTTTTTAGTTGATGCTCTTTGAGTGCGTCAGAGAGCAAATTCATGGTATATGAATGTAAAATAGCTTTAGGGTGTTGAAATATTTCCATCGCCCAAGGGTTGGTTTCCAAAAAAGATGAAATGAATTCGGGAGTGACATGGCTCATGCCATTTTTTTTACAAGCCGTTAAAATGCGCTGAGAAATAATTTTAATGGAATGTCCTTTGGTGGGGGGCATGGAGTAGCTTCGAATATTGATTTGGAGGAACCAATGAGCAAAGACGACTCCGACACTAAAGCCTTCGATTTGAACGGTAACATCATGTTTTTTAATAAAAAACAGAGCGGGTAGTAAAAAAAAGGGGGATTGTTTGTTTTTTTTAAAAACAATATTAATGTGCCTTTGGTCTGAAAGAAAAAGATTCGGAGTTTGCATGTCTTTGTTGTAGGCAAAAAACACTCTCACGTCAAGCGAGTGTGTGCAAAAATAAGCATAAGAGAAAGCGAAAAGGGGCTCCCAAGGAAAAGCAAACGGCTCCCTATGTTTTAAGTGGGTCTGCTTCAAAAAAGGTTATGTGCTAATTGTAGTGAGGGGGGACTTGATTTTATTTTATCGCTTGCTATTCTTGCAAAGCAATTAAAAAAAATACAATGCAAGGGGGCATACTTTATGTCAGATCATAAAAGAGAATATTGGAAAAAAACACAAGTGATCACGTTTGTGATCGCCGCACTGGGGATGGGGATTACATTTGGAACGATGTTTTTTGCCTCTTCATTAAAAAGCATTACCTTTTTTGGATGGGATTTCCCGTTTTATATGGGAAGCCAAGGCAACTTATTGCTCTACGTAGCATTGGTTTTCATGTATCAAAAATACATGGATAAAATTGAAAAAGAATATTGGCAAAAAGAGCAAAAATCTCAGGGTGAAAGCAATATAAACTGGGACGAAAAAGACAATCAAGAAGGGGACGAATAAAATGGGCACCAGTAATAACGAAAAAAGTTTTATGCGCAGAAACCTTATCTTATTAATGGTAGGGTTAGTGATTTTTACCGGATTTTTAGGTCTCTTTGAAGCAATGGGTATGTTCCGCTCGACTACAGGTATGGTCGTGCTCATTGCCAGTGTCGCCTTGTATGCGGGTATTGGGTGGTTTTGTAGAACCAACGATGCAGAAGAGTATTATTTAGCGGGTAAAAGAATTCCTGGTTTATATAACGGAATGGCGGTGGCCTCCGACTGGATGTCTGCGGCTTCGTTTGTGGGATTGGCAGGCTCTTTATATGTGCAAGGTTTTGATGGTTTGGCGTTCTTGATGGGTTGGACAGGGGGCTATGTGCTCATTGGCGTCTTGCTGGCTCCTTATCTACGGCGCCAAGGTGCTTATACTATTCCTGACTTTTTGGCAGCCCGCTTTGGGGGGCATCCAGTAAGAACACTGGCAATTTTATCCACAATTTTAGTGTCTTTTGTGTATTTAATTGCTCAAATTCACGGTGTGGCACTCATTGTGAGTCGTATGACGGAAGTGTCTTATACTATTGGTGTGTTTTTGGGTCTTTTTGGCATTATGTTTGCCAGTTTGGTCGGAGGTATGCGGGCTATTACGTGGACTCAGGTCGTTCAAGTTGTGATCATTTTGTTCGCCTACATGATTCCTGCCGCGTTGCTGTCGTACAAGATTACGGGAATTCCAGTACCCCAGATAATGTATGGAACAGTGCTCGATGATTTATCGGAGCGGGAAAATCAGCTCAATAAAGACGCTAAAGAGCTGGATGCTCGTGCCGCAATGAAAAATCTTTCTAAAGATGCTAAAGATCGGTTAGATATGATGGCGTTGAACACGACGGACAAAGAGCTGGTGTATCGCGTAGAAAAATGGATTTTAGAAGATCGTGTGCAAGAAGCCCGTTCTTTGAAAAAAGATGAAGATGTGATTGAAGATTTGACGCAAGCGGTCAACGCATTCCCCGCCAATGCGGATGAGTATACGGGAAAGCTCAAGTCAGATTTGGGTGTTGAGAAAAAAGTTGCTGCAGTACCTAAGCATACGGATAACTTTAAAGGCAAGGGCGGCGTCACCGATGACCCCGTAGCAAAGCTAAACTTTATGGCTCTTGTTCTGTGCTTAATGATCGGTTCTGCATCGTTGCCTCACTTATTGATTCGCTTTACCACCGCAAGCAGTGCCTCGGAAGCAAGAAAGTCTGTGACATGGTCCTTGTTTTTTATTGTGCTTTTTTATATCACAATCCCTGCCGTCGCTGTGTTTGTGAAGTACGATGTGTACAATACTTTAGTAGGAACGAAGATTTCGGATCTCCCCTTCTGGGTAACGGTATGGAATCGTGCGGACGCTTCTCTTGTGTCGTTTACTGACTTTAATAAAGATGGCTTGCTCCAATTGGCAGAGTTAAGTTTGGGTGGAGATTTAATCGTGTTGGCTTCGGCAGAAATTTCTGGTGCACCCTTCTTCTTGACGGGACTCTTAGCGATGGGAGGCTTTGCAGCCGCATTATCGACTGCCGATGGCTTGCTTTTGGCGATGTCTTCTGCTCTCTCCTACGACTTGTATGAAAAGATGATTTTGCGTCGCGATGAAAAGTTAACCACGACGAGCAAGAGAAACGTTTTGATTGCGAAATTAGCACTGTTAGTGATTGCCATTGCAGCAGGCTTAGTAACGTTAACCAAGCCAGGTTCTATCTTATTCATGGTGGCAGCCTCCTTTAGTTTGGCAGCCTCGGTTCTCTTCGTGCCCATGGTGCTAGGAGTGTTTTGGAAGCGTGCCAATGCTTGGGGTGCTTTCTTTGGAATGCTCTCTGGGCTTACGGTAACCATGTATTACATGCTGCGCACGTTCCCATTCTTTACAGATCTGGGAATCCCCAAGATGGATCTATGGTTTAGTGTGGCTCCTATTGGCAGTGGTGTATTTGGATTGGTGACTTCTTTTGTGGTGATGGTGGTGGTAACGTTACTTACTCCCAGCCCGAAGGAGAAAGAAATGAAGATGGTGGAAATGTTAAGAACGCCATCTTTGGAGGCACAGGATTAAAATAGTTGCCGAACCGTCCATAAATTGTGTAAAATGCTCTACTTTCAAGGTAGGGCATTTTTTTTAAGGGTTTAGCATGTTGGGATTTTCATTTTTTGCCAAAGGGTTGCTGGAAATAGGCATGCTTTTTTTATTTGGGCAGGGATTGCTGTGGTTTTTACTCTTATTGTTGAGTTTTGGAAAACCGCAAGAGAATATTGTGTATGCACTCTTACAAGTGATTACCAAGCCTTTATTTGCTATTGCTAGATTTATTATGCCAAAGGGGTTGGAGGAAAAACAGTATGGCATTGTAGCATTTGGCGTACTGTTTTCATTATGGACCACTTTGGTGTTGCTCATATTGCCTGAATTATGCCTTTCTGCAGGTTTTTCAAGTGCTTCTGCCTGCGTAGCCCAATATCGCTAAAAAGGAAGCACTACCAATGTATTGGACAGAAAAAATATATTTGATGTGGCGTGTCGTGGAGGCTCTCGTGTACAGAGAGACAAAGACGCGCTTTGGACAAAATAAGCTGGGGTATCTTTGGCTGATTGGGGAACCTTTAATTCAAATTGGCGTCTTTTATATACTATTGACAGTGACGATGCGCTCTTTGTTGCCAGGGGTCGATTACCTAATGTTTGTAACGATTGGTGTTTTGGGCTGGAATTTGTTTCAAGACACCTTAGTGCAATCGATGTCTGCAGTAAGTTCCAATAGTGGGCTTCTGGTTTACGGAAGAATTCATCCGATTGATACCGTGATTGCCAGAAGTTTGCTGGAGGGGATCGTGTTCGTAATGATTTTGCCATTAAGTATGGTCTTCTTACATTATTTTGGGCATCCAGTGCTTGGAATTAAAATGGGCTATGTGCTGCTAGGGGCTCTTTGTCTGTGGGTTTTGTCCGCTGGCGTAGGGATGTTATTTGCGGTTTTGAGTACACTGCGCCCTGAAATGAAGTGGTTGGTGAATGTTCTTATGCGTCCTCTGTATTTAATGTCGGGAATCATGTTCTCGATAAACATGATTCCTAGTGCGTATCAAAAATATTTGCTGTGGAATCCCTTGGTGCATGCATTTGGATTGCTCCGAGAAGGGCTTATGCCAAGCTATAGTGCCCCCTACGTGAGCATTACCTATTTGCTAATCTTTACGATCCTGTCATTAGGTGTGGGCTTCTTTGGGTTTGTCTCCCAAGAGCATCGGTTGAGGATGGAGTAACGGAATGAAGTGGTGGAGAAAAGAGCAAGAGCCCCAAGAGCTTCCTTTGAAAACAAAGGAAGGGGAAGAGTATTTATGTAAATTATCGAATGTCTCTAAAAGTTATAAGACGCCTCACGGAAAAAAAATTATTTTGGAAAATGTAAGTTTAACCGTTCCTAAAGAAAATATTGCAATTTTGGGGAAAAATGGGATGGGAAAATCCACTTTTTTGCGCCTATTGGCAGCAAAAGAATATGCAGATTCTGGCAGTATTAAGGTCAATGGGAGTATTAGCTGGCCCGTGGGGCTAACTGGTGGATTCCAGTCGTCTTTGACGGGGCGAGAAAATGTGCGCTTTGTGTGCTCTATTTATTGTCTTGACGAGCAACAAATCCAAGAAAGTATGCGACAAATTGAAGAGTTTTGTGAGCTAGGAGATTTTTTTGATGTTCCGATTAAAAAATATTCCAGTGGCATGAAAGCAAGATTAGGCTTTGCATTAAGTTTAACCTTTAAGTTCGATGTGTACTTGGTAGATGAGGTGACGTCCGTGGGGGATATCGTGTTTCGGCAAAAGGCACAAAAAGCCTTTGAGCAATTGCAACAAAGTGCCCATTTGCTGATGGTATCGCATGATATGAAGACATTAAAAAAATATTGTCAAAGTGCTTTGTTACTACATCAAGGGCAATTGCATTATTTAAAAAATATGGACGAGGCGATTGAGCGGTATTTGTCGAATAACTATGTATTTGAAACATGAAAGAGTGAAATATGTTTAACAAAATCAAGAAAAACTATTTTGTATGGTGTGTCATACTCCCCGTCTTAATGTTTACTTTATATAACGCATTTGTTGCAAAAGAGCGCTTTGTGTCTTCCGCAAGCGTTGTGATTCAAAATGTGGGAGGGGGAGGTGCTGAGGGGCTAGGAGGGCTAGCTAGTTTAATCTCTGGGTCTTCTAACTCGGTTGGGATGGATTTGTTGCACATTAAAGAGTTTATTGTTTCTGCAGACATGATGGATCGGGTCAACCAAAAGTTTGGATTATTGGACCACTGGAGTAACCAAGGATTAGATTATTTATATGCCCTACAGGGAGCTCAGTATAAAGAGAAGGCGTTAGAGTATTATCGTTCGAAAGTGAACACCGTGATTCATACGGAAACGGGCTCTCTAGGAGTTTCTGTGGAGACGTTTGAGCCGAAGTTGTCCAAAGAAGTCTTAGATTACCTACTCTTAGAAGCCGAGGCGTTTGTGAATGAAAATGCTCATAAAGCCGCAAGGGAGCAAGTGTCCTTCATTGAAAAAAATGTAGAAGAAAATAAAAAAGAATTAGATGCACTCAGGGCAACGCTAGTGAATTATCAGAAAAATAAACGTGTATTGAGTCCACAGCTTGAAGTAGAGCAAAAGGGACGTTTGTTGGCACAATTGGAAGAGAGTCGCTTAAAGTTGGAAGCCGAGTATGAAAGCAAAAAAGAATACATGGACACGAACGCTCCCGCAATGAAAGTGCTACGGAAAAATATTGATTTTACCGTACAAAGAATTGAGCAAGAGCGTCGGTCTTTAAGTGGTGGTGGCGTAAATTCTGTGAACACAATTTTTGATGAGTATAAGGTATTGGAAAGTGAGCTAACGCTTAAGTTTGAGGCTCTACGCGTATCGTTAATCGGTTTAGAAAAGGCAAAAATCGATGCGGCACGAAAATTAAAGCAATTGGTTTTTATTTCCTCCCCGATGCTCCCAGAGTATCCTCTATATCCTAGGGTATGGTGGGGTGCTTTTTATAGTTTTATTATTCTATCGATTTTGTTTGGCGTAGTGAAACTAATGAGTGGCGTGGTTCTGAACAGAAAATAACCCCCTCAAAAGCAGTGTGCATGTAGGGAGTCTAAAAGTCATTGTGTGCTCTGGCGAAATCAGAGATAATAGGAAAATTTTGATATTTTTGTAGAAAAAGGATGGGTTATGCATTTAACAAATGTAAAAAGAATCATTGTGGGACTTCTCTTGGGCGGGATGGGTTTACACGTGTGTGCGACCGACGTATTACGTGCCCAAGCACAAGGATTGCTCCCTACTGTAAATACGGGGATAGCCTCAGGGCGTAGCGTTCCAAATCCCAGCCCAGAGAGTCCCGCTGGCGGGCAGAGTGTCTCAGAAACGCTGGGGCAAATTGAGAAGCGCGAGCAGTTGGCGAAGAATATTGGAAGTTCGACCGTTTTTGGACAGTGGTTGTTCAATGGTGGCTTTGAAAAAAATAATATTAAAGGGTTCAACGCTCGTTATAAAGTATCCGTAGGAGATAGTATTTTAGTAAAATTGTGGGGGGTAATTAATCAAGAGCATCGGTTGATCGTAGATAAGCAAGGCAATGTGTTTATTCCTGAGGTCGGTCCCGTGAATGTATTGGGGGTAGAAAATCAGCGCCTCAATGAAATGGTCTCAGGAGCGATTGCTAAAGTGTATAAAAGCAATGTGTTTTCCTATGTAACCTTAGATAGCGAGCAGCCTGTGAAGGTCTATGTTACAGGATTTGTTGTAAGCCCTGGGTTATATTCTGGGCTCTCCTCGGACAGTGTGCTGTATTATTTA
>JACCDQ010387331.1_pt1 | contig 16399 bp, 10 predicted proteins | sample 7446031 | NCBI WGS metagenome assembly JACCDQ01 (sample SAMN15323442, study PRJNA562643) | freshwater metagenome | isolation source: river surface water | place: USA:Blue River Watershed | collected 2017-08-17
GATGCCTTTCAAACACTCAAAACCTTCATTGATGGCCAATCAAAAATGCTCAACATCAACAAAGCACAACTCAATGGCCTCATGGGCATAGTCGGTGGTGAATTGTTTCCAAAGAACAAAGGTGTTTCTGGAATGGATGACAATGGAATGATTGTAAACTCTGGAGAGCTCCTAAAAATGGACTTTCAAACCATAGGCCTTCAGGGGAAATACCGTGAACTCATTGGGGATCCCAGTGTCGGCTTCTTTGCTATGGTGTTTGGGCTCCCAAAATCAGGAAAATCAACAATGTGTTTGGACTTTGCCAATCACTTAGCAGCAAATCATGGTAAGGTTTTGTACTGCGCTATTGAAGAAGGATTCGGCTATACACTCAAAGAGAAAATAGAGCGACTAAAAGCCAATCACCCGAACTTGTTTGTCACCGATCGTGTTCCGGAACACCTGGATCAATTTCAATTTGTATTTATTGACAGTGTTTCCAAAGCTGGCCTAGAAGTTAGCGACATGGACGAAATGCGTAAGATGAATCCGAATGCTTCATTCATTTTCATTTACCATACCACCAAAGAAGGTAAATTCAGAGGGGTGAACGCCCATGCGCATGAAGTGGATGTGATTATTGAGGTGGAAAAAGGGAAAGCAACTTCAACGGGGAGATTTAATGCTGGGGGGAGTGTGGGGATATGAATTTAATTACTGAAAGGAAAATAAACGATATGAATTTATTTTATCAAATTAAAAAAACCTTGCTGATTAATCAATTCGCCTGAATTGCTTTCAGCATTAATAATACAAAAGTAAACTCCTTCATTAACTGTTTGTCCATTACAACATGTTCCGTTCCAAATTGGAATTTCAACACAATTATGTGGACTAGTTGTTATAGAGTCGAAATTACCTTGTGACATTGTTTCACCCCAACGATTTAATATTATAAATTTCAAATTCGAAATATTTTTTATTCTAATTGAAAAAAGGTCATTTAAGTTATCAGAATTGAGTGTAAATACATTTGGAATAATTACTTCAGATAAACATTCTAAAGGTGTTTTAATTGTAATTTGATCTGTAAAAATCCCGCATTTGTTTTTTGTTTGAAGTGTGTAAATTCCTGGTTGGTTTAAAGATGTTGTAGCTGTTGTATCTCCATTACTCCAAAAATAATTTGATGGTATATATTCTGTTGCCGTGACAATTATATTTTGCCCAGGGCAAATTTCAATTTCATGGTCAAAAATATCAGTATTTTCTCCAATTATTGTTACACACTTATTGACGAAATGTGCAACGCCTCCATAATAAACAGTACACTTTACCTCTGATAGCCCTGAATTGTTAAAAATCATCGTAGGGAATTGGCTTTTTGAAGTTTGGTTTTCATCGATGAACTCCCAATATATACTGTCAGGTGTTAAATTATTTGTCAGGCTAAAAAGAAATGTATCCGAAATACAACTTCCATTATATGTGAAGTCAATTGAGTCTTCAAAAATTAAAAAATGTGGTAAATTGGGAAGAGCAATCATTACACTATTGGTTGAATTCAGAGTGTCTATAAAAGTAGTATTCAAATTACATAAAGAATTCAAAGAATTTGGATTTGCAATTTCGAAAAGTTTTGTCCTAGTTGGAGAAATAGATCCAAAAGAATTTTGAAAGCATTCAATTGATGAAGCTGGATTATCGAACGAAAAAATTTCTGAATTTTGAAATCCATAAATCTTGCCATTTTTTGCTATCTGAAGTTGTGAGACATTTTTATTTTGAGTATTATAAACATTACCAGTAGCTAATTCAACTTGTTTTTCATTTACATAAATAACATTCCCATCCTGAGACCATTCTATTCCATATCCATTTTCAAAATTATACTCAAATTTCTTATTTAATGAAACAACCCCAGTTGCGTTATCAAAATCGAATACATATAATTTCTCATCTGTAGCATAGGCTAATTGAGTTCCAGTGCTATTGAATTTCATCTGCCCGATTTGAGGAGGTGCAAAATCAAATTCAGTTTGTATTGGATATGGTCGAACACCAAGATCGTCAATTAAATATGAATAAAACATACATTTAGTCATCTTAAATAATCCATCATTAAGCTTTTCTGATCCAGAATATTTAATAACAATTAGCCAATAGTATTTCCCATTACAATGTTTGGTAATAACCATTTTTTCAGAAAGAGTATCGGTTGAGATAATGTTCTGTTTATTCAAGATGTCATAACCACCATTTATCCCTTTTTTAATTGTTGAATAAGTTAGAAAAGATTTGCAAAAAACATTATCATAATCTCTTGAATTTGTAAATACATAAAACATTGAATCATTTTCTAAAAAAGGTATTATCAAGGAACCTTGAGTTGTTGACTGAATATGATTGGGTAATCCTGGTGAAAGATTATTTCCATTTTGTAGGACTTGATTCATTCCATCCAAAATGCAATCTCCATTAGTGTAGAATATTAGCTCTCCATTTTTATCAGAAATTGATGTTGAAGATTCAGTGGTTAGAAAATCCCCGAAATTATTACAAATTGGAGGTTCTGAATTGAAGTTTAAAATTAAATCACCAGGCAAAACCCAATTATTAGTTCTATTTTGGGACAAAAAGTAACTATTTAATACCGATGCAAAAATAAAAATCAGGAAATAATGTATTTTCATAGCTACTTTTTGTCTGTTAATAAAATTAACGAATTAAATTGATATAACCTCCCCATTCACTACCGGGAAGTGTTTCAACACAATTGCCAAAAAAATTCCAATGAATGCAATTAGTTATGCCAGCACCAGTAGGAGGTGAAGCGAGCACGAAATTTGATTGGCCACAGGGTTTTATTCTAAGTTGAAAGGTATATGCGCCATCTTGTGCATCTGCTCCAGAATCGGTTTTACCATCCCAATATATGTCACCTTGACGCAAATAGTCATTTGTAGCTCGGCCAACATCATCTTTTGAAACTGTTCTAATTATTTCGCCCCATCTGTTCCAGATGATTAACTGAAAATCGATAATGCCATATGCGGGCCCCTCACCAACAAGCATTGGTGCCATTGGTCCGTATTCAAAAATACGGAAAACATTATTTGCATCACCACCGTCGGGTGTAAATGAATTCCCGCAAATCAATCCACTACCTTGGGGACGTTCATAAATTAAAATGGGTTTTTTAATCTCAAGAGATGAACAAGGTGTAGTGAGACGAACCTCTAGGGTCCCATCAATGTTAGGAGCAGTAATTGTTTCTCCTGTCCCAATAAATTGCCATGCTGAGCCTAATGGAAGGGAAGGCTTAAAATACCAATTCAATTGAACATTTTCTGGTGAACCAAATTGATCATAAAATGATTGTGTGTTAGGTGAACAACCATTTAAATTTAATGTTGCGCTTACAGTTGAATTTAATTCACATAAAGTGTAATTCTGATTCAATGTAATTGTGTATCCAGATGGTAAAAGGAAATATAGTAGGGTATCTCGTGCTATACATCCGTTTGACATAGTGACTGAAGCCATAAACGCTGTACTTTGGGTGGGTGACGTGAAATTAAGAATTGGTGTGTTGTTAGAATATCCAGTAGGGTACGAGTTCCATGAATAACTTAATCCGCCTTTCCTAGTAGCGTTTAGCGCATATGATTCTATTAATGTATTGCCGCAACATTTAACAATATCAGGTCCGATATTTAGAGATGGGCAATTTACAGTAAAGAAATTACTTATTTCATTCCATTCTGAACAATGATTCCAAACAGCCAATTTTACTTTATATCGTTTTCCGCATTCCAGTTGCTTTCCTCTATCAGTAATAAACGTTCTAATATTAAAGTTATTTGGAGCTTGTTGTGCTATGAACCAATCGTGAACATCTAATCCACTTGGAACGGCGGAATTATTATTATCAACTTCAAGTACTTCAATGTAATAACTATCTTCTCCTTCACTCAATGCACCATTTAATGATAGTGGCTGCTCCAAACATATTGAATTACTACTAATAGTCATATTTGCAATTGCTGGCCAATTGGTACACAGTCCGTCGAGATACATATATCCGAAATGCCCACCTTGAGGACAATCTCTTGCATATGCGACAAATGTTAATGTTTGCCCAACATATGATGATAAATCGTATTCAATACATTCCCATTTTTTGTATACCACATTACTATTGTACGTAGAGACATTGAAGAATGGATCGTTTAAGTCAGCAATTATTTGTCTACTCGTTTGATTGAAAATTGTAATATCCCTTGGGAATTGTACCGAATAACTATTACCCTTGACCATGTAGAAATTTACAGATGGATTTTCTAATCCAGCATGCAAACCATCCTCTAAAACAACAGCATATCTAAATTTGAATTTTTTATTCGAATTGGTTACTACAAATGTGTATTTCATCATTTCGGATTGCCCCCCGTTTTTATTATTCCCAATTGAGAAGCAATATGTGCCCTCACTAGGTACAGCAAAACCACCGTATATATCCACACCATTTACCAACATAGGCCCCGCAACAGGATTAAAATAATTTGATGAATTAGAATGTATACCGAATCGTTGAGCATCGGATGACAACAGGTAATTTGTGAAATTCTGCGGGTTTCCTGCCGTGTTAGTTCTCCGCTCCCAATTTGTGTAATTATTACTTTCAGCATTTCCATTAATAGTACAGGGATATGTAGTTTGAGATAATATTTTTGAAAAATAAAAAACCGATAATAGTAGAGTAAAAAAGAAGTTTTTCATGTTTATTGTTTAATCAAGGTTTGAGAAAAATTTTGAAAATTGTAATTAACTATTATCTCATAATTTCCGGACGGATAATTAGAAATATCTAGTAAAACCGAATGTGCACCATTGCTTTGGTTAGACGAGTGTATTAAATCATTTATTGTACCAACCTGATTAGATATTGAAATATTGATTAATCCAGAGGTTGGTAAAGAGAAATTTGCGGCCACTGTTGATGTTGAAATTGGATTTGGACTAAGAGATAATCCAATGGAACTTAATTGCGATGTAAAATCATTTACCCCAATGCCCAGAAATGATTCTGTTTGTCTGTTTTTTATAGTCCTTCTCTTATCATAGATTTCTAAGTGTACTATTCCTAATTGATCCACATAACAATAATATTTATTTTTATAGGTGGCAACTGTATCGTTTGAACTATCGATTAGGAAATAATCTTCAATCAAGTTTAGTTTATTTAGGTTGTATAAAGTATCTTGACTGTTGATGACAGTAACCGTACCAAGAGGTATTATAGTTGCATTTCCTGTAAAGTAATAATTCACGTTGTCTACATTAACACTAGCTCCGTTAATGGTGAAAAGAGAACTATCGTTCTGATTCAATGTTTGTTGAAAAAATGTTTGTTGAGATTGCCTATTTAAATCGAAAGTAGCATCATTAGGATAATTCAAGAAATCGATAGTTGAATAATCAATTAGGGTATCATTTGAAACTGTTAAAACCCAAATAGGATCGATAGAATTCACTAGTGTAGAATCCTCAATGGAATTTTGAGCATGAATAGAATTGATGCTAATAAATGATACTAGCAACAAGAAAAATTGTTGTTTCATTTTTTAAATTATTGTTAGTGCTCTACTTTGAGTTGAGGAGTGTTCGAGTCGATTTTTTCTCCTGATGTCAAAGTGATCTTTTAGATGCCTATTGTTTTTTCAAACTTTAGTAACTTGAACTCGCATCTATTTTATCACAATGATAATCTTTTGGTAAAACGAATTGAAAAAGTGTGATATTCGATTTTATTTATTAAATATTTGTTTTTCAGTTAATTAGTGATATTTCAAGTCGTTTAGCAATGCAAATTAGTTTAAAAAACAAACCAATCATTCATACTCACAATCTGAGAAAATTGAAATGAAAACCACTGAATCTTCTGAAAGTATTACAGGGTCAAGGGTAGAGATGAAATGGCATTAGGAAATTCACATCAAAAAAATAGAACGTTTTCGACAAACAATAGAATCGATTCTAGTTTTTATTTGTGCGTTGATTTTATATTTGAAATTAGAGCGTTAACTCTAGTTTCGCTGACTCAAACCAATCAATTTTTCCATTGAACTTCAAAGAAACAAATGGAAAATCATGTAAATATTTGAAGAAACTCAAATGAAAATCCTCATGAAAAGGGTGTTAATATATCTCAGTCAAATACAAAGGAATATCAAAATTTAATTTAGCATTTACAAGAATGCAAGGCAGAATAATGTTGAAATCATAACCAACTGGCATGAAATGTTAATGGTTAAATAGCTTTAATACTTAAAGCATCCCCTAAATACTTTAAAATATTAGGTGAGGTTTCTTTAAAAAAACAATTACTCAAAAGATTTCAAAAATATAAAGTGTTTTGCACCGAAGTAAATTTAGAGTAAGAATTTTTCCAATTTTATAAACGTTTCACATCTTTAACAGAACCAACTCCAATTCATGACCAAACTAAATAGGCGTAATCTGTGGTTTGATTCGAAGTAAAATTTAAAGATGCAGAAGTATTGGTTTGCATAAGCTTAAGTTAAAGACGGAAAGGGTTGTAATCAGTACATGTACTAAAAATGTTTAGCATTGACTAACAAATAATTACGAAATGGGTAATTTATTTTCCAAAATTAAATCCTACACCAAAACGCCAAGAAATATCTGATTTACTGGGGATATTCTTTAGATTATAGGTGTTCTGGTAGTAATCACCAACTTTTATTCCGTCAATATCCTTGGCGCCCAAATAAGCAATTCCGATGTAGTCAAAGTTAGAAAATAATGTAAGCCAAGGTTTTGGAGAATATTCAAAACCTAATCTAAAATTAGCACCAATATCATTTCGGAAATAACTATAAAAAAGAGGATGTCCAGATCCAAAAAAGGTGGTATAGTGATATAAAACTTCTCGTCCCCAAATATAATTTATTCCAGCACCGTAAGTCATTTTGATACTATTATTTAAAGGATAAACCCTTGAATAAGTCATGTTTAAAAATTTAATATTTCTCCATGCAACAATTGGTTTAACACGCCAATCGAAATTTTCCATAAAATAATAATCAGTTGCATATTTCATATATTCAAGAGAAATATTTGAAAAACCATTAATTTTTCGTTGGTAATTGATACCTCGCGAATCATTAACAACACCATTTAATAAGTTAGAAAGTATTTTGTGGTTGTAAATTCGTTTTCCTTCATTGGTAGGTTGTGAATTGATTGTAGCCGAGCCGTCAAAGAAACAATGAAACAATCCTGCTTGTAAAGAAATTCGGTTGTTTTCTTGAGAAAATAATACACTTGGGGCATATACCCCAAGTGTAATCAGTAAAATTTTTATCCAATTCATTATTCAACTATAATTTGTTTGACTTTTGTCTGACCATCGAAATCAAAATTAATTAAATAAACTCCAGCCTCTAAGTGTGAAATATCAATTTGAAAATTAAGATTTAAACTTGTGATTTCATTGATCAACCTTCCATTAAGATCAAAAATTTGAATTGGGCTTTTTGCAATTTTAGGTAATTCTAAAAAGATTGAATTACTAGCTGGATTTGGATAAATAAATACTTCAATATTTTCATCAATGTTATTTGTTGAATTTGTTGTACAATTGTATGAAGCGTTTAAACCGACATGATTCCACGCCTCAACCGTCGATTTATGTTCTTGAGAACACTCGCCATAGAGAATTATAGCTGCAGCAATTGTTGCTTCTTTTGAATCAGAATATTGAGAAGAACTCATAAGTATTGACGTCAAAGCATAATAAGCGATTCTTGCAGCTTTGGTCATTCCAATACCACTAACAGATGGGTTAGTTTCACCAGAAGTTAATGCTTGAAACCATTTATTTTGAACTCCTGAATTAATATGAACCCCTCCGTAGTCACCATATATATCACCAGGACAAGTAAAACACCAATAGGTTCCTTGGTAATAATCGGGCTGGCCAAGAATTAAAGAAATATAGCCATTTGCATTAAAATTCCCATTCCAATGTGACCCTCTAGAATTTGGATCAATCAAAGATCTAGTATTCTCAATATTATTTGGGATATGATTCCCATGAATCCAATCTGTGTAACCAAAATCTAATGTTTGGGCTTGTATAACTGTCCCAAAAATATCACTAAATGATTCATTTAATGCCCCAGATTCATATTCATATTCAAGTGCTGCTGTATAATTAGTTATTCCATGTGTAAATTCATGCCCCACAATACTAGGTTCCATTCCTAAATCCCATGCATCAGGAGTTTTTCCAAACATTAATTCATTTGGAATTGTTGTGTAGTCACAATATGCATTATTATAGCCCCATTGTGTTTTTATTCTTACTTCCCCTCCATGGCCATCCATGCCATTTCTACCGAAAGTGGTATTAAAATAATCCCATGTATTACCAACGTGAAAATGAGTTGAGGTTTCAGTTAAATATGTACTCCCCCAATTTGTAGATGATGATCGAGTATCATGCATATCACCCCAAGCAACGTTATATCCCATAAATTTTTTGGTATGGAAATTATGCGCTGAATCTTCTGCATCTAGCTCATATTTTTGTACAAAACCACCTCTCCATTTAGTATCTATATATCTATTGCCATATCCATGTACATCACCATTTACATCAATATGTGAGGATCTTATTTTAAAAATCATACCATTTAAGGCATTCACGTAGTAAAAAAAAGTTTCAAAAGTGGGTGCTATCGTGGTGATTGAAATTTTATATGCTAAGCAGTATCGATTACCATCAATTACTAAATTCATATTTTTCATTGTATCGATGGCAAAAATTAACTCGGAAGTTGGAAACCATGTTGCATTACTATCTGCATGATCTTTTCTGATTTGTTGCTCCCAATTGGGATTTTCCCATGCGAATTTAATTTTAGGATCTTGTTTAAGTTCAGAAATCACTTTATTTATCGCATCCTTAAATGTAATTCTAGGTTCAGCAGTTGAATTAATCGAATCAGCAATTTTTGCATTAATAAATACCAAGGAGCCATGTTTGTCATAATGTTCAATACAGCCTGCACCTTCGATTGGAACATTCATGAAAGTTTGTTGATACTTATAATGCGTGTAACCTGCTAGGCTATCAATATGATGATCTATCAAAACCATATTATTGTTCAAATCTGGTACGCTTTGGCGATAAATTTGATACAATGATCCTGCCTGAAAGTTGTTCGGTGTATTAAAATAAAAGAAACCACTTTCAATTGGCTTTGATAAATAGGGTGTTAAAAGTTGTTCGTATTGAGCAAATTGACCGAAACTAATCTTTGACAATACAATAAATAAACTTACTATTAATGTTTTCATATTTTTGTTTTTTTTAAATCAAATGCAACTTCAATAGCACGATAATATTAGAAATACTAATTCATTGTGATATTTTAATCCAAAAGATATTATGTTGCTCTACTTTGATTTCAGGAGTGTTCGAGTCAAATTTTTCTCCTGGTTCTAAAATGATTCATTTGCTGTCAATATTTTTTAACCTGAAGTGGTTGAACCTACATCAAAATCGTCACAAATAGAAACCTGTGGTTTTCACTTGTATAAATAACAAAATCTTGAATAATAAATTTAATTACTTGTTATTCAATATTTTATGATTATTACAAATCGAAAACCGCTTCAAATTAGAGTAAAAAAGATTCAAAAAAAATAGGTGATTTTGACCGATGAAATGGAAGATTTATTTGAGAATCAACTCAAAGTCTTAACAGCTTTAGCATAGCGAATAATTGACCGTTAAAATCCCTTTTCGATAAAATAGAATCGATTCTAAGTAAAATAGAAAGGGTTCTAGTTTTTCGGATGGAGGGTGATTTTTAGATTGCGAATGGTTGTTTTAGGGATAATTATGTCTCATTTTTGAAAATAATTATCGATTAAATGAGTAAAGAAGAAAGAGAATTAAAAGCTGGTGAAAAGAGGTATTTTCAAAAGTACATCAACGAGTTTAAGGAATTATCCAAGAAAGCACTTTTGGAAATTGAAGATTTAAAAACAGAATTTATCGATGGTTCAGACTCAAGTTATTCGATTGAAGAATTAGAGGGTTTCAAAAATCAATTGGCTGGATTACATGGTTTTATGGTTTCCAAAGATATTAATGGAAAAACAATTGAAGAAAAACTGATTTCTTTTAAAGAAAATGCTGAAAATGAGTCAAAAGAAATTCTTAATCTGAAAAATCAGATTTCAACTTACAAAAATCAACTTTATGGATATGAAGATGAAAATGGAATTTTAATTCCAGGATTAACTCATAAAATTGACAATATGCAAAAGCAATTGGCTCAGAATATTGAAGCAAATGAGAAAAAACAGCAAGCATTGTTAAATAAAATAGAAGAATTACTTCAAGGAGCCAGCACAGTTGCCTTAGCAAAAGCATTTGAAGAACACAAAAAACAATTTGATAAACCTAATAAGCTTTGGCAGTGGGTATTCATTTGTACGCTAGTAGGGTTAATGGGATTGTCAATAACAGCATTTTTTGTATCGAATCCTGACTTAAATGAAATGTGGAAAATAACGCTAGGAAATCTCCCATTTATTGGCGCAGGTGTATGGTTGGCAATCTTCGCAAGCAAACAAAGAAGTCAAAATGTTAGATTACAACAGGAATACGCATACAAAGAGGATGTAGCAAAGCTTTATTACGGTTTGAAAAATGAAATCGAGCAGTTAGATAATTCGGAGTTGGGACAAAGATTAAATGAAAGTGTTATTCAAATACTTGTTGAGACTGTTTCATATAACCCAAGCAAGACACTAGATAATAAATCTCACAATGATAAGGGGCCAATTCTGGAGGCTTTAAAGAGTATTTCGGAAACAATTCAAGCTAGATCTTAATTTATTTGCATTAAAAGATTGAAATCAAATATTAAATTGATTCTGATTATTCAAGGAATAACCGTCAAATTGAATGGGTTTGTCAATCCTATTTTATAAAGATGATGAATGAACAACTGAAAATATTTTTTGACAACCCAGTGTCTTTCAATCCTGAAAATATTCGGCCATTGAATGGTATTGCTGGATTGTATTTTATTTTCAGCAAAAGCCTTGATATCAGTTACCCCTTTCAGCAATCCAAATTGCTATACGTTGGTATGAGTGAAAAGAAAACGAATAGTATCGGAAGCAGACTCTTAGGTCATTTTGATGGTAAATCGAAAAACGTTGGATTACTTAACTACCGGAAAGTGACAGATTTGTACTTTACTTATATCAACTTCGAATTACTTAAAAGTCTTTGGGATTATAGAATTGAAGATCTGGAAAGTTATTTCATCCTTGATTTCGTGGAAAAACATGGAGTTTATCCTATCTGCAACAACAAATCCGGGCTTGACATAATGAACAACAACATAAAAACCCATTTCAACATTGATTGGGATTATTTTAAATAATTACACTATGAACGAAACTGTAAAATCAGGAAAAGAAATTCTGGATGAATTTTTCACCGGAATTGAAAACATTGAAAATGTTGATCCAGCTATTGCATCTATGATTAGACAATTATATGATGAAGATAAATTAACAGAATCCAATGTTAAAAACGAATTACAACGATTAAGAAGCGAAAATGAGCGTTAAAATCAATAAAATTGAAATTGATGGTATACGAGGTATACAGTCAAAATTGGAATTGCCTCTCAACGGTAAATCCATTGTACTTTATGGTGACAATGGTACAGGAAAAAGTAGCATTTCAGATTCTGTTGAATGGTTTTATACAAACCGCGTTACTCATTTGGCCAGTGAAGAGATAGATCTCAAGGATGCTCTGAGAAATGTCAACAAAACTGAACATGAAAATTCTTCTGTTTCCATGTCATTTATAAAATCTTCAAGTTTATATTCAGAAAGAAAACTAACGTCAAAAAAAGGCAAACTGAATGTGGAACTTACGAATACTTCTGATCCATTTAAGGAATATCTTACGAATTCTGAATCCGAAAATTTGTTGTTACGTTATCAGTATCTGACCAATTTTATCGACAACACTAAAGGGGATAAACTCAAATTTTTGTCTGACATAATTGGTTATTCTGATGTTACAAAGAAAAAAGAAATTCTTCGAAAAAGTTATTCTGGAATTAACTCTGAAATTAAAGCTCAAAATTTTGAAGCTCAACTAAATGCTCAAAAAACCGTGCTAATTGAAAAGCTTGGAGCTGCAATTAGCCAAGAAAAAAACCTGTTTGAGACAATTGAAGAAAAGATTAAACCGTTAAACCTTCAAATTAAAATAGATTCTTTCGAGAAAATTAATGAGGTATTAGAGATACTAAAGGTTTCATCTGATCAACAAATTCACGAAGAATTAAGTTTTTTGGAGAAAGTAAAAGTGTTTTCCAACACACTATTTTCTGAATCGGAGTTAATCAACTCGACGTTTGAAACCCTATCTGATGAGTTCAATAAAGTTTCTCAGGATGTAAACAGTATCATGCAAACATTCTTCGCGGACTTTATTAAATCCGGAACGCATTTAATTGACAAATTTCATAAGGAAGATAGTTGTCCATTCTGCCTTCAGTCAAAAAACCTTGAACAACTTAAAGCAGAATTATCAGCAAGGTTAAAAGAAATTGAAGCGTCTTCAGAAAAATTAAATGCTTTTAAAAAAGCTCAAACGGATACAGGTGCAATTGCGGATGAACGAATTAAACGAACTGAAGCACTTCTTATCGAGAAGCAATTTGCACTTGATTCAAATTCAGAACTAAAAAATGCAATTGAAGCGTTCAAAACTAAATTCGTTGCCTACAAAAAAGGTAGTTCCGAAAAAGTCACCTCAGGTAATCCAATTCCTACCCTCGAATCAGTTAAGTTAAGAGAATCTGATTTTTCATTTTTGGATTCGATAAATTCTAGAATAATATCAATTCAGGAGGCTTTAAAAAAGGTGAATAAAACCGAATTGTTTTCAAACATTTCTGCCTCAAAAGATGCTTTTTTAAGAATTAAACAAATTGAAAAGTCGAAGGATCTGCTTGAAAAGCAAAGAAAATCGTTGGAGATAATTTATAATGCCTTTGTGAAAGCACAAAAGGAAGGGCTTGAGAATTTTATTTCAACTTTTTCAACAAGCATAAATGAATACTATCAATTCATGAATCCTCATGAACCTTTCCAGGAAATCAAAATTGTAACAATGGGTGATGAAGACGAATTGAATGGAATCACGATTTCATACAATTACAACGGAAAAATGGTTTCTCCACCACAAAAATATTTCAGTGAATCACATTTGAATTGTTTTGGAATTTCATTCTTTCTAGCATCAGTTCAAGCATTTAACAAGGTCAATAAGTTCTTTGTCTTGGATGATGTTATTTCAAGTTTTGATTCTGCTCACAGAAAAAGATTTGCCGATTTACTTTTTGCAAAATTCTCAGATTACCAAATCATACTTTTAACGCATGAAGAGGATTGGTTCACAAACTTTGTTCGTCCACTTGCGAAGAAGAAAGGTTGGTTGATCAATGAAATCAATTGGACAGAAACAAATGGTACTCATTTGAAGGAAGAGCCAAAAGATCTCCTTGAAAGAATTGAAGAGGGATTAGCGGCTGGAAATATTTCTGATCTCGGTAATCCCATTCGAAAATATCTAGAGGCAGTTTTAAAGGAAATAGCGTTAAATACTGAATCTAAATACGCTTTTCAGTTTAATGAAGCTAACGAACACCGGATGCCGAATGAATTATTACAAGGTTTACGCTCTCAAATAAAATTAAATAGCAAGGAATTACAAGATAAGTTTGATGTTTTCGATCGGGTTGAACAATCTGCATTACTAGGAAATATTTGTTCACATGACAATCCTTTTAATCCAAGTATTCATGATTTAAAGGCCTTTTGGTCAGATGTCAATGAATTGATCAATTTATTTTATTGCCAACAAGAAAGTTGCACAAAAAAATCTGTATCCATGAAATACTACGATAATGTTGCAAAGAAAATTCGATGTGGTTGTGATGGAACAAAATACGATTGGAAAAAACAATAAATTAAAATAAATGAGATCTTGTTTTATAATAATGCCATTTAGTCACGCTAAGTCTAATAATGCCATTTTAAATAGCCCTGATTTGGACTATATCTATCAAGAAATGATTCAAAAAGCGGTTAATGATTACATGATTGATGAAGAACCATTTTTTCAAGAGGTTAATCGTTATGAATCGTCTGTTGGTTCTATTATAAATGGTGTAATTGAAAATTTGAATGATGCCGACTTGGTAATTGCCGATTTAACAGGTTCGAATCCAAATGTTATGTATGAACTAGGGGTGCGGCATGCGTTAAAAAGAGGAACAATAATTATAGCTCAATCATTGGATTCTATTCCTTCTGATTTGAGAGATTATATGGTCGTAATTTATAAATATTCTGATTCGATTCACCAAGCACCCTCCTTTTATGAGGAATTCAAACAAGCTCTACATAAAAGCATTGACCAAATTTTATCAACGGGTAGAAATGACTCTCCAGTTCTTGAATACTTAAAAAGAAACCATAACTATCTCAGAGAATCAGAAATAAAAGGTTTAAAAGAACTTTCAGTGGTTTTAAAATCAGTAATACTTGAAATTGAACGGGTGGATACATTGCTTTCAGAATTATCAAAGAATGAAGTAACTGATGCAACTCTTTTGTTAGAATTAATCAAACATCTTATAAATAATTTGCACTCTAAGTTGGGATTATTACGAATTCCTCCAACTTCAAATTTTCTTTTTGAGGATATCGAAAGTTGCAGAAATCTATTAATGGAGATAATTCAATTCTTTTCCATTCAAGATTACTTTGGACAATTTCAAAATATGCCAGATAATGATTTGCCTAAAATCTCTATACAGGATAGAATTAATATTAAAGTAATTGATCCGATTTTAATGAGGAAAGAATCTAGTATCAGAAAAATAAAAGTCAGGGATTTATTTTCAGAATTGGAAATATTTCAAAAAAGGATTTTTATAGATACTTTGGAATTTATCGAAATTGAAGCCAAGCGGATTGGTTTATATAAAGAAATACAAGCCTTTATGGTAGATTTGAACGAGAGTATTTCAACAACATAAAAATCCAATTAATTAATTTTTATAAACAAAACCCCAAATCCCCCAGTAAAACCGAGGGATTCTTACCAGAAAATGGGGGTTGAACTGGTAATTTTGGGGTAATATTTTGGAAAATCCTAGGAGAATCCTGTAGAAAGAGAGTATTCCACCGTAATTCCGTTGGATTTTTCAATGATTCCGTTGTCTTTCATGAACTTGATGTAGTTTCTGGCCATACGATCTTTAATGTCAAGTGCTTCCATGACTGCGTTTAAGAGTTCGGAATAGCCTAAAACTGATTTCTTGGCAAAGATTTCTCGGGCCACTTCTGAAAGTTCATTGATTTTACGGGATTCAGATTCTTCTTTGCTTTTGTTTCCCAGATACACGTGTCTACCTTGTGCTTTATCCCAGCCAAATTGAATAAGTGGGACGTCTAATGGTGAACCATCTCTTACTTTGAGGGCCTTCACTACGCTGTAGTTGGTATTGGTTTCTTTTTCAACGAGTAAAATTCCTGCTGCTTTTCGCTGCACTTCTGACCCTAAGTGTCCTCTGAGTTTCATTCCTGATGGCGCCATGTGCACAACGCAGAGAATACAGGTATTGTATATTGCTGCCATTCGAAAGAGTTCTTCGATCAATTTAACCGAGCTTTCTTCGTCATTCACGCCATTGAGTAAATCGGCTATTCCATCGATGACCACCATGTGAATGCCTCCGTGCTCGTAATACAAACGATCCATTGATTCTAAGATAAGATTCATGCGTTCGTTTCTAGATATACCAACTAGTCCAAAGGCTTTGAACCAGCGGGGAGGGGCGCTTCGTTGTGAACGGTCAATGATGTATGAAATATTCTTGAAGAGTTGAAACTCGGATTGCTCCGTATCATAAAGTAAGATCGCTTTTTCGCCTTCATTGGACTGGATGAAAGTGCCTAACGTATCAACTGTTGTGTTATCCGGTTTTAATGCGCCAGACAACATGCCGCCAAGAAAGTTTGTCTTTCCGCTACCTTCTGAACCGGCAATGCAAAGGATATTACCAGGTGTCCCGATCGTTACGTCGTTAATGGTGATCAATGGTTCGGGTGCTTTAGGCGGATTTTTAAAGTCAATTTCACAACTTCTCATAACTGAAATGGTGTCTTCATACATGCTATCCAGCATCTCCATAAAGAGCATCATCAAATCTTCGGAAGTGTGTTTTAATCTGAAGAAGTCTGAGACATCTTTTTCTTGTTTGGTTCC
>JACCDQ010034762.1_pt1 | contig 16397 bp, 17 predicted proteins | sample 7446031 | NCBI WGS metagenome assembly JACCDQ01 (sample SAMN15323442, study PRJNA562643) | freshwater metagenome | isolation source: river surface water | place: USA:Blue River Watershed | collected 2017-08-17
AAACCACCTATACATTCCGGATTTATCCACTTTCTTTTGTTGCTCAACCCAATGAAATTTATAATCTTGTTTATCGCAAAGTGAACACCAGTTGGGAGACTGCTATTTTTTATTTAAAGAGGTTGCCTAAGGAAAATAGTGATCATAAATTATTTGAAAAAATAGAACGAATAGATGTCGCAAAAGTTACAAATGCAGTAACCTCAAAATCCACCTAAACAACTTCAAATTCTGGTTCAGGAATGTGTAGTTATGAATCGTTAACTATTGAATGTGACGGTTCATGTGATCGTCAAGGTTATTCTGAATGTGACGGTTTTGCTTGCCCTACTGGTCAATGTGTAGAAAGAAGCATAACCTATATGTATTGCAATATAGAAGATTATAGCGGTGGTGGTGGATCTGGTGGTACTTATGCTGGCACTGGTGGATCTGAAGGAGGAGGCAATGGATCAACCTATTCTGGAGCTACCACAGGCAGTGCAATTTTAGATCCTTTTACCTATTTTCCTAATGATTTGGACAGCCCTGTTTATGAAGATCCTATGTATGTCAATACCATAAAAAGAGCTTATATTTGGGATAATTTAGGAAATGCAAAGCAACGGTTTTTTGCTAGTAACCCAGAATATCTCAATTATTTTAATGAAACCATTCAATATCAGATTAATTCGAATTGGTCGGTTGAAAGCAATGAGATGGGTAATTGGGCTAGAGAGTTTAAATTTGACAACCCAGATACAACTTGGGAGGATGTAATTGAAATACTTGATGCATCAAGATTGCTAGAAATAAATGTTAAAGAGGTTTGGAATAATCGTAATGAATATAGAAACAATATGTCCGAAGCTGAAAAAGTAATTTTTGATAATATGTTACCTAATAGAAGAATGTTGTATTTAGCTAGTGGATATAAAGCAAAGGAAAAAGCAAATGAATTATATCCAAATAGTCTTCACAATGGCAAAGGAGATGCTTTTAGGCATTGCTATTGGAATGCACTTTCATCAAAGTTTATAGGAGTTAATTTAACAAACCAATTAACAACTGCTCACGAAGATAAGCCATTTACATATCCATACGAACAAAAGGAGAAAGATATGGATTTATACAATAATAATATTGGACAAAATATTGCCAATTATGTTTCAATTTTAGACAACATAGAGCAAGAGGTTTTGACTCAATTAAATTATGGCTTTTTGAGATATTTAAGTAATTTAAATTCTAATTCTTTACCAACTTATCAATCTTTTCTAACTCCAACAAATCAATAATATATGAAATATCTATTTTTAGTTTCTATACTTTTTATTATTTCTTGCTCTCAAAGTGAAGTAAAAAAAAAACATGAAATCGTTAAGTTCGATAAAATAATAAAGGATACTTTGGTTCCAAAAAAGAACGAAAGCTATACAACTCAATTTGTTTCAATTAAAGGATTTGCAAACGATAGTATAATTATTAAATTTGGTGAGGATGGCAATCCTCTTTATTTTAAAGGCAAAATAAATGAGTTCATAAATCCAGATTATTATGGGGATAGAAATGCGATTTTTATATTTAATCCTTACAAGGCAAAAAACGGAAAACTGAACATTATATTCTGTATTAAATGAAAAAAGGATTTAAATTTTTATTGATTGGTATCGTTTCAATTATTTTAGTATCCATATTAAAACTTATGGGTATAGAAAAAGATATAACTACTATTTTATATCTATTGAGTTTTGTACTTGAAATAGTAGGACTACATTATATTATAGACTTTTTTAATAAATCATAATTTAATTTAAAAATTAAATAAATCATTTGAAACGCCCTGTAACTACCATTTGACCCCAAATCGAATCTCCCTTACAGCAAATAATACAATTTAAACGAAAATCAGCTTGGCTTACCCGCCAAAGGCAATGATTCATTTCGTGAAGTTTTATCTAATGATAATTAAAACAAAAAGATATGACATTTACACTTTTCAAAATTACAAAAGTCATTAAAGTCGACCCTTATGACAGTTTAGAATTAATTAATAAAGTAGATAGTTATTACAACAATTGCTGGGACAAATTAGTGATAATCGGAAGTGTATCATTTGCTGTAGTTGGATTAATTATTCCCTTTGTTATACAATGGTATCAAAATAAAACTTTAAAATTAAGTGAAGACCTTTTAAAAAAGGAAATTAAAATCGAAATAAATAAAATTAAAGAAGATATTATTCAAGAGTTAAATATCAAAGTAGAAAAAAAAATTAATGAATATGAAAATAAAATAAACGAATTAAATGCTTCTATGAATGCAAAAACATTTCATCTTCAAGGAAACCTTAATAAGGAAAAAGGATATTTACAATTTGCTTTAGGTGACTATATTACTGCTGCATTTGACTATTTATTATGCGACGATCATCAAAACTTACAAACTGTATTGAACTTAATAACGCAAAATTGTATTCCTGAACTTTCATTAGAAGAAATAGATGACCTAATTACAATAAACGGTTCAGATATAAATTTACTAATTGAAGAACTAGATAAAAAAAATAATAACGGTGTATTGACAAGTATAATTCGTGAAATAAAAATAAAACTTCAAAAAGCACCTAAGACAATTAAAGATAAAATTGAAAAGAAATAAAATTTAATAAAGAATAATGAGTATTAGAATAATTAAAACCTTTGTTAAATTATAATACTTAGACAAAAACTATAGCGAAATAATTAAAGTGAAAGTAAAAAATGATTAGTTAAGATAAATGATTCTATAAAAAAGCCCCAATCGGGGCTTTCTTTATTCTTCTTCTGCAGTATGCGATTTAGAGTAGTTTCTCCAACGTTCCAAACAATCGGTAAAGTCGGCTGGTAAATCGGTATCAAAACGCATCATCTCGCCCGTATTCGGGTGGATAAAGCCCAAGGTCTTCGCATGTAAAGCTTGTCTTGGCAACGCTTTGAAACAGTTGTCTATAAATTGTTTGTATTTGGTAAACGTGGTTCCTTTCAATATCAAATGACCGCCGTAGCGCTCGTCATTAAACAGCGGGTGTCCAATGTGTTTCATATGGGCGCGAATCTGGTGCGTACGTCCCGTTTCCAGTTGGCACGAAATTAAGGTCACATAACCAAAACGCTCCAATACTTTGTAATGTGTAATGGCAGGTTTACCTATTTCTGGGTCATCAAAAACCGCCATTTGCATGCGGTCTTTCGGGTGTCGTGCTAAATTACCCTCAATGGTTCCGGCATCATTGGCGACATTCCCCCAAACCAACGCCATGTATTCTCTTTCGGTCGTTTTGGCTTCAAATTGTTTGGCTAAATGCGTCATGGCTGCTTCGGTTTTGGCAATCACTAACAAGCCAGAAGTATCTTTATCAATACGATGCACCAAGCCTGGGCGCTCACTACTGTTCATCGGTAAATTCTCAAAATGAAATGCTAAGGCATTCACTAAAGTCCCGGTATAATTCCCGTGTCCAGGATGCACGACTAAACCCGGCTCTTTGTTAACCAGTAACAACGCCTCGTCTTCGAACACAATATTCAAGGGGATATTTTCAGGCAATACATGATTTTCAAAAGGTGGATGCGATAACATCACCTTAATCACATCAAACGGCTTGACTTTGTAATTGGATTTTACAATTTCGTCATTGACAAAAATGTTCCCACTATTCGCCGCATTCTGAATTTTATTACGTGTCGCATTGGGAATCAATCCCATCAGGTATTTGTCAATTCGCAAAAAGGCTTGCCCTTTGGGAACTTCAAATTTAAAATGCTCAAATAATTCGTCTTCTAAGTCGAAGGATTCGCTATTATTGCTCATCTACTGGGGTATCTTCTGTAGTTGTTGCGGTACTGTCCACCTGAACTTCCTCTTCATAACTCATTTTTCCATCTCCTAAAACCAAATCAATTTTAGACGATTTCATCACTCGCTCTCCTGGTTTTAAGTTACGTCCTTTGTAACGCATAGCCAAGACCATATCTTTCCCTAAACTAGGCTCATACGTAATCGTTCCTTCTTCTAAACCAATGGCTTTCAATGTCGGAACTGCCTCACGGTAGGTTTTATCAATCAAATCAGGTAACTTCACCGATGAATATCCTGATGCATTAATTTTGATATATACTTTTCGACCCACTTTCACTTTTGTTCCTGGCAATGGATCTTGCTCTACCACAGTAAAGGCAGGATAATCACCTCTAAAATCAACACTATCCAAGAGTACATAATCCAAATCCAACTCGTCCAGCTTATCTTCTACTTGTTCTTCGGTAAGTTTACTCAAATTCGGCACTGCGATCTCATGACCGTGATCGGTCGTAAAAGTCAACCAATGCATAAACAAATAACCTAAAACAGCAATAATGGCAAGCGCAGCCAAAAATTGACCGAAAAACACACGACTTGTTAGATACTTACGTAAACTCATAAATTTATTTTTAGTAGCCACAAAGATAAACCTATTTCGTTTCAAAAAAAATGATAATTTTGTTTACTAGTTGGTCAGGAGCTTTTTCCCGCTATCCGCTATATTCCCGATGGACAAAAACTACAGGCAAAAGCCTTGTTTTTGAACCCCGGGAGATACCGCTCCTATCGGGGCTAGGGAAAATCGGTAATCAGCTGTTGCACTATAATAAAGACTTAAACCATTTTAAATGAAAAACATTGCCATCATCATGGGCGGCTATTCTAGCGAATACAAAATATCCCTAATTAGCGGAAACGTCGTATACCAATTCTTAGACAAAACTAAATTCAACGGATTTAGAATCCATATTTTCAAAGAAAAATGGGTCTATGTAGATGCCAATGATACCGAATACCCTATCGATAGAAATGATTTTTCAGTAACTGTTGATGGAAAAAAAATAATTTTTGATTGCGTGTTTAATGCCATCCACGGTACTCCAGGTGAAGACGGATTGATGCAAGCCTATTTCGAATTGCTTGGTATTCCCCAAACCGCTTGCGACTATTACCAAGCCGCCTTGACTTTCAATAAACGTGATTTACTATCCGTTTTAAAACCGTACGGCATTAAAACAGCTACTTCGTATTACCTAAACAAAGGCGACCTTATCGATACTAATGCTATTGTAGCTAAAGTAGGTTTGCCTTGTTTTGTAAAACCGAACAAAGCCGGTTCTAGTTTTGGAATCTCTAAAGTGAAAACCGCTGCTGAATTACCTATCGCCATTGAAGTTGCTTACAAAGAAGACAACGAAATCATCATCGAGAGTTTCTTGGATGGAACCGAAGTTTCTGTCGGAGTCATCAATTACAAAGGCGAAATTACCGTGTTACCCATCACCGAAATTGTTTCTGAAAATGATTTCTTTGATTACGAAGCCAAATATCTTGGAAAATCGCAAGAAATTACACCGGCTCGCATTTCAGACGAGATGACACAAAAAGTAGGCGAAATTGCGAAACGCGCCTACAAAGCTTTAAAAATGAAAGGATTCTCTCGTTCAGAGTTCATCATTGTAGACGGCGAACCGCATATGTTAGAAATGAATACTATTCCCGGTTTAACCACCGAGAGTTTGTTGCCACAACAAGCTAAAGAAGCAGGTATTTCATTAGAAGACTTGTTTTCTAATGCCATCGAATTGGCTTTAGCCTAAACCCAACACCATGAGAAAAGCCATATTTCCAGGTTCGTTTGACCCCATCACCTTAGGGCATCAAGACATCATCAACAGAGCCTTACCCTTGTTTGACGAAATCGTGATTGCGATTGGTGTCAACGCCGATAAAAAATACATGTTTTCACTAGAAGAAAGAAAACGTTTCATTGAAGAAACCTTCCAAAACGAACCCAAAATTTCAGTAATCACCTACGAAGGTTTGACCATTGATTTGTGTCATAAAATCAACGCCAACTTTATTTTACGCGGTTTGCGCAACCCTGCCGATTTCGAATTTGAAAAAGCCATTGCACACACCAACCGACGTTTATCTAAGATAGAAACCGTCTTTTTATTAACAGCCGCCAAAACGTCCTACATCAGTTCGAGTATTGTACGCGATGTAATTCGAAATAACGGAGAATACGAACTATTAGTGCCAGAAGCGGTTCGCGTGCAGTAGTATTATTTCCTAAAATTTGTGAAAGGCAGTATTTAGCGTTACTTTCGCCAAAAAATTAAAACCATGAGTTTAGATAGAGAATTAAACAAACGTAGCGGAGGTCAATGTGAATTGTGTGCTGCTACTGAAAACTTAAAAGTATATACCGTTTTACCTACTAAAAAAGGAGGTATTGACGAAAGCGTTTTTGCTTGTACTACTTGTGTAGACCAAATAGAAAATCCAGATAACGTAGATTTGAACCACTGGCGTTGTTTGAACGACAGCATGTGGAGCGAACAAACTGCGGTTCAAGTGGTAGCTTGGAGAATGTTAAGCCGTATGCGTGCAGCGGGATGGCCACAAGAATTATTAGACATGATGTACCTTGACGAAGATACTTTAGCTTGGGCGCAAGCCACTGGTGAAGGAGAAGACGACGAAAACAAAATTATCCACCGCGATAGCAATGGAGTTATTTTGGAACACGGAGATTCTGTAGTTTTAATCAAAGACTTGAAAGTAAAAGGATCCAGTATGGTCGCAAAACAAGGAACTGCAGTGCGTAACATCCGTTTGGATCATGAAAATGCTGAATACATTGAAGGAAAAGTCGATGGGCAACAAATTGTTATCATCACTCAATATGTGAAGAAAATATAATTTTAGAATACCTAAAACAGAAGGTGTTTAAATATACTAAACTTGTCAAGCTGAACTTGTTTCAGCTTCTATAAATACTAATTATTTAAAGATTCCGAAATAAATTCGGAATGACAAAACTAGTGATTTTAAACACCTTTTTTATATACTTTATTTTTCTGAACACTCCATTCTGAAGACGGAACACTATTTCTCTTCTTCTTTCTTAATCACTTTTCGAGCGACTTCAATTTTGAACTTCTTCCCTTTCATTTTTTCGTCTCTCACGTTTTGAAGTAAATCTTTCACTTTGTTGAATTTTACTGCTGCAAACGAAATAAAATCTTTGACTTCAATCAATCCTAAGTCGCCTTTTTCTAATTTCCCTTTTTGAGAAAAGAACCCAACAATATCAATCTTATTCAGTTTGTTTTTCTTTCCACCACTAATGTAAATCGTTTGGAATTCAGGTGGCTTAGGTAAAGTTGTAGCCGAATCAACTTTCAACACGTCCATACCGTAATCTAAATAGTCCATTTTTTTCTCCGATTCATGCGCAATAACATATGCCGTTCCAGAGGCTTGCATACGAGCTGTACGACCATTTCGATGGGTAAACTCGTCTTCTTTTAACGGCAAATGATAATGAATAACGTGTTTCATTTCGGGAATATCTAATCCACGTGCTGCTAAATCAGTAGTGATTAAATAACTCACACTCCCATTTCTAAACTGAATCAAAGCGCGTTCACGCTCATCTTGATCCATACCACCATGGTAATAGGTCGCATAAATTCCTTTGGTATTTAAAGTGTCACTAATACGTTCTGCTGCATCGCGATGATTGCAAAAAATAATAGCTGCTTGCGATTTCAACGAACAAATCAATTGAAACAAAGTATTGATTTTATCTTTCTCTTTGGAAACAACCAGCTTCATACTCAAATTCGTCTCCTCTTGTGTTTCGGGAATAAAATCCAAAACCGTTGGATTGACTACGCGAGTGTATTTTGGAATTTCAATATCGGAGGTAGCCGATACCAAAACGCGCTTGTTCAGTTTGGTTAGTTTGCCAATGATAAACGACATCTGCTCATGAAACCCTAATTGCAAGGATTTGTCAAATTCGTCTAAGATCAAGGTTTGAATTTTATCCAAACGGAAAGTCCCTCGATCTATGTGATCTGCAATTCGACCAGGCGTTCCAATCAACACCGCTGGCGGATTACTTAAATTTTTGATTTCAGTATCAATAGAGTGACCACCATAACAAGTATTTACTTTGTAATCGGTACCCATTTTTTTCCAAACCTGTTCAATTTGCAATCCTAACTCACGAGAGGGCACCAAAATTAAACATTGCACAGAAAGAATCTCAGGTTGTAATAATTCGAAAATTGGCAACAAAAAAGCCAATGTTTTTCCCGAACCCGTTGGCGAAAGCAATAATACATTATTGTCGTTTAAAATAGCATCTTGTGCTACTTCTTGCATTTCATTGAGACGCTCAATTCCTAAATTCAGGAGTATGTTGTTGGAATGGTGTTTTGTATTCATGGCGCAAAGATAGCGCTTTGGTTTGCGAATAAGAAAACCCATGTGTTTATTTGATTCTTTTTCACAGATAATTTAAAAAAAGCTACTTTTGATTATTATAAAAAACAACTATAATGAGATTTTTTACATCGCTTTTACTTTTGTGTTCTTTGACTATTTTGGCACAAAACCAAACCAAATACGATACTAATTTTGAAAAAGGAAACGGCAATCAGTCGGCAACTTACCAAGAGACCATTGCTTATTTTCAATTATTGGCGAAAGATTTTAAAACCATTCAAATGAAAACAATGGGGTTAACTGATAGTGGCGAACCCTTACACTTAGTCACTTTCAATCCGGATACTACTTTTGAATTTGAGTCAATTCATAAAAATAAGGCCGTCTTATTAATTAACAACGGAATACACGCAGGCGAACCTGATGGTATTGATGCTTCGATGCAATTCTTTAGAGACTTGGCTTTAGGCAAAATAAAAGCCCCTAAAAACACCGTAATTGTATGCATACCGGTGTATAATATTGGAGGTGCTTTGAACCGAAATAACGCTACTAGAGCTAATCAAAACGGACCAGAAGAATATGGTTTTAGAGGCAATGCCCGCAACTATGATTTAAATCGAGATTTTATTAAATCGGATACACGAAACACCAAAAGTTTTGTCGAAATTTTTCATTTAACTAATCCTGATGTATTTATTGACAACCACGTGAGTAATGGTTCGGATTACCAATACAAGCTCACCTACATCATGACCGAACCGAGTAAACTAGGAACTGTTTTAGGTTCTTATTTAAAGACCGAAATGATGCCTAGTTTAGTTTCCGATTTGAAAAAGAAAAAAATCGAAACGACTCCTTATGTGAATACTTTCCATGAAACTCCTGACCAAGGTTTTGCGCAGTTTATGGACAGTCCACGCTATACAACAGGCTATACTTCCCTATTCAATTCGATTGGATTTGTGGTAGAAACACATATGCTAAAAAAATATAGCGATCGTGTCAAAGTAACTTACGAGTTCATGAAATCCACTTTAGAATTTACTGATTCGAATGCTTTTGCAATTAAACAAAAAAGAAAAGAAAACGAAGCTCAATTTCAACCGAATCAGAGTTATACTTTACAATGGGAAGTTGACAAAAGTGTCCAAGAACCCTTTACTTTTTTAGGCTATGAAGCGGGTTACAAAAAAAGTGATGCTACAACTGGACAACGTTTGTATTACGACCGAACTAAACCTTTCAAAAAAGAAGTGCCTTTCTTTTCGCAATACAAATCAGTCAAAGATATTACTATTCCAAAAGCCTATGTCATTCCGCGAGGTTTTTGGCACGTAATTGATCTTCTAAAAAGCAATGGAATTGACTGTCAAACCATTCAAAAAGACACACTTATAGAAGTGGAAAGCTACCGAATTGTAGATTACAAAACCCCGACTTCAGCATACGAAGGACATTACAATCACCGCAATACTGTGATGAAAACAACAACAAAAAAATTAGCTTTCGCCAAAGGAGATTATATCATTCCAACCCAACAAAAAGGCATCAAATACATTTTAGAAACATTAGAACCCGAAGCGGTTGATTCGTTTTTTAATTGGAATTTCTTCGATCCTATTTTACAACAAAAAGAAGGGTATTCCGATTATGTATTTGAAGATACTGCAGCGCAATTACTAAATGACAATCCGAAATTAAAAAGTGAGTTGGAAGCAAAAAAACAAACAGAACCCGATTTCTTAAACAATCCAAAAGCACAATTGGACTGGATTTACAAACAGTCTGTATATTACGAAAAAGCACATTTACAATATCCTGTTTACCGAATTATCAATTAAAAAAAAATACCCCAAATCGCAAAACGTTTTGGGGTATTTTAATATGGTAATTTAAGAATTAATCATTCATTGAAATCAAAAATTCTTCGTTATTTCTAGTCTTTTTGAATCGGTCATTGATAAAATCCATAGCTTCCACAGGATTCATATCGGAAAGGTATTTACGCATAATCCACATACGTTGTAAAGTTTGCGGGTCTAATAATAGATCATCTCTACGCGTACTTGAAGATGTTAAATCAATCGCTGGGAAAATACGTTTGTTAGCAATTTTTCTATCCAATTGCAATTCCATATTTCCTGTTCCTTTGAACTCCTCAAAAATAACCTCATCCATTTTAGAACCCGTTTCAGTCAATGCAGTAGCAATAATACTTAGCGAACCACCATTCTCGACATTTCGAGCCGCTCCAAAGAAACGTTTTGGTTTTTGTAGTGCATTAGCATCTACTCCACCACTCAATACTTTTCCTGAAGCAGGTTGTACCGTGTTGTAAGCACGAGCTAAACGAGTAATCGAATCCAAAAGAATGACTACATCGTGTCCACACTCTACAAGACGTTTGGCTTTTTCTAAAACGATATTGGCAATTTTAACATGCTCTTGAGGTTCTCTATCAAAAGTGGAAGCAATAACTTCTCCACGCACACTGCGTTGCATATCGGTTACCTCTTCCGGACGTTCGTCAATCAAAAGAACGATCAAATATACTTCAGGATGATTCGCGGCAATAGCATTGGCAATATCCTTAAGCAACATAGTTTTACCCGTTTTGGGTTGTGCTACAATCATACCACGTTGTCCTTTCCCAATTGGAGAAAACAAATCAATAATTCGGGTAGATATCGTGCTTTGCTTGTCTGCCAATTTGAATTTTTCTTTCGGAAAAACAGGCGTTAAATGCTCAAATGAAACGCGGTCACGAACTACTTGCGGATCGTGTCCATTGATTTTCAAAACGCGCACTAGTGGGAAAAATTTCTCTCCCTCTTTTGGAGGACGTACCACTCCTTTAACAGTATCACCCGTTTTTAAACCAAACAAACGAATTTGAGAAGTAGACAAATAAATATCATCTGGCGAAGCCAAATAATTGTAATCAGAAGAACGCAAGAAACCATAACCATCAGGCATCATTTCTAACACCCCTTCACTTTCAATTATCCCATCAAATTCATAATCTGAATGTCCAAAATTATTCTTCTTGTTCTTTTGGTTGGGATTTTGGTTTCCGTTCCCATTTTGATTGGGGTTTTGGTTTTGTTTATTTTGTTGATTTGGATTTACTTTTCTATTGTTTGCAGGAGCTTCCGTAATTTCTTTATCAATAGTTTCTGATGACAATTCTACTTCGCCTTCGTTACCATTTGAAGCCTCTTTTGTGGCTATTTTTTGTTCGTAAGCCGATTTACTGAATTTGACCACTTTTGGTCCTTTATTTTCAGTCGCTTCAGTAGAATTGCTTGTTGTGTCTTCAGATGGCGAATTGGAAACCATTTCATTATCTGTAGATACGGTCTGAATTGTGCCTTTTTTAGCAGGAAGTATTCTTGCTCTTTTAGGTTTGTCAGCATTTACATCTCCTGATGTATTTTCTTCAACTGAAGATGAAGCTTGCTGCTCTAAAATTTGAGTAATTAAATCCTCTTTTTTTACGCCAGCAAACTTGATGGTTTTAGCTAATTTAGCAATGTCTTGAAGCTCAGAAAGCTTCATGTTTTTTAATGCAGAAATATCAAACATGAATGTTCTTGTATTTAATTTGTTTTTTTGGAAATGAAATGTGAGAAATAAGTAGAAACTTTTTTTGGATTGTCCGCAAGATGAAGTGCTTACGTTTTAGTCATGCAATAATACGAATATTTTTTTATCTCACAATAGTATTTCTAAAAAAGAAACTTTATTTTTGTTCAAGATTTATTGAAAATGATACAAAGAATACAAACTTTATATTTAGCACTATCCTTCACCATTTCGGGAGTTCTTCCCTTTGTTTTTCCTTTATGGTCAACCGTTGATGGGAAAGAGTATTTATTCATGCAAAATCAATTATATGTAATCCTTTTTGGTTTAAGTACGACTTTGAGTTTGCTAAGTATCATTTCGTTTAAAAAGAGACAACATCAATTTGTAATAGGCAGATTGAACATCATATTAAATTTAATTTTATTAGGATTATTTGTTTATCATTCACTCAACTTATCCGGAGAAACTCCTGCAGTTTCTGAGAAGGGTATTGGGATGTTTCTACCTATCTTGGCTATCGTATTATTAGGTTTTGCTAATAAGGCCATCAAGAAGGATGAAGATCTTGTAAAATCTGTGGATCGATTGAGGTAAACCTATAAACTTAGTTTATTAGTGCGACGAAAACCCGAATGTAACCATTCGGGTTTTTCATTTTCAAACAATTTTGAATTAAAAAAGAAGAACGCCGCGTGAAATTTTCTTACATTTGAAAACAGATACCCAACCCCATGAGCAACAAAATAAAAATCTACCTAGCCGATGATCATCAAGTACTTCTTGATGGTATTCAATTTTTATTAAACACTATTACTGATTTTGAAGTAGTAGGATTTTCTTTAAACGGAAAAAACTTATACGAAGAAGTAATTGCTACAAAAGCAGCTGTTCTTATTTTAGATTTGAATATGCCTGAGAAAGACGGAGTCGAAGTGATTAAAGAATTCGCACAAAAAGGAATTCCGTGTAAAGTGATTATCTTATCGAGTTATGATGATTTAAAATTAATTAAAGAAATAATGCGCTTAGGTGCCAATGGTTATCTCACCAAAAAATGCGCAGGAGAGAATATTGTAGAAGCAATCTACGCGGTTAATAATGGTGAAGATTATTTCTGCAAATCAGTTAGAGAGAAAATCTTTAATTTGGTGACCAAAGACAACCAAAAAGTAAATCCCAATTTTTCTTTAGCGAACACCATTTTAACTGAAAGAGAATTAGAAATCATCACTTTAATTTCTTTAGAGTTAAGCGGAAAAGAAATTAGCGACAAATTATTTATTAGCACCAATACTGTAGAAACACACCGTAAAAATATTATGAAAAAAATTGGTGCTAAAAATACGATTGGTTTAGTAAAATATGCTATTAACAATAACCTAATTAAGTCTTAATTTTTGTTACAATCCTTACTTTATGTTATCAAAACGACTTTCACTTTTTATTGCTATATTTTCATTCCTAAACGGATGGATGGCTTTTTCACAAGAAAAAACACCTTCTAAAGAGGAGATAGCCAAAGAGCTGAAAAGTGCAATTCATTTAATGCGTGAGGGAAGTTATGATAAATCTCTAATTAAATGCAGAAGAATTTTACGGAACGCTATTCTTATCAAAGACAATAATTTAATCGCTTCCACTTACAACACCATAGGCGGTAACTTTGATTTATTCTCTAATCCAGAAAAATCTTTCTTCTACTATAAAAAAGGTTTGATCTATGCTGATAAAACTAACAACTCAAAATTAAAGAACCTACTCCATAATAATTTAGGTAACATCTATTGTTTTGATAAAAAAGATTACCTAAAAGGAATTGCACATTATAAAAAATCATTAGTATATAGTACTAAAGCACAAGATACTTCTCAATTAGTACTTACCAATCTCAATATTGCTTGGGCTTTTTTTGATGTCAAAAAATTTGAGCAAGGCTTTCCTTATCTAAAATTTGTTAATACCTATCATCAAAAATATGGTGGTGAATTAACTGAAGTGGCTTTAAATATGCTCAATGCTGTCTACTTCGGAAATAAAAAAGACCATTTAAAAGCCAAATATTATTTTGAAAAAGCCATTGCTTTAGGAAATTCTGGAAATGAAAAGTTTGATCTTGCACTTACTCATCAAGAATATGCTAACTATTTGAAATCAATTGGGCAATATAAAGAAGCGTATAAAAATCTATCATTATACACTACTATTACTGACCAAATTAATAATGAAGAAAAACTAAACAACGCAAAAACTGAAGGTCTAAACCTTGAAATAGAAGAATACAAAAGGGAAGTCCAAAAAATAGAAGCCGAATATAAAACACAACAAAAAGTGTTAGCACAAGAAAAAACTACGGCTCAACGAAAATTAATTGCCGTGATTTCCATTTTCCTGATCAGTATGGTACTTTTATATTTTTACGTCCAGAATTCTAGATTAATTCAGAAGAATCGATTAAACGGGCTTCGAAATAAAATCCAACAAAACATTATTAATGCCTCATTATCTGGTCAAGAAATGGAACGAAAAAAAATAGCTTCTTTTTTACATGACAACATCAGTGCCTTACTTTCCTCTGCAGGTTTACATTTAAGTGTTTATAAGTCAAAAAGTAAAAACTCCAGCAACGAAATTGAAAAAACATTAGCCCTTTTAGGAGAGGCTCACGATAAAGTTCGTGATTTATCACACGAATTAATCCCTGCACTTTTAGTGCGATTTGGATTACTCTATGCTCTAGCCGATTTGTGTGAGAAAAATTCCAATTCTATTATTATTTTCGAATATGAAACTGATATTGACAATCAAAGAAGGTTCCCAGAAGACTTTGAAATCAAAATATACTTCATTATTTCAGAGCTATTAAATAATGTAATGAAACATAGTAATGCCACTATTGGGAAAGTTGTTCTTCAAGAAAATGGAACTATCTTAAAAATTCAGGTTTTTGATAATGGGAAGGGATTTGATACGAATCAATTTCAAATTTTAGAAGGTTTTGGAATCAATCAAATTAGAGCGAGAATCAACGCTATGAAAGGAAACCTAATTATTGACTCCAAAATAGATATGGGCACAATTATCACCATTGATGTTCCGATCAGTAAAGACTAATTACACCATTTTCTCGATTTCAATTATTTCTAAATCTTTGATTGCTTCTCCGTCAATTACGAATCGTAACATCGTTCGTACCTGATGAAAACCGCTTTTACCAGCTGCGCCTGGATTCATGTGTAACAAATTATGCTTTTTATCAAATTGTACTTTTAAAATATGGGAGTGTCCACAAATCAATAATTTAGGAGGATTTTGTGCCAATTCGGCGCGAATAGCCGGGTTGTATTTTCCTGGATAACCGCCAATATGAGTAATCCAAACCGAAACTCCTTCGCACAGAAACCGATTGTGTAACGGAAATTCTAAGCGGGCTTGAGCATCATCAATATTACCATAGACTGCTCGTAATGGTTTCATTTTTTTGATTGTATCAGTCACTACTAGGTCGCCAATATCTCCTGCATGCCAAACTTCATCTGCTTGAGCGACATATTTTAAAATCATGTCGTCAATATGGCTGTGCGTATCGGAAAGTAAGAGAATTTTTTTCATGCAACCCAACTAATTCCGCCAAAGTTAACACTTAAAACGCGATAAAAAAAGCCTTGAAGAACTTCCTATTTTAGGCTTTGCCCAACCTAAAAACTTTGTACCTTTGGAACTTCAACTTTGTGACGATTCAACTTGAGATATTTTATACATTTAGCTTATAACGGGACACCTTACCATGGCTGGCAAATACAGCCTAACGCTGCTTCTGTTCAAGAAACCTTGAACAAAGCATTTTCTGTCTTGTTACAGTCTGAAATCAATTTAATGGGAGCCGGACGCACAGACACGGGGGTTCATGCCAAAGAAATGTATGCTCATTTTGATTTCGAGCCTTCTTTTGATATTCCGAACTTAGTCCATAAACTCAATTCCTTTTTACCAAAAGACATTGTGATTTACGATATTATTCCCGTTCACGATGAAGCACATACTCGATTTGATGCCACCAAAAGAACCTACGAATACCACATTCATCAATTCAAAAATCCGTTTTTACACGAATTAAGTTGGTATTTTCATCAACCTTTAGATGTTGACTTGATGAACCAAGCAGCACAATTATTATTTAACTATACTGATTTTGAGTGTTTTTCTAAAGTCAATACCGATGTAAATACGTTTGATTGTACTATTTTTGAAGCGTATTGGACTCGAGGTGTAGCCAATCAAGAAAACAATCAACTTGTATTTACAATTTCAGCCAATCGTTTCTTAAGAAACATGGTACGTTCTATTGTAGGAACCTTAGTCAATGTAGGTTTACATAAAATCACACTAGACGATTTTACAAAAATTATAGAAAGCAAAAGCAGGGAAAAAGCAGGATTCTCGGTTCCGGCACACGGACTGTATTTAACTAAAATAGAATACGATTACATTAGTCAATAGCTTAAACAAATATGAAAGCAAAA
>JACCDQ010807123.1_pt1 | contig 16397 bp, 18 predicted proteins | sample 7446031 | NCBI WGS metagenome assembly JACCDQ01 (sample SAMN15323442, study PRJNA562643) | freshwater metagenome | isolation source: river surface water | place: USA:Blue River Watershed | collected 2017-08-17
AGGTTGTTGGCTGCGGGGGCTGACCCGGCGCGGTGCTACTTCGTTACGGGTGCGCGAATTGATGGAGAAGTTGAGCCATTCGACCCGGCGCGTGACATGGCAGCATTGGAGGCCCAGGCGCAAAAAATCGGCGGCGCAAAGCTGCTGATTGTTGACCCCGTTGTTTCTGCGGTGACAGGCGACAGCCACAAAAACACCGAAGTGCGCCGAGCCTTGCAGCCCCTGGTAGACCTGGCCAACCGACTGGATGCAGCTGTGTTGGGAATATCGCACTTCAGCAAGGGCGGCGCTGGCAGCGACCCAGCGTCCCGTGTTGTTGGTTCCATTGCTTTCACGGCGGTGGCGCGTGTGGTGCTGGTGGCTGCGAAAGTCAAAGGCGCAGAGGGTGATGAACGGCGCATCCTGGCTCGGGGTAAATCCAACATTGGGCCAGACGCGGGTGGGTTTGAATACCACATTGAACAAGTCGAGAGCATCCCCGGAATTCAGGCCAGCTATGTGACATGGGGTGCTGCATTGGAGGGCACGGCGCGGGATTTGCTGGCAGAACCCGAGGCAGGCGGCGGCGAGGATGGCGAAGCCACGGCCAAAGCAGAAGCCGAGGATTTTTTGATCCGACTGTTGAGCGAAGGCCCAAGCCCAACAAGACACGTCGAAACAGAGGCCAAGGCGGCGGGCATTTCATGGGCTACTGTGCGGCGTGCTTCGGCCGATCTAGGCATCAAGAAGCGCAAGTTGCAAAACGCTTGGTACTGGGAAAAACCCAACTTGCTCAAGCAACTTGCTCAAGATGCTCAACATTCAAACGGTGAGCAAGTTGAGCAAGTTGACGAGCAAGTTGAAATTTCAGGCATCAAAAACCCCAACTTGCTCAAGCAACTTGCCCATGTTGCCCAACGTTCAAATGTTGGACAAGTTGAGCAAGTTGGTCAGGTTGCCCCATTTGATCGAGATTTTGACCGTGACGATTCGGAGGTGTTCTGATGCAAGCAGTTCAACTTCTGGACACCTTTGCCGAGGCCGGTTTTGAGTTGTCCCTGACACCAGAAAACGGGTTGAGGATCAGGCCAGCTTCAGCGCTGACCGAGGATTTGAGGGGGTTGCTCAAAACCCACAAGCCTGAACTGGTGGCGTACCTGCAACGGGATGCAGCAAACGATCCCGGCACAAACGGGCGCTGCATGAGCGAAGAAAACCCAGCGCCGATGGGTGACGACCCCACCGTGGCAGAAACCACCCCCCAGGCTGAACGGCTGGCGAAGCTGCACACCGACTACCTGGTGCACCACTGGGGGTGCAAGACCTGCTGCGCGGCTGGTCAAGGCCGCGGGCTGCGATGCCCCACGGGCGCTGCGCTGTGGAGCGATTACGACGACGTGGCCGAGCGCCAGCAACACCCCCAACAGAAACGGAAACACGCATGATTGACGCATTGATTGCCGGGAAGATCAACGGCACACCCCAACAAAAGACCGGCAAGAACGGACACGCCTACGTAACCGCCAAGTTGCGAGCCCAGGCCAACGACGAACAGGTGTTTGTGAACGTGATCGCCTTTGCCAACACGGCGCAAACCGCCCTGCTGGCGCTGGGTGATGGCGAATCCGTCGCACTTTCGGGAAGCCTCAAGCCGACCGCCTGGACCGACAAGGACGGCAACGCCCGCCCAAGCCTGGACCTGGTGGCGTCTGGTGTGCTGACCGCCTATCACGTCACACGCAAGCGCAAAGCGGTGGCTGGTACTGACACCCCAACCAAGACCGAGCGCCCCTCACATGACGCCTGGAAGGCCCGCGCCAGCGGGAATGGGCGCAGTCTGGACTTTGACGACGACGACGCATTGAACGCCCTCTGATCCGTCTGTTTATACAGACTCCGAACAGGAACAACAACATGAGCAAGACGCAATTCAAGCCGGGGCAATCCGGCAATCCAAAGGGCAGACCCAAGTCTGCACTGACCGCAACCGACCTGCGACAGCGGCTGGCGCGGGACGCGGAACAAATCATTGATAGTGTGGTGCAGGCCGCATTGAACGGCGACACCCAGGCGGCGAGGTTGGTACTGGAGCGTATCGTTCCGGCCATCAAACCGACCGAACAGACGGTGGAAATCGCCATGCCCGACGACGCCAACCTGACCGAGCAAGGGCGCGTGGTGCTGGCCGCGGTAGCCGACGGGCAGTTGGCACCGGGCCAAGGTTCGGCCCTTCTGAGCGGCATCGGCACGCTGGCGCGGGTGGCTGAAATCGACGAACTCGCCGCAAGGGTGGCTGCACTGGAGGCCAAGCATGGCAACGCTTAACGCTCGCATCACCGAATTGGAAAAACAGACGGGCACCCAGGATGCACAACAGTGGCTCATCATCTTGACGGGCTTTGACCAAGCCGACCACCCCATCACCATGTTGTCCGATGGACGGACGGGCCGGGTGTGGGAGATTCAGGACGGGGAAACGCAAGACGCCTTCACCGACCGCATCAAGCGTGACGCCTTCGCAGAGGGGCAGAGTGGGTGCTTGGTGGTCACACGGACGAAGTGATGCCGGTGCCCGATTGTCTTGGGGCCCAGGCCATGTGGAGTTTTCCGAGTCCCTAAAGGGATGCGATTAAAAGAAGATGGCACCAGCCACACCGGTTAAGCACGGGGGCCATGCCAAGCTGTAGTCTTGGAACCGCGCAAGTGTGGACACACAGTGACCATCAAACGGGTGCTTGCAGCGAGAGCAGGAAAGGCCCCTAGGGGTACTACTCAACCGTCTTGCGACGTTCAGACATGCACTGCAAGCGAAACGGGTGCCCATGGCGAGGCAGGGAACTGTTGGAGACTTGCTCCACCTGCCAACCATCTTGCGATGTTCAGACATGCGTCACGGGCAATGAACTGTACATCAGCATCAGCGTCTATGGAAAAGAAAAAACCCCGCTGATTAGACGGGGTTCATTCGACCTTCATGGTGGGTGGGGTTGGATACCCACTACTGGCACATACGTCCGCGTCACACCATGAACATCATTTCCGCTCCCATTTGAGCGACATTGCCTGCTGGATGGGGGTAGGGTTGGCTACCTACTATCGCCACTTAAGGCACCTCACCCATTCCAGACAGGACTCCTGCCGATACGCGGTCAGTGAGCACATTCTAGGCTGCTGGACTACTTGATGCAAATTCCAGACAATCGACCTGCCGCCAAACCTTGCAAGCACCTCAGTGGAACTGTAAACAGGCTTTGTCCTGCGTATGCCAGCCACACGCTTCTAGGCTAGGTGGCTTTTTTGTAAAGATGGTGAGGCCAATCGGGCAGATGTTTCTTGAGTCCCTAAAAAGGCCGATTCGTTGCACATCCACCGCGGTGGGGTGAGTGGGGGCAGTCGGCGCGATCTGGAGTCGTGACTATGGCCTGAAAACGGGGGTAGCAAGACCAAAACGGGGGAACAAATGGGGGAACAAAAGGAGAAATCACACGGATTGAGTCTATGTAAATCAATGACTTGTGTGAATGGTTCAGTAGACCCCAGCCCACCACATGCTTTGTAAGTCATTGATAGACTTGCAATTTTCGTCAAAGGCTTGGGCGTTTCCCAAACTGGTGTGCCACTTTGGTGTGCCAGCGGAGAGCTACCATGCCGTTGACGATCCCATCACATTTGTACCGCAACCGACACGGTACTTTTTATTTTCGCCTGTGCATCCCACGCGACTTGCGGGGCTACGTGGCTGCCACAGAGGTTCGCCTCAGCGTGGATACTGAGCAAAGGCGGGCGGCGATAATCCACGCTTTTCCCCTGGTGCTTGACCTGCCCAACCTCTGGGCCGGTCTCCGTGTCATGTCAGCAAACAACGAGTCCATCCCACCCGACTACTTCAAGCTCTGGCGGCAGCAACTGCTTGAAAATGCCAGACTCAAGATGAGCATCGTTCAGCTCAAAGAGCAGCTGGAAGAGCAACAAGAGCGCATCTGGCGGATGGTGCCCAAGAACCAGGCCGAACTGGTCGTCAAGCAAGCCTATACGAAGGGGCAGCTCAAAGGGCATACCGCAGTGGAGGAGCGACTGGAGTTTCCCTGGTCTCCTGACCGCACCGTGCCGTTCTCCGAGCTGTTTACGGCCTACATGGCCCATTTTGAGTACAGAGCGGAGGGCGGGCGCAAGAAACCGCCCGGGGCAAAAACCTTGGAGGTTACCTCGCCTCGATACAGCCCATGGCTGCACACGACATCGAGCCGACCATCCTGCGGGCCACGGGTGGTGTCCATCCGTTGGACGTGACCTTCATCGACGACGAGGACCTAGCCACGCCCTGGAAGCGTGAGAACACGTCAGCCAAGAAGCTGGCCGGTCCGATGCCGAAGGCACTGACCATCACGCTGGCCAATCTGATTTATTTCGAGAAGGCCGAGTTGCCGCAGGCTCTGGCCAACCCGGCTGATCCGGCTGGCGGCTTTCCAGAACCCTGAGTTCTACAAGGCCCAGGCGATCCGGATGTCGGTGTGGGACAAACCACGCGTCATAGGTTGCGCCGAGAGCTACCCCCAGCACATCGCCCTGCCGCGCGGGTGCCTGGATGCTGCGTTGTCCTTGCTGCGAGAGAACGGCATCGCCTGTGACCTGCGAGACGAACGCTTCGGCGACCAGCCGTTGGATGTGTCGTTCGTCGGCAGTCTGCGCCTCGATCAGGAAGCCGCTGTTGCAGGATTGCTCACCCACGATGCTGGCGTGCTCTGCGCGCCAACTGCCTTCGGCAAGACGGTCACCGCCGCCGCGATGATCGCCCGGCGGGGCGTCAACACCCTGGTGCTGGTGCATCGCACGGAGTTGCTCAAGCAATGGCAGGAGCGCCTGCAAGCCTTTCTGGGTGTCGCCAAGGGCGTGGTCGGCACCATCGGCGGCCGCAAGGCCAAACCGACTGGCAAGGTCGACATCGCCGTGATGCAGTCCGTATCCCGGCAGGGCGAGGTGAACCCGTTGGTAGAAAACTACGGCCACGTGATCGTCGACGAGTGCCGCCATGTCGGCGCAGTCTCCTTCGACGCGATCCTCAAGCGGACCAAGGCGAAATACGTGCTGGGCTTGACGGCGACACCGATCCGCCGCGATGGGCAGCAGCCGATCATCTTTATGCAGTGCGGGCCGATCCGCCACACGGCAGCCGCGCCGGCCGGGGCACCGCACGATCTGGCAGTCATACCGCACTCCCGGCACGCACAGATCGATCTGCCGACCGAGGCCGGCATTCAGGACGTCTTCCGGCACCTGGCCAACGATCCGGCCCGAACAGCAGCCATCGCCGCCGAGGTGCGCGATGCCGTCGCGCAGGGACGCAAGGTGCTGGTCCTGACAGAACGCACAGAACATCTCGATGCCATCACGACGGAGCTCGACGGCCTGCTGCCGACACCGTTCGTCTTGCACGGTCGCATGTCGAAAAAGCAGCGATCGACGCTGGTCGCAGACCTGGATGCACTTTCGCCCTACGCGCCGCGCGTCCTTCTATCCACCGGTAAACTGGTTGGTGAGAGATTCGATCACCCGCCGCTCGACACCCTGGTCCTCGCGATGCCGGTGTCCTGGAAGGGCACGCTGCAGCAGTACGCCGGGCGCCTGCACCGGGAACACGCCAGCAAGACCGCCGTGCGGATCATTGACTTCGTGGACACCGGCCATCCGGCCTTGCTGCGGATGTGGGACAAGAGGCAACGGGGCTACCGGGCGATGGGGTATCGCATCGAGGAGCAGCGCGAACTTGGCGAAATCAGCGAAATTTGTTCCGTGACAACGGCTTGCCCGTGATTCATCGGGGCAAAATGAGCGAAATTAGGTGCCGTTACAGTTACTGGAGTCCGTCTTCTGTGTGCGCAATAATTGCGACAAACATCGCTATAGGTGCGACAATGCTACTATCTGGTCGCTCCGGGAGGTTCCTATGTCTGAACGCATCAATGCCCGCCTGTCGCAACCCCTGGCTGAATTCGTGGATCGAATGGTCGGCGAAGCGGGGCTTTACGAAACACCCAGCGAATACGTGCGCGACCTGATCCGCCGCGACATGGAACGGCGCGACGGCCAGTTTGTGCAGGACGCCATCCTCGTCGGTTATCGAGACTTGGCGGCGGGCCGCGTCTTTGCGTCCAGCGGCGACTTCAAGACCGACATGGCGGTGCTCGACCGCAAGGAAGCCGATGGCTGGCAATGATGTGCCATCACCCACCACGTTCCTGCTGACCCGGAATGCGGCGCTGGATTTGCGCCGCATCTACACGCGGTCAAGCCGGGAATGGGGCGATGAAGTTGCCGACCGCTATCTCGGCGACCTGTACGCAGCGATGGGCATTGCTGCCGCCAACCCGGAGAAGGGGCGCCTGCGGCATTACCGCTCGGCTCCGTTTCTGATGGTTCCGGCGCGGCAGCACTTCGTGATCTACGATCTCGCGCCACAAGGCATCGCGGTGCTGACGGTTCAACATCAGGTGCGCGACATCGAATCCCTGATCGCGGAACTGACCCCGACCTTCCACGCCGAAGTCGAGCGGCTGAAGCGCAAAACCTGATTGCACCCGCTCACGCCCGCAGAAATGCTCATAAGCTCGGGAGGTTGGTCGGCACATGGTCAACCATCCACCACCATATCGATGAACAATGGCCGCTAAGTACATACACTTGGCGGCTTTTTTCTTTGAAAATCAACTATTACCGTATCTGTCCGGTCATCCCAGCTTGACCGTTGAATTGCAGTGACATGGTCAGGATTAGGCGCTGGCCAGCGAACGCCAACGATGAGGCAACTGCCCTGGCTGCTCTGGTCCGTGTGGTGGATGATGCCCTTTGATTCCTTGCCTGGCCGACGCAGTTGGTGATGGGCTGCGCAGTGACGCCGAATTGGCGCGAGAGCTGAGCTGGCGAGCGGCCAGCTCGCACGATTTCGGCCATCTGCTGACGAAATTTCACCGGGTATGACCGCCACCGCCAAGATCAGCCCTTACTTGGGTGGCGTGGTCGGCGGCAATTAATCACTATATTCGCCGCACATAATGCGGAGAATGAAGGCGCTTGACAAGCACTGAACTTTCATTATTATCCAATCAGTTAATTAACGAATTGGATAATTATGAACAGGCATTCCGATGCGCTAAGCGTAACCTTCGCCGCGTTGGCCGATCCCACCCGTCGGGCGATGTTGTTGCGTTTGTCGCAGGGCGAGATCAGTGTGTCCGCCCTGGCCGAGCCCTTTCAAATGAGTTTGCCAGCTGCCACCAAACACCTGCGGGTACTGGAGCGCGCGGGCCTGGTGCAAAAGAGCCGCGATGCGCAGCGTCGCCCCTGCCGTATCAACGCTGAGCCACTCAAACAAGCCACTGACTGGATGGCGCAATACCGTCAGTTCTGGGAGGGCAGCTTGGACAGGCTGGATGCCTATTTGCAGCAACTGCAAGTGGTGGAAAAAGCCCGGGCTTCCAAGCCAAAACCAGAAAGGAACCCTCGCCAAGCTTGATGCGTACCTGCTTAAACTGCAGGCCTAAGGCGTTTGTGCGCGCGCCGCCACAGCTTTGCCCTCTCAACAGACTGAACTACAGGAGTACAAAACATGAGCGACATCGTCACTTTTCCATCCCCCACCGACATGCATTTTTCGCGCTTCATAGCGGCCCCCGTGACCCTGGTGTGGCGTGCACATACCGAGCAAGGTCAGTTGGAGCGCTGGTGGGGACCTGATGGTTATTCCATCACCACGCATGAAATGGACGTGCGCCCCGGCGGACGTTGGAAATTCATCATGCATGGGCCAGGCGTGAGCACCGACCCCAACGCGCCGTTTGGGGGACCGACCACGGACTACCCCAACCTCATTCAGTACGAAGAGGTGGTACCCGAGGTAAAACTGGTGTGGTCGCACGGCAATTTTGACGAGGTGATGTTCCACGTCACCACCACTTTCAAAGCCGAAGGTGACGGCACCCGTCTGGAGACCACCATGCGCCTGCCCAGCCAGGCAGAGCGTGATGCCAAAGCCACCTATGCTGTGCCGGGCCACGAGTCCACGATGCGCAAGCTGGAGGCCTATTTGCGCCAGCCACACCACGAGTTGTCGTTCACGCGGGTGCTGAAAGCGCCTGTCGCCAAGGTTTGGGCGGCCTGGACAGTACGCGAGCAACTCATGCCCTGGTTTTGTCCCCAGCCATGGCAACTCACGGAATGCGAAATTGATCTGCGCCCAGGCGGCGCATTTCGGACCCTGATGCAGGGCCCGAACGGCGAAAGCCAAGACCTCATGAGCTGCTACTTGGTGGTGGAGCCCGAACGTCGCCTGGTTTGGACCAACGCCTTGCAGCCCGGTTACGCCCCTGCCACCCAACCCTGGTGCACATGCGCGGTGGAGTTGCAAGCGGTTAGCGAGACTGAAACGCGCTTGACAGCACGGGTGATGCATGCCGACAGTGCTACTTGCGAAGATCACGCCAAGATGGGTTTCCCCCACGGTTGGCATGTGGCGTTGGATCAGATGGTGGCCTTGCTGATGCAGTAACGATTCGAGCATGCGGGTGCACAAGTCCCGAATCTGGTCGCATCAGCCGTTGGGCCGGGGCAGCATTGCTTTCCAGTGGCGCGTCCAAGGGCTTGATGGCCTGTTGCTTCAGCCCCTCAGGTAACAGGGTTACCTGTACCCTGGCGTGTTGCAGAAAATGCCTGCCGAGGCTTTTATTTCCCCCAGTTGTCCTTCAAACCGGTGATGCGGTTGAACACCGGTTGGCCGTTGGTGTGGTCCAGCCGGTCGGCCACAAAGTAGCCGTGCCGTTCGAATTGGAACTTGTCGTCCGGTGCGGAGCGGGCCAATGCAGGCTCGACGTACCCCTGCACCACCCGCAGGCTGTTGGGGTTGAGCAGGCTCAGGAAGTCTTTGCCCCCTGCGTCCGGTTGGGCTTCGGTGAACAGGCGGTCGTACAGGCGGATTTCGGCTTGCAATCCATCGACCGCACCCACCCAGGTGATGGCGGCCTTGGCCTTCACGCTGTCGGCGCCGGGGGTGCCGCTCTTGGTGCCTGGGATGACCTTGGCGTGTACTTCCGTGACCGTGCCAGCCGCGTCGCGCGTGCAGCCGGTGCATTCGATCACATAACCACCTTTGAGGCGCACCACGTTACCCGGGAACAGCCGTTTGTAACCCTTGGGGGGCACCTCTTCAAAGTCCTCGCGTTCAATCCACACGTTTTTGCCGATTTTGAACACCCGGTCGGGTGGCGGCGTCTGGCCTTCGGCAATGGCTGAGTGGGGCAGGGCGGGCTGGGTGCAATCTTCTGTGTGCTCGTCAGAACCGAAGGCCTCGGCCCAGTTAGTCAGTACCAGTTTCACCGGGTCGAGCACCGCCATGCCCCGATGGGCCTTGTTTTCCAGGTCTTCGCGCAGGCAACCTTCCAGAGTGCTGTAGTCAATCCAGCTGTCGCTTTTGGTCACACCGATGCGTTCTGCGAACAGTTGGATGCTGGTCGGGGTGTAGCCGCGGCGGCGCAGACCCACAATGGTGGGCATGCGCGGGTCGTCCCAGCCGGAGACAAATTTTTCGTCCACCAACTGTTTGAGTTTGCGTTTGCTGGTGACCACGTAGGTCAGGTTCAGGCGTGCGAATTCGTACTGGCGCGGTGGCGGGGTGTTGATCAAGCCACCTTGGGCCAGTTTGTCCATCAACCAGTCATAGAACGGGCGCTGGTCTTCGAACTCCAGTGTGCAGATGCTGTGGGTGATGTTTTCCAGGGCGTCTTCAATCGGGTGCGCATAGGTGTACATCGGGTAGATGCACCAGGCGTCGCCCGTGTTGTGGTGGGTGGCGCGGCGGATGCGGTAGATGGCGGGGTCGCGCAGGTTGATGTTGGGCGATGCCATGTCGATCTTGGCGCGCAGCACGGCGGCGCCGTCCGCCAGTTGGCCGTCGCGCATCTCGCGGAAGCGTGCCAGGTTTTCGGCGGGCGTGCGGGTGCGGAAAGGGCTGTCCACACCAGGTTTGCCGAAGTCGCCACGGTGCGCGCGCATTTCTTCTGCCGTTTGCTCGTCCACGTAGGCGAGTCCGGTCTCGATCAGGTACTCGGCCGCGCGGTACATGAAGTCGAAATAATCACTGGCCTGGAACAGGTGGCTTTGCCCGTTGACTTGCCAGCCAAAACCCAGCCACTGCACGGCGTCGAGGATGGAGTTGACGTATTCCGTGTCTTCTTTTTCGGGGTTGGTGTCATCAAAGCGCATGTGGCACACGCCGTTGTAATCGCGCGCCAGACCAAAGTTCAGGCAGATGCTTTTTGCGTGGCCCACATGCAGGTAGCCGTTGGGTTCTGGCGGAAAACGGGTACGAATTTTGGCCGGGTCCAGCGGCCCGGCGGCGTGGTGGGCGGCATCGCCTGGCGTGCCGGCCCAGTGACGTTGGGTGTGCGTGCCAGCTGTCAGGTCGTGCTCGATGATCTGACGCAGGAAGTTGCTGGGCTTGGACGCCTCGGTGGGCGATGTGTTGGATGTGTTTTGTGGGGCTGCGGAACTCATCCCTGCATTTTAGGCGCGGTGTAACATCCGCCCTCCACGGCGGGAAAGGGGGAAGAATGCCGAACATGTTGGGGCGCCTGCCCTTGATCGATGCACTGAAGGCGGTGGGGTCGCAGCTGATTGTGCTGCACCACCTGGCGTTTTATGGGCCCATGTCGGACTGGACCCTTCGTTTCGCACCCGGTGTGGTGCAGTGGTTCAGCCAAGACGCGCGCATGGCCGTACAGGTGTTTTTGGTGGTTGCCGGATTTTTGGCCGCGCGCAGTTTGGCGCCTCAAGGCATGTTGCGGGTAACAGCGCCGCTGCGCGCCTTGTGGCAGCGTTATGTGCGCACCGCTTTGCCGTACCTGGCTGCCTTGGTGTTGAGTGTTTTATGCACGGAGTTGGCCCGGCAGTGGATGAAGCATGATTCGATTCCCGACCCGGCCACGGCTTGGCAGTTGTTTACCCATGCGCTGTTGATCCATTCGCTGCTGGATGTGGATGCGTTGTCGGCTGGGGTTTGGTATGTGGCGATTGACTTTCAGCTGTTTGCCTTGCTGCTGGGGTTGCTGTGGCTGTCGAAGAAGGCGGGAAGGCGTGCTGCTGTCTGGGCCGTGGGTGGGGTGGCCATGTCGTCGCTGTTCTGGTTCAACCGCGATGCGGATTGGGACATGTGGGCCATCTACTTTTTTGGGGCTTACGGCTTGGGGGTGCTGACGGCATGGGGCAGTGCTGTCAAGGCCCCGGCGCATGTGCGTTGGTTCTGGTGTGTGCTGATGGGTCTGGCGGTGGCGGCTTTGTGGGTGGATTTTCGCGAACGGATCGCCCTGGCCGTGTGCGTTGCTTTGTTGCTGGGCGGGGCGCAGTATGGGCAGTGGTTGCAGCGCTGGCCCCGCAGCCGGGGGTTGGGCTACTTGGGGAAAATTTCCTACTCGGTGTTTTTGCTCAATTTTCCGGTGGCGTTGGTGGTTAACGCGGCATTTCAGCGGTTCGCCCCGGCCGACCCGGTGTGGCAAACCGTGGGGGTGCTGCTGGGGTGGCTGGCGTGTAACCTGGCGGGGGCCTTGTTCTACCACGGCGTAGAGGCGCGGCTGGCACGCTGGGGGCGTTGACGCAGAACGGTTACGGCTGGTAACGCCTGTCACAACTTGGCGTGTGCTGTGAAGCGCGGGCGGCGGTGTAATGGGACCATCTGACCACTGAGGAGTTCATCATGTCCATCGACCATTTATCGCTGTTTTGGCGCAAGTCGTCTCGTGCTTTGCTTGCATTGGCCTTGGGCGGTGCAGCCATGGGCACGGCGCAGGCCAACGATGTTTACTGGTCCATCGGTGTGCATTCGCCGGGTGTGACCATTGGCGTCAGCAACGGCGGCGCGGTGGTTCGCACCAGCCCGCTGATTGTGTACCCGCAAGTTCCTGTGGTGGTGTATCCCCAGCCGGTTTACCACGCCGGCTGGCCACCCGCCCACGGGCATTGGAAACACCGGCACCATGGCAAACACGCGGGCTGGGAGCGGGAGGATCGCTGGAATGAGCGGCGTGACCATGGGCGTGAAGACGAACGACACCACCGCCGTTGAAAAGTGCCATGCTATCCGGGCATGGCCAGGTATTAAACTCGCGGCTTTTACAAAAAGTCGTAACCAGTCATGGACATTGCGTTGCTGAAAGCTGCCCTCATGGGGGTGGTGGAGGGGTTGACCGAGTTTTTGCCGATTTCATCGACCGGGCATTTGATTCTGGCGGGGTCTTTGTTGGGACTGCACGACGACAAGGCCAAGGTTTTTGACATTGCCATCCAGACGGGCGCCATTCTGGCGGTGATTCTGATCTATTGGCAGCGGCTGCGCGATACGGTGGTGCAACTGCCCACAGAGCGCCGCGCCCAAAAGTTCGCGTTGAATGTGGCGGTTGCTTTTGTACCGGCGGTGGTGTTGGGCTTGTTGTTGGGCAAGGCCATCAAGGCCCATCTGTTCACGCCCGCGGTGGTGGCCACCACATTTGTGGTGGGTGGCTTGGTGATTTTGTGGGCCGAGCGGCGTCAGCAAGGGGCCGAAACCGCCCCCCGGGTTCATTCGGTCGACGGCATGGGCTTGGGTGATGCGGTGAAAGTCGGTCTGGTGCAATGCCTGGCTCTGGTGCCCGGTACCAGCCGCAGCGGGGCCACCATCATTGGCGGTATGTTGATGGGGCTGTCGCGCCAAACCGCGACCGAATTTTCTTTTTACCTGGCCATTCCCACCCTGATCGGTGCCGGTGCCTACAGCCTGATCAAGGAGCGTGCCCTGCTGAGTTGGGCGGATGCCCCCGTGTTCGGGGTGGGCTTGCTGTTTGCGTTCATCAGCGCGTGGTTGTGCATACGCTGGCTGCTGCGGTTTGTGGCCACCCACAGTTTTGTGGGGTTTGCCTGGTACCGCATTGCCTTTGGTGTGCTGATCTGGGTGACCGCCCACATGGGTTGGGTCAATTGGGCGGCTTGATGAAGCTTTGAAGCGCGGTGTGGATGGCCACGGCGGTTTCTTGGGGGTGCTCCATCGGGAACAGGTGGCTGCCCTCGATCATTTGAAGCCGGGCAGAAGGCGTTTTACCGACCAACTTGTGCGTCATGGCCATGCCCACCTGGCGCATTTCCTGGGATTCGGTGCCCCCCACAAAAGCCACCGGGCAGCGCAATGGGTGTCGGCGCAGCAGACGGTCCAGGTTGTGCGGCAAGGTGTTGTAAATGCGTGTTTCAATGTCGCGGTCAAAGCGCAGCACACGTTTGGGGCCTTTGGCGGTTTCGGTGTTGTGTGTGCCGTGGGCGATGTAGTCGCGCAGCACCTGGGGGTGCCATCGCGCAAAGCTTTTTTTGCGAGCGAAATGCTCCCAAGCTTCGTTTTCGCTGTTCCAGGTGTTGCGGCGTTTGCGGCTGACTTTGCCCGGCGACAGAGCCCCGATCAGCTGCGTGCGTTTTACCATTTCCAGCGTGCGGGCCCGCCAGCCCCCAAGCACGGGTGAATCCAGCATCACCACGCCGGACATGGGTTGCCCCGCCAGCACGGGATGGGTGGCGGCGCACATCAAGCTGAGAAAGCCGCCCAGCGAGTGGCCCACCAGGTAGACCGGGCCGGTGTGTCCATCTGCCGCATGTTCTACAAACGCGGCCAACTGCTGCACCAGATGCGGCCAGTTGCTGGTCACGGGGTAGCGTGGGTCGTGGCCGAAGGCGTCCAGGGCTTCGACCCGGTAGCCGCTGGCGCGCAAACTGTCAAAAATGCACCCGTACGTGGCCCCCGGAAAGCTGTTGCCGTGCGAAAAAACGATCAACGCCTGGCCCGGGCCAGCGGTGGCAAAGGTCTGCATCAGATCAGCTTTTCTTTGGCGTTCTGTATTTTCTTGAGCGGCTGGTTGCGCCGGCTGGGCTGCAACAGAGGCACCTGGGTGGCGCTGCCGTCCCAGGCAGGGTGTTCAATGCTGTCAAACACCTCACGCAGTTTTTCGCCCCAACGGCTGCGCACCATTTGGAAGTAGGGGTTCTGCTCGTCGATGCAGACGATTTTGTCGCTGGCCAGGCTGTTGGCTTCGTAAACGGCCATGTCCAGGGGCAGGCCCACCGAAAGGTTGGATTTGAGGGTCGAATCCATCGAGACCAAAGCACATTTGGCCGCTTCGTCCAGGGGGGTCTGTGGGGTGATCACACGGTCCAGCACGGGCTTGCCGTACTTGCTTTCGCCAATTTGGAAAAACGGCGTTTCGGGGGTGGCTTCAATGAAGTTTCCAGCGGAATACACCTGGAACAAGCGCATGCCCTCGCCCTGGATTTGACCGCCAAAAATCATGCTGACGTTGAAATCGACACCCGAGCGTTTCAGTGCTTCGCCATCGCGCTGGTGGATGTGACGCACCGCCGAACCCAAGACCCGTGCCGCATCGAACATGCTTTTGGCGTTCCAGATGTTGATCAGGTCGCCCGAGGCCGAGTCTTTGAGCTGTTCTGTTTGCAGGATTTCCCGCACCGATTGGGAAATGCTCAGGTTGCCCGCCGACAGCAGGCACATGAAACGGTCTCCGGGCTTTTCGTAGACGATCATTTTGCGGAAAGTGCTGATTTGATCGAGCCCGGCGTTGGTGCGGGAGTCGGACAGGAACACCAGCCCGGCATTGAGTTTGATGGCGACGCAGTAGGTCATGTTGGTGGCTCTGGGGTGGCTCGCAAGGGGAGACCCACGTATGAAAGGCGAAGGCTTGAGTGTAGAGCAGCAGCTGCGGGGACGGTTTGATGGGTGGTTGGCTGACAACGCGTCAGAAAAAATCTGACGTTAGAAACGGCAAATTTCCAAATCAAATTTGAAAAAGATAGGAATACATTGAACCTCACAACAGGTGAAAAGGGCAGGTTTCTTTTTTTGTGTGAGGGACTCAACCATGTACAGGCCTCTGGAGATTGCTTTGCGTTCGACGACCGCGGTACCGCCTTTTGCGGTACAGCCTCCGGCACAGGCCGTGGCACAGGAATATTTGCCGTTCACCGTGCGCGTGGTGGACACCGAAGCCGCCTTGCACAAAGCGGTTCAAATACGGCACGCCGCCTATGCAAGGCACATAGCACCGCATTTGGCGCTTGCCTTGCAAGCGCCGGAGGCATTGGACCGGGTGCCGGGTGCTGTGGTGCTGTTGGCCGAGTCGAAGGTGGATGGTTCACCCTTGGGCACGATGCGCATTCAGACCAACCGGCACGGGCCGTTGACGCTGGAACAGTCGGTGGAATTGCCGCAATGGATGCAAGGTCTGGGCCTGGCCGAAGCCAGCCGCCTGGGGATCACCCAGGAGAAGGTGGGCCGGATGGTGAAAACCGTGCTGTTCAAGGCGTTCTACCTGTACTGCTTGCACAACGGGATTGCGCACATGGTGATCACAGCGCGTTCGCCGGTGGACCGGATGTACGACCGCCTGTTGTTCCAGGACGTGTATCCGGGCATGGGTTATGTGCCGCTTGAGCACGTGTTCAACCTGCCGCACCGGATCATGCAGCTGGATGTGCAAAGGGCTCAGGCCATGTGGCAGGACGCTGGCCACCCACTGCTCGGTTTCATGTGTGATACCGAGCACCCGGATTTGATGGTGTAGCGGGGGTCAGGTCGGAGTGGGGTCGGTGCCCAGCACCAAGTCCACGTCTGGGAAGGGGTCGGTTTTGCCCGAGAGCGTTTGCAGGTAGTCCCGCAACGGGTCGTTGGCAATGAAATCGGCGCCGGATTGTGCTTGGGCGATCAGGTCTGGGTTCTGTGGACGGGCCACCACAAAGCCTTGCACATAGTCCACCCCGATTTCGGCCAGTGTTTCGACGGTTTCGAAGTCTTCGGCCCACTCGGCAATGGTTTTCATGCCAAGGTTTTGGGCCAGGCTCACAATGGCTTCCACAATGGCCACATTGGCCGGGTGCTGGTTCATGTTGACGATGAAGCTGCCGTCGATTTTGAGGATGTCGGCAGGCAAGTCTTTAAGGTACGAGAACGAGGTGTAGCCGGCACCGAAGTCGTCCAGCGCCACCTTGGCGCCAAAGCTGCGCACTTTGTCAATGAAGCGCCGCGTGTTGCCCAAGTCGTGCAAGGCCACGCTCTCGGTGATTTCCAGACACAGCCGCTGCGTGATGTTCTTGCTGCGCGCCAGCATCACGAACACGTCTTCCATGAATTTTTCGTCGTTGAGGGATGCCCCACTCAGGTTCATGCACACAAACTGGTTGTTGGGCATGCCGTTGGCATGACGGGCCAGCCAGTCCAGTGTGCTGGACAGCACCCAACGGTCGATCACGCCCATGCGCCCACTGTCTTCGCCAGCGTGGATCAGCCGTTCGGTGGGCACGCGGTCGCCGTGCTCGTCTTTCATGCGCAGCAGCACCTCGAAGTTGAGCGA
>JACCDQ011348190.1_pt1 | contig 16386 bp, 17 predicted proteins | sample 7446031 | NCBI WGS metagenome assembly JACCDQ01 (sample SAMN15323442, study PRJNA562643) | freshwater metagenome | isolation source: river surface water | place: USA:Blue River Watershed | collected 2017-08-17
GACGGCGTGGCGGGCACTCTGCAGGTGCTGGTCAGCGAAGCCGAATGGGCCGCCCGTCCACTGGCCCAAATGCCCGCCGATCTGCGCGCCGCCAACGGCGTGGGCATGGGCCGTGAACTGTTTGCCAACCTGCGCCGCAATGCGCTCAAAGCCGAAGAAGGAGCCTGCACATGGCTGTGAATCTGAATGGAAATTTGACCGCCCTGCAAGTGATGCAGGACGCCCCCGTGATCCCCGTGATCGTGCTCAATGACGTGGCGCACGCTGTGCCCATGGCCCGTGCGTTGGTGGCTGGCGGCATCCGCATGCTGGAGGTGACCCTGCGCACCCCGCAGGCGCTGGCCTGCATGGAAGCCATCGCCAAAGAGGTGTCCGGTGCCGTGGTGGGCGCGGGCACGGTGCGCAGCGCCGCCGATGCGGCCGCAGCGGCCAAAGCCGGTGCGCAGTTTGCCGTCAGCCCGGGTTACACCCGTGCCGTGGGTCAGGCGTGCCGCGACAACGGCTTGTCATTGCTGCCCGGTGTGGCTACCGGCAGCGAAATCATGATGGCGCAAGAAGACGGTTACACCGAACTCAAGTTCTTCCCGGCCATGCAGGCGGGCGGCCCCAACATGCTCAAGGCTTGGAGCGGTCCGTTCTTTGATGTGAAGTTTTGCCCGACCGGCGGTGTGACGCCGCAAAACGCCAATGAGCTGCTCAGCTTGCCCAATGTGGCTTGCGTGGGCGGTTCATGGTTGGTGCCCGCCGACGCGTTGGCCCAAGGCGACTGGGCGCGCATTGAGGCATTGGCCCGCGAGGCCAGCCAGTTGCCACGTTGATGCGCAGGTCGGACCTTGAGGTCCGACGATGCGAGCTTCGGACAGACTCATTGTCGGGGCTAAAGCCGCCGACCTACAGCTCAGAGGCGTCCGGGCTTCAGCGCAAACCTTGTCCACCCGCGTATTCAGCCCGCTGAATCAATTCAATCTTGTAGCCATCGGGGTCGGTCACAAACGCGATCACGGTGGTGCCGCCCTTGACGGGGCCGGGCTCGCGGGTCACGTTGCCGCCCGCCGCCTTGATCTTGTCGCAGGCTGCATAGGCATCGGGCACGCCCAGGGCGATGTGACCGTAGGCCGTGCCCATTTCGTAGTGTTCTACGCCCCAGTTGTAGGTCAGTTCCAGCTCGGCGTGCTCGGGGTTGCTGCCATAGCCCAAAAAGGCCAGCGAGTATTTGTACTCGGGGTTTTCAGAGGTGCGCAGCAGTTGCATGCCCAGCACTTGGGTATAAAAATCGATCGAGCGTTGAAGGTTGCCAACGCGCAGCATGGTGTGAAGCAGTCTCATGGCTTGGATTGTGTGGGCATCTCAAAAACCAGGCAGGCTGTGCTGGCATGGGCGTACAAGGTGCCGTCGGGTCCGACCAAACGGGCTTCGGCGGTGGCCAATTGGCGACCGCAGTGCACCACTTGGCCGATGGCCCGCACGCGTTGCACTTTGGGGGTCAGGGCTTTGACCAGTTTCACGCTCAGATCGGCCGTGGTGTAGCCGCGTCCCGGCGGCATCATGGTGTGCACCGCGCAGCCCAGCGCCGAGTCGAGCAAGGTGGCAAACCAGCCGCCATGTACGGTGCCCAGCGGGTTCATGTGGTCCAGGCCCGGCGCACCTTGAAAAACGGCATGCCCCGGAGCCACATCGATCAACACGAAGTTCAGGGTTTTGGCGATGCTGGCATAGGGCAACTCGCCACTGAGCAGGCCTTGCATGACCTCCAGCCCGGTCTTGCCGGCGACCTGGTCGGGACGGGCCACGCCGGGGCCAGCGCCTTTGTCCATGCGTTCGCGCACAGTGCGTTCTTGAGCCAGCCATTGTTCGAGGGTGTCGTGGGACATCTGCATCCTTGAGGTGTGAAGAAAGCGGAGCTTGCCAGAGCACACGCTGGCGGGCTACCACATGGGTGACTCGTGGACGCGTTCAGGTCTGCTCCTGTGCCAGCGGCTCGGTATCATGCCGCAACCCCATATTCGCGCGGCCATTTCAGGAGACCCCATGCCCCGTCCACCCCATGCCGTGTCGCGTTTGCGCACCGCCCGTCTGGCGCGCAGCGTCAAACCGTTCATGGCACGCGGTGGCATCAAGGGCGAACGCTGCGCAGGGTGCCGCCTGCTGCCCAGCCACTGTGTGTGCAGCTTGCGGCAGGTGGTGCCCACGCGGGCGGGCATGTGCCTGCTGATGGCCGACATTGAACCGCTCAAACCCAGCAACACGGGTTGGCTGATTGCCGATGTGGTGCCCGACACCTGGGCGTTTGGATGGGCGCGCACCGAGGTGGACCCCGGTTTGTTGGCGCTGCTGGCCGATCCGCAATGGCAGCCGTATGTGGTGTTCCCCGGCGAATTTGTGGCCCCCGAACGGGTGGTTCATGCCGTGTCGCCCCCGGATGCAGGCAAGCGACCCTTGTTCATTTTTCTGGACGCCACCTGGGCCGAAGCCCGCAAGATGTTCCGCAAAACCCCTTGCCTCGATGGCTTGCCGGTGCTGAGCCTGCAGCCCGAGCAAATTTCAGGCTACCAATTGCGTCGATCACGCCGGGATGACCATTTTTGTACCAGTGAAGTGGCCTCGCTTTGCCTGGAACTGGCGGGTGAGGCGCATGCCGCACACACCTTGCAAGCCTGGCTGGAGGTCTACACCCACCATTACCTGCAAGCCAAGCACCAGCTGCCGCCCAACCTGAGCGGGCCTGCACATCAGCGCTTGCGGGGTCTGTCGTCAGGTCGGATGCCGTTGCAGACCGATCAGGCCACCGCCCCAAAGGCCTGAACCAACAGCTTGGCCTGGCATTTGACCTGCTTGGCACTGCGCCCCGGCGCATACAAAGTTGAGCCCAGTCCAAAACCGGTGGCCCCGGCCGCCCGGTAAGCGGCCATGTTGTTGGCCGTGATGCCGCCCACGGGCATCAGGGCCACATCCTGGGGCAGCACGGCGCGCAATGCCTTGACGGTGGCGGGGGAAACCATTTCAGCTGGAAACAGCTTGAGCCCATGTACGCCTGCATCGAGCGCCGCAAAGGCTTCTGTGGGCGTGGCCACGCCGGGCAGCACCACCATGCCCAGCGCCAGGGCCTGCACGACCACGGCAGGATTGAAGTTGGGTGAGACGATCAGGCGGCCACCCGCGGCATGCACGTCTTGGACCTGTTGCGCGTTCAGCACGGTGCCTGCACCGATCAGCACTTGCGGAAATTGCTGCGCGAGTGCAGCGATGCTTTTCAATGGCTCAGGCGAGTTCAGCGGCACTTCGATGAGGGCAAAGCCGCTGTCCACCAGTGCCTGGCCGATGGTCGGGGCTTCGTGGGGTGTCAGGCCGCGCAAGATGGCGATCAGGGGCAGTTGGGCCATGGCTTGCGCCAGGGCTTGGGGGGCATTCAAGGGATGCATGGTGTATTCGGTAAGGTGGTGGCCAGTGCAAACAGACCGGCCCAAGTGGCTTCGGCCCCCAGGCATTGGCTGGGCGTGTTCAGGTGCTGCAAGGCCAGGGTGTAGCGCTGGGTCAGAACATCGCTGCCGATCAGGAGCACCGGGTCAGCGTCACTGGGCAGGCTTTGGGCGTGCAGCTCGTTGCCAATCAACAAGCCCGACAAGTAGCTGGCCAGTGCCGAAGTCGGCAAACGGTCAAACAGCCCGAGCGTGCGCACGGCAAACAGCTTGTGCAGCAAGCTGCCCGGTGATTGGCTGCTTTCGACCCCTTGCACAAAGGCCCCTGCATCGAACGGAGCCGTCAGGTCGAGTGTTTTGCTCAGGATCGAGTGTTGGCTGAGCAGGGCAAAGACTTCACCGGTCATGAAGGTGCTGAAACGCGTCACTCGGCCATGCTCGACCTGCACCCATTTGCTGTGGGTGCCGGGCAGCACCAGGGTGGCGCTGTCGCGTTGTGTCAAATGCAACGCACCCCAAATTTGCACCTCTTCGCCGCGCATCACGTCGGGGGTGTGCAGGGCATCCTGGCCTGAGCAGCTCAGGCCAGGCACCAGGGCGATGCGCCCGGGTTGCAGCCACAGCAGGTGGTGGGTCAGTTCATCCAGGTTTGCAGGACAGGGGCAATAGGGTGCTTCTTGCCAGCCTTGTCGGCTGCCCGCCATGCCCGAGATCAGGCACAGCGCAGCGGGGTCTGCCAACCAATCACCAAAGCAGGTGTTGAACACCGATTCAAACGTGCCTGGGGTGACGTGCATGACACCCTGGGGAAACTGCCGGGTTTCAATGGCCAGGCCTTGCGCATCCAGGCGGGCGCCGCGCAGTGAGGTGGTGCCCCAGTCGACGGCGATCAGTGGGCGCGGGTTCATGCGGCCATGGCCTGCAAGACTTCGGCCTGGCGCGGCAGCGGAGCGACAGCACCATAGCCCTGCACGGCCAGAGCTGCGGCCGCGTTGGCATAGGCGGTGGCCGTCCACAGGTCATCGCCTGCCGACAGGCGGGCCAGCAAGTTGCCTGCAAAGCAGTCGCCTGCGCCGGTGGCATCCACCGCCTGCACGGGGCGGCCCGCGATGCGCTGGCGTTGCTGGCCATCGCTGGCCAGGGCACCGTCTGCCCCCAGCTTGAGCACCACCTGTCTGGCTCCTCGGGCATGGCTCCAGTTCACGATCTCGTTCGCATCGCTCAGGCCCGTCAGGGCGGTCATGTCGTCCAGGCTGGGCAAAAACAAATCGCACAGCCCCACCGCATGGCCAATGCAGGCCTGGGCTCTGGCCAGCGGCCACAGCGACAGGCGCAAGTTGGAATCGAGCGCCACTTGCGTGCCGTGCTGGCGGGCGTGTTGCATGGCGGCCAGCGCGGTGTCGCAGGCCGATGCCGAGATCGCCAGCGAGATGCCCGACAAGTGCAGCCAGCGGCTTTGCGCAATGACGCTGCCCCAGTGCTGCGCCACATCATTTGGCTGCATGCGGCTGGCGGCCGAGCCTGCGCGGGCGTAGCTGAAGTGATGGCCTTGTGCGTCGTGGCTGACGAAATACAGGCCGGTGGGGGCGCTGGCCTCGCGCAGCACGGCGGCGGTTTGCACGCCTTCGCTGCGCCACAAATCCATCAGCCGGTCGCCCCAGCGGTCGTTGCCCAGGCGTGTCAGGTAAGTGGTGCGAACGCCAGCACGTGCGGCGGCAATGACCGCATTGCTGGTGTCACCGCCAAAGCCTTGCAAATACAAAGGTGGCGTTTGCGAGGTCTGGTTGAACTCGACCATGGCTTCGCCCAGAGCGGCGATGTCATTTGTTTTGACGTTGTGCATGACTGGGTGTTGAGCGCTGGGGTTTACCACTCGGCAAAACTGCCGTCGGCGTGTCGCCAAATCGGGTTACGCCAGCGATGGCCCTGGGCGGCCCGCTCGCGAACATAGTCTTCGTTGACCTCAATCCCCAGGCCCGGGCCCCGGGGGATGGCGACCATGCCGTTCTGGTAATCAAAGACTTCGCGGTTGCTCACATAGTCGAGCAAATCGTTGGCGGCGTTGTAGTGGATGCCCAGGCTTTGCTCCTGGATGAATGCGTTGTAGCAAACCGCATCGAGCTGCAAGTTGGCCGCCAGCGCAATCGGCCCCAAGGGGCAATGCAAAGCCAGCGCCACGTCATAAGCCTCGGCCATGCTGGCGATCTTGCGGGTTTCGGTGATGCCGCCCGCATGGGACGGGTCGGGCTGCACGATGTCCACATAGCCTTCAGACAACACGCGCTTGAAATCCCAGCGTGAATACAACCGCTCACCCAGCGCAATTGGGGAGGAGGTCAGCGGTGCGATTTCTTTCAGGGCTTCGTAATGTTCGCTGAGCACGGGCTCTTCGATGAACATCAGGCGGTAGGGGGCCAGCTCTTTGACCAGCACTTTGGCCATGGGCTTGTGTACGCGGCCATGAAAATCGACCCCTATGCCCACGTTGGGCCCCACGGCCTCGCGCACGGCGGCCACGTTTTGCAGGCAGCGGTCCACCTTGTCGAATGTGTCCACGTATTGCAGCTCTTCGGTGCCGTTCATCTTGACGGCAGTAAATCCCCTGTCCACTGCGGCCTTGGCCGCCGCAGCGGTGTCGCTCGGCCGGTCGCCGCCAATCCAGCTGTAGACCCGGATGCGGTCTCGCACCTGCCCGCCCAGCAGATCGGCCACCGGCACGCCCAAGGCCTTGCCCTTGATGTCCCACAGGGCCTGGTCGATGCCAGCGATGGCGCTCATGTGAACGCCGCCGCCCCTGTAAAAGCCGCCTCGGTACATCACGGTCCAGAGGTCTTCGATGTGCCGTGGGTCTTTGCCGATCAGGTCGTCCGACAGTTCCTCCACCGCTGCGGCCACGGTCTGGGCACGTCCCTCCAGCACGGGCTCGCCCCAGCCGGTGATGCCCTCATCGGTTTCTATTTTGAGAAAACACCAACGCGGAGGCACCAGAAAGGTGGTGAGTTTTGTGATTTTCATAGGGGTTTTTGGGTTCAGGCGCGCGCCAGGGTGGTGCGCACGGGCACCAGTTCGCGCAGGTCTTCTTCGGCACCATCGATCAGCACCAGTGCGGCCCGCTCGGCGGCATCGGCATCGCCGCGTTCAATGGCTTCGCACACCGCCTCGTGCAGGGGCAGGGAATGCGCTGGCCCGCCGGGTTTGGTGGTGATCACGTCAAAACTCACGCGCAGCAAAGCGGCCATCGCGTCTTGCATCTGACGCACAAACTGGTTGCCGCAGGCCGACAAAATGACAGTGTGAAATGTCAGATCGGCCTTGACGTAATCGCCTTTGCCCGCCACCGCACGGGCCATGGCCATGTAGGCGGCACGCAGGTTGCGGCGTTCTTCGTCGCTGGCGCGCAGGGCCGCCAGCCGCACAGCAGCCGGTTCGATGATGCGGCGCATTTCCATCAGGTCGCGTGACAAGGTCGGGTCAAACACCGCCGATTGCGCCCGCCAGCCGATGATGTCCGGGTCAAACAGGTTCCAGCGTGTGGGCTCCAGCACCAGCGTGCCCACGCGACGCGTGACTTCGATCAGTCCCTTGGCGGCCAGCGATTTGATGGCCTCGCGGATCACGATGCGGCTGAAGCCAAAGCGGGCACACAGCTCGGGCTCGGGCGGCAGCAATTGGCCCGGGCGGATCTTGCCGCTGCAAATTTCACGGCCCAGAGTTACCAGGACTTGCTCCTGAAAGGTGGCCTTGGGGGCAGATGGTTTCGGATTCATGGGCTATTGAAAGATATGACCAATCAAATTTATATGGTTTTTTGAACCACGTCTTTCCTTAAGTATCCATCAAGAATTACAAAGGGGTAACCAAGGGTTTTCGCCAATCTTTTAAACGTCATACGTCATATACATTTGCGGGCATGAATTCGACACCTGCTCCCACATTGTTTGACCTGACTGGTCGTACCGCCCTGGTCACTGGCTCAACCCGTGGCATTGGCCTGGCGCTGGCCCGGGGGCTGGCCGAGTCGGGCGCGACCGTGGTCCTCAACAGTCGACAGACCGCCGCAGTCGATGCGGCGGTGACGGAGCTTCAGTCGCTGGGTCTGGATGTCCGTGGGGCCGCTTTTGATGTGGCCGATGAGGCCTCGGTCAATGCCGCCTTTGACGGCTTTGACCGCGACGGTCTGGCCATCGACATCCTGATCAACAACGCCGGTATTCAGCACCGCCAGCCCATGCTGGAGGTGTCACTGCAAGACTGGAGCCGCGTGGTCAACACCAACTTGACCGCCGCTTTTCTGGTGGGGCGTGCCGCAGCCCGGCGCATGATTGACCGGGGGCAGGGCGGCAAAATCATCAACATCGGCTCGCTTACCAGCGAAGCGGCCCGTGCCACTGTTGCACCCTACACCGTGGCCAAAGGCGGCATCAAGATGCTGTCCAAAGCCATGGCCGCCGAGTGGGCGCAGCACAACATCCAGGCCAATTCGATCGGCCCGGGCTACATCCTGACCGACATGAACGAGGCGCTGGTCAACAACCCCACATTCGACGCCTGGGTCAAAAGCAGCAACCCGTCGCAGCGCTGGGGCCGCCCCGAAGAGCTGGTGGGCACGGCCATCTTTTTGGCCTCGGCAGCGTCCAACTATGTGAACGGCCAGATCATTTACGTCGATGGCGGCTGGTTGTCGGTGCTCTGATTTTTTTGACGTTTCGCCCGATTGAAGAACACACCATGACCACGCGCATCACCGACGTCAAAGTCATCCTCACCGCGCCCGAGGGCATCAATCTGTTGGTGGTCAAGGTCGAGACCAATCAGCCCGGCTTGTATGGTCTGGGTTGTGGCACTTTTGCCTATCGCCATTTGGCCGTGAAGTGCTTGATCGAGGAATACATCAAGCCACTGGTGGTTGGTCGAGATGTGCATGCCATTGAAGAAATCTGGCAACTGATGCACCAGAACGCCTATTGGCGCAACGGCCCCATCGAGAACAACGCGATCTCGGGCGTGGATATGGCGTTGTGGGACATCAAGGGCAAGCTGGCCAACATGCCGCTGTACCAGCTGTTTGGCGGCAAGGTGCGAGAGGGCGTGCCTATTTACCGCCATGCCGACGGGCGTGACCTGTCCGAGTTGTGCGAGAACATTCAGAAATACCGGGAGCAGGGCATCACCCACATCCGCTGCCAAAGCGGTGGCTATGGCGGCGGCAGTTTTGGCCCGGCACCCGCCACCGCACCCGAGCATGCGCCCGAGGGCATCTACCTTGATGCGAGTCGCTACATGCGCGAGACCGTCAAGATGTTCGAGGGCATCCGCAGCCGTGTCGGGTGGGATGTAGAGCTGTGCCACGACGTGCACGAGCGCCTCAAACCTGTGGATGCCATCCGTTTTGCGCAGGCGCTGGAGCCGTTCGATTTGTTTTTTCTCGAAGACGCCATCCCGCTCGAAGAAGGGGAGTGGATTCGCCAGTTGCGCGACAAAACCAACATCCCGCTGGCACAAGGCGAGTTGTTCAATCACCCGTTTGAATGGCGCACGCTGATCGCCGAGCGGTTGATCGATTACATCCGTGTGCACCTGAGCCAGGTGGGCGGCATCACGCCAGGGCGCAAGCTGCAATTGTTTGCCGAGCAGTTTGGTGTGCGCACCGCTTGGCATGGCCCGGGCGACATGTCGCCACTGGCCCATGCGGCCAACATCCACATGGATTTGTCGGCCCGCAATTTTGGCGTGCAGGAGTGGTCCGGCACCGAGCCGCCCAATTTTGTGATTCAAGAACTCAAAGGCCCGCGTGAAGCGCTGCTCGATGTGTTCCCGGGGTTGCCCGAGTTCCGCAAGGGCTATGTGTATGCGAATGACCTGCCCGGTCTGGGCGTCGACATCAACGAGACCGAAGCCACCAAATACCCCTGTGACAGTGGCGTGACCACCTGGACACAAACCCGCCTGGCGGACGGCACTTTGCAGACCCCTTGAAAGATTTCACCACGGCAGCATGAGCGCTTGGGCCATGGCTGTTGACTTGTTCCAACCACCAAGACGGAGACATTTTCATGATCAAAAAGACTTCTCACCTGCGCCGTGCCACCCTGATGGCTGCGGCTTGCCTGGCCTTGTGCTCGGGCAGCGCTTTCGCCGAGGTCAAAGCCAAGATTGGCCACGCGATGCCCGACACGCATCCCCAGGCGATGGCGATGAACAAGTTCGCTGAACTGGCCGCCAAATACACCAACAACGATGTGAAGATCCAGGTTTTCCACGGTGCTGTGCTGGGCAGCGATGAAAAGCAATTGCAGGCCGTGCAGGCCGGTACGCAAGAGCTGTACATCGGTACGCTGGCACCTCTGTCTTCCAAGGTCAAAGAAGTGCAGATCTGGGATCTGCCCTTCATGTTCGCCAACGAAAAAGAAGTCTATGCCGTGCTTGATGGCGCTTCATCCAAACAAATTTTCCAGAAAATCGAACCCAGTGGCCTGGTGGGTCTGACCTGGACCGGCATGGGCTTTCGCAACCTGTCCAACAGCAAGCGCGCTGTGACCAAACTGGAAGACGTGAGCGGTCTGAAAGTGCGTGTGATGGCCAACCCCGTGGCGCTGGAAACCTGGAAAACGATCGGTGCCAATGCGGTGCCGATGGCATTCTCTGAAGTCTTCCCGGCCCTCGAAACCAAGGCTCTGGATGGTCAGGAAAATCCGCTGGTGCACATGTATGCCAACAAGATGCAGGAAGTGCAAAAGCACATTTCTTTGACCAACCACGTCTACACCCCTGTGGCATTGGTCGCTTCCAAAAAGTTCTGGGACACCCTGTCGGCGAGCGACAAGGCCGGCGTGCAAAAGGCCGCGACCGAAGCCGGTTTGCTGCAGCGTAAATACCTGGAAGAAGGTGACAAGGACGTGGTGGGCAAGTTTGCCAAAGCCGGTGTGACCGTGACCCCGGTGTCGGCCACTGAACTGGCCCGCATTCAGGACAAGGTCAAGCCCGTGGTGACCAAGTTCGCCCCCATCATTGGCGAAGACTTTGTCAAGCAGTTCTATGCCGAGATCGACAAGGCCCGTGCTGCCAAATAAGGCCTGAGCCCTGATCGCCCCAAGGAGTCATCCATGATCAAGACAATCCAGCCACTCATTGATGGCGTTTTCAAAATCTTTGAAACCGTCATGGTGCTGTGCATCGCCCTCATGCTGGTGATGGTGTTTGGCAATGTGATGTTGCGCATTTTCTTCAATACGGGCATCGACCTGTCAGAAGAGTTGCCGCGCTTTGCCTTTGTCTGGATGACTTTCATTGGGGCGATTGTGGGCATGCGCAAGCATGCCCACCTGGGTGTGGACGTCATCACCCAGCTGTTGCCCGTTGCCGGTAAGAAAGTCTGTTGGGGCATTAGCCAGTTCATCATGGCGGTGTGCTGCGGCTACATCGTTTATGGCACCTATTTGCAGCACGACATTCTGCAAGGCAATGCCTCGCCTGTGGCCCAGATCAGCATGATCTGGGTGTTTGGTGTGAGTTACCTCACCGGCACCTTCATCGGCATCATGTGCCTGTTCAACTTGCTGCGCCTGTTGGCCGGGCAAGTCGATGAATCCGAACTCTCCGATGTGATGGAAGAGGGCATGTCCGAAGTGGACGAGATGGCTGCCGAAGTCGGCAGGAAAGCGTAAGGGAGCCCCACATGACCATTCTTGTTTTCATTGGTTCGCTGTTGGGCCTGATGGCCCTGGGCATGCCCATTGCGTTTGCATTGATCGGTTGCGGTCTGGCGATGATGTACCACATGGGGGTGACCGACCCTCAGATCGTGATCCAGAACATGTGGGACGGCTCCAACAGCTTCCCGTTGCTGGCCGTGCCGTTTTTCATGCTGGCTGGCGAGTTCATGAATGCCGGTGGCATGACCCGCCGCATCATCACCATGGCCATGGCCTGGATCGGCCACATCCCCGGAGGCCTGGGCTATGTGGCGGTGGCCGCTGCCGTGATCATGGCCTCGTTGTCGGGCTCGGCCGTGGCCGACACGGCAGCGCTGGCCTCGGTGCTGGTGCCCATGATGCGCAATGCCGGCTATGACGTGAACCGCTCGTGCGGCCTGATTGCCTGCGGCGGCATCATCGCGCCGGTGATCCCGCCTTCGATCGGCATGATCATTTTTGGCGTGGCTGGCGGTGTGAGCATCACCAAGCTGTTCATTGCCGGCATCGTGCCGGGCATCTTGATGGGCTTGGCGATCATGATCGCCTGGCGCTGGTCCATCCAGCGTGACCAGATCACCGTGGAGCCCAAGCGCACCATGGCCGAGCGCTGGACCGAAACCCGCAACTCGCTGTGGGCGCTGACCTTGCCGCTGGTCATCATCGGTGGACTGAAAATCGGCTTTTTCACACCCACCGAAGCGGCGGTGATCGCGGCGGCTTATTCGCTGATCGTGGGCTTGTTTGTTTACCGTGAAATCAAGTTCAAGGACCTGTTTCACCTGTTTTACCGCGCTGCCGAAACCACGGCCATCGTGATGTTTTTGGTGGCGGCGGCCGGCGTGTCGGCCTGGCTGATCACCACGGCCAGCATTCCCCAACAAGTGGCCGAGCTGGTTCAGCCGTTCATGGACAACAAGATGCTGTTGATGTTCGTGCTGATGGCCATGGTGTTCATCATTGGCACCGCCCTGGATTTCACACCCACGGTGCTGATCATGACGCCAGTGCTGATGCCGGTGGTCAAGCAAGCGGGCATTGACCCGGTCTATTTTGGTGTGCTGTTCATCATCAACAACGCGATTGGCTTGGTCACACCGCCTGTGGGCACCGTGCTCAACGTGGTGTGCAGCATTGCCCGCATTCCGATGTCGGGGGCCATCAAGGGCGTGATACCTTTTATGGTTGCCCAGACCGTGGTGATGGTGTTGCTGATTGTGTTCCCTGAGATCGTCATGTGGCCGCTGCGCATGATGACCCAATAAGCGACCGCTTTTCATACCCTTGTTTTTTCCTCATACCCACTGGAGCACCCCATGGCTTTGAAATCTCGCCGTTTCATCTCTCAAACCCTGATCGCCTTGGCCGGCGCAGCCCTGCTGGCCGGTGGTCTGTCCAGCGCCCAGGCCCAAGATGTGAAAAAAACCAAACTGGGCCACTCCTTCAACGACGCGCACCCGCGCGCCACCGCCATGAAGCAGTTCGCGGCCGCGGTGGCCAAGGCGACGCAAGGCAAAGTGCAGATCGAAGTCTTTGGCAATGCCGTGCTGGGCTCGGAAGACAAGATGCTGATCGCTACCCAAAGTGGCGTGCAAGACCTGTACATGGGCGCCATGGCCCCGATCGCCGCACGCAAGAAGGAGATGCAGATCTTCGACTTCCCCTTCATCTTTGGCAGCGACGCCGAGGCCGCCTATGTGCTCGACGGTCCTGTGGGCCGCAAGATGCTCGATGGCCTGAGTGACATGAACATGCATGGCCTGGTCTGGGCCGGCGGCGCATTCCGCAACATGTCCAACAGCAAGCGCCCGGTGGCTTCGGTGGCCGACATGAAGGGCCTGAAAGTGCGCGTGATGCCCAGCCCCATGGCGCTGGCCAGCTTCAACGCCATGGGCCTGAACGCCGTGCCGATGGCCTTCACCGAGGTCTATCCGGCCCTGGAAACCAAGGCACTCGACGGCTATGAGCACCCCTTCGTGGACATGTACGCCAACAAGATGTACGAGGTGCAAAAGTACCTGACCGTCACCAACCACGTGTACACGCCGGTGGCGCTGGTGGCCTCGTCCAAGTGGTGGGCCAGCCTCACGCCCGAGCAACAAACGGCCGTGCAAAAAGCTGCCGAAGAAACTCGCACCTTCCAGCGCAAGGCCGAACTGGCCGATGCCAGCGATGTGGTGGGCCAACTCAAGGCCAAGGGCATGAGCGTGACCGACATGCCCGCAGCCGAACTCGACAAGATCCGCGCGGCGGTGCAGCCGGTGATCGACAAGAACAGCGAAGCCATCGGCAGCGAGTTCGTGCAGTCCTTCTACGGCGAACTCAAGAAATTCCGCGCCCGCAAGTGAGCGCGGTGGTGCACAAGGGGTGCTTGCGCCAGGGCCCTTGTGCAGCATGCCGAGGCGTGCTCGTCTCGGCATGAACGGTGTGCCCCTGCATCGCTTGCCCGGCACGCGGCAGTCAGGTCGGCATGGGGCGCTTGCAGATTTTGGCGCTGGTCACTGGATGGGGTGGTTTTCGGCCAGAAGCGAAAGTTGTCCAGATACCCCGAGCCCTGAATTTTCCCCGCACGGGAGCGCTACAGGGCATCTGCAATGGCCTGGAATCCACGCAACCTGAGAGGCTCCAAGGTCGTCAAATTCGGGTCGACCGCAAATTGGGCAATCATGGTTTCTGCTTGGGGCGCAATCCAGATGCGCTGCCCATACTGGCCCCGGCAGGCATAGGACCCGTGGCGATCGTGATTGAACCACCATTGGCTGCGGTAGGAGCCACCAGTCGGTACACCGTTGCCGGCAGCAAAGGCTTGCCGATCTCCCGCCTTCAAAATCTCTTCGTACACTTGAGGCGCCAGGATTTGCTGGCCGTTGAACTGGCCGTGGCAACGCAGGGCCTCCCCTAGTCGGCCAAAGTCACGCAAACAGGCACTCATGCCTCCCGCTGCCCATTCCGTGCCTGCGGCGTCAATGAGCATGCCGCCGTCGTGTTCGCAGCCCAGCTTGGACCAGATGGTTTCGCTGATGTGCTTGTCCAGGCTGCTGTGGGTGGCCCGCCTCACAATCCAGCCCAGTGTGTCGGTGCTGCCGTTGTCATAGCGAAACACGCCCCCGTGTTCTCCCATGGGGCGTGCATTGATCAACAATTCATAGGCGCCGTTGGCGCCGGTATACCCTGAGGGGCGAGGGATGAATCCCAGGCCCATGATGTAGTCCACCTGCACCTGTCCGTCGGCCTTGGGCTTGTCGGAAAACATGAAATGCGCTTGCATGTCCAGGTGTTGTCGAACGGTGGCACTGCCTGCAGGAGAGTGGCGCAATTCCGGAATGTAGATGGATGCGGGGGCAGTCGGATCGACTTTTCCCTCGTGAATCAGTTGCTCCACGAGCAAGCCAATCACGCTCTTTGTGCAGGAAAACATGGCATGCTGATGCTGCTCTGTCATGTCGCCCAGGTAGCTTTCAAACACCACCTTGCCGCGGTGCATGACCAGGGTGGCGTCGGCGCCCGTCCTGCGCCAAACCTCCGTCATGGGCAATGCAGTGCCCTCGCCGTCATCCACCGTGAGGGCATCAACCGCCATGCGTTCGCCGATGGGTAACGCAACAATGGGACCAGTGCCTCGCGAAATGCGCGCTGTGGGGTACAGGCGCCCCGGGTTTTGCAAGCGCCAGCCCAGATGTTCAGGCAGGTGGCTGTTGGCCGTCGTGATTTGCTTGTCTGCCGGTGGCGGAAATCCCACCATCCATCCACTCTGGCTGGGTGCAATCAATTTGTTCATGAGCCTTCTCCTTGCATGACCTGCTCTGTAGCGAGGCCGTATGGCGCACTGCGCCCGCCAAACAGCGTCTTCGCCTGAAAGCCCAAACCAGGCACCTTGAATGGCGCAGATCCTGCAAGTGTCCAGGGTTTCAGAAGCTGGTGCTTTTCGGTGTCCTGCACCGCCTGGGCCAAATCCCGAACCCATGCCGCAGGCACATTGGCGGCGTTCAGTCGCTGCTCCATGTCCAGCGCAGATTGCCCGGCCAGCGCCTGCACCAGGAGTGCACGAATTTTTGCCCCGTTTTCCTGCGTCAAAAATCCTCGGCTCTGCCCATTGAGCAGTGCCCGCACAGGCTGCGATATCTCCAGCACCTCGGCCAGGGCCAGCATCTGTTGTGGGGTGTTGGCGCCCAACGCGAGCATGCCGTCGCGACATTGAAATGTCTCGGCGCCTGGGCTGCCTGAGTAGCCCACATTGCCCACGCGGGGCGGTGGGTTGCCGGTCGCCATGGTGTCAACCGTCATGGAGTACATCAGTTGCATGGCTGCACCCATCATGGAAACGTCGATGGATTCGCCTTCGCCTGTGAGGTCGCGCCTGCGAATCGCAGCAATGATTGCCAAGGCTGCCAGCATCCCGGAGGCGTTGTCCACCACAGGAAACCCCACTTTGATGGGGCCGTCTTCGGCCTTGCCTGCCAACAAAGTCATGCCGGACGCCGCTTGCACCACATGGTCGAACGTGGGGCGCGATGCCCAATCGCCACTGCGGCCATATCCGCTGACAGAGCAATGAATGAGGCTGGGCTTTTTCTGGCGAAGAACGGACTCGCCAAAGTCAAATCGCTCCAGCACGCCGGGACGCATGTTGTCCACAAAGATGTCGGCCTCGGCAAAGAGCGCCCACGCCTGATCTCTGCCACTGGCACTGTCCAAGTCGATTTGAACGATCTCTTTTCCGTGATTCACAGACTCAAACGCCTGCGGTTTGCTGCGCAGCGAATCACCACGATGGGGGTTTTCCACCTTAATGACACGTGCCCCCAGGGCTGCGAGGTAATAGGTGGCAAACGGTCCTGCAATGACGTGTGAAAAGTCCAGCACCACAATACCGTGCAGCGCGGCTGTGGACGGTGGCAAGGTTCCGTATGAGGCGGTGTGGGTCATGTTGAATCCGCTCAGTCTTTGGTGAGGTCGATCTTCTTGGCCAGCGCCCCCATCCACTGCGCCTCGGAGTCAATCAATTGACGAAACTCTTCAGGCGATTTGCTGGTTGAGATCAAAACGCCCATGGGCGTGAGCTTTTCCACCATGGCTGGCGAGTTCATTGCAGCCACCAACTCCTTGTAGAGGCGCTGCGCAATGGGCGCAGGCGTTGCGGCATGCACAACATAGCCACTCCAGGTATGGGTTGTGGGCACCTTCAGGCCAGACTCTGTGATGGCCGGCACATCAGGCAAAGACTTCAGGCGAACCTTGTCCAAAGCAGCGAGGGCCCGAATGCGCCCCGCCTTGATGAA
>JACCDQ011234335.1_pt1 | contig 16385 bp, 11 predicted proteins | sample 7446031 | NCBI WGS metagenome assembly JACCDQ01 (sample SAMN15323442, study PRJNA562643) | freshwater metagenome | isolation source: river surface water | place: USA:Blue River Watershed | collected 2017-08-17
ACCCGATAAATGATATTGTTTTTTCAAGAAATCTGGTAACCAGAATAGATAGAACCACCAAATAGGGTCGGTCAATAATTTACCAATAGCAAACGCCCATGTTTGTCTGAACGAGAACATTTTCCCCCAAGATACTTCTGCAACTGAATCTTCATTAGCCTTGTCAATATCAGAGTCTTTATCGCTATGAATATACTCATATTCCTCTTTTGATAATGCTTTATGATCAGCTGGTTTTGTATAATAAACTGACCATAACACTAACCAGATAAAGCCAATTGCCCCTGTGATGATAAATGCCCATTGCCAACCTAAGCTGTCTGCAATGAAAGGAACAGACAAAGGAGCAACAATCGCCCCGATATTTGCTCCAGAGTTGAAAATACCTGTTGCCAAAGCACGTTCTTTTTTAGGGAACCATTCAGCCGTTGCTTTAATGGCCGCAGGGAAGTTACCTGCTTCGGTAATACCTAAGAAAATACGAGCAATTGCAAAACCCCATGTTCCTGTAGCAAGTGCATGGCTGATAGCCGCTAAACTCCACAAGCAAGTTGCCCAAAAGTAGCCTCGTTTTGTTCCTAATTTATCAACAATCCCTCCTACAAACATCATCCCGATAGCATAAGACAGTTTGAAAGCGATTTCAATATTCGCATAATTTTCTGCTTCCTGAACAGGAGTCCACTCAAAAGCCGCCGCTAAATACGGCTTCAATAAGCTGATTACGGCACGGTCTAAGTAGTTAACCGTTGTAGCGAAGAAAATTAACGAAAGAATTTTCCAACGAACATTACCAATTTTTGTTTCCATTTTTCTTAGTTAGCTAAATTTTTCAGAGTTTCAAATAATGATTTAACCGTAATTGTAAGTTCGTCGAAATTGCGACTAGCCATCATCGAAGCTGGGAATAATTGCGACCCCATTCCTACGGCTGTAACACCTGCTTTGAACCATGTTGTAAGGCTTTCAGCAGTAGGTTCTACGCCTCCTGTTACCATTACTTTCACTTTAGGCATTGGCCCTTTCATTGATTTCACAAACCCTGGCCCAACAACATTCCCTGGGAAAATTTTCACAACCTCTGCACCTAACAACGTTGCTTGATACACTTCGTTTAAGGTGGCAGCTCCTGGATACCAAGCTACATCTTTTGCCTGACAATAAGCGGCTACATCTGCCGAAATCACAGGTTGTACCACAAAGTCAGCTCCTACTTCTACAAAAGCAGCAGCTTGTTCTGCATTGAAAATTGTACCGATTCCTAATGCTAAATCTGGACAATTCTCTCTTACGAAAGGATACAATTCTGCAAAAACAGGTAATGCTTTTTCGCCACGATTGGTAAATTCAAAAGCCCTCATTCCACCGTCATAACAAGCCTTAATTACTTGTTTTGTCAGCTCTACATCTTCATGATAGAAAACTGGAACTACTGGGTATTGTTCGATAAGTTGATTGATTGTTTTTGAATCAATAAATGCCATAAGTTTTTGCTATTTAACAGAAGCCTCTGATACTTCTAAGGCTTCAATGGTTTCGACCATCCCCACAGACCCTACGTAAAAAGGCGAGCGTTGATGTAAATCTGTTGCTTCAATATCTAAAATTCGTTGCTTTCCGTCAGATGCTTTTCCTCCTGCTTGTTCGATAATAAAAGCAAGTGGGTAACATTCATAGAGTAAGCGTAGTTTTCCTGTTGGATTTTTTGCCGTTGGTGGATACAGATAAACTCCTCCCTTTAGTAAGTTACGATGAAAGTCTGCAACCAATGACCCGATGTATCGGCTGGTATATCGTTTTTCTTTGCAATCATCAATATACTGTTGTATATGTGGTTCAAAGTCAAACAAATTTCCTTCGTTACATGAGAACGTCGTGCCATCTTCTTTACACTTCATATTGGGGTGAGACAAAAAGTATTCTCCCAACGAATTATCATACGTAAATCCATGCACTCCCATTCCTGTGGTATATACCAATATGGTAGAAGAACCGTATAAAATATAGCCTGCCGCAATTTGGTCTGTCCCTTTTCTCAAATAATCTGTTTCATTAGGTACAGTTCCCTGCTCTGTTTTTCGTCTATAAACGGAAAAAATAGTTCCGATAGAAACGTTGGTGTCAATATTCGACGAACCGTCGAGCGGGTCAATGGCAACTATGTACTTACCATTATTATTACCTGTCAAAATTGCTTCTTCTTCTTCTTCAGAAATAATGGCACATACTTCGCCACCATTTTTCAAGGCTCTAATAAAACGGATATCAGCGACGACATCCAGTTTTTGTTGTGCTTCGCCTTGCACATTCTGCGTACCGATTGCTCCCGTAATATCAATTAATCCTGCTCGGTTAATCTCCCGATTAATGATTTTGCCAGCCAGTGCAATATCTCTTAACAACTGCGATAACTCTCCAGATGCGAAGGGAAATGCTTCCTGATTTCGCATGATAAAACGGTCTAAAGTGATTCCTACGGATAATACTAATTCTTCTACTTTCATATATGATAACGTGTTATAGATTTCAGGTAATGTTGGCTTAAGGCTATCCGTATAAAGTCTTTGGTTATCAAACGAACTACCTCAATTAAAAGGTAGTTGGTCTGTACCACTTACCCTTTGCTATATTCATTCAGTACTGCATGAACAGCTGCTACATCTTGTTGGGTAGCATCGCCATATTCTTGCAATTTTCCAAAAGCGGCTGCAGCTGCAAAATCAATAATGTCTTGTGGAGCATGATGATTCACAAAACCATAGATTAAGCCTCCCATAAAGCAGTCGCCACTACCTACCTTATCCACTACGCTGTTAGTAGTAAATGCTGGAGAAACATATTGTTCCCCATCTACAAACAAGGTAGTATAGTACTCGATGCCGGATTCAAAGGCATCAAATCTAAAGGTATTCGCTACAACTTTACACTTCGGATAAGCAGCTTGAATTGCTTTGGCTGTCTGAATGCTATGAGCTAAATAATCTTCCTTAGTAGCATCGTTAACAGCTACTTTCGGGTCAATTTCAATGTTTAATAAGCGGTTGGCTGCCCATAAATTACCCATGATAAGGTCTGCGTGTTTTGTCAAAGCAGGCATTATCTCGTTTGGCTCTTTCCCATATTTCCAGAGTTTTGCTCTGAAATTGAGATCGACAGAAATAAAGATTCCCTTTGCCGAAGCCACTTGAAGTAATTCTTCACAAGCATCGGCAACCTCTTGATTCAGGGCGGGACTAATGGCACTAAAATGCAACCAGTTTACTCCTTCTAAAATGCTTGACCAATCGACTTTACCGACAGCCAATTCAGAAAAAGCAGAATAAGCACGGTCATAAATTACGCCTGCACTTTTTAAATCTGCTCCTTGAGGCAACATATACACCCCAATTCTATTTCCAAAAGTAGGAATGCCCGAAGCATCAATTCCTTTCGCTTGAATATATTCTTTGATTTCTACGGCGAGTTGATTCTCTGGTAACACCGTACTGTATTTCACAGGAACAGCCCAGTTGGCTAAAGCAGTAGCGGCATTTAACTCCGCACCGCCCACAAAAACGGGCATCGAAGCATTTTTAATCCATTCGCCATTCAATACGGGCGAATAACGTAACAACAATTCACCAAAACAGCACACAGTGCCTTCGGGAATTAGTACGGTATTTTGAATACTTGACATCTTTAAATGATGGGGAATTTAGGATGATAAGACGATGCCATGCATAATTATTTATCAAAAATAATCAGAGCGTATTTCTTAGCTGTTATAGCCCGTCCTTAGATTAGCAAAAGATTATGATTGTCTCAAAAAGATACAATGTGTTAAGTACCTTGACCTATTTAACCACATAGTGACATAGAAAACATAGCTACATAAAAAATTAATAATCAATTAGTTATGCTTACTATTTCCCTATATGATTCTTAAAATAAATATGTCTTACTACTTAATCAACCAGGTATTCCACTTAGCGGGTGAATTTATTCACCCGTCTCGAAAAGTTTAACTAATTGAGACAATCTACAAGCGATTCACTAGAATCCAAAATATTCTTTTGCGTTGTTATAGCAAATATCTTGTACCATTTTACCCAATGCTTCAATATCATTTGGTAACTCGCCATTTTCTACATCATTTCCTAAAATATTACAAAGGATACGACGGAAATACTCATGACGTGGGTACGATAAGAAACTACGAGAATCTGTTAACATCCCTACAAAACGACTCAATAAACCTAAGCTAGATAACGAGTTGATTTGGTTTTCCATCCCTATTTTTTGATCCAAGAACCACCAACCAGAACCAAACTGAACTTTACCAGCAACGGTTCCATCTTGGAAGTTTCCAATCATGGTAGCGATTAAATCGTTGTCCGCAGGATTCAAATTATAAATAATTGTTTTTGCGAGCTGATTGGTATTATCTAAGGTATTTAAGAATTTCGATAAGGCTTCTGCTTGAGAGAAATCACCGATAGAGTCAAAACCAGTATCTGGGCCTAATTCTCTTAATAAACGTGCGTTATTATTACGTAAAGCACCTAAGTGGAACTGCTGTACCCACCCTCTTGAATGATCTAAGTGGGCAAAGTACACCAACATCGCTGATTTGAACTGGCGTTTTTCAAAAGCAGAAACGTCTCCATTAGCAACGATTTTAGCATAAATTGCCGCAATCTCCTCTTCTGTATAGTCTTCTGCATCAATTTGATTTAAGCCGTGGTCAGACAATTTACAGCCGTGTGCATGGAAATAGTCATGACGAGCTTTGATTGCTGCTTTAAACGCCGCTAAGTCTGTCAATTCCAAGCCTGTTACTGCTGCTAATTTTGCCACGTAAGCATTGAAGGAAGGGATATCATCTACCGCCATCGCTTTGTCTGGACGGAACGTTGGTAATACCTTAATTTCAAAACCTTCATCTGCTAATTGCTTGTGATACTCTAACGAATCCGTCGGGTCGTCCGTAGTACACAAAGCCGCCACGTTCATTTTTTTCAATAAACTACGCACCGAGAATTCTGGTGTTTGTAATTTTTCAGAACATGTTTTATAAATACTATCTGCTGTTTTCGGACTTAATAAATCCGTCACGTCAAAATAGCGTTGTAATTCTAAGTGCGTCCAGTGATACAATGGGTTACGCATGGTATAAGGAACGGTCTCTGCCCATTTAGCAAATTTCTCCTCATCCGTACTCGATTTACCCGTGATATACTCCTCCGAAATACCGTTGGTACGCATCGCACGCCACTTGTAGTGATCACCATACAACCAGATGGCTGTTAGGTTCGGGAACTGATAATCATTCGCAATTTGCTCTGGAATCAAATGGTTATGATAATCAATGATAGGCATATCCTTAGCATACTGATGATACAGGATTTGAGCCGTCTCTGTTTGTAAAAGAAAGTTTTCGTCTAAAAATTTTTTCATTGGGATTGTTCTCTTCAACCGTAAGAAATCTAGTGATTCTGAGGGTCAACGGGTTTTAACCCGTTGCACTATTTATTTAACTTTCAGCGGGTTAAAACCCGCTGCCTCATAATTACTTGCTCTTACGGCTATTCTATCAGTCAATAATTAATTACACTTATAAAGAAACGCCTCTTTTCCAAGGGATAAAGTCGTCATGTCCTAACAATACCGCTTTTGGTTTGTATTCACCCGAAGCCGTAGCAATACAGATTTCTAGCAAATCCTCTCCCATTTCTTGGATATTTTTCTCACCCGTAATCACCACCCCTGCATTTACGTCGATAATGTCCGCCATGCGTTGTGATAAAGCTGTGTTAGAAGCGATTTTCAAGACAGGACATACAGGATTTCCCATTGGGTTTCCTAAGCCTGTTGTGAACATAATCACGTTTGCTCCAGAACCAGCCAAACCTGTTGTACACTCAGCATCATTCCCTGGCGTACACAACAAGTTTAAGCCTGCATTTTTTGCTTGTTCGGTATAATCCAACACGTCAGTAATCAAGGCATTTCCTCCTTTTTTTGCTGCACCAGCCGATTTCATGGCATCGGTAATTAATCCATCTTTGATATTGCCTGGCGAAGGGTTCATGTCAAAACCAGAACCTACAGCTTCGGCACTACGAGCATAAGCCGCTTGAATCGTCGTAAATTTATCCGCTAAGTCATCGCTTACGCAACGGTTAATCAGCTCTTGCTCCACTCCACATAATTCTGGGAATTCAGCTAATAACACTTTACCGCCCAAGGTCACCAATAAATCGGCACAGTACCCTACTGAAGGATTTGCTGAAATTCCAGAGAATCCGTCTGAACCACCACACTCAACTCCCAAGGTAATATGTGATAAGGGAGCAGGCTGACGAGTAGCTTTGTTGGCTTCCGTTAAACCAATAAAGGTCTGACGAATCGCTTGTTTCAACATGGTCTCTTCGTTTCCGATAGCTTGCTGATCAAAAATATAAAGCGGTTTGCTGAAGTTAGGATCTACTTTTTGCAATGCTTCTTGGAAGATTTTCACCTGAGCATTCTGACAACCCAAGCTCAAAATCGTTGCTCCTGCTACGTTAGGGTGCGAAATATAACCTGCCAATAACTGACACAATACTTGAGCATCTTCACGAGTACCACCACAACCGCCTGTATGTGTCAAAAACTTGATACCATCCACATTTGGAAAAAGTAAGTTTTTGCCATCTTCTTGGTTTTCACTTTCTTCATACACAAATTCTTCTAAGTTGATACCACTTTTATAGGCGTTAATCAACGATTGTGTATAGCTATTATATTGGTTAGAAGGAGCGTAACCCAATTCTTTCAACAAGGCATTTTTGATTACTTCTACATTTTGATTTTCGCAGAAAACCATCGGTACAACTACCCAATAGTTAGCCGTTCCGACTTTGCCATCTGCACGGTGAAAACCATTGAAGGTACGATTCGCAAACTTTGACGCATCTGGTTGATTCCAAGAGGTAAAAGGTTGGCGACCACTATACGATTCAGCCACGTGTTTCACGTTGAATGTCGTAATATGTTCTCCTTTTTGAATCGGTGAAGCAGCTTTACCAATCACTAAACCGTACATTTTTAAGAAGTCTCCTGCTGCTAAATCGCTTTCTGCAAATTTATGCTTTACAGGCACATCCGTTACTAACATGATGTCGTTGTGAACTTCTCCTTTTTTTAAATCTGTTAATGCTACGAATACATTATCCGCAGGATTAATTTTTATGACTTTGTTCATAATTTTAGTAGTGGGATTCCAAAAATAAGCCCCTAAAAGGCTTAAAACAGCTTGCTATCAACAACTTGATAGCAAGGCTGTACTCAATAGTTAAGCAAAAATTATCGAAACTTTCGCCGATTATGCTGTCACTGGGATTAATGCTTTTAGGGTATGATATACGCCATTCGCTAACATTAATTGCAACTGTACTTTAACCGCTTCTGCAAAACCAGCCAATTGTGTTAAGTCAGCTTCCCAAAGTGTTTTGTCAGCTAACACCACATCAACTAATTCGTCAGACGATAATGTTTTCCATTTCTCGAAGAAATAAGCGGCTTTATCATCTTGAATCACATACGATTCTCCATTTAATTCCCCATAATATTTACCTCCTTCTTCCTTAACCGCTTTCAAGAACAATAAATAAGCGGCAAAACCTACCGAAATATACTGTGGAGTACAAGCTAAAGTTTGGTAGTAATTTAATAAGGTAGGAATATTACGCATCTTCATTTTAGAAGAAAACTGTACCGTAATACTCAACCATTGGTGGTCTAAGCTTTGGTTTCTGAAACGGTCTAATACTTGTCTTCCGAAACGTTCAGCTACAATTTCTTGTACTTTGTATGGGATAGCAGGAGCTAATTCAGCCAACATCAAATTGCTAATAAACGAAGACATTGATTCGTCGCCCATTGCTTCTTTCACGGTTACAAAACCAGCTAAGAAAGCTAAACCACAGCTTAATGTGTGTGTTCCGTTCAATAAACGAAGTTTTAATTCACGGTATAAATCAATGTCTGGTTCGATGATAACACCATCGTCAACCAATTGGAATGACAAGGTTTCTTTTACCTTCTCGTCACCTTCAATAGCCCATAGTCTATATACTTCCGACATGGTCAACAAATCGTCTTGGTATCCTAATTGAGCTTCAATAGCCGCTTTCGTTGTAGCATCAGGTTTTCCTGGCACAATACGATCGACTAATGAATTACAGAATACGTTGCTTGATTCTAACCAGTCAATAAACTCCGAACTCATACCGTTTAGGTGAGCCAATTCCAAGACAATACCTTCTAGTTTTTTACCATTACCCACGATTAACTCGGTAGGCACAATCACCATACCGTGATCTTTACTTCCGTTGAATGCTTCGTAACGAGCATTCAAGAAAGCCAATAATTTACCTGGGTACGAAACGGGAGGATTGCTATGAATGTCGTCTTGTACCAATTGAATACCAACTTCTGTTGTATTAGAAATAATGATAGTCATTTCAGGGTTTTTAGCACATTCCAAAATGGCATCCCATTGGCTTTTGGCCGAAAGCACACGACTAATTGACGAGTTCACCGTATTAGAAACGACTTCTTCTCCTTCAAAAATGCCTCGCTCACATAAGGTATAAAGACCATCTTGCGTGTCAAAAGCAGAAGAGTCACCTGCGTCAGTTGACTTTACGACAACGATTCTACCATTAAAAATACCTTGGCGGTTGGCTTTGTCAATAAAATAATCGGGAAGACCTCTTAGGAGCACACCAGTTCCAAATTGTAAGACTTTTTCTGGTAAACTGAATGTCGATTCTGAAGGTAGTTGTAAGTCAGCTACGGCAGACAAAGCTGCGATCGTGTTGCGAGAAAGTTTATTCATACTAGTACGTTATATAAAGCAGTATATGTGGATAAGCCACCGTTCTTTTCAGTATTTAATTATCAAATTTTTGTTCTATTTTTAACAATACCATCATGCAAAAGGTAAGGACAGTCTATTTTTCACCTAAAAAATGAGGTAGAGACGAGCCTCAATATCTTATAAGAGGAAATAATCAAAAATAATACTTATAGTACTTTTCAAAGATTATTCATAATAAAGGTATTAATTCACTATACAATGCTATCACATTCTTTACGATAGGGCAAGGCTTCGTGGAAATCTTTTTACGCAATCGTTTTCGGCAACGTTCCCAATGCACAAACGTTTTTAGAAAAAGTAGTATCTTTTATGGGAAAAAGTACAATTTACACTTGTACCCTTTCTTTTTTTTGTATTTTTCTAAGAAAGCATTTCGATACTTATCTATAAAAAATCACCTTACAAGCCCTGTAAATTATTTCCTTATAAAGGCAAAAAATATACGATTTATTCCGATTCCAATAGGCTTTTTATAGTAAAAGGCTACCACACGCAATAGGTAGGTAGCCTTTTACCATCAATTATCAATGGTCTTTTACTATTGTTTCAACAACCAAGAAGCCCAATTTTTAGCCGCTTTAAAGTTCTCAAAATCAGCAGGTAATTTACGTCCGTTTAAGTATTCGTTGTAAATCCATGGATCGCCCAATACAAAGACAGTACCTTTACCTACTTTTGCCGTAGCAATGATAACATCTTTACCTTCTACCAAAGCAGGTTTTGCAGGAGCAGTTACACTCAAGGTTACCAATTCTTTCACATAAATCTTTTTAGCATCGCCAAAAATAGGATGGTTTGCTACGCCCTTTTTGTCAGTCAATATGAATTGTCCTTGTTCAAATTGGTCGTTTTTCACCATGTTACGATTTTTACCTGTAAACTCAATCCCAAATGCTTTCGTTAACTCATTGAAGTGTTGGATTTCGCAGTTGGTTGTATCGTTTGCTAAAAGCACTAACACCCCTCCGTCATTTACCCAATTTTTAAGCGTTTCGATATGCTTAGCCTCTACGAAATTCGGGTTTACCGTTTCTTTTTTCGTATCGGGATCCACAATGATATACACATCTGTTCCCTTCAAGTTTTGAGCAGTTGGTTCTGCCGATAACATCGTTGTTTTTGCTCCAAAATCATTAAAGATTGAACCTAAGAACGAGTAACCAGAATCAAAACGATCTTGCCAAGTATAGTGGAATTTCAAGCCATTGCGGTATTCGTTATTGAAGAAGTTATCAATCGTTACGGTTTGTCCTTTTCCGATTGCCAATTTATCCAACATATCCATTTCGACGCAAGCCTGCATAAATGGCCCGATTGCCTTCAAATCGTCACTTCTTGTTGGTTCTTTGATGTAATATTCGTAAGAACCATCACGGTAAGGATTTCCACCTAAACCAGCACCACCCACAGCTTTATTGTAGTGTACAATTCCTTCTGCATCCGTAGTTACAAAGGTTTTAATTAAACCATCGAATCCTTTTTTAACTGCAGGAATGAAGCTTTCTGGTAAATAACCCATGCGAACACCTTTTGCCATTCCGTAAACAAACATGGCCGAACCTGAAGACTCCAAGTAGTTTCCTTCTTTACCGCCTTTGTCAGTTATTTGCCACCAAACACCGCTATTTGGGTCTTGGAAGTTTACTAACGCTGTTGAAAGACGATTTAAAATAGCCACTAACTCAGGGCGTTGTGGATGGTCTTGTGGGAATACATCCAACACATCTACTAATGCCATGATGTACCAACCCATTGCACGGCTCCAATATTCGGGTGATTTTCCCGTTTCTTTATTAGCCCACTTCTGAACTTTACTTTCGTCCCAACCGTGAATCAATAAGCCATTTTTAGCATCACGAGAAACTTTTTCCATCGTGATAAACTGATGAGCAATGTCGTTGAAATCTTCGGTACGACCAGTCATCGAAGCATACTCTGCGTAGAAAGGTTCGCCCATATACAAACCATCTAACCACATTTGAGTCGGGTAGCGTAGTTTATGCCAGAAACCGCCCACTTTGTTGCGTGGTTGCCAAGACAATTGTTGACGTAATAAATCGGCTGCTTTCTTATACTTTGCTTCTCCTCTAATTTGGTGTAAACTTAACAATTGACGACCCGTTGGGATGTTGTCAATGTTATAGTCTTCCATTTTATAGGTTTTAATAGTACCATCTTCTGCGATGAAATGGTCAACAATATGCTTGATATATAGCTGATAACGAATATCTCCTGTGCTTCTCCAAAGACGTTCAAAGCCCATCAAGACCGTACCAATTTCGTAGTTCCAATTAGCTGGTCTCTTGTTAGAAGCTACTTCGCCAGAAGCTCGTGCTTCTTGAATTGCCGAAGGAGAAAGTTGCTTATCTTGTTCCAGGTGGTTCAGATATTTCATCACCACCATCGAATCTGGATATTGTTTCATGATGGTTGCCGCCATCTTTTCTGCCCAAGCACTATTGCTTTGAGCCATTGTCGCAGAGGTCGATAAACCCAATAGAGCGACACCAGTAATTAAGATTTTTTTCATGTTTGTTTATATGTAAGCCTTCTGTAAAATCAACATATTCAACCTATAATTCTTAATAATCAACGGGGTAAAACCCGTTATACCCTTAGTACCCTTAAATAAAATCTGCTCGCATCGGTGAAAAAACGTCAATCAATACCCCTGCTTTCATACATACAACACCGTGCATGACATTCGCAGGAGCGAAATAAACATCTCCATCATTAAGAATTTTGGTTTCTTCTCCAATGGTAACTTCAAAACTTCCTCCTTCAGTGATATAGCTAATTTGAAGATGCGGGTGTGAGTGCATTGCCCCAACACCTCCTGCTTCAAAAGCTACTTTTACCAGCATTATCTCGTCGTTATATGACATGACTTTGCGACGAATACCTCCTCCAAGGTCAACCCAAGGAATATCTGTATCTGCGACTAAGGTTAACTCTTTTACTGAAATCATACGTTTTTGGTGTTAATAAAGCTATTTGAACTTTTTTGATACGGGCGAATAAATTCGCCCGCTAAGTGAAATCGTTGGTCAGGAACTAGTCATCTACTTGATATTAATGCCTAGTTGCTCTTTAGCCTCAAGCAATGTGTCTATTTTTTAGAAAAAACGCCTTTTGAAACCTTTTCACCGAACTCTACTACTTGCTTTGCTTTTGTTCCATCGGTATTCAATAAGCGAATTCCTTGATTGCGTTCACCCATGATTTTTAATAATAAATCGGTGTTATTCTCTTTGTACTTGATTCCGTCTAACACGATGTTTTTACTATTTTGAATCTGAATGGTATTTTTATCTTTCGACAATAAAGTAACATTTTTCAAGTTGACATTGTCTGCTTCGATACAAAGCATTCCTTTATCCGACTCAATTACGGTATTCTCAATCAAAATATTTTTAACCGCCTTTTCAGGTAACCCTCTCACCTTGATACCTGTTCCAGCTCCTAAACAGGTTACATTTCTTACATAAAAATCACGGAATTGAGGTGTTGCTTCTGACACAGGTTTTGCCTCAATGACAGGTAGCTCATCTTTTTCAGATCTATCGCACGATAATGGAACGGGGTCTTTGGCTGCATAATACATATCAAACAAAATCGCTTCGCCTAAAATATTGGTCATTTGAACATCGTTTACGTAAATATTTTCAACGATACCTCCACGACCACGAGCCGTTTTGAAACGTAAACCTACGTCTGTACCCAAGAAAGAGCAGTTAGAAACGAACATATTACGCACGCCACCCGACATTTCAGAACCAATTACAAAACCACCGTGTGCATGATAGACTTTACAGCCTTTAATGATAAAGTTTTCGGTAGGCACGCCACGCTTACGTCCTTGCTCATCACGTCCCGATTTAATCGTAATGCCATCGTCACCCGTATCAAACGAACAGTTTTCCAATAAGCCATTTCTGCATGACTCTAAATCAATGGCATCCGAATTTTGGGCATACCAATAATTACGAACCGTTGTATTTTTTACCACAACATGGTTACAAAGCAAAGGGTGAATTGTCCAAGCAGGCGAATTTTGAATATTCACACCATCAATTAAAATATAATTACAACGAGTTAAACTAAGCATATTCGGACGTAAGAAATCCTTTACTGCTACATAATCAGCGGCTGTTTTTCCGTTATTGATTTTACTTCCTCCTTCCATCAACGAGCCCTTCAAAGAAGACTCCGACGGAAACCACATATCTTTTTTCTCGTTCAATACTCCTCCAGATTTAATCAAATCTTTCCATTGGTCATCCGTTTGCTTGTTTTTCTTGATAGCTCTCCAAGAATCTCCACCACCATCAATTACCCCTTCGCCAGTCAAGCCAATATCGTGCAAATCAATACCAGAAATAGGTGCCTGACAACGGAAAGCCTCTTCGCCTTCCCATGTAGTTGCGATGATTGGATAATCGTCATGATTACGGCTAAACTGCAACACAGCCCCTTTAGCCACGTGTAAATTCACATTTGATTTCAAGACAATTGGGCCAGTTAGCCATAGGCCTCTCGGTATCAAAACCGTTCCACCACCTGCTTGACTACATACATCAATTGCTTGATTGATAGCTTTCGAATTCAATGTTTGACCATCTGCTACCGCTCCATAACGGACAATATTAAACGTGTCTTTACGGAAAACAGGAGTATAGTATTTAGGTAATTCGTATTGGTATTTTTCTGGGAACTCTGATTTTTTCACGAACGCTTTCAATGGAGCTTGAGTTTCCATTAACCCTTCCATGACAAGACTAGCCATCACAGCCGCACCATAGCCCGAAAAGTGTGTATTATCCTCTACCCCTTTTGGATGTTTGACAAACGTTTTTTCAGGATAATGCATAAATAATTTCTTTGATGCTTCAATACCCATACTTTCAATGACTACTTTACTTTTAGCGTGTAAGTCAATAAGTGGCACATCCAATTCTTTAGCAACAGCTTTTACTACGGCAGGGTATTCGCCATGCTGATCGACGAAAGCTCCGTTTTCATCAAACTTTCTACGCATCACAGGCGTAATCAAGATAGGATTTGCACCTTTGGCACGGGCTTCTTTTACGTATTTGATAAGATTTTCTCTGTAAGTGGTTTGTGGGGCAGCATAACGAGTGCTGTCATTGATTTTTTGGTCATTATGTCCAAACTGAATCATTACCCAATCGCCTTTTTTCAATAAGCCCAATACCGTTTTCCAACGTCCTTCGTTGATAAAACTTTTGGTACTTCTTCCGTTCTGTGCATGGTTTTGCACCTCTACTGCATCAATAAAGTAATTAGGCAATACCATTCCCCAACCCGTTTCTGGGTTATCGATGGGTAGTTTATTAGCACAGGTAGAATCTCCAATCAGGAAAAGGGTAATTTTATCATCCGTTGCACGAAAAGAGGACAGGATGATAAGAGAAAGGGCAACTAGCAGTTTCTTCATAAAACGTTTATCGGTACGTTAAAAGCGATGATGAATAAAATAGTACAAGTGGTTCTTTAAAGAAAGGCAAAGCTATTAATCCAGCTTTGCCTCTATCGTTAATTAATCTTGAAGTACTCGTTTGTTAGTCAAGAGAAACAACCGCCATCATTTTCTGAACTACATAAAACAAGAATTTTCATCAAGATGCCTGTAACTACACAATATTGCTGAAAGATGTAACTTTTAAACAGCGTCATTTTTGGGAAACTTAGTGCTTAATCAAGCAGTTATCATCTTCCAGAGCAATATTGAATGTAATAAATTATCTTAAATCTGGAATTGCAACCGCATCCATATCGGTAAATACTTGGTTCTCACCAGCCATTGCCCAAATAAATGAGTAGTTAGCCGTTCCACAACCTGAGTGAATAGACCAAGGTGGTGAAATAATTGCTTGATGATTAGCCACAAACATGTGACGAGTCTCTTGCGGTTGTCCCATGAAATGCACAACACGTTGATTAGCTGGCACGTCAAAGTATAAATAAATTTCCATACGTCTGTCATGCACGTGAGATGGCATCGTATTCCAAACGCTTCCTTTAGCCAATACTGTTAAGCCCATTACCAACTGGCAGCTTCTAATACCGTCTAAGTGAATATATTTGTAAATTGTACGTTCATTTGACGTTTCGTTGCTACCCAAGTTTACTGGAGAAGCTTCTTCTTTTTTCATCAAACGAGTTGGATACGCTTGGTGTGCAGGAGCAGACATCAAGAAAAACTGAGCAGGTGTTTCGTCGCTTTTGCTTGCGAAAGAAACCTCTTTTACTCCTTTTCCAAGATATAAGCAATCTAATTTACTTACTTCAAATGTTTCGCCATCAGCAGTTACGGTACCTTCTCCGCCCACGTTGATGATACCTAATTCACGACGTTCTAAAAAGTATTCACTCTTCAAATGTTCGTCATACGTTCCCAAGACCATTGCTTGAGCTACTGGCATGGCACCACCCACAATCACACGGTCATAGTGCGTATAAGTGAAGTTGAAATTATTTGCTTCAAAAACGCTATCAATCAAGAAATTTTCTCTCAAGGTAGCGGTATTCATCGAAGCCGTTTCTTTTGGACTAGATTCGTATCTGCTTTGCATTGTATCTATTTTTTAAAGGGATAATCATTAAAATAGCTCTCGTTTTTCACGAAAAAGCTGTCATCAGTTTAAAGTTTAACGTCTAAAGGTCTCGAAATTAAACTTTATACACGGGCGAATAAATTCACCCGCTACGTGGAATGGTTGGTCAGAAAAAAGGTATTTTTTATGAGAACGGGTTAAAACCCATTCGCCCAAACCAACCTAACTAGCGACCCATCCAGCCACCATCGCCTACTAATATTGTACCGTTTACGTAGTCACTTGCTTTAGAAGATAAGAACACTAATGGCCCTTTGAAATCTTCTGCTTCACCCCAACGACCAGCTGGAATACGGTCTAAGATTGACTTACTTCTTTCAGCATCTGCTCTTAAAGCTGCCGTATTATCCGTTGCAATATAACCTGGAGCAAAACCGTTTACGTTAACGCCTTTAGAAGCCCACTCATTAGCTAATGCTTTTACAACACTAGAAATAGCTCCTTTACTTGCTGCATACCCAGGTACGTTGATACCTCCTTGGAAGCTCAATAATGAACAAGTGAATACAATTTTACCAGAACCTCTTGCAATCATATCACGACCAAACTCACGAGCCAAGATAAATTGAGCATCTAAGTTTACAGACAATACTTTATCCCAATATTCGTCAGAATGTTCTGCTGCTGGGTTTCTCAAAATCATCCCTGCGTTGTTGATTAAAATATCAACTACAGGATGATTTTCTTTCACAGTATTAATAAAAGCATATAATTGCTCACGATTACTCAAATCTGCTACATATCCTGTAAACTTACGTCCTAATGCAGTAACGGCTTTCTCGATTGCACTATCTTTTTCCTCCAACGTAATCTAGCTTACAATAATGTCAGCACCTGCTTCT
>JACCDQ010997877.1_pt1 | contig 16384 bp, 12 predicted proteins | sample 7446031 | NCBI WGS metagenome assembly JACCDQ01 (sample SAMN15323442, study PRJNA562643) | freshwater metagenome | isolation source: river surface water | place: USA:Blue River Watershed | collected 2017-08-17
AATGGTGTCCTTCTTTGGCTTGTACTCACGGTTTACAGTGATGTCACGCTGGAATCCCCATACACGGTTCTGTGGGAATGTAAGGTCTACATAACCAGCAGGGTAGTAAGGAACTTCCTGAACATCGATGCCTAGAACACGAGTAGTACGTGCTCCACCGAAAGTCTGTCCAACGCCATCTAGGTAGTTCTGGCGGTTAGCCTGAGTGCTACCTGGCTGCTGGCCAGCGAATGCTTCTGCAACTGCATCAGCAAGGGTACCGTTGTTCTTAACGATGCCCTGGAATGCGTCTGTACCTGCGTAGAACTTAAGGTTGTTCTTAAGTGCACGGTACTTGCGAGGCATTGCAAGAATAATCTTCTGCAATACATCAGTAGTCCATGCGTTATCTGCAACAGTTACAACTGCTTCGTGTGCGTCACCAGTAGTAGCCTTGTTAACAAAACCATTCATGATTGACAGGAATGGGTCTGCACCAGTGCCAGTACCGTTGATAGCTAGATCTTCAATGTCATTTGCGAATGCATTTGTCATTAGACGAACTAGGTGATCCTCAAGAGCACCACCTTCAATTCCGTCTTCAAGACCTTCAGCAGAGACTTCCCAGTCCAGACGAATCTTCTTGGTTGTAAGCTCTACCTTTGTGAACTGAGCACCAGTGTTGGTGTAGTCGCCAGTTGCCTGTGCTGCTGCACGGATAACACGCTCTCCAACATTGATCTTCTCAAGTTCCATAGTGTTTGCTCGCATAGTTACTCTGCGACCATCCTTGGCGAGAACTGTAGCATCCCATACGTAGTCAATAAAACGACGTGCCTGTTCAGGGCGTAGGATGCCGCTGCCTGCATCACCTGAAGGGTTTACAGCATTAGCACCTGTTGTGGTACCAAACTCGGCATTTGGAATGTTTCCAAGAGTTGAAGCTCCTGGATCAGTTACACCTCCAATACCTCCAGATGCGAATGCACCCTGGCCTTGGTATAGACCTGGTGTGGTTCCACCTAGCTCACCAGTTTCACCTGGCTGATTTTTAATAATTTGTTCCGACATAATTGTCACCTCCTAAGTGATTGTTTTTACTTAAATAAATCGGCAGTTTTGAGGAAACGTCCGCCCCATAGGGATTTCTCAACCAATTCTGGCTGAGTTTCCTGTACGATCTCGCCTAGATCGCCAGATTTGCGGAAAGCGGTATCTGCCTCAACAGCGTCAACTCTCTTTCCAAACTCATTAAATACGTCTTTGCTTTCAGTTACCTCATTCTTTACTGAAGCAATAGACTTGTGTAGTTCTGCAATTTGTTCAGCTTGTGCCTGAACCACTGCAGTTAGATCGCTAAAGGCTTTTGTAACGGTATCCTTGATATCTGCAACTGCAGTCTCAAGGGCATCGTCTGACTTAGATACGTCTTCAGCTGGAGCATCTTCAACAACTTCTTCAGTAGCTACTTCTTCAGCTGGAACTTCTTCCACTGCTTCTGTAACTGCCTCGTCTGCTGGAGCTTCTTCAACTACTGCATCTGCCTCTGGAGCGACCTGTGATTCTTCAACAGTAGCGTCTTCAACTACAGCTTCATCAGCTGGAGCGTCAACAACTACATCATTTGTTGTGTCAGTCATAGGACTTACCTCCTTGTTAATCTCAATTGTATTAATGCCTTTAGCACTATCAACTAAGAACTTTATCATATCTGTTTTTTCGTTATCTGATTTTTCAACGAAACCTATGTTTTGCATTGGCATTCCAGATGTTGGACTTTGCTCAGATTCATTTTCTGATAGAACTACTATACCAGATTCTTTGTCCCAAAATACGTTTTCTATAACCGTGTCTACAATGTCACCCTTAACAATGTCTACTCCAGCGTCATTCTTCTCAACAGAGATAACGTTAGCAAACTGATTTGCTGGGGTATCTACTAGAGATAGTTCTACTAGGTCATATTCTTTAATAATGCGGATAGATGAGTTTGACTTCTCGTCATAAGCATCATCGTACTTATTCATTCTACCGCCGATAGAAAATCCTGAAAGGGTTCCGTCAAGAACCTTTTCCCATGTGTCCTGTGCACCCTTTGAGACGTATGCTGAAACATAGATACCCTTGAAAAAGGTTTTTGTCTCTGGGTCGAAATACTTATCTTCTTTGAAAGCTACCATTTTGCCAACGGCAAGAGGCTGGTGCATTTCACGAATGTTTCCACGAAACTTTGAAAAAGCCTTCATAGAGGCTTCTGCAGTAACGATATCCTTTTGACGATCAACGTTGTCAAGAGTAGCGAAACCAGAAACGATACGACGTTCCTTATCTACTTTTGAGAATGGCATAGATAGACGAACGTTCTCGCCTTCTGAATCCCAATGTGCTTTTGCAATAGTCATGGTAATACTATTATAGAGCCCTTTTTTACAACATGTTAATAACTATGTTAATAACTATTGTGAGGCACTACCCTCTCCCTGGGCATTACGCCCAGATACTGTTGCAGTGCTGTCAGAAGCGTTGTTTGCTCTCTCTGAGTCTCTAGCACGGTTGCCTGCTAGGTTAGCTCTTGCATCAGTAGCCTGTCTTGGTGATAGCTCCAAGAACTCATCTGCATCTGGGTGCTGTGGCATACCCAGAGCCTGACGTGCTTCATTTGGAGTCATTACCTTGTTCTTTACGTATCGCTCTAGGATCTGAGACTGTGCAATCTCATCAGTTAGAGTTAGCTCATTTAGCTTAAACTCAAGAAGGTCTGTCTTCTCTTTAATAATCTTGTTGATAGCCTTTTCAAGGTTACGCTGGGCTGGTCTTGCTACCTGCTCCTTGAAGGTGCGATCCTGTGCAAGAGCTGCAGCAATAGCTGAAGAGTCTCCTCCACCAATCTTTGAAAGAGGTACTTGATGAGCTACTAGAATATCATCACGATTACGAATACGGTAATCATTAAAAGATGCTTCCTGAGTGCCGTTCTCAACTGGCTCCATCTTGAACTCAACCTTGTTGGTGTCTGTATCTCCTGGAAGTGGAACATATAGGGTTCTGTGGCTCTGGCCCTTTAGATTTGTCTGTAGAAAGCGGAAGAGCTTGTCCTCTGCCTCTTCTGAAAGTCTAGCACCCTTAAGAGTAACAATATAGCGAGGAACACCCTTGTTAGTAAAGTAGTCAATGTTGTACTGTGAAGCTAGCTGGTCTCCCTGTAGAGATGAGATAGCAGACATGATATCTGGTACACCATAAAAAGTGTTTAGTGGAGAGTATTCCTTATAGTGAATAATCTCATTAGGACGTGGATCATTAGTAATTGGGTTAACATTCTTTGCCCCAAAATTACGGAAGTATACGACCTTGTTTCCAATAATCTGAATGTAGCCATCACGTAGTCTACGTACACGCATAGTTGTCGCAGGGATATGACCAACGTAGCCAATCTCTCCTGCGGTAGTTCTACCAATTTCTAGATATCCATTACCAGTAGCCTGGACATCTGTATAAAATTTCATTAGAGTGTTAGTGAATGAGTCATCGTCATTCAAAGATTCTACCCAATCAGATAGCTCTACCTTTGCACGTTCAATACGCTTGCGAGCCTTCTCTGTAGCTGAGTCATTAGTAGATGACTCAATCATCATCTGGGTACGCTTAGTGGCATCAAAGATATAGCCTAGGCCAACGATGTTTTCAACCTTAGCGTCAATAGCTGCATGGTTTGCGAAAGATGTATCGTAGAAGTTTGCTAGTTCATAAAGGTTCCATGGTGGAGTGATAACATCAAAGATTCCGTACCCATTACGATAGACACGTCCTGGATTGATCTCCTTTGAGTGTGCACCATTAATACCACTATTAATTGCAAGAGCACTGTCCTGGTATAGTGGGTTATTTACGTCTACGTTATTGTATCCAACAGTTGTGTCAATGGCATAGTCTGCCTTATCAATTCTGTCTGAGCGTCGCTTAAAATTCTTCTCTAGCCCAGATAGGCCTTTTAGATTATCCCAGCTCTTTGAGAATGGGTCCTGTGCCTTAAACTGGTCTGCTTCTTGTTCTAGATCTGGAAGACCAATATCTCTGATGTAGTGCTCTTCTGACATTAGTCATCACTTCCATACATTGCAATAGTATCTTTTGCTGCCTGGACTGCACCAAGATCATTTAGATTTGGAATAAGTCCCTGCTTCATACGCTCAACCTGCTCTGCGTATTCTTCTTCTGAAACTCTACCCATTCCTGCATAGAATTCATATGAGCCATCGCCCTGGCCAAGAGCTTTAGCCTCTTGCTCTAGTTTACGAATCTGAAGTGCGTCACCCCTATGGGACGGAACGTTTAATACGTTGCCATTACCATCTGTAAAAGGCTTGCCGTTAGCCTTCTTCCAAATGTAGATTCCCCAGTCGTAGTTCTTGTCCAAAACTGTAAGCTTTGATTCTCCAACTTGACCAGGGACTCTAAATTTTTCAGCATTCATAACCACTAGTATACCATATTAAATGGCTGGCTGCAAGATTGACTTCCATGAGATATCCGTGTATACCCTGTATGGTTCTTCAGAGATACCAATAGGCCTTGTATCAGAAAAAACTATTCTATTGGTTCCAGTATAAATATTAAATATCTGTGCTGGATCAATGTTGCCCTTTTCTGTTGTCAATAGGTACAGAACATCTTTCCAGATAAAGCTATCTTTCCAGTGTGACCACAGGAAGTCTTCTGACGAGCCATGCAGAACTTCTGTCCATGGTCTAACCTTAATAGCTTGCTGTTCTTGCTCTGCTGTATATTGGAAGTGAGCTATATTGTTAATGGTCAATGGACCAGTGATTCTGAATGCCCCCTTTGTTGCTGGGATAGAGTTATTGTAGTATCCAAAGTCTAGCTTAGTGCCAAACTGAATTCCAAGAACTGCCCACTCATTAAGATTGATCACTGCCTTAGAAGACAACAACCCATTAATAAAGAATGCCATTCCAGCTTCAATGGCTCCAGTAGTAGTATTTAGACCATAAATCTTTCCTCGTTTTTGAGTAGAGTCTGCTGCAACTAGGTAGAACTTAATATGAGCATTGTTGGCTTCAATCTCAAACGCCTCAATTGGCTCTAGTGGGAACTGCTTTTCATTGTATCTTAAGAATACTTGTAAGGCTCCAACCTTATAGGTGTCAGACATTCCTTGGTTTATTGGCATACTCAGGCCACGGTTAACTCCAGTTCTAGGCTTACCAACTGGACTAAACCCACTGTGATTGGTAAGATACAGATATGGTGTACTACCCTTGTAGACTGTAAAAGGATTTCTACGCTTGTAGTCTTCATAAATTCCAAGCTTTGTATATGGAACTACGGGGATGCCAAATCTAGATCCAATGGGGTTCTTGGAGATATCGTTAAATGCAAGAGATGAAAGCTGTAGTGACTTTATTTTTACTGGGTCATAGTTAGTACCATTTGTAATGATTTCAATCTGTACAGCTATTGCGATGTTATTAATATCGATACCAACTGGTGGATATATTACAGAATTATTAACTACCTCGTAAATTGTTGTATTCCAATCATCATATACTGGATCTCCAGATCCATTTACTGATGTCTGGTACTTTCCTGGTTCAATAGTCCTATTCGACTCTGCTGGAACTATATTTAAAAATTCTGTTCTTGGCTTAGTAGCTTGAGTAGTAAGATCCTGAAAAACTATGTAGGTTCTTACAACAGAACTTGCCGTATCGAATACTGGATCGTCAACTAGGGGACTAGATGTGAAGGCATTAGTCTCTGGGTATCCAATGTTGAACTGTAGTAGGTCTACAGACTGATAGCTACCGTTTTCTGAATTCTTGACATATTTTGAGAAATACGACAGTGGAACATAGTCTGTCCAATATGATTTGGTTCTTATGTCTAGCCTATTGCCAACTAGAGAATCTCTCATGATTAGTGTATAACTGAAAACATCTGTAAGCATTGATGTAGCGTATACGGAGAATCCATCCGAGTCAAATAATGACGAGCTTGAAGATGTTAAAAATGAGGTTAGGAAGTTGATAGATTTTATCTCTCCAGAGAATGTATTAGAGTACTCTTTGCTTCCTGCAACGTATACCTTCAGAAATTCCCGATCACCAAAAAAGGCAGATAGGTTTTGACCATTTCCCTTTATCAGAGAGTCGATGTCGAATCCTGCTGAAAAGTATTGTCCCTGGGTAATCGTTGATGTTTTCAAAACAGTTGCCTGATTATTAAACCAGAATGTATAGGATAGTGATGTTCCAGTTAAAGAAGCTTCTAAATAATTACTAGATGTATCATTAATTATCTTAAAAAGTATTTGCTTATTAGTTGCAGAATCTGTTTTGTTGAATACTCCAAAGAATGACCTGACCTTTTGGTCTATTGGATTCATTGAGTCGAATAGGATGTATCCATCAACGTCATTCCAATCTTCTGTTGGCTTTAATTTTATAGAAGTATCTACATCTGTATACCAGTCATCAGAACTTCTTGTTTTAAAGCTTATAGTTGGAAGGCTGTATTCTGGAGATGATACTAAGTTTTTGTCTACAGAAACATTCTCTGAAATTCCAGTGCTCCAATTTGAGTTTTCTGGATAGTTGTAGTTGTTTGCATAGTTTGCAAATCCATAATCAGCGACGACTGCTGTTGAGCTAGATGATGAGTTTACATTATCGGGAAAGTCTACTCCCTGACCATAGACCCATCTCCTTTTTGCCACTACTTCTGGAACAGAGTATGGATATATCGCTACGCAGTCAATGGCTACTGGACCTATTGATGAGTCTGAATAAAAACCAATCCAGTCTTGATCCTTTTCAGACTGATTCTTTTTATCTGGAAAGGTTAGAGAGTCTGTGCTAGTAGTTAATGATATAACTCGTTCTCCATTAAGAAGTAAGCTTGCAGAGTTATTAGTTATTCTAATATCAACAAGCATTGGCCTGCCCCACTCTGAAACTGGATGTGAGCCAATGTGATCATTTATCTTTAGTGTAAGGAAGGAGTCGTTTACATATAGACCGTCTTCTGATCCAATAGGTCCAATAATTCTAACTGGAGAGTATGCTCCTGAATTTACCCTTATCCAGGACTCAAGAGTCATGTCTTTATATTTGCCGTCATTATTTAAAAATCCAAGGCCTGGGACAATTAGTGATGGTAGTCCATCATTATCTAGTAGTGTGGTAGAGCTACTAGATCCAAATACTAGAGGTACTCCAAAGTTTTTTGATCTAAGTAAACTATTTTTTACAATATGGTAGGCCGTTGAGGTATTGACTCCATATTTTGAAGTTGGAATAACGCTCAAAGTTGAAGGTAGTGGAATTTGTGATGGAATGGCTGATGGCACTACTCCAGTTGAACCAGAAACAAACTCCTCAGCAAGTTGGCCCATAGATACACCATTAAGTATAAATGAATATGTTGGGCTTGGGGTTGTGCTCTTATCATACGTTACCTTTATGTAGATATTAAAGTATGCATCTATGTCTGGAACAGTTTTTGTTGTTGAGATCAGTTGCCAAACATTGTTTATAGATACCTCAAATTCATCCAAGTCTATAATTTGGGAGAGATTAGTTGGGTGTACGTATATGTAACCAATCTCAACCTTTGTGATATCTGGCGATAGTGGATTGAACCATGCAGATAGCGTTACCGTTCCAGCCTCTGGTTCTAGATCTTTAAAGTTTTTATTTGGGCTAATAAGATGGGTTACTGCATACGCAGCTGATCCTGGTGATGGTGACACTATCTGAGATGTTGGTGATGTGCTAATTGGCCCAGGAGTAGAATATGACGAGCTTATTGTTCCAGGAATCTCTGTATTAGTAGGGTCCTGAGTGTACATGGTCCACTGACTATCTACATCTGACTCATAGGCTGACAGTATTGATGCGTAGTCCACCTTCTCATCTAGTGGCCAAATGGCTAGTGGGTGCTCACCAAAGACTTTCTGAGCATATAGGTTCGAAGGAATTGACATGATAGTCTATTTTATCACATAAAGACTTATATAAATAGAAATACCCTGCCAACTTAATGACAGGGTATTCTAATTTAAACTATTATACTAACAAGGTTCCAACAGCTGAAACGGTTGCTGATTCTGAGATTGTAACCAAAAGCAGTACGTCTGTTCCAGATACAGATGCTGTAATCGATGATAGAGAACCATTGGTTCCTACGACTCCATACTCTGTTATGGCGATGTTGTCAGATGCATCTAGGGTAAGAAGTACCTTAGAAATCTCTGTGTGAGTGCTAGTCTTAACACTTACCAAGAATTCTGCCGAACGGTATTCTGCCTTTAGGAATGATGCTACAGATACCTGGCCTGCTGCTGATGCTACGCTAAATGCTACCTGCTTTGCTATAGAGTTTAGCTCAACTGCAGTAATATTTGGCACTACCGCTTCGATTGCATCTACTGCACGAGCATCTGTGAAGTATAGGTTTGTTCCTTCTTCAATGTCTGATGTAGTAAGTGCATCAATTGCAGCCGTGATGTCTCCTGCAATATTTAGCTGTGAAGCTGGTACATACCCACTTGCATCTAGAGTGGCAACGCCAAGTGCTACACCCTTCTGGGTTAGAGGAACATAGTCATCTAGCTGTCCAGGAAGATCTGCAACGTTAACAAAATTGAGGTCAGCATAGTCGTTTGCATCAGATAGAGCCTGAGCTGCAGATCCTGCTGCGTCATACCAGGTATCTACGGTAGCTCTGTCTACAGAGAATTCGGTTCCGACTAGATCTAGGCCAACTCCTGCAGAGTATGTTCCAGCACCAGAGAACTGAATCCAAACCATGTCATCAGTTCCAACTACGTTTACAGTGCTTGACTGAACCCAACCAGTTGAACCATTCTCTGTACCCTCAACTACGAATACAAAGTCTCCGCCCTCAATTTCTTCATCTGAATCAAATAGTACGTCACGAGTAAATACTGTTGATGATGTTCTTACATAGATACCATTGTAGGCAGGCTCTGCTTCATTCTTTATAAGAACTCTATCGCCATCAGTTAGTGTGTGTCCGTCTAGAGTGGTTAGTGCTACGGATAGTGTAAGAGTTGCTCCAACTCCAGCAGTTCCATTATCGTATGTTACAGTTCCACCAGAAAGTGCTGCTAAGGTATCTGTAGTTGCTGCGTCTACACCTTCTTTAACGTGAAGACCCTGAGCAACGTCATCGACGTATGCCTTTGTTGCTGCATCTGTAGCATCTACTGGCAGAGCAAGGTTTACAACTCTATTTCCATCTGCATCTAGATTAGCTGATAGAGATGTTGAGGCACCGAGAACCTTATTGGTTAGAGTCTGAATATCTGTGGTTCCAACAATATCTCCAGTAACGCCGTGAGTTGAAGTATCTGCTGCGTGAGTAGATACCGCATCGTCTGCGTAAGTCTTTGAAGCTACTGTGCTTGTTGGACCAGTTAGAACTCTAAGCTCATTTCCAGATCCGCTAGTGTCAATAGTAGTTCCGTCAGTTTTTACCTTTAGGTATCCACCTGTTGGATCAGTGGTTATAGCACCGTCCATGGCAGCAATGTCTGCTTTAATTTCACCAGTTGTTGAGTTATACTCAATGCCTGGACCTGCAGAAAGAGCTGCACGAGCATCTGCGTCTGTGTAAGTTACTGCACCAGTAAGGCTAATTGCATTTAGGTTGTCATCGTAGCTAACAGAGATGTTTGTGTGAGTTCCATTTGCAAGGGCTGCTGCTGTAGCATCCTGTGCACGTTCATCTGTAAAGTATAGCTGAGCAGTACCCTCTGTAACCTCATCTGTAGTGAACTCCGAGAAGTCTGCTGAAATTCCAAGAGCATTTCCATTATCATCATAGCTAATAGAAATTCCTGTACCGCCATTGACAAGGTTTGCAACACGGTCATCTACACGCTCATTGGTGTAGTAAAGATTTGTACCTTCATCAAGTGATGTGGTAGTACTTGCTGTGGTAAGGATGTCCTCACCATTAATGGTACCTGTGGTACCTTCTACAATAAGACCATCTTTAATTCTAAAGTTCTTATTTACTGTTGCCATTGTTATCTCCTAATAGTAGTTATGCTTTTAGCCCAGTACGATAAAATCGTGCTGTTACTGGCATAAGTGCTGATTGAGGAATAACTCTGAGAGAGACTATTCCTGCGTTAGTTGAGACATCAATGGTTCCAATATCCCCATTATTGTCTATCATCCCATACTGAGAGATATTGAGATTGTCATTATCAATTAGTACGGTTAGTTCTGTGGTATAGGTCTTATTTACCCCAGAATTAGTGTTTGAAATAGAGACAACATATTTGACCATTCTCCACTCAGTTGATGAGAATGTGTCGATAGTTGTTGGGTTCTCAATTCCGAAGACAGTATTTCCAGAGGTAACCTCATTGTTTCCAGTAGTTCCTAGGTCTGTTGACTGAGCAGCCAAAGTGTCGATTAGATCGACATAGTCTGCTCCAGTAGGTCTGTCTCCAGACTCAAACTTAGCCTTTACTTGACTTAATGAGATTTTTGCCATGAAGCAATTATACCATGATTAATATATGGATAATTAGTGATACTTCTTTCTTGACCAGAAGTGTCTCTTGTAGAACGCAAATGGTGGATTGTGCATTGTATATGCTTCTGGTGGTACAACCGCTTGATCGTTTGGGTCATACTTGCTTTCCCAGTTTTCTCTTTTAAATGGGATTGCTTGTGCGATAACAGTTCCAGCAGGAATTATGCCAGAGAAGTCTTTCTTGATAAAGAATGGAAAGTTTACCTCAACTGGAAACTTGTCAGTGTCTACAACACCGCTCAGGGTATAGAACGGTAGGTCTATCCTGTTTAGTGGGTGAGTAAATAGGGTACTGTAGCCTTTTGGAGTATTCATCACAAAGAAGTTCATCCACTTATAAGGCTTTTCATCATATTCACTTGGAACTGGAAAGTGTGCAATTTGCTCACCAAAGTGTGAGGTTATCATCTCTAGCTTTCCAACTTGCTGGAATCCATTTGAGTCATAGTATACGTCAGCAGTTGTTACTACACTGTAGCCAGACATCATAGCATCTAGGAATGGCACACACTTCTTGATCGTCTCATGACCATTGACTACACCCTCAGATATTCTGTACCATTCTGGAAGAGTCTTATATGCTGGCCTTGGCTGTGATAGGTCTAGGTTGATATCCTTTGACTTAAAGGTTATTTTTTTACTTTTCAACTGTGGTGTCCTTATCATCTTCTGGCTCGTTATCCATAACAAACTTTTTGTCTACATATTTCATACCCTTTTTTACAATCGTAGTCATTGGGTCAAATTCTACAAATTTAGTTCTTTTAGCAAGCATCTGATTTGCAGTCTGCTCATTAATTCTAATTAGCTCAACCACCTTTTGATCAGTAACGATTGCCATATACTTTAATGGTAGACCATTTAAAAAGTCTTCCTTTGGAACGAAGGCTGCTTCATCTTTATAAAAAGACTCTTTTCTTCTTTTCATATTGAATAGCTTTTCTTGCAGGATTGCAATCAGGAGCACTCTAATCCCTGGTCTGTGGGAATAGACTAGATCGCCGTATAGCTCAAGTTCTTTTCTTGTAGGCATATTAATTGTAGTCCTTTCTTACCCAAAAAAGTTTTTTATAGCTTTTCCCTGGGGATCTTACAGTTCCGCCCTGTAGATCTTCTAAGTACGAGATGCCCTTATCTTCATCTATAGACTTCCAGCTTGCACGTTTTACTGGTATTAGTTGAGCAAATGGAGTTCCTGCTGGAACCATTCCAACAAAATCTTCCCTTATAAAGAAAGGAATATTTCCTCCAGTAGAGTATCTATCAGAGTCCATGATACCAGAAGTGACTGTCCATGGAAGGTCATGCCTATTTAATGGCTGTGTGACTAGTACGCTCCAGCCCTTTGGTGTCTTAAATCCCCAGGCTCCTTTGAAAGCTAGATGATTTGGATAGTGGCCAGCTGGACGTGGCATCTTTGAACCTAAGTCTTGGCCACGTTCACGAATAAAATCGAAGAACTCTCCAGAGGAATTCCATCGAATATCTAACTCTCCGTTTTCCTTCTTTGAAACAAAGATATCTACTGGAGTTACTAAGAAATATCCGCTAACTAGTGCATCTAAAAATGGAACGCACTTCTTTAGTCCAGCACCTTTGGTACCGTTTTCTTCATCTATTTCTGACTCTGATTCCTTATACCATTTAGGAATCATCTTCTTTGCTGCTACTGGCCTTCCAAGACTTCCAGAATTACGAACGGTAAAAAATCTCATTACTTTTAACATACTATACCCTTTATTTTACGTTTTTATGATCTTTCGATTATAACTTCTGATCCAATTATATCACTTTGCTGGTAGTCTGATGGTGATACTGAAATTCCAAATACTGTATTAACAACTGCCCCAGTAGCTGTGTATACTAGGTCATCTCCTACTTGTGTTACAAGATTTTCATCTGAATAAGCCCTGGCTGTAATAACATCTCCAGAAGTACTTACAAGAATAGATTTTATTGTCTGAGCTGTTGACACTATTAATGATGACAATGTGCTTACGTTGTCAGATATAGATTTACGTACAGTTAAGGCTGCTGAATAGGCATATGTATCTGGCTGAACCTCTGATGTATAAGGTGTAGATGAGGTGTATGTAACAGAAGAGGTATAGTTTTGGTCTCCTGCTGAGTACATAATGTTCTGTGAATACGGGGTCGATCCAGAATAATCTACCGAAGTAGTATATGGAGTTTCTGCAAAGTAGGCTAAAGAGGTTGTGTATGTTGGTGGGGCAGAGGTGAAGGCTATTGAAGTAGTGTAATTTGTAATAGAGTAATAACTAAGCCCAGTAGTGTATGGCCCTCCATAGGCTGAGTACCAAGCTGACTCAGACCAATAGTTCCAGTAAAAGTCATTTGCCCAGAAATTATTACTATTGTATGGCGTAGCTCCTGCATTATATGTAGCAGCTGAGTTATATACCTGGTTTACAGAGTATGTTCTGCTTGAGGTATATGCTGTGCTAGATGTGTATTTCCCAGAAGACAGTGTATATCTTCTAGCTGAAGTGTAAGATGCTGCTGATGCAGTATAAAATGGTGATGGAGCAATCGTATAAGTCTTTGCTGATGTAGTTGGCTTTGTTCCAGCTGTATAACCAACTGACGCTAAGTAGTTATAATATACGGTATTAGTAAAGTAGTTAGCACTCTCAGTATAGAACACTGACGCTGTATAGTTCGTGTTTGACCAATATGGGGTAGTAGACCAATAGCCAGTAGGCCCCTGGGTATATGTAGCTGGTCCTGACGTGTATGCTGCTACTTGAGAGGTATACTGCAATCCACCAGATGTGTAGTTCGTAGGACCTGCAGTATAATTTGTAACGCCCATGGTATATGTTGGAGCAGCAGAAGTATAGAAAACTGTACTTGCAGAATAGTTTGGAGCAGTTCCAGTATAGTTAGTGGTTCCAGCAGTATATGTTGTTGGTCCTGGAATAACATTGAAGGTAGACTCTACCCCCACCATCCACCAGTCAGAACTGGTCTGAACCCAAAGAGCTGCTGCAGATCCATGCTCTGTGTTTTTAATTTTAATAGTATTGTTCTCAGTTGGCATGTTGACAACTGCTATTGGATAGTCTGAACCTATAGACGTGCTAGTTGGTGTTGAGGTTGCTCTAGCCTTACCAGAAATTACCTGAATAATTCCACTTACTGCAGTCCATTTGCTGCCATCAGTAGCAGTTCCAAGAGATCCAGAAACATTTGGTCTTGAAGATATTACGTCTGTGAATTTTTTTCTTACAGACGATAGGGATGACCAAAAGTTAAACATGAACCTTTATCTTTCATAATAGTAATACTTAAGCAATTATACCATTATTTGACTGTTTATCTTTATTGTAATATTCAAGATTGCTTATAAATCTATTATTGTCTGGCTCTAGCTCTATTGCTTTTTTGATATATGCTATGGCCTTGTCTAGATCCCCCAGATTATAAGCAGAGATAGAGGCTAGGTCATACGGAAGAGCTCCCCAGGCAAACTCTTCACAAAGATAATCTAAAGGCTTTACATCTATAATTAGTGCATCAATAGCGAACTCATAGCAGTCTGTCCAATTCTTTTGAGCGTACATGAGTTGTGCCATCTCAACAATAGCTTCACGTCTATTAGGGGATGTCTCAATTGCCATGTGCAAATACTCAAAGGCATTTGCTGGATCACACTTAGCAAGATATCTAAGAGATGCTGTACGCTCTGGAGCCCAAGTCGCTGTAGGCAAAGCCAAGTGACGCTTAAACTCTTTTACTGCCAAGTCATAATGTCCATAAAAGAATAACTCCCTAGCGTAATAGTGAGCGTTTCTGTCATCGAATGGATCTTCCTCTACAGACAGTTTAAGAAGTGGAAGATACTGGCTTCTTGGCTTTGAGCTATCTGGGTAATGATGAATTTCTAGTCCACACCAAGCCTGCTGCTCCTCTAGTCTGTCAGAAATGATGACCTCATGTACTGGATGCTTCCAGCGATATCCATGACGTGAGTGAATCTTGTCTCCACCATACTGTAATCCAGGTGTGCCGTCAGACTTCCAGGACCAAGTATACTGGTATCTAGGCCTAGTAACTCCAAGGCTAAACATTTTTTCTAACTCTTCACGCCAGCCTGGTAAAAGAACTTCGTCCATATCTAGGGCAATGCAGTAATCTATGTCTGCTGGCAATGACGACAATGCTGCATTCCTAGCATCGTCAAATCTCCATGGACTTACAGACAAGTCTATAACTTTTACACCATGCTTTTTGGCAACTGACTTTGTCTTATCTTTTGATCCTGTATCAGCAATCAATAGGTAGTCTGCGTCAGAAGCTGACTTTGCCCATCGCTCTACAAACTGTTGCTCATTTAGTGCAATAGTATATACTGCAACCTTCATATTGTCTCATTCCCTGTATTGTTATATTTATTATAACATTACGCAAGGTCACCGACAAGGACCCAGGAATTTATAGAACGCTTGATGAGGTTAGCAGAAGACCATTGAGCACGAAGAGACGCTGATGGAGTAGCATAAACAGTTACCCCCGTATCTCCAATAACAGTTACAGTCTCTGGACCAGGACCAGTCTTTAGAATAGTAATACTTGATCCAACTGGAAAAGCAGCGGTAGCATTTGTAGGAACTGTTACAGTTATAGCAGCAGTATTGTCAAATTCAACCATGGTATTCTTGTCTGCAAGCTGTACGGTATATGCTGATGTAGCTACCTGAGAAATACTGATAATATTTGGTGAGTCTAGCCCTGCTGGGCCTGTAACTCCTCGTGCTCCGACAATGCTAAGAGGCATTGGGCTGGTCATGCTAGACAAAGTGTCTCCAGTATTGTCAAAGAATATAGAAATTGTCACTGCAGTACCAGTTATAGAGAAGATTGATCCATCTGCATAAACTAGTGGATTAGAAGGAGACACAATCCTTACAGACGATCCCACAATCAATGCATCGACTTTATTCACTGAGCCAGAAGCCGTACCAGAGCTGTAGGAGCTAAGAGTAAAGGTTATGCCAGAATATCCTAGTCCTGCTGTTCCTGTGGCTCCAGTTGGCCCTGTAGGACCAGTAGGACCAGGAATAGTAGAGTCGTCACCACGTGCACCAGATGGACCAGTAGGACCAGTTGGTCCCTGAATAGGCCCAATGTTATCCCACTCAGAATTTGCAACATCCCAGACATAGATATCTGGGGTTACCATGTAGGCATCTCCTGCAGAGTTTCCAGATGATGGCAGCAAGCCAGTGTTTGCCAGTGTCCCCAGAATAGTTATTCCAGAACCATCCAATCCTGCAGGACCTGTTGGACCAGTTGGTCCAGAAAAGCCAGTTGCCCCAGTTGGACCTGTCGGTCCTGGAACTGTAGACGCTGGGCCTGTTGGCCCTGCAGGACCAGAAGAAATAGTTCCAAAGATTTCCCAAACTACTCCAGTCCAGATCCATGCCTTACCTGAAACTATAAACTTGTCACCAACGGATGGTGAATCTGGGAAATCTAATGCGGTCATATTATGCCTGAGCCTCTGTCCATGAAATTCTACCAAGAATATCTGCAGTAGCAGATCCTAGGTTTGTAACAATGATTGTAAGCACGTCTGGTCCATCAGGATAAATCTCTGAAGATACCGCTGCTGATCCACCACCCATAATAGAGTTACCAAGATCACGAACAAGACCTAGGTCTAGGGAACCAGTTCCATCAATAAAGTAACCAGCAACAACCTCACCACCAAAGATAGGAATATCTAGAGATGAGAAGTCAGCAATCTGAGCTAGTGAAGAGTTTGCCTGGCCACCAACGTTACCAATAG
>JACCDQ011888643.1_pt1 | contig 16383 bp, 11 predicted proteins | sample 7446031 | NCBI WGS metagenome assembly JACCDQ01 (sample SAMN15323442, study PRJNA562643) | freshwater metagenome | isolation source: river surface water | place: USA:Blue River Watershed | collected 2017-08-17
GCCTAAAAGTAACGGTTGCTTTTTTCTTGTTTCCGCTCTTTTTCTCCATTAAAAATAAAGTAAAATTTGTCTTGACCTTAGCTCTTGTGGGTATTCCAAGCATTGCTTTATTATATAGTCTTGTAGGCTTAGATTTTTTGATGTTGGTAAAACACACCGAAGACCCTTATTCGCCTAATTTATATTCGATTTTACGTCCGTTCATGGGTCAGCACGTTAATGTTACCTTGATGAACTGGATTGGCTTAGGTTGTTTTTTACCCATTGCTACATGGATTGGTTTTCAATGTCGTACAAAGTCGCTTGAAAAGATTTACCCGTTGTTGTTTATCATTACGTATGGCTTAATGCAGTTGTTTTTACCGAGTGCAATGGCGTATTATATGTTTATCTACTTCATTGTGTTAGTATTTGTTAAGTGGAATATTACCGACAAACGTTATTTTATTCAACTCTTGTTGTTAAATATCTTGTTGGTGGTGCAGCCTTTTGTGTATGTGTCCCTAGATAATCCTGTGTTTGATAGCTTTGCCTTTTTAGGTTCTCCAGCCTTATTAGGAGAGTATCTGCTTGAATGCGGTTTTGTGGTTTTATTAGTCAATACCGTTTGGCTAACCTATAAAGAATTGAAAGAAATCGTGTAAGCAGTCGTCAGTTTAACGTTTAATGCTCAAAGGCGTCGATGGCTAATCGATATGACAAACCAATTATCGACGAATACTTATATAACTAAAATTACTGCTCGTCCCTATAAGACTTTTAGGTTTGATAAGTCTTATAGGGACGAGTCATTTATTAAGGAGTGAGCATACAGCATACTAGACAATAAAAGGATTTTATTCTAGTATATAAAGGTTTGATAATCAATGCTATGAATATTTTAAGGCTTGCTTATGATTCTATGTGCTTACTTGCGTAACTTTGTAAACAGGAAAAGATTGTTCAATCCATGCGTTTTGTGGAAAAGGGAACAAGAAGATAATTATGACATTTGAAGAATTTGAATTTGCGAAAGATGCGGGTTTAAACCGTCAGTTGCTCAATGCAATTGCCGATGCAGGCTATGAAAACCTGACCCCCATCCAAGAAGAAGCCATGCCTGTCGTGTATGCAGGGCATGATGTATTGGGTATTGCTCAAACAGGAACAGGGAAAACAGCCGCCTATTTGTTGCCAATATTAATGAAGGTAAAGTATGCTCAAGGCAAACATATGAGAGCCTTGATTTTAGCTCCTACCAGAGAATTGGCGATGCAAATCGACGAGGCTATGACGGAATTAGCAAAATATACGGACATTCGCCACGTGGCTATTTATGGTGGTTTGGGGCCTAAAACACAGATAGAAACGATTCAGGCAGGGATTGATATTTTGGTGGCTACTCCAGGACGTTTTATGGATTTGTACCTCAAAGGAGAAATTGTGGTGAAGGAGTTAAAGACCTTGGTTTTAGACGAAGCGGACAAAATGATGGATATGGGCTTTATGCCTCAAATCCGTAAGATTTTGGAAGTAATTCCTTCTAAAAAACGCCAAAATTTATTGTTCTCGGCAACCTTCCCACCACGAGTGGAGGAATTATCGCATGAGTTTTTGGAATTCCCGAAAAAGGTAGAAGTAACGCCCGAAAATATGACGGCGGAAATGGTGACGCAAAAGCTTTATGAGATTCCTAACTTTATGACCAAAATTAATTTATTGGGTATGTTAATGAAGGAAGACCATGTGTTTAATCGTACCATTATCTTTTGTAGAAGTAAAGAAATTGCAGACAATATTTTCAAATACCTTGAACGTAAAATCGTAAAGGATGGTCAGATTCGAGTTATTCACGCCAACAAGGGTCAAAATACTCGTATCAACTCGATTGATGCTTTTCGTGAAGGGAATGTGCAAGTGCTAGTTGCTACGGATGTGGCAGCAAGAGGGATTGATATTGAGATGGTAAGTCACGTAATTAACTTCGATGTACCCATTATTTACGAAGACTATGTACACCGTATCGGACGTACTGGGCGAGCAAATAAATCGGGAGAGGCCATTACCTTTATGACTCCAGCGGAAGAGTATCACATCAAGAAGATTGAGAAAATTATCAAGAAGCCCATTCCTCGTGAACCACTTCCTGCCGATTTACATATCTTAGAAACGCCATTTATTGAAAACCAATTGATGTTGCGTGAAATTGATGAACAACGTAAGAAAGAAGATCCAACCTTTAAGGGAGCTTTCCATGAGAAAAAAGAACGCAAGGTGAAGTCTAAAGAAAAAATGGAAAAACAGAAAAAAGCCATGATTTCAGCAGGAAGAGCCCCAAGTTCGGCAACGAACAAAGGAAAAGGTGCTTTTGGCAAAAGTGCAGGTGCAGGAAGAAAATCTGGAGGAGGTAAGAAGCGATAGGAATAGTTTACTTGAGAGAGGGGGTAAAATCCCAGCTTACTAATTCAGTCGTTCCCAAAATTACCCCGTAGGAATCAAGCATCGGTAACAAAACATCAAAGCCTTAAAATCAAGTCGATTTTAAGGCTTTGATGTTTCAGAAGAAAAATGTTATTTACGCTTTTTAGTAGTCACGCTAACGAATGTTCCTGCTGCATCAAACACTACTTGATAGCTAACAGAGCTAGAAGTGATTGTAACTACATAGTTGGTGATAACACCGCTTGTTGCTTTGCTATAAGCACTTACGAATGTATAACCAGAATATTTAGTGGTTAAGTAAGTTTTAATAGTTGCTAATAAATCTGCTTGAGCTACTGCTACGTGGCTAGAAGTGGTTTTCGCTGTTTTGATACCTACACTAACAAATGTACCTGTTGCATCAAATACCACGTGGTAAGTAACAGCATTCAAGGTAATATTTACGTCATAATTCGTAATTACACCGTTTGTTGCTTCGCTATAGGCATTTACAAAAGTATAGCCAGCATAATTAGTGGTTAAATACGTGCTGATTGTCGCCAATAAATCTGCTTGAGCTACTGGAACGTTTGTTTTCGCTGTTTTTGTTTTTCTTGTGCCAGCACTTACAAAAGCACCTGCTGCATCAAATGTAACGTGATAGCTAACACTGTTGTAAGTGATATTCACACTGTAGCCCGTTAAGGTACTATCTTTCGTTTTGCTATACGCATTTACAAAGGTATAACCAGCGTAGTTGGTGGTTAAGTAAGTCTTTATCGCAGTTAATAAATCTGCTTGTGCGACAGTAGTAATCGTTTGAGATGTTTTGTTTGCTTTCTTACCAAAAGAATTCACGCTAGTAAAGGTTCCTGTTGAACTAAATACTAAGTGGTACGGAACACTATTCAAGGTAATATTTACGTCATACGCTTTGATAACACCGTTTACAGTTTCGCTGTAAGCATTTACAAAGGTATATCCAGCATAATTAGCCGTTAAGTATGTGGAGATAGCACTAAGCAAGTTCGCCTGTGTGATTGTTGTTTTAGTTACTTTACTCGTATCGGTAACAGACTTTGCTGCGGAGGTACTGGCATCGGTTGGCGTGATTTCATCTTTGCTACAAGAAGCTAAAGTTAAAAGGAAAAAGCCCGTGATTAGAAAAAAGAAGTTTTTCATTTTTGTAAATTTTAAATGTTAAAGAATTATAAAAGAATAAGTAGGAGTTTGAGCATTCTTTGCTGTTTGCTCAAGATTACGTGGCTGATTATGAGTTTATTGCTTGCTAGGAATCAAATTTTTTATTTATTTTTTGCCAAGCAACCTTTTGATTTTTTCTCTTGTCTATGCGTCTTTTTGTTAAAATGAAGGGTTTGGGACGAATCGTGTAGTATAGAGCGACTGATGAAGCTGTTGTTAAATAAGGAAGGAAAGTCAACTTTGAAGGACGGTAATATTCTTGTTTTTATGCTAAAATAATTCTAGCTTTAATAAAATATCGCAGCCATTAAAATAACCCATTCAATACTGCGTTATTAGTTCGTGAATATTACCACTATGAGGCAATTATTGTATTTTTTTGTGTTAACGTCGGCTTTTAGTTCTTATGCTCAAGAAAAGACGTTACAGTTAGCAAGTAATCGGGAGAGTACTACTAAAGAGGGACTGAATGTTATCGCCTTGGATGTTCGCTTTATTCCACTTTTTGGAACAAAGAAGAAAGCAGAGGAGGAAATCAGGAAGAATACTGAATTTATCGCTCAGTGCGTACAGTATTTTGAAGATAAAACGAAAGCAAGTAAGTTTTTTGCAGAACGTGGTTGGGAATACCTTGGCGATGGCTTAATTGATACGGCAATTCACCGTTTTAATATGTCTTATATGCTAGACCCTACCAATGTAGAAGCTTATTGGGGCTTAGGTTCGGCAAGTTATCAGAAAAATAACTTCGAAGAATCGGCTAAATTATTAAGACGTGGACTTGAGTTAGCTCCTGATAATCCGATGTTGATGGTGGATGTAGCAACCGTTCAGATTGCGTGTTTTAAAGAAAAACGTAATTGTGATGATATCGATGATGCCATGCGACTGCTCGAAAAATCAGTACAGCTAGATTCAACGAATGCCAATGCGTGGCTAAAATACGCCATTGGTGAATATCAGTTAGAGCATTACGATAAAGCATGGGAATGTCTCCATAAATGCAAGGCCTTAGATTTATCGTTTGTCGATATGAGTTTTGTCCAAGAATTGGTTGCCAAGAAAGAAGACCCTCTTGGAGTATTTAAATAAGGATGAATAGTTATCGTTAGTATCAAGCATGATAGCTAGTGGGTAAATAACGATTCCATTTAGCGGGAGAATTCATTCACCTGTATTGTGCCGAGAACGTTTCAATAAAAATCTTTCTAATCCAGTAGGTTCGCCTGCTGGATTTTTTTTGTCTATGCCTACAGCCAATCAAATAAATTTAAGACCGAATGACATGAAATTTGTTGTAGAATCCCCGAAAAGCTACATCTTTGTTTATCAAAACTTTAAATCATCTTTAGCATATGCAACGTCTAACAGTAGCAGGAAGATTACTCATCACAGCCTTAATTATAGGGGCAATTTATTTTGGCTTTAAAATGCTTGGCGGTAAAGAAGCTCTTGAAACCTTGAAAACGGCAACAGCAACTGAAACGCCTGCTTCGGAAAGCAAGGAAGGAAGCAGTTCCGCATCTTCAGAAAGTTCATCCTCCTCTTCTTCTGAGTCCGAAAGCTCGTCCTCAGCAAGCGACGCTGCTCGTCCGACTTTCGATTTTACCCCACCAGCTCCCATTGCAGGACGTTTGAAGGGCGTAGTAGAATTAGGAGCAAGTGGTTTTAATTCTTTTATCGTTCGTATTGATAACGATAAAAACTGGAAGTTAGAAAAAGCTGAATTTGGCAACAGCTTAGTAACGGAAAACATGGCAAGCGACGACGATGTACGTGCTGGCTTGAAAAAATACATTGGCGGAATGCTTGATTATGGCGTTGGTGGAAGAGATATTCACTTCGTAGTAAGTTCGGGAGCTTTAAAAGCAGAAGGAACACAGAAAATTATCAAGGCTTTAAAAACCTTAAACTATTTTGTGAACACCGTAACACCAGAAAAAGAAGGACAATTAGGCTTGAAATCGGTACAGCCAAAAGAGTTTGAAGACAATTCTTTTGTGGTAGATATTGGTTCTGGAAATACTAAAATTACGTGGGTAGATGGCAAATCGCCTAAATCTTTAGAATCGTATGGGGCTAAATATTTCCAAAACGGAACAGATGATGCTACGGTATTTACTGACATTACAGCGAAAGCGAAACAAGTGCCTTCGGATAAGCGTGAAACCTGCTTTATCATCGGTGGTGTTCCTTTTGAATTAGCTAAGGCAGTTCGTAAAGGAAAAGAACGTTACACGGTTTTGGATGTTGCTTCGGCTTATAAATTAGATAACGCTAAATCTAAAGCAGGATTAAACATCTACAAAGCAGTAGCGGAGGCAACAGGATGTAAAAAGTTTGTGTTCGACTGGGACGCTAACTTTACAATTGGATTCTTATTACAATTACCATAAACGTTTTTTTAAGAACTTTTTAGACGGGAATATCGTTTTTATGAAACGGTATTCCCGTTTTTTATATGGGTATTTTCACAACAAAATCAACAAGCAATGTTAAATTTTGAATTTCAGAATCCTACGAAAATTATATTCGGAAAAGGGCAAATAGCCGCCTTGGCAAAAGAAGTACCTGCTGACGCAACCATCCTGATGACTTACGGAGGCGGAAGCATCAAGTCGAATGGTGTGTATGAACAAGTTATCGCCGCATTGGGCGACAGAAAGGTAATCGAATTTAGTGGTATTGAGCCAAACCCAAGCTATGAAACCTTAATGAAAGCGGTTGAAATCATGCGTGCTGAAAAAGTTACGTTTGTATTGGCTGTAGGCGGAGGTTCTGTAATTGACGGAACGAAGTTCTTAGTAGCAGCCGTTGATTATGAAGGTGCTGACCCTTGGGAAATCCTAACAAAGCCAGTGCGTACGGTCAAAGCAATGCCTTTTGGTACGGTATTGACTTTACCAGCAACGGGTACCGAGATGAACTCAGGAGCGGTAATTACTCGTTATTCAACTCAAGAAAAATTGGGTATGGGTGGCCCAGGTTTATTCCCTGCCTTCTCAATTCTTGATCCAGAAGTAATTAAAAGTATTCCTCCTCGTCAGTTAGTAAATGGTGTGGTAGATGCCTACACGCACGTGTTGGAACAATACATGACGTATCCAGCAGGGGCATGGTTACAAGACCGCTTTGCAGAAAGTATCATGCAAACCTTGATTGAGGTAGCTCCTAAAATCATTGCTAATCCTGCCGACTATGAAGCTGCTTCTAACTTTATGTGGTCGTGTACGATGGCATTAAACGGATTGATTCAAAAAGGTGTTCCTACTGACTGGGCAACGCACGCAATCGGACATGAATTGACGGCTCTTTATGGAATTGACCACGCTATGACTTTAGCTATTATTTTCCCACAATTGTATAAAGTACAGTTTGATAATAAGAAAGAAAAATTAGCTCAATACGGAGAACGTCTTTTTGGTATTACAGAAGGGTCGTTGGAAGAAAGAGCAACCTTAGCGATTCAAAAAACGGTTGATTTCTTACACAGCTTAGGTGTAAAAACACGTTTATCAGAATACACTTCGGATTATGCTGATACGGGGGCATTTGTAGAAGAACGTTTTACTAAACGTGGCTGGTTAGGACTAGGCGAACGTAAAGCGATTACGCCTGCGGTAGCTCGTCAGATTGTTGAATTGAGTTATTAAAAAAATAGGCTATTAGTTGGCGATGTAAAGTCGCCAGCTACTTATTTGTCAAGCAGAGAGGTCGTCCTTAAAAAGGACGACCTCTCTGCTAAGTAATCGTGCAAAATTAAGCGGATAATTGTTTTTGTTGTAAAAGGTTAATAGCTAGTGTGTCAAATCCAAAATTTAAAATTCATAATTTTACATCACTACCTATTTTATTTATTTCCTTTTCTGCTTTCGCCCCATTTCTTACCAATGCCTAAGAATTTACGAGCAGGCTTTTTGGTAACTTCCGTTTTTAATTTTACTTGCGAACGGTTTACTACTAATTTGCGTTCCATGATTTCAAAACCGTTTAAGGCTTTGATGGCTGCTTTTGCTTCTTCGTCGTTAGCCATTTCTACAAAACCAAAGCCTTTGTTCTGACGAGTAATTTTGTCGATGATGATTTTGGTAGAGATAACTTCTCCGTGTACTTCAAATAATTCTTGAAGTGTCTTTTCTTTTATTTTGAAAGGTAAATTACTTACGTAAATATCCATGTTGTTGAATTTATGTTGATACTACAAGGTGATTGTAGTTGGTTGCTGATTGATATGTTGCTGCGGGTATTTTTTCTACGGGTTAAAACCCGTTAACCCACTTGGTTAAAACAAACTCAAGAACTTTTTCGGTATTTTGGTTTCAAAATACATTTTTTGTTTGGTAATAGGATGGGTGAATGCCAATACCCAAGCGTGTAATCCTAAACGACCGATAGGGTTTTGTTTTGCACCGTATTTTTCATCGCCGATGATGGGTGTTCCCAAATCTTGCATGTGAACACGGATTTGATTTTTACGTCCTGTTTCCAAATTTACCTTCAATAGAGAAAAGTCTTCGTTGCTATTGATGGTTTCGTAATGCGTAATGGCGTGTTGTCCTGCATTCGGATTTTGGGTTGAATACACCATCAAAGCTTTGGTTTCAGCTAAGTAAGACGAAATCGTTCCTTTATCTTCTTTCGGATATCTTTCGACCACGGCCAAATACGTACGTTCTTTGGTGGTTGGTCCCCATGTTTCCTGCAATAAGTTTTTCACTTTCTCGCTTTTCGCAAACATCATTAATCCTGATGTATCTTTATCTAAACGGTGAACGACAAAGATGCGATTATGTTCATTCGCTTTTTTGACGTGCGAACTCAAGATACGATACGCATTGTGGTCTTTGTCTTTTTCGGTGGCAATTGAAAGAACACCCTCTGCTTTGTCGATGACAATAATATACTCATCTTCAAAGACGATGGTTAGTCCTCTGTATTTTTGTTCTTCTGGAGCTTTCCCTGTTCTAACTTCAACTTTATCGTTTACTTTCAGAATATGATTAAATTGCGTAACAGGTTTTCCATTTACCCAAACTAATTTATCCTTTAATACTGTTTTAACGTTGTGTCTATTTCTGTTAGTCAATTTTGCCAACAAAAACGTTAATAATTCTGCCTCTTCAGTGACCTCCAATATTCTAGGAGGCTTCGTACTTGATTGAGGGCTTAGAGCAGCTCCTCTTGGATGCTTATTTTTCATCTATGACGATGGTTGCTTATTAAAAAATCAAATGAAACCCCATAAGGCTGAGAGCCTAAGCAAGGTGTTTCCTATAAAATGTAAATACAAAGGTAACTAAATCAACGCATTTCTTTTATGAATAACAAACTATCGTCTCAGATAATCAAAATACTTGTTCGGATTTATCAAGTCTTTTTATCCCCTTATTTTCCGAATTCGTGTAGATATACGCCTACTTGCTCTCAATATATGATTGAAGCAGTGCAAGAATGGGGCTTTTTTAGAGGTTTTTACCTAGGAATGAAGCGAATAGCTCGTTGTAATCCGTGGGGGGGAAGTGGGTTAGATGAAGTCCCAAAACGCTGTAATTGCCAAAATGTTGAATAAAGTGTAGAATAAATAGCAGTTTTACTATTTGGTAATATTTGGATAATACACTTAATATATGGGTAATTGTATGCTAATGCTTATATAATGTCTGGGTAATAATGCGGTTAAATAGCCGTCCTACTTTTGTGTCATCAAACTTAATTCAACCAGTATGAGACACAGAATTTATTACTCATTAATTCTTACACTATTATCATTCTCCGTTTCCCTTGCACAGCAATTAGGAACGATAAGAGGAACTATCAAGGACGCAGCGTCAAAAGAAGACCTTGTTGGTGCAACTGTTTTAGTTGATGGTTTAAACAAAGGAGCTTCTGCCGATATTAACGGTTTCTTTTCTTTGAAAGGCATTCCTGTAGGTACTTACAAATTGAAAGTTTCTTTTGTAGGTTACAAAACGAAAGTTGTTGAAAACGTTCGTGTGGTTGCTGACAATGTTACGGAGGTAAACATTTTTGTAGAAGAAAACACTGGAACAACCTTAAATGAAGTTAGAGTTGTTGGACAACGTTTAACAAACACAGAGGTTTCGGTTATTTCAGAAATTAAAGCGGCTCAACAAATTGTAAGTGGTATTTCTGCTGCACAAATCGGAAAGACCTTAGACCGTAACGCTGCTGAAGTAGTAAAACGTGTACCAGGTGTTACCATCTTTGGAGATCGTTACATCAACATTCGTGGTTTGAACGAACGTTACAATACGGTAATGTTGAATAATACGTTTACGCCATCAATGGAAACGGATAGCCGTTCATTTTCATTTGACATCATCCCTTCTAGTCAAATTGACCGTATCTTAATCTTCAAATCTCCTGCTGCTGAATTGCCAGGTGAATTTGCGGGTGGTGTGGTGAAAATCTTCACAAAAAGTATTCCTGATAGAAATTACTTAACGGTTGATTTAAGCGGTGCCTTCCGTAATGGAACTACAGGTAAAGATTTCTTACAACCACAGTCGGATAATGCACAGTGGACAAGTTTCAACGATGGATATTCTAGCTTACCATCTACTTTCCCAACTACTACAGAATTGAAAAGAGCTTCAGGGGCAACTCTTACTACTGCTGGTCGCTCTCTTAAGAATAGCTGGTTGCCAACATCTTCTTCTGCTTTACCTGATATGAGATTGACGGTAACAGGAGCCATCAAAGTATTGAACAATGATAATCTGAAAATTGCTAACATCTCTGCCGTTAATTATAGTAAAACAAGTTCAATTTTTAGTATGAGTAGAGGAGACTATGGATATAGTCAAACTTCTACAGGAGAGTTGAAATCAATAGCAACGACAGAGTTCTCAGATATGCAGTATAATGGTTCTTCTCGTTTTGGAGCATTGCATAACTGGTCTTTCAAAGTATTTGATAATCATACTTTTGAGATTAAAAACTTATTTAATCAAAGTTACAACGCTCAGTATATTGATCGTATAGGTTTTGAAAATGGTGCAAATTGGAATGTCCGTTCTTTAGATCAAATTTATCGTGGTATTTATACTGGTCAAGTAGTGGGTCGTCATAATTTTAATGATGAGGCGACAAAAATTGACTGGGTGGTAGGCTATAATAAGTCTTTCAGAGAACAGCCTGACTTTAAACGTTACCGTTATAACTTGGCAGATAATCAATTGTTAGTACCTTTTGGTGCAGCTCAAACCTTCAACTTGGGTAGAACAAACATGATTTTGGATGAGAATGCCATTACTGCGGGTGCTAATTTAGTGCAGCGATTGATAGTAAAAAAAGCAGCATCTTCTGAAAATAATAAAGAGTTAGAATTAAAAGCGGGTGTTTACTACGAAGACAGAAAACGTGAATTTGATGCAAGAAACTTGGGCTTTGTACAAGCAAGCGGAGCATTTAATATTGGTAATTTGCCAATAGATCAAATTTTTGCCCCAGCTAACATTAATACAACTACAGGGGTTAAAATTGACGAACAAACAAACGCATCCGATTCGTATCAGGCAAGTAATAATCAATTTGCAGGATATGTATCTGGAAACTACTCATTCACTAAAAAGTTGAACCTAATTGCAGGTGTTCGTGCAGAGCAGAATACACAAAAATTAGATAGTTATAGTAACGCAACAAGTTCAGTAGTTAACTATAATCGCTCATTATTAAACATCCTCCCATCGGCAAACTTAACCTATAACTTCTCTGAAAAATCGTTGTTAAGAGCTGCTTATGGTAAAACAGTTAACCGTCCAGAATTTAGAGAAATCGCTCCTTTTGAATTTTACGATTTCGTAAACAGCCGTGTGATTTTTGGTAACCCTCAGTTGAATAATGCAGATGTTGATAACTTCGATTTGCGTTATGAACTATACCCAACTCCTTCGGAAGTAGTTACCTTGGCACTATTCTATAAAAAATTCACCAACCCTATCGAGGTAGTCTTTGATGCAGCATCAAGTGGTAATGCTCAAATCACCTTTGCTAATGCAAGCAGTGCATATAGTACAGGAGCTGAGCTTGAATTGAGAAAATCGTTAGATAAAATGACTTCTTCGGAGTTCTTAAATAAAATCAACTTAGTATTTAACGGTGCATTCATTTATAGCCGTGTTGATTTAGGTGCAAAAGCAGAAGGACAATCAAATAACCGCCCACTTCAAGGACAATCGCCTTATATCATGAACGCAGGTATCAACTATAACGATACTAAGAAGAATACACAAGTGTCACTTTTATACAACGTAATTGGGAAACGTATCTATTCAGTAGGTTATAACCTAGCAGGGGTAGCTTATCCAGATTGGTACGAAATGCCTCGTCATGTAATTGACTTGACCTTCTCGAAAGAAGTACACAAAAATATCTTAATCAAAGGTGGTATTACTGATATTTTAAATTCTTCAAATCGTGTCGTACAGATACTTGATGGTGGTGCAGAACAATTAATCCAATCATATAAACCAGGTTCTGTGTATTCGTTAGGGCTAGTTTATACCTTAAATAAATAGTAATGATTTTTTAGACTTGCCTATCTAGTAAGTAGGCGAGTCTATATATCGGTCTTTATCTTAATAACTCAAATTAATCAACTATTTCAAAATGAAATCATTCAAAGTTCTTGCTTTATTGTTGTCTTTGGCAACGATTACGCTTACCCAGTCTTGTAAAGACACAGCAGCAGTAACTCCTGCACCAACTGTATCAGCTAATAATGTTAGTGCAACAGTTGGTTCTACTGCAAAAGTGGCTGCTACAATTAGTGTTCCTGCTGGCTTGAAATCAATCACTGTAACAAAAAATGGTGGTGCATTTGATTCTGTTGTTGGAAAAGGTGAAACGTCTTATGATTATTCAAAAGACTTTGCACTTGACAATACATTAACATCAGGTTCGGTAGTTACTTTCATGGTAAAGGTAACAGATAACCAAGACAGAACTACTGAGCAGACATTGACAGTTACTGTTTCTGCAAAACAAATTGTTGTAGTACCTGCTGGTAACATTACAGTGAATACAACTTGGACTGCTGACAAAATTTACAAATTACAAGGATACGTACGTGTAGGTGCTGAAGCTGTTAGCGGAACAATCACGGCAAAAGCTACCTTGACAATCGAACCAGGTACATTGATTATCGGAGAGCGTGAGTCTAAAGGTACATTAATTGTACACAGAGGTTCAAAATTAATCGCAGAAGGAACGGCTGCTAAGCCAATCGTATTTACTTCAGAGCGTGCTGTAGGTGAGCGTTTAGCTGGTGACTGGGGTGGTGTTGTTCTTTGTGGACAAGCTCCAAATAACTTACCTGCTGCTAGTCGTACTTTAGAAGGTGGTTACGGTGGTTTCCATGGAGGTGATCTTGCAGATGACAATTCTGGTGTATTGAAATATGTTCGTATTGAGTATGCTGGTGTGCCTTTACAACCAAATGCGGAATTGAACTCATTAACGATGGGATCGGTAGGTTCTGGTACAACAATCGATTATGTACAGGCTTCTTATGGTTTAGATGACTCTTTTGAATGGTTTGGTGGAACTGTAAACTGTAAACACTTAATTGCTTACAAAGGATTAGATGATGACTTTGACGTAGATAACGGTTATTCAGGATATGTTCAATATGCGATTGGTATCCGTGGTACAACTGAAGCGGATCAGTCAGGTTCAAATGGTTTTGAAGTTGATAATGATGGTAGAGGAAATGCTGTAGCTCCATACACTTCAGGTACTTTTGCTAACGTATCAATCATTGGTGCAAAAGGATTGGCTGAGACTTCTATTAATACAAACTTCCAAAACGGTTTACAGTTACGTCGTAACAATAAATTGAAAATTTATAATACGTTAGTAACAGGATATCCAAATGGTTTATACATTGACAGTCAGTTGGGTGATGCTAGAGCAAATGCTGTGAATGGCGAATTAGTAGTTAAAAACGTAGTATTAGCTGGTGTGAAAGATTGGGGTACAAACGGATGGGGTACTGGATTTGCAACAAACCCTAAAGGTGTAGCAGTTGTTGAAGTTGAACAAAATGCTGCTGCTACTGCATTCTTGATTGGTGGTATTAAACCAGAAACTTGGTTTACTTCAATTGCTGGTAACAAAGTAATTACGAAGTCGGATGCAACAGGTTTAAGTTCTTCTTTGTGGTTGACTGGTCGTCCAACATTTACATTGACTGCTGCTTCAACAGATTTGAAAAACATTGCTTTGCCAACAACATTACCTGCATTCTTTGACAAAACTACATACGTAGGTGCATTTAATGATACAGACTGGACTGCAACTTGGGCTGAATTCTCTCCTCAAGCGGTAGTTTACGTTAAATAATTTTGAGTAAAAGCTTTCTAAATGGGAATGAATACCTTGTTCATTCCCGTTTAATTTTCTAACAAGATAAGTTTAGTAACGATTATCATTCAATAACCAATATGAAACAGTTAGTCATTTCCCTTTCCATCCTTGTTGTGTTATTGTCTTCTTGCGGAGGCGATAAAACCAAAATTGAAGATTACCTTTCAGTGGCTCAACGAGACACGTTGCTTACTAACATTATAACCTATATCTATTCTCCTGCTCCTGGGGCTACACAGGCAACTAAGTTTCAACCTTCATTTCGAGGTTTTTATGTAAAAGGTTTACCTTCTTTTGCTTTCCAAAATTATTACGAAGCCAAAGACGGTTGGAATTATTTTTTCTTAATTCGTCCAGTTGCAGATGGTGCTATCTTCAAACGAGGAGTATTAGGGCGTTTTAAATTCAAAACAGCAATTGACGACCAAGATGATGCTACTTCGTTGATGCCACAAGAGTTTGAAGAAATTGTGAATACACCCCATTTGAAAGAGGAAGAGGCACAAGAGCGTGGGGCTTTTTTATTCAGAGAATTAATCAAAGATGGAAATTTGGATAAATACCTTTCCATGAAACACTATATAGAATGGCCAGACAGCACCTTGGTGTACGATAAGCAACACCATGAATGGATTAGGCCTGTAAGAGTTAAGTAGGGGTTAAGCAAGCTCAATTAAATGAGTAGTAGCGGGACTCTAAGCCAGATAGCTAAGCTATCTTACCCTTACTTTTTAAGTTGACGTAGAGGCTGATATTATAGGCTTCTAACCATGTTTTACAACTGAGTACAATCATAATTTATTAAACAATTTCTAAGAAGGATACTCCCTTACAGCAATGTAAGGGAAAATCCGACTGGATTTTCATATTGGTGTAAACCAGTAAAAGCCAAGACGTATCGTCTTGGCTTTTCTTTTTAATAATAAAACGATTGTTATAGTAATAGAATAACGAGCCAGAACCCTTTAACTTCTTTCAGTCACTGAAATAGGATGAATAACGTGATGTTTTATTAAATTGTTGTTTACCAGTTATTTGTGTTATGTTTTTTAAAAAATACATAACATTGAGGTAAACACTAGGTCATAGATAAATACTAAGTTTGTTTATCCATTTTTTAATATAGAACCATGAAAAAAGTAAGCATTTATTTAGGCAAATTTCAAGAATCATTCACTTGGTTTATGACCTCTATGTTTGTTTCTTAATCGTAAAGGAATGATAATAGAATACATGATTCCCCTAACACTCCTAGCAGTGCTGATAGGTGTATGGGCTCTGTCAATCATCGAAACGTTGTTTCGAGACCGTAGAGAATGCAGGAGCTAAAAGATAATATACCGCTAATGTATCCGTAACTCAGAGTTAATTTCTACTTGATAAGTTTGCATTGTCAAATTTTGATACAGAACTACCTCAATTTTAGGATATGATAGATGTTTCCTTGAAAATATTATTAGTCGATGATGACCCCGATATTCTCGAATTACTAGAGTATAACTTAGTGGCCGAGGGGTATCAAGTACGTACAGCAGCAAATGGGCAGATTGGTGTGGAGGTTGCTAAAGAATTTATTCCCGACTTAATTGTCATGGACATCATGATGCCTGTGATGGATGGTATTGAAGCGGGACGTATTATTAAACAACATTCCGCTCTAAGCAAAACATACTTGCTCTTTCTAACAGCTCGTGCAGAAGAATATTCTGAAATCGCAGCATTTGATATTGGGGCTGATGATTACATTATTAAACCCGTAAAACCTCGTGCTTTGATGAGCCGTATTAAGGCCATCCTAAAGCGTGAGTTGAACGATACGGCAAGTATCGACAAAATAGTCATTGAAGATTTAACGATTAACAAACAAAACTATTCGATTACGGTAAAGTCGGATTCGTGGGTATTGCCCAAAAAAGAGTTTGATTTGTTGATGTTCTTTGTGAGTAACCCCAATAAGGTATATTCAAGAGACGAAATCTTGTCGAATGTCTGGGGACGTGGTATTCATGTAACTGAACGTACAGTCGATGTGCATATCCGCAAAATCAGAGAAAAAATAGGAGAAGATTATATCCGTACAATTAAAGGGGTCGGATATTTATTCTCGAATATTCCTCAGTAAAACGATTTTAATGCACTTAGCAAAAATACCCTTTATAACGTCTTATCTCTTTTGAAAACCGAAGCACGAGCCATTGGCTTGTGCTTTTTGCATATAGTATCCAGAAAGCTGTCTTTTAGGACGTTAATTTGCTGGCTTAAAGCTTCTTAACATAAAGATAATGCACAGGAAATCATAGAGTTAAACTAAAAGGGGATTTTTGGGATATTATGAAAATGCCCAAACAATATCGTACCATCGTTATTTCTGACGTACACTTAGGCTCTGAA
>JACCDQ011126284.1_pt1 | contig 16381 bp, 40 predicted proteins | sample 7446031 | NCBI WGS metagenome assembly JACCDQ01 (sample SAMN15323442, study PRJNA562643) | freshwater metagenome | isolation source: river surface water | place: USA:Blue River Watershed | collected 2017-08-17
ATCTGTCGCGACGAAAATAGCAAGTCGGAAAATACTCACGACTAGTTATTGTCGCGACGATAACTATCGGTATAATACACCCGTCGGACGCAAACGAACGAAAACGAAACACGAAACGAAGGGGACGGGCAATGACCACTGCAACGCAAGCGACGATTCGCCAGATCACTAAGGCCGGAGTGGAAAACGCCAAGTCGCTGGTCGACGGTACGTCTAAGACGACGCACGACGGATCGCCGAATCCGAACTACGAGGCGGCCGTCGCGAATCTCGCGGAAGTCACGCGGCACTACGAAGCCAAGGAGGCGGTAATCTCCCTGGCCGCAAAGCAAGGATTCCGCCGTAACAACTACGCCGGCAAGTGCGTGCGAACCGGCGAACAAGTGAAAGAGGCGTGCGGATTTGCCCTCAAAAACGACGACGGCAAGTGGCAAGTTTTCAGCTTCGCGGCTGTTGTGGAAATCGTCGGCTATCACTTCGCCTAGCGCACAATAGCCCTGGCAACAAACACCCCAGCGAAAGGAACGAGCAATGAACACGACCGCGAAACACGACGGAATCCGCCTGACGACCGGCCAACGCTACGACGTTGACACGCTTTTTCTCGCCGGCTGGTCGACTGGTGAAGATCACCGGATCGGCTACCACTACTCGGACTATTTCCGCGACGGCCGATACCTAGGGCCGGATGCCGACGGAGTCGAGCCGCTTTTTTTGTCGCCCGAAGCGATTCGTGCCGCGAATGCCGAGGATGCCGACTGCGGCTATCTGGTCGACAACGTTCTCGGCGATGTGTCGCGACTCGACGACACGTTCACGCCAGTCGATTTTGGCTGCGATAGTTGGGTGGAAGTGTTGCGACTTTCAACCGATACGCTCGTTGATGGGCACGCTTGGTTCGCCAGTGAGTCCGACGCGCGGGAGTACGCGGCGGAAGTCTCCTTTAAGTAGGTGCTCCATGCGAATCCGCCCCGCCCAAATGCTACCCAAGCCGCCGACCTGCACGCGATGCCGGCGGCGAAAAGGCCGGCTGGTGGCACGGTGGGGCAGTGGTAGCGAGGCGTTTGAGTACCGATTGTGCCGCTGGTGTCAGGCGGCCGAAACGAGACGGCGAAAGGGCAAGTGATGCGGATCGAGCCACGAGACATGACGACGATCGATGAAGCGGCTGGCGTAGCGGCGATGGCGGCGGTGGTTAGCGCGACTCCGGTTGTGTTGGAGTTCAACGGAATTGATGTGCCAGTAGATCGTGGGGCATCGGCGGGTGACATATGCGACGAGTATTATCGACGATCGCGACGACGAGAAAAGGAGTCCGAGGACGCTGCCAAGCAAGCCAAAGCCGCCGAAATCGCGAGGGCAATTGTCGAATTCCAGAGCATGCAAAAAGTGCAGCACCTATCTGGGGCTGGGAGCGGGTACCACGCCATGTGTCCAGAGACGGACTTGGCTCGGGTGATTGTGCGGTATCTGTGACACTTGGCGCGGCTGGCCTGACGGCGGCCACCCTGGAAGCTAACTAGGCGCAAGCCAACCATTGCGACCGACTCCAAACGGTCGCGACCAGGATAGTGGTGGTTCGACTCCACCCCGCGCCACTAGTTTGATCCACTGCCGTTTAGGCTGCGGCGGTGGGTTTGTTTTGGGCCGGCCCGAGTGCGTTGCTCGGGCCGGCTTGTGAAACACTCAGGAGCGATGGCATGTACGCGGAAAAGGCGATGGTTGGCGACGTTAGATTTTTGCGCGTGGACGACTGCGAGCCGATTTTGCAGATTCGGCGTCAGGAGCCAGCAGTCGACGCGTCGGGCGCAGTGTGCGGATTCCGGTGGACTGGCCAGTGGGAGACTGTGCCGACCGTACACCACTCGCGAGCGTCGTACGCGGACGAGTGCAGCTATTTGGATTTGGCGGCGTCTGGCGGGATTGTAGACGCGCCGTGAAACACGGACGACGGGCCGGACATCGGTGGCACGATAGCCGCCCCTCTGGCTGTCACCCCGCGCGGCGGAGTCGCGCGGGCAACACACGAAGTCGCCGCGAGTCACGAGGACGGACGGCGGGGAGTTTTGAGCGATGAAATCAGTTGACGCGATCGGCAAGCACCTAGCGCGAATCGAGGGGCAACTTGAGCGGATGCGCGAAGCTAACGTTCGCCAACATCAAGCACTATACCAGTCGCGAAAGCTGTGTCGCGTACTGGCATATTTGGTTCGCGAGTCGGGCTTGTCGCCACGTCGCGCCAAAGAGTTGCGGGCAGAGTATGAGGCGCAGAGAAAACAGGAGAAGCAATTATGACGCAACGTGAAGCACCAAAATTTCGCCATCCAAGCGGCGTTAGCCTCGATCCGCACGGCAGGGACGCGATACCGCAGAAGCTCGACATCGACGTAACAGATTCGCTAACTGACGACGCGCAGGGCTGTCTGACATCACTAGGATTGCACGTGGCGAGGTTCCGTCGATCCAGCGCCGACACGTGGGCTCGAGCGGCCGTCACGCTGCTGAATGATTGGTACGCGGCGAAAGGCATTCCACGCATCGCAGCGTATGACAAGCACTCTGGCGAAATCACGACGCGGAATTCAATCGTGTAAGGTGGCCTGCCGGCGCTAGTAGCGTCGGCGGCTGGTCCGGCGGCAGACGGTGCCAAGTGTTCCCCCGCTTGCGATCTTCGAGGGTCGCGCCGGAACTGTGATAGAGAGGCGACAACACAAAAGGAGGCTATGGCGTGGCGAGAAAGATTGCAAAACTGGACAAGTCAAAGACTGGGCCGGGGTGCGGACTGTATCCGTGGTCGCGGTGGTTTGACGGCAGCGCGTGGGAGTTAACCAGCGGCACGGATTTTGTGTGTTCGGCCGACGGAATTAGGCAGGCGGCATACATGGCGGCGCGTCGGATGGGTTTGCGCGTTGCCGTGCGAATTCGCGGAAACAAAGTGCAGCTTCAGGCGACGAAACGCACGTAAGGCACGTCAACGCAAGGAAGCTCCCATGTTAGTCCTGACGCGCGCTCAAGGTGAGCGAATCGTAATCGGCGACAACATCGTCGTGATGGTTGTCGGCACGAAAAACGGGCGGTATCGAATCGGAATCGAGGCCCCGCCAGAAGTGCAGGTTGATCGCGAGGAAGTGCGAGAAGCGAAAGATAGAAACAGAAAGCGAGGCGGGAATGGGAACGGCCAATGAAAAAGCCGGGCAGTACGCGCGGACATGTGTCGAACAGCAGGGCGAAAAGTTGTGGTCGTTGGCGTGCGATAGCTGCGGATTTGATCGCAACGATGGGTGGCAAAAGCAGGCGTTTTTATCCGGTCTTGTTGCTGGCCTGCATATCACCATGCAAGCAACGCTGGAAGAGATGGGGAGGGCGACAAATGGAACCAAATAAGTGGGATGCCGTGTTGGCCGAATCTGGCAGTCAGTCGCTAACCGACAAGCCAGCGAGCCAAATGACTTTGCGAGAGTACGCGGCGATTAAGTTTGCGGCGGCGCTGTTGCATCCGTCGCGCGATTACGGGCCGGGAAACTGGGAGCGCGACGCTGTGGAGTCAGCCGACGCGTTGATTGCTGAACTGGAAAGGGCGAACGATGGCCAAGGACAATAGCGGGTTCGACGGCGTGACAGAGCAGGACAAAAGACGGGCCGAAGAATTCGCAATGCGTTACATCACGGATCGCGCTGACGGGGCGTGGGAAATTGCGTGCGAGGAAATGGGGTTTCCGAGCGATAACGGAGCGCTGCGCAACGTGTTTCGTGTTGGGCTGTCCATCGCCGCTTTCGAGGTTGCGTTGGCGTATCAGAAGGGCGTGCGGGTAGCGCGACAGCAATCCACGGAGGCGACCAATGGCCAAGCAAAGTAAGGCGGCCCTACGCAAGATTCGCGATGAATCCTACCGACCGTCGAACGCGGAGATTTGCGCGAACTGTCGGCACTGGTGGGGGCATTGGATGAATTTCGGCGACTTAATGGGGACATGTCTGAACGAAGACCTGCGGATTCGCTGTTGAACGGATCACCACAAGCCGACGAAGGCCGATGGAACTTGCGATTTGTGGGCGCGAAAGGGGGAGAGTGCATGAACCTTGACGACATAAAAGCCCTGCCATACATGCCGCTCGCAGCCTATCACGCGCGGCCAGAACTAGGCGCGACGACGTTGAAGGCACTCGACCGAGACGGCCCGGAAGTGGCTCGGGCGATCTACTCGGGGGAAGTGCGGTTCGAGTCGTCGTCACTTCGGCTGGGGTCGGCGGTTCACGCTGTGGCCGAATCGGAAGAAGCGGCCCGCAAGTTGATTCGCGTGGCACCGTCTGACTACAAGACGTCCGACAGCATAAAGTTCGGCGAGTGGTCGGCACAGCAAGACGCTGGCACAATCTGCCTGACTCAGCGCGAAGCCGACGAGGCGTACCAGATGGGGATGGCGGTCGACAACGCGATCAAGCAACACAAGCCGCGGCACTTGAAGCGTTTCGCAGAAGTATCGCTTTTTTGGGACGAGACTTTGCCTGACGGCTCGCCAATCGCGTGCAAGTGCCGTCCTGACATTTTGCTCGTTGACCCATATCAAAAACACGTCGTCAACATCGACATCAAGTCATGTCGCGACAACGGGCCGCGTGCGTGCCGGTCTGCGATTTTGCGTTACGGATATCACATTCAACAACCGCATTACGAAGCCGGCATCCGCTCGTTCTTCGGCCCGGAGTGGTCAGTCTGGACGGAGTTTCTGTTCATTCGCTCGAATCCAGCCGTGCCGAAATTCGTGCGAATTTCCGACCTGGACAGCAACGCGGCGGCAGGACATTGGCGCATGCTGTTGGCCGACTGGTCTAGACGGACGCAGGCTAACGACTGGTGCGACCCGGTGATTAGCGATCTTGGATTGGGATTGTGGCAGGCGGATGAGACAGACGAAACGGAGGGTGAGTAAGCATGTCACTTGAGAAAGAATTTACTGGCAACGCAAAGCAACTCGGCCGCAAGCTGAGAGCGGATGTTAAGTATCTCGGAGCGATCGATATTGACGACGACCGCGATACGTGGATGAAAATCACTGGCGTTTACGAATTGTCGAACGTCGAAGTTTCCGGGCAAACGCTGAAGTGTGCGTTTGCGTTGGCCATGGAAACACCAGAAGGCAAGCCGGCTGCTAAGCGACTGCTTATCAAGGCGACTAACTTGGGAACGCTCCGCAGGCTGTACGGCGATGACGTGCCAAGCTGGAAAGGCAAGTATATCGGGCTGTATGTCGATACGTGCATTGTCAAGCGGGTGCCGACGGCCTGCATCCGAATTCGCAATGCTACTGTTCCGCCGAATCGACCGAAGCAGCAGGTCGACAAGCCCCAAACAGAAGAGGCGCAACCGCAGCTAGGCGACGCGGCGGAAGTGGAGGCGTCATGAGCAAAGCACGACAGATCAGCGACGCAGACGATAGGTCAATCCGACACGAACTGCGGGGCGATTATTTGCTTACCAATACCGACCTGACGGACAGGTGGCGCATCAGACGGGACTCGCGAACACGCCGCAAAGTCAGCGAGGCGTTGCGTGCCAGGATCGCGCGGTTGCAAGAGTTGCTGGCGATATGGGAGGCGACGTAACTAACGGCCGGAGAACACGAGGACATTTCCTGCTATCCGGTCACAGTGTCACAAGATGGCGGGCCTAGCGAGGTGATCGCGAAAGCCTGCTGAGCACAGGAGACAGAGCATGAAAGCCTAAGCGACACAGTGGAGTGAGGACCGCCGGCCGTATCGGTTGCGGCCGGCGGATTACTCAGAATTTGAATTAGCTATGCGCAACCACGAACAATAGGGAGTCGTCAGTGAAAAGCGAAGAGAAGTCATTTGCGTTGGCTGTTGTGTGCGTCGCTAGTTTTGCGTTCGTCGCGATCGGCGTTGGAATGTGGCTGTTTCCGCACTACAAGGTGTATCGTTCGCGGATGGAAGGCGAGGCCCTGTTGGCACATTCGCAGTCCGCCAAAGAAGTGGCGGTAAGCGAGGCTAAGGCTAAGATGGAAGCCGCTCAGTTGCTGGCCGAAGCTGAGGTTACGCGAGCCGAAGGAGTTGCCAAGGCCAATAAGATCATCGGCGAATCACTCAGCGGCAACGAGGCGTATCTGCGGTATCTGTGGATACAAAATCTCGAAAGCCACGGCAACGAGACTGTAATTTACATTCCAACGGAAGCGGGCCTTCCGATCCTTGAATCGTCGCGATTGATGCGACGTAGCGAAACTGCCGAATCGCAATGAGCGGTTGGCGGATTACGTGCGGCGGCGTGGTGCGAACACGCTGACGAGGTCAAGCCGGTGAACAAAGTAGGCACAATGACAAAAGGGCGCGAACCCTGCCGAAAGAGCCTGAATCCGGCAAAGGTGGTTGAAATCCACCCCGCACGACTGACGGCGACCAACGGGCGTGAAGCGGTCGTAAAACTCTCGCCTCCGAGCGAACGACGGCCAGCAACTAGTCGCGACGGTATTGCCCAGAGAGAGGAACATGGCAACTTTTCAACAACCACGACACGAGGCGAACATGGAAACACAAGTATCGCGCGAAGCATCGCTCGCATGCCTACGTGATGGCGAGGCGCTGCTTGTTGGCGACGTAGTCGTATCGAGGGACGGCAACGCATTGCACGTCAGCAGGCCCGCACATTCGCTGTACTATATCGCGCCGACAATCAACGACGCCGAAGACGTAGCAAGCGGACATACGTGCGGGCCGTGGCATATCGACGGCATCGACGGCTATTTTCCGACGCTGGCAGAGGCCGCGCAACATGCCGAGCTAATGGTCGACACGGCTGGCGGGTTTGCCCGGCGCGTGCTGGTTCGCGACAAGTGGCAGAGAGTGGCATACGAGGCGAAAGGCGGTGAGTCATGACACCCGACCAGCTATCCGCCGCGCATTCAATCGTGATGGGCCTAGCCGCGTTGGCCGGTTTGATTGCCGTGGCGTGTTGGGGCGAGCGATTTATAGGAGGCGAGTAACATGATTGAGGCGACATTAGACGGCCCGTACCAATACGACGGGGGGCCGGGAGTGGGATGGATCGTGGGAATGATCGTCAAGGGCGCGGCATCGTATCAAGGCGGTGGAACTAGGCACGAACTGATGATTCACGGCGTGACTGGCAAGCCAGTTTGGGTGCCATCTGGCAAGATTCAACGCTATCCGCAGGGGTTGATTGAGCAGCCGACAAAGTAAGGAGCATGGACATGGACGAGATTAAGACGGGCGAATTGATGGCTGCGGAACGCGAGTCGCTGCGACTGGCCATGCTTCCGGACATCGAAAAGTTGTTCCGATGGGCAGACGACATCGACGGCGCGAACAATCTGCCAGAGGGGCTTGGCGAGCAGGCCAACGTCGTGATTGGCGGGGCGTCGCTGGCGATCGAGGAAATTGTCGGCAATCTGCGGCGCTGGTGCAACGAGCAGGAGAAAGGCGGTGGCAAGTGAGACCACTTCGCAAAATCACGATTGAATTCGAGGACGGCATTTCGCCAGACGTGGCGTTACGCCTGGCCAGCGAGCACGTATTGGCCGGACGAATCAGCGAATCGCGCGGCGTGCCGAAGCTGTGCCATCTGATCGTGCGAGGAGAATACGAATCCTACGCGCGGGATCGGCGTTTTGAGCACTCGGGCGATTCGCTGGTTATTCGGCGAGTGAAAAAGAAAGACGGTGACGAATGAACGGCAATCAGTCCGCAATTCGGCTCGTGGTAGAGATTGTTTGCGGCAGTTGCTCGAGCACTCGCCGCGACATGTGCGGACACGTGAATCAGGCGCAAGACAACGCACGTCGCGATGGGTGGGTAATCATGGTCGATAGTCGCGGAAATTGGCTAACATCGTGCCAAGCATGCGAGCTGCGAAAGGGCGGTGACGAATGACCGACGAACAACACATCGCGGCTGTTCGCAAATTCGCTGCCGAGATGACAGCGTTGGCACGACAGCGCGCCGCCGACAGCGAGAAAATTAGGCGAGACGGCCGATTGTCTGAGTCGCAAAGCGTGTGGGAGATGGCGGTGTCGTCAGCCTCGCTAGCCGATTCGCTGTCACACGTCATCGAGTTGGCAGAGCGGGCGGTCAGAACGGAGGACGAGTCATGACACTCAGACTTTTCGACGACCCGCCCAAGCCACGACGCAAGCGGCGCGTGCTGATGCACGCGTCAGACGTGTCTTTCGAGGTGATTCCGCGCGACCAGAACAAAACGCTGTGTCGCATGAAGTGCGACAAGTGCAAGCATGAGACCGAGTGGACATGGATTCCGCGTGCCGACGTGCGGCGCGGCGTCCCCTGCCCGAACTGCAACCCAAAGGAGCCGATTGAATGACCGACGCCGAACACATCGAGGCGGCGCGCAAGTGGATCGAGTTGATGCGCGCTACCTGCTCGCGACACTCGCGAAGCGTCTCAGAACTGACGCGCGACGGGAAGTTCGAGGACGCCGACTTTATTGATCGACGACTGCGCGAAATTGAGCGGAATCGCGAATCACTCGCACGCGTCGTCGAACTTGCCGAGCTAGCGCCGGAACTGCTGGCGCTAATCCAAGAGATGCACGACTATGGCCAGCCGAACGAGCACTACAGCGACAACGCGCGAGGCAAGGCGGCATGGGAGCGGGCGGAGCGGATGCTTGAGCGGTTCCGCGACGAAGCGTGGTTGATGGCCGATTGCGAATCCGAATCGCGGGAGGTTGACGACGATGGACCCTAACCCGTTGAAGTGGCACGGCGGCAAGTCATATTTGGCCGAGCGAATCATCGCCGAGTTTCCGCCGCATGTGCATTACGTCGAGCCGTTTTTCGGCGGTGGAGCCGTGCTGTTCGCAAAGCCGGATGAACTGATCGCGAATCACTCCGAGTGCGTCAACGACATCGACGGCGACCTGACCAACTTCTGGCGCGTGCTGCAAGACGACAAGTACTTTGCGGCGTTTGTGCGGCGCGTCCAGGCAATGCCGCTAAGTGAATTGGAGTGGATGGACGCCTGCGACGGGGCGGATGGGCTGTTCGAGCGCGCCGTCCGTTTTTTCGTCCGCTACCGCCAATCGCGACAGGGCCTCGGCAAGTGCTTCGCGACGATGTCCAGGACGCGCACACGACGCGGCATGAATGAGCAGGTGTCAAGCTGGCTCAGTGCGTTAGACGGGCTGCCAGATGCACACGAACGGCTAAAGCGAGTCGCGATTCTGAACAAGCCGGCGGTCGACGTGATTCGCTCGCAGGATGGGTCGCGGACTCTGTACTATTGCGACCCGCCATACGTGCACGAAACGCGGGCAACGACTGATGATTATCGGCACGAGATGACAACGCAACAGCACGTTGAGCTACTTGACGCGCTGCGGTGCATTAAGGGCACGTTCGTCCTGAGCGGCTATCGATGCAAGCTGTACGACGATGCGGCGGATAGGTACGGCTGGCGGCGCGTCGATATCGAGATCGACAACAAGGCCAGCGGGGCGAAAAAAAAGGCGAAGAAAGTCGAGTCGCTGTGGATGAACTACTAGGGGAACAAGCATGACTCACCAACTGGATGACTACCGGCGATGGGTTCGGCGCGTTTTGCTTGCCGCCCCGCTGACCGCTGACCGACTAGCCGAAATGCTAGCCGAGGCTCGCAAGCACGGGCCGACGCATTGTTGGACTGGCACGGCTGGCACGTTGGCGGGGATGGTGGTTGAGTTGTTGCTGGAAGTCGAAAGGCTGAGGGCGACGCGATGAGAACGCCAGACTGGCAAACCGAGGACGGGCGGATTCGGCTATGGTGTGCGGATTGCTTGGACATCCTGCCAGAGATTGAACCGGGGAGCGTGGATGCGGTTGTTACCGATCCGCCGTATGAGATCACGGCATCGGGTGGCGGCATTGGAGCGACGCGAAAATACCTGAACGACACTGAGGGGTTTACTGACTGCGGCTTCGATTACGGCATTCTTTCGCGGTTTCCAAACTGGATGTGTTTCGGCACGTTGCGACAAGTGCCCAAGCTAATCGAGGCGGCTGGAGTTCGTCGCTGGATGCTGATTACGTGGAACAAGCCAAATCCCTGCCCGCTTGTATGCGGCAACTATTTGCCAGACACGGAGTACATTGTTCACGCGTGGTCGCGCGGCGGATTGCACGGCGATGCCAGCGACAAGCGGAGATACTTTCTACATCCTCTCGGAGACAAGCAACACGGCGAGCACCCGAACGAAAAGCCGTTGACGCTGATGGAAAAGCTGCTGCGAACTGCGACGCCGCGCGGCGGTCTGTGCTGCGACCCATTCATGGGCTCGGGCACGACCGGCGTGGCGTGCGTCCGTCTTGGCCGTCGCTTTATCGGCGTCGAGAAAGAGCGGAAGTATTTTGACATTGCGTGCCAGCGCATCGAGGCAGAACTAAACCGGCTGCGACTGTTCGAGCCAGCGCCGAAGGTCGTGCAACGCTCGCTATTGGGGGACGCGACATGAATAGTGGATGGCGTGAACGCATCGACCTAGCCGGCGTTCTCAAGCGTGCGGCCGAAAAGTACGACCTGACCGACGTCGGGGCGGCTTGCCCGGAGGACGTCAAGCGGGACATTGCTGAGTGCTTGCGCGGTTCGCAGTGGCTGGCACATTTCGCGGATGACGTGCTGTGGGCTGAGACAATCGGCGACGTGAACGACGTGCTAGAGCGAGTCTACAACGCGGCGGACAGGCATCGGGTTTGGTGTGGGTTTGCGGTATGAACAAAACAAAAACAATGCTACGCGGCGAGAGTGACGCCGAAACCTGCCGCTTAAACGGCTGGGGACCGGGGACGATGCTGATGGGCGAAGAGTGCGGAGCAATAACCACGCTATTGATTACGGCGGTCGGCGAGCGGTTGATTTTGGCTCGGGCCGTGAAGGAAAATGGACGTAAATGCAACTGGCCTGAAATGGCTTGGACGCTGGCCTATCGCGAGTGGCGGCGAGTCCAGTGAAATAGGGGGATAACATGGCATGGCTGATAGCGTGCGAGGAATCGCAGGCGGTGACGCTGGCGATGCGACGGCGAGGAATCGAGGCGTATTCTTGCGACGTCGTTGCGTGCAGCGGCGGGCATCCAGAGTGGCACATTCAGGCCGACGTGCGGACTGTGTTAGATCGCGAATGGTCTGCGGTGATTGCGTTTCCTCCCTGCACTCACCTTTGTTCAAGCGGCGCCAGATGGTGGCCGGCGAAGCGAGCGGATGGGCGGCAGGAATGGGCTGCGGAATTTTTTCGGCTGTTCACGCGGCTGTCGTGCCCATGGGCGATCGAGAATCCAGTCGGGATCATGTCGCGACTGTACCGCAGGCCGGACCAAATTATCCAGCCGTGGCAGTACGGCCACGGGGAAGTAAAGACGACGTGCTTGTGGCTGCACAAGTTGCCACCGCTGAAGCCGACAAACATTGTGGCGGGCCGCGTGCAACGATCGTGGCTCATGCCCCAGAGCGCCGACCGTGCCAGGCTGCGCAGCGTGACCTATGCGGGTGTTGCAGAGGCGATGGCGGAACAGTGGGGCAGATTGGTACTAGGCGAGTCGATCGACTTGACACGCGAATAGTAGTTGACGAAGATACAGATACTTCCCAAGTAAACGCAAATGATCGACAAAGAACAAAAGCCTGGGCCTGTTCACGTCTGCATTGAATTGCAGCGGCTGCTTTGCGTCAGCCGGGGAAGCGTGGGCAGGTCCGGGCTTTTTTCGTGTCTGTTGAAGCATGGCAGCGGCGCGGGAAAGCAGGTGCGCTAATGGCTGGCGACTGGATTCCCATGAGAACCGACCTTTGGACATGTCCGGAAGTTGTCCGAATTTTGTCCGGAGTTTGTCCGGATTCTGTCCGAAGTCTGTCCGAATCTGTCCGGAAAAAGTCCGAAATTGTTGGCGCGATGTTCCGCACGTGGTCGTTGTTTGACACGCACACAACCGACGGAATTCTAATCGGATACACCCCGGAACTGCTCGATTCAGAGGTTGGAATCCCCAACTGGTCGGCTAACCTGCAACACGTTGGGTGGCTTGTCATCGAGCCGCAAGCCCTTGTAATGCCGGGGTTTGCGACATGGTTGAGTGCGTCAGCCAAGGCCAGATTGAAGGACGCACAGCGTAAGCGAGTCGAGCGAATGGGCGCGTCCGATTCGTGTCCGAATTCTGTCCGGAAATCGGCGGACAAAAACCGGACCACAGAACAGAACAGAAGAGATAAGAAAGAAAGAAAGAAAGAACGCGACTTGTCGGAAGGCATGGAGTTTGTCGTCGAGCGCGTCCCCGAGCTCGCCAACGGCAACAGCCTTTGGCACATCGCGGCCGATCCATCGGGAATGGTTGATGGGTTAGGCGCGATTACTCCCGAGACGGTTCAGACGTCGCGCAACGTTGCGGACTGGTTTGCCAAACAATCGACGGCGACGCGTCCGGCAATCGAGCCGACGGCGCGTGGGCTGTGTGTCGCGCTGGCGGTCGGTATGGCGGCTCGGGATCGAGCGAGGGATCGGCCGGCGGGGCTGTTCGCGACGATCGTCAAGAGTCGCAAGTGGGCTGACGTCGTGGAATACCTTCCGCGCGCCGTGGCGGAAGTTCGGGGAATGATTGACGCGGGAACCGTGCGACTGGTGAAGGGTGATGATCATGGATAAGCAACTGACGGACCGATTGTGGCCAGAACACGAGGAGCGCCAGCTTGTGGCCTCGTGGATTGTGCGGCCCGACCTGATCGACGAATGCCTTGCCGTGGTGTCACTGGCTGACATTGCAGAGCCTGACTTGGCGGCGCTGGCTGCCGTGCTGCTCGCGATTAACGAGGCCGGCAAGCAGCCTACGATGGCGCGTATCGCATCGGCGCTGCGAAAGGCGAAGAATGTTCGCTGGACGCAAGAGGGAGCGTTAGGCGAGCTTCTGGACGGCATCGGCACGGGAGCCGACGCCGTGTACTTTGCCAAGCAGGTTGCGGAGGCGGCTACGTTGCGGCGACTGGACGACGCCGCGAGACAAATTCGACAATCCGTGGCGGACGGAATCGGCGTCCCGGTCGACGACATCGCGGCGGCGGCGCAACAGACGGTGATGGACGCTTGCGACGCTGGCCGGCGGTCGGGAGCGGTTCACGTCGCCGAAGTCATGCCAGAGGCTCTACGTTTGCTTGAGGCGCGTTTCGCCGGCGACCTTGGGCAGGAAGGCGTCCGAACGGGGTTTGGCTCACTAGACGCGATGCTGGGCGGGTTGCGGGGAGGGCAATTGGTGATTCTGGCGGCGCGTCCTGGCGTTGGTAAGTCGGCGCTGGCGTCGCAGATTGCGGCGACGGTGGCACGAGATGCCGGGCCGGTCGTTCTGGCATCGCTGGAAATGAGCCGGGAGGAGTGCGCCAACCGGATGCTATCGCAGCAAGCCCGGGTCAACTTGCGGCGCATGAACGAAGGGACTATATCGGCCGACGATCGGCGGGCAATCGTGCAAGCCGGCTCGGACGTGTCGCAGTGGCCTTTGACGATCGCGGACGCTGGCGAATGTGCGGTAGCTGACGTGATGGCGACGGCGCGGAGAACGAAGCGGCGCAACGGCGGCGATCTGGCGTTGGTGGTTATCGACTATCTCCAATTGTTACAGCCCGGGATTTCGGGCAAGGGAGTAAGTCGCGAGCAGCAGGTAAGCGAAATGACTCGACGCTTGAAAATGGGAGCGCGGGCGCTGGACGTGCCCGTGTTGTGTCTGGCGCAATTGAATCGCAAGGCGGACGAGGTTGGCGAACCGCGATTAAGCCACTTGCGCGAGTCTGGATCGATCGAACAAGACGCGGACGTCGTGATGTTCATCCATCCGCACAGCAAGGAGGACGAAACGCAAGTAACGCTGATTGTCGCCAAGCAGCGCAACGGGCCGACTGGCGACGTTCCGCTAGTGTGGCGGCGAGAGTTTGTGAGGTTTAGCGAACCGCAGCCGGCGCGACACGCAGCCTTTGACCGTCACAATGGCGACATCCCAGACGACGACAATGATGGCGACCGAGGGCCGTTTTGATGGACGCCAGGCAATGTGCGGCGCGAATCATGTTGACACCTTGGAAGGCGGCGGAATGCGTGGCGGCGTGGGAGCGAACAGATTTTGACGACCCGCGCGCCGTTGCTGTTTGCGAGGCGGCGGAGTCGCTAATCGAGGACGGAATCGCGGTAACAGTCGAAGAAATAGCAAGGCAGTTGCGAACCATGCCGGCGATGCCCGGAAAGTCGAAAGCATCATGGTGGGTGTGGATTGATCGCGAGTGGTGGCAAGAGTTGATCGAAACGGCGGAAGGCGAATTTTAGGAGGCGACCATGGGCGACAAACTAACGGCGGAGCAGGTCGTAGCCGAACTGCGCCGGCTGGCCGACGTCGCATCCGAGAAGGCCGCGTGGGCCTACGGAGGGCGAGATGGCGGGCAGTCTGATGCGTACGAATGGGCGGCGGATTTGGTCGAGAAGAATTTAGTCGGTGGGGAGGCAGGCGAATGAGCAAACCACGAGCAAAACGAGTCGAGCGGAAGGACCTGTCGCTCGACCAGCGACGTTGCTGGGATGCATTGGCTTGTGCTGTTGGCGGAGCGCATCACTTCGGGGGGCCGGTGTACGAATGCTGGCGCGGAATTCGCACGACGATCTACGGAGCGGCGGCGACGTTTGACGGCAGCCTAATGACTCGCATGGTTGTTGTTGCGCACCGTGAACGCGTCCGAATCGCGGTATCGAGCGGTGGCCCCAATCGGCTGCAAGTTACGGCGCATCCGCGCAATTCGGACGGCGGAATGTTCGAGCGGCACGATGGGATCAAGGAGCTTGTGGCACTGTGCGAGACGCTGAGTAAGTGGGATGACTGGACGGATAAGGAGGCGAGCGAATGACCGTTAACGAACTGGAAAAGCTGTACTTTCGCGCGTTGGGCATCCAGCAAGCGAACGGAATACCCGACCTGCCCAAGTCGGTGCGCGACGACATTGCCGGGCTGGCCGCTTTCGTGGCCGACGATCGCGCCAAGCCGGCCGACGCGGAGTGGTTTGCGGGGTTGGCTGGGGTGCGCAACGATCATCGTGGCCTGCTGGTTCGCGACGCTGGCGGGTGCGTGATGATCACGTGCATTGGCGGCGCATTCTGCATCTGGAGTTGGGATTGGCCCGGCGGACACCCAACTCGCGGCCAAGTGCTAGACGTGATGGCGGCACTGGGCGGGAAAGGCGGTGACGCGTGAACGAGCAATTTGACAAACGACTGGAACGCGTGATTGGCAATTTGCGAGGCGATCCAGAATATTTTTGTCGCGTGCTGACTGACACGCCGGCGCTCCTGGCCAAGGTGATTGACTATTGCGAGCACGAGGCGGAGCGGAAGCGATGCGAACCATGGTCGATCGCAGGCCAGATTTTCGGGCATGGTAGCGGAGTGTCGGCGGCGATCGTCGAACTGTATCGACGCGACGAGAAAGGCGGTGGCGAGTGAGCCAGAAACGAACGATTGACGTTCAGGATGGGGACGAGCAGTGGGTGTTGGACTTTGAGCGCGACATAAGCTTGGTATGCGGGTTGATCGAGGAGGTAATGCATGAAAATAAAGTGCTTTTGTTGTCGCCTGTGTTCCGTGAAATGATTGTGGATCATGGGCGGCGATTACACGACAAATTGCGAAAAGTCAGCCGCAGACTCTGTGTTGACAATTTGGGCGATCCATTATCCGGTAAGGCGAAAGGCGGTGACGCGTGAGCATTACGGCGAGAGTGCGGCTTGAGGTCGATATTTTGGTTGGAACGTGGGAGGACAGCGAATCGCTATCGTCGCTTCGCAACGTGGCAAGGCGAGAGGGCGTTCAGATCGCCAAGAGGTTGTTGGAAGGTGACGATAAGCGACATGTCGTTCTTCCAGGCGCTCGCGTTGTGCTGATAGTTTTCGACGAAATGAAAGGCGGTGACGCGTGAGCTACTACCATCACAAATGGCGACCATGGCGAGTGCGCGGCAGCGGGACAACGATAGCGAGCGAACGAGAGTGGCGAAAGCCGAAGCGGTGGAATGAGTTGGCCGCGTTGTCGGCTACACCTACGCGTCGCGCGCTGCTCGACGTCGACATCTGGGACATTGGCGCGCGAGTAATGCCCGACGCAAGCCGGACTATCTGGCGCACGATCGACGCGACGCCGAATCTTACGTGGCTGGTGCTTACGCGATACGCGGGCATCGCGCAAGTCATTCGCGAGCGTCGTCTGAACCTGTGGCTCGGCGTCGACGTCTCGACGCAGCAAGAGGCTGACGAGTTGATCCCGGCGCTGCTCAAATGTCGCGAACTGTGCGGCAAACTCATTGTGCGGGTGACAGTGACGGAGCGGCTCAAAATACCGATTAAGG
>JACCDQ010793005.1_pt1 | contig 16379 bp, 31 predicted proteins | sample 7446031 | NCBI WGS metagenome assembly JACCDQ01 (sample SAMN15323442, study PRJNA562643) | freshwater metagenome | isolation source: river surface water | place: USA:Blue River Watershed | collected 2017-08-17
CGGCAGTGCCGGCTTGGTCACCGGTGCAGCCAGCGCCGGACCCGCGCTCGTGGCGGCAAGTTGGCGGGTGGCGACTTTGACAGGCTCGGAGTCGATCAGGGCGTCAACGCGTGCGATGGCGCTCTCCGGCACGAAACCCTTCTGCTTGAAGATGATCTTGGGGAAGCTGGCTTGGTCGTCGAAGCCCAGCTCGGTGATGGCTTCCTCCGGGCCGATGCCGTAGTTGCCCAGCTCCTTGAAGTACTCGCGCAGCGCCTTCATGCCAGAGACCGGAACGGTCAGGCTGTAGACCTTCGTGGGGTCAGCAGCCGGCACGACAGCAAGGTGGCGCTGGTCGGCGCATATCTTGGACTTGGCACCCGAGGGCAGAATCTTGGAGCCCAGCACGTTGTTGGGGCAGTCGGCGCAGCCGGTGTGGACCGGGCGCTCGACCGAGGCGTCGGGCTTGAGGCCATCATTGGACCAGCAGGCAGGGCGCACGTTCTCAGCACTGGCATCGTAGGAGCGGCCGTAGAACACCTTCGAGACACGCGGGTTGGCGCCCACGATGATGGTGTCCAGGGTCACGCCGACAGTGGTCTCCACGCCGCCCTCGACGAGGCGATAGCGGCCAGCACGGATGCTGATGCGCGGAATGCTGACGCCGTCACCGCCGATAGCCTCGGCAATGGCAGACTTCTGACCAGACTGTTGGCGTGCGGCAATGCGCGCAGCGATGTGAGCGGGGACGTTTGCGATCGTGGTGGACATGGAGTTCTCCAAAAAGTCACTGAGTTACGAAGTTGCGGTCCCCGTCTTTCCGGGGTGTCAGATGGTCCGGCGCAGTTGGATGAAGCACCATGTGTTCGAAGTTCCTAAACTACCGAGAGGTTTTGGTACGCAGGCGGCTAAGACCTACGCTATCTACCCCGAACCACCAAGTGTGCAGTCTACTAGAAAACAACACACTTGGAAGCCCTCGTCTTTCCGAGGCGTCAGCGAGGGTTTATGAATGATCCCCCAGCGCGGGACCGTTGTGTTTACTCGGCCGCAGCTTCGGTAGCCGGTGCAGCTTCCGCTTCGTCTGCCTTGGCCTCGCCGACGACCTCTTGGACCGGCAGGCCAGCCTGCAGACCAGCGATCAGCTCATCCTGCGTGGCCTTGCCGGCGTCGAAGCTGGTCTCGGCGATGTGACGCAGGGCAGCGCCCTTGTTGGCGGCACGAACCAGTGCGACGACGGCACCGGTGTTCTTGTTCTTGACAGCGTAGATGTTCGACATATCAGTCCTTTGCGTTGGCTTTGCGGAAGTTAAAAACCCGCGTTGGAGAAAAATTTACCCCAGGTGGTGCTTCGCCGTATGCTTCGATGTAGCTTTTGACACCAGTCTTGGATGCTCTGGATTCTACAAGATCCCACTGATTGTGTGCGCGACAGAAATCAAAAAATTCTTCGCGTGACGCAACCGTGGCAGTGTTGTGCGTCGACCAGTACGCCGTGCCCATCGGGGTTTTCACGGACTCTAGCCCATCTTCCTGGGCCTTGGCCGTAAACCAGTTCTCCAATAAGGTCAGCTCCTGCACCAGCTTGGCGCGGGCCGCCTTGTGTTGCCGATCGAGTTCGTCGATCTGGCTGCGAATCTTCATGTAGCGCTCGGCGCCTTCTTCGTAGTTCATGGACTGTTTCTCCGGGTTGTGTCAATTGTCACTGTTTACACCTTGTACTAAGTTCAGGAACTCAGTGAGTGTATTTTGCTTCATTCTCAGGCGTCTGTAAAGTTCTTGCTCGAACGTCGTCGCCCATATGTGCCAAACCGTTGTCTTGCCTGTCGTAGAAAGTCTTCTAATTCTGGCATTCGCTTGCTCATAACTTTCCAATGAGTAGATCGGCGCATACCAAATTATGTCCTTTGATCGTGTCAGTGTCAAACCATGCGAAGCAACCTTCGGATGTGCTAACAAAACTCTGATGCTATCCGTGTGTTGAAAGTCGTTGAAGATCTGGTCACGGTCTGCCTTGCTGGTGTCGCCGTTGACCAGCGCCACGTCGTACCCGTCGGCCACGAGCTTCTCCCTGAGCCAGTGCTGCACACCCTTGAGTGGCACGAACACGATCACCTTGTCCCCGACCTCGTCGATCAGCTCCGTCAATGACTGGTAGCGGTGGCTCGCATCGACCAGCACTGGGCCGGTGTCTGCGTAGGCCACGCCACAGACGATCTGCAGGAGCTTGCTCAACAGCACGGCCGAGTTGGCTGCGGTCACCTCACCCGCTGCGAACGCCACGCAGGCGTCCTCCTTCATCTCCTTGAACGCCTTAGCCTGCACCGGCGTCAGCTCAGTCTTGCGGCCCACGAAGTTGGTCTGCGGCAGGTCTTTGCACTCGTCCAGCGAGAACCGGATCGAGGGTTGCAGCACCCGGCGGCAGGTCTCCAGCGCGTCAGGACGCGGCACCCAGCGGAACTGGGTGACCTTCTGCATGACCAAGTCCTTGAACGTGGTGAAGCTCTTGGGCACCGACGGCGAGTCCACCAGCCGAGCCAGCGTCCAGGCGTCCGATGGCGACTGCGAGATGGGCGTGCCGGTGAGCAGCCACAGCCAAGGCTGGTGCTGCGCCACCCACTTGTAGAACACCTTGAACCGCTGCGAGCCCGGTGTCTTCAGGGCGGTGGCCTCGTCGTAGATCACCACGTCGAACCCCTCCAGATGCTCGCGCATGTTGGTGAAGCAGTCGTGGTTCATGATGACGTACTGCAGCCCAGGCTTCTCCAGCAGCTCCAGCCGCTTGGCCTTGGATCTGGACCCATCGATGATCTCGAACGAGCGGTGCGGCAGGTGATGCCGCAGCTCTCGGTCCCAGACCACCTTGAGCGTGGAGAGCGGCGCGAGGATCAGCACCTTGCGGGCAACCCCCTCAGTTAGCAGGAAGTCCGCCGCCCAGATGGAACTGATCGATTTGCCCGTGCCGGGGGCGTTCAGGCACAGGCAGCGCCGGTGCATGGTGAGGAACGCAGCGGTCTCCTTCTGGTGCTCCATCGGACTGAACCGAGCTGGCCAGTCGTAGTAGTGCAGGATCGGCGCCGGCACGCTGAACCCCAGGTTCTTCAGCACGATCGACTCCTCCACGCCGTAGGGCATGGCCAGCAGCTTCTCGCCGCCGTGTGTGATCTGCTTGGCGTGCGGAATCACCGACGCCACGGTGGCGTTGGCATCGCTGTTGATGACGATGCGGCGCTTCTCAGGCATCACGAGCATGATGCAGGCCCCCTGAACCCGGCAATCCACTCGTGGAACTCCGCAATCCACACCTCGAGGTTCTTCTCGTTGACGATCCATGCTGGTGCTTGCGCGTCTTGAATCTTGCGCAGCTCCCGCGTCTGGTTGGCGGTGGGCTTGCCATAGCCGAACTTGGTCTCGACAGCGAAGAACCGGCCAGCCACGCAGCCAACCAGATCGGGGATCCCGGCCCGACCGAAGCCGTTGGCTGGTGGCATGAACCAGTAGCAGTTGGGCGTCGCCTTAAGGACTTCCTTGACCGCAGCCTTGACGTCCTCCTCCTTGTTGAAGGTCTTCTTCATCTCCGTCCTTTCAGTCGTGCATCAGGGCACAGATCCTTGGCTGGGCACCAAGGGCAAAGCGGCCCGGGCTTGGTCTTGAACACACCCAGCTCGATGGTGTCCTGCACCTTGGTGAACCGGGGCTTGAGTGCCGCCCACAGCGGCTCGAGGAATCGGCGCTCGTAGGTGGCGTTGGTCAGCTCGTTGAACTTGAGCCAGATGAACGAGGTCTTGACGGTCTGCACCTGGGGGAAGTGCCACATCGTCATGGCCGCGAAGAGCTGGAGCTGCGTCGGGTTGTCCTTGACCTTGCCGGTCTTGTGGTCCAGGCAGTAGGCAGTCTCCCCGTCGACGATCAGCACGTCGGCAATCGCCCGGATCCACACGTCCTTGGCAAACCAGTCTACCGGCTGCAGGGCGGCGTTGACCGCCATCTGATGCTCGAATAGCTTCTCGCCGGGCTTTTCCAGCAGCTTGTCCATCATGGGCCCCCACTGCTCGAGAGTGCGGCGCGCCTCGACAGAGTCTGCCGAGTGCATCGCTTGGCGCTCCTCGGGCGCTGCCTTGCCGTAGGCTTCCAGCACCTTGTGGACCCGATCGCCGTAGGCTGCCGCATCGTTCTGCTGATCCTGCACGCGCTTGGACACGTACTGGTAGTCGAACCGCGCCTCGCACTGCTCGAACACCGAAAGCCTGCTGAATGACAGCGGCATCACCTTTGACATATTTACTCCTCAAGTTCCAGTTTTGCCAGTTCAGTCACGATGTGGTCGCGTAGCGCCTCCAGAACATCTCGCTTTCGCAGCGCCAGCGTCTGGCTGCGGCCCGGGTTGACGTTAATGAAGATCGGCATGTCGAAGATCTTGATGTCTCCATCACGACACCGAACGCCTGCACGTAGAGACCAGTCGCCAGCCCCTTCGCAATGGTAGGCCTCGACAACAAACCACTCCGGCAACTCCGAGGAGTCTCTGGGCTGGAACGGTCGGTAGTACCCAACACGTTGAGTAGGCATCACCATACACACAGCTCCACTACTTGGCCATACCGTATGAAGGGCCAATACCAGTCTCACACGCCACCGGTATCACGCCACGGCACCACTTGGGCGCCATGGACAAACACTCTTCCATGTATGCCCGCGCTTCATCAAGTTCTTCTTCACGTACTACGCACACCGCTTCGTCATGCACACTCAACTTGACGGGAAACCGCTCGTTTATGCGAGCTGTCTGCCACATCACGATCTGCATCGCTGCGTGCTGACTCAAGTTCTCGACGACTTTGGCGCCGTGGATGCCTACGCGTCCGCGACCCATTTGATAAGTCCACTCGTTGCCGTCGTGTTTGAGGTCATGATACATCACTCCTGGCTCGCCTGGGCGGCCAAAGCCATCGTTCTGCGTGATGAACCATCCGTTGACGTCGACGTGCATCAGGCTGCATCCAGCAGCGATGTCCGGCAGGATGACCTTGTCGCATCGGCGCCACAGCTCCACCACCTTCCAATGCACCGACCGATACAGGTCGACAATCTCATGCGCCCGGTCCAGGGTGATGGGCTGCAGGGACTTGTCGGTCTGCGACGCTACGCGCACCATCTCTTGGAACCGCGCCGCCCCGGCGCCGTACTGCAGCGAGAGCATGGCCACCTTGCCGAGTTGTCGCTCCGGCTTGTCCGCCTTGGTGATGGGGCGTCCGAACATCCGGCTGGCAAAGTCGCAGTACAAGTCGGTACCGCTGCGCAGCTTGTCCACCACGTCATCCTGCCCGGCCAGCGCCATCACGGTGCGCAGCTCGATGTTTGATGAGTCGCCCACCAGCACGACGTAGCCTGGCGGCGCCATGAGCGTGTTGCGCAGGCCGGCGGATGGGCCCCGGGCCGGCAGGTTCTGCCAGTTCACCATGTTCGTGCCGCTGTACCGGCCGGTCGTCTTCGCACCCCAGAAGCTCAGTGCCACCGGCAGCGGGCCTCGACTTGCCATCTCGATGAACCGTGCCGCTCGGGTCTCGGCGATCGTCGTCTTGGTTCCCAGCCGCGCGGCGACCAGCGCCTGCACCTCGGGCAGGTCGTGCTCCTGCAGGTCGGTGAACTCCTTGTCGGTCTTGGAGAACGCAAACGTCTCCTTGCCGGTGGTCTTGCTGATCTTCTTGGGTGGCACCACACCCAACTCTTCCAGCCGGGCGGCGAACTTGTTGTTCGACATGATGATCTCGCGATCCACCTCGGCCGCCTCGAGCAGGCGCTGCTTGCGCACCACCTCATCCTCGTACAGCGACTGCATGGCCACCTTGTCGCCCACCAGCATCGGTTCGGTGAACATGCGGATGGTCATGTCGATGAGCTTGAGCGCCAGCGGCGGGGTGAACTGGTCCATGTGCTCGCCGGCCGCCTTGCAGATGCGGGTGTCCTTCATGCCGTAGCCGGCGTAGGCCAGCAGCTCCTCGCGGGAGAAGTCAGCCCGGCGCTTGCCCAGCGCAGCCTGCACCTCGGTGCCCTTCTCCTCCAGCCCGAACAGCTTGGCCATGGACGCCAGCGAGTGCGACGGCAGGTAGGGGTACAGCATGCGAAGCTGCCCCAGGGTGTCCTTCCAGAGCTTGGGCCGGATGCCGAACCGCTGGGTCAGGATGAACCCGTCGAATAGGGTGTTGTGGCAGCGAACTGCGCACTTGTCCCAGGGGAACTGGTGCAGCCAGCCGATGGTCTCCAGCTCGTCACCGCTGAACCAGTGCTCTTGGTTGTCCGGCGTGATGACCGTCACGAGGATGGTCTCGTAGCGGTCGTCCAGAATGTAGGCGTCGGTCTGCATCTTCGACAAGGAGTAGTCCCGGTCGTAGTAGGTCTCGAAGTCGATGGTGATCGTTTCCATGATCAGCCCTTGTCGTTGGTCTCAAGCGCGATCAGCAGCTCGATGTAGTGCTTCGCCTTCTCGAGATCCTTGATGCCGTTTTTGGCGCGCCAGCGGCTGACGTATTTGATAACGTTGCCCTCCATGTAGCCGATGTTGTTGGCGTGGATGTACTCCACAGGCTGGATCTTGAGATCCTTGTAGTGGTTGCCACCCACTTGGGTATTGAGCGGATTGGTTGTGGTGTCGTCAGTCATGGTGGTCTTCGGTTGTGGGGTGATCTTGGCGCAGCCGGTGGCGTACATGCAGTGGAAGCAGTCTCGCTCGGCCAGGGTCTGGTAAGCTCCAGCGGGGTAGGCGCCGAAGCAGCCGTATTCCGGTGGTGTGCAGCTCATGCTACCTCCTCTGGGAATTTGGGCAGCACGACAGCACGGCGCTTGCGCAGTTCCGTCAGTGCGCGCTTGATGGCCTTCTCCATGTCCTGCACCGTGATGATGTCCATCTGGGCGTCGTGCAGTTCCATGAGCCGGTTGAGCATGGTGATCTCCGGTCCGGTCGGGACGAACTTGAGCTTCTCCACGGCGCGGATGGCGATGGAGATGATGGCGAATCGCCCCTCGGTCGTCACGTCCTTGTACTCGTCGCCGAACCCAGCGCGCTGCAGGGACTCACAGATGTTGGCCATCGCGATCAAGTTGTTCATGTGCTTCTTGGTCGCGCGCCCTGCCAGCAGCTCGGTCATGGCCGAGTGATTGTGCAGCTTGAGGTCGGTCAAATAGCTGTCGACGGCTGTCAGAGGGGCAAAGCCCTCCATCACGTACTCGATCGGGTTGACGAAGCGTGCCTTAGGGCGGTATGCCTTACGAGGTTTCTTACTGGTGGGCATGGTGTTCCTTAGTAATCAAGTGGTTCTGTTGTTCGATGTAGGCCTCGCCACTGCCAGCATGCATGCAGCCAGCGCAGGCGCTGTCGGACAGGCTACGATCGTAGCGGCATTCCCGGCTCATGCGGAAGGGCATCACGACCGTCTCTCGTGTGCCTTCAACGTTCCAGCCGTCTTGCATTTCCAGTCTTTCGCGGAACGGGGCTCGGTTGAAACATCCATACCGATACTCTGCGTCTCGCACGCCGTGCGGATGTGTTGGGTGTTCAATAACAGGCATCGTCTTTCCTAGCTTGGCGCTTGAGCTGCTGAAACCGGCGTATCTCTGTGATAAGACTCATCGGCACTTCTTCCTCGCAAGTAAGTATCTTGTGCCCACATCGGTTGCACTTGCGCAACCGGTGGACTTCATCTACATCGCTGAACGTGTAGACCACACTGGCTACCCCCGAACACTTCGGGCAATGCACGGTCAGTCCTCCTCATCAGTGTCGTCGTCCCTGACCTCAACCAGGGAGTCCGCGACCAGTTGCGCCTTGGCCATCTCGAGGCACCCAATCAGGGTGACGTTGAGAATCATGCCGTCGAACTTCTCCAACAAAGCGTCGAGCTCGGCAATGAAGTTGCCGGCGATCTCGCTGTCAATATCTAGCATCAGGTCTCCATCGAGTTAAGTTTCTGCGCGCAGTCCCGGCACACCCAGAACGAGTGGAACCGAGCGGCGCCGTCAGGGGGTTTATCCTGCGAGCAGCGCAGGCAGTGGATCGGCTTCGCTGGCGTTCGCAAATCTTTGAGCCCGAGCTTGGGCTTTCTGTTGGGCCTTGTAGGCTTTTCTGGCGGCGTCGTATGCCTTGTTTGCACGGGCGGCTTCCTCTTTGAGTCGTTGTAAGTCAGCGTGGGTCATTGCGCTTCTCCTTGAAGTCCTCGCACCGGCGCTTCCAGCCCGGTATCCGTCCGGCCTTGTCCAGCTGAGCGTAGTAGAACCTCGGCTTGTGGCCGATTCCACACGGCGGCAACAGATAGGCGGCGATGGTCTCATCCCAGTGCTCGCACTCGTCGCATTGCTGGGCCTTTGTCGTCATTGCTGACCCCTGGCGCGGATTGCCTTGGCGTTGGAATCAAGCACATCAAAGGCAACGCTGTAGGGGTCGCACCTGTCCGCATTTCGATCTAGGATGTCGGCGCAAGCCTCGCGCTCGTGTGCGGCGACCAGAAGCGTTCAAGCATCGCGTCGAATGTCGATTGGCGTGTCGTGACATACATGCCAGCCTCCCGCGCCAGCTTGATGATCTCGTCGCGGGTCATTTCGTCATCCCCCAAATCCAAGCTAGAACAGCAACTAGGCAGCAAATCGGTGCAACGATGTAGGTGCCTATGGCTTCAATGGTTTCCACGCTCATTCCTTACCCCCGATCCCGTGGGCGCGCTCGATGGCGCGGGCAAAGTCAACTGCGTGTTTGGCTTCTAGTCCAAATTCATTGCTGAACATGTCCTCGATGTCTGCGATCTGCTCATCCGTCAGCGGCTGGCGAGGCTGCTTCAGCGCCTCCAGCAGCTCGTCGCGCTGCTCCTTGAGCGCCACGATTTCACCGATCTGCTCGGCGTTCTCGCGGGTCAAGTAATCGCAGGTGGCACCATAGTCCTCGTTCTCCGCGTGCAGGCGGCGCAGTTCGGCGGCGGCTTCTTCGTCACGCTCGCGGAACCATGAATCGCCCTCGCTTTCCAGTTCATCAGCCAGCCGCAGGGCTTCGGGTTGTTCGTTCACCATGGAGCTTCTCCGTTTTCCTTGGTCAGATCCTCAACCAGATGTGCGCGCTCCTGGGCTTGCGTGTAGGTGCGGCGCTCAGGCTGCTGCGCCGGAATGGCCCGCAGTCTGGCCAGCAAGTCGGCGTACTCGCGGTCGGTGGTAGTCATAGCAGCCCCGCCCAGATGTTGACCGGAGTGCCGCGCTCGAGGCGCTGCTGGGTGTTGCGTTTGGCCTTGTGCCGCGCGTTCCAGCGCACGTTGATCTCGGTGCGGGTCATGGGGGCAGGCTTCTTAGCGTCGCGCTGCTTGGGGTTGTCGCGCCATGCCCACACAGGTGCCAGACAGTTGCTGGTTCCCGGGTGTGCCCAGCTCTGGATGTAGATCAGTTTGGCCTCGTGCAGGGCGTACAGGGCCTTGCTCACGATCGCGCGGTGGCGACCGGTGAGCTGCACTAGGTCATGCCCGGGTATCGGGCCGATGTCACGAACGAGCTCGGCGAGCTCCACGCGAGCGGCTCCACGTACGAAGCCGTTGGGGAATTGAATGTCAGTCATGAAGGCAGTCCCTCATCATCAAAAGTAAACCAGTCGGGGTGATCGATGTCACTGTGGTGCATCACCAGTGTAACCGATTCCCCATCGAAACCTGCCTGTACCAAGCCAAGGCAGGGGCCACACAGCGGGCACAGGTAGACCAGTGCCTCGGGGTCGCGCTGTGCGCTCACATCAGCGGGAACACGTTGGGAGCGCGCTCGTTAAGCTGGCGCAGGATCTCGAGCGCCACGTCGCGGACCTCCCACTGCGCTTTCTTCGAGGCCCGGTTGGCCAGCAAGTCGTGCCACATCTGGAAGTTGCCGCAGATACGCAAGCCAGTCGTGCAGCCTTGGGGCAGGATGTAGCGCGCGTCCTCCTTTTTCATGCCCTCCTGCATGGCCCGCGAATAGACCGCTTCGGCGTTGGCCTGGACTTGCCCCCACTCCGCCTGCAGCCACTCGGGCAGACCGGCCAGGGCCGGCGGGTCAACGTACTCGACGCGCGACTCGGCCACGTAGCGTTGTGAACGCTGCAGGACGCCGGCGTGAGCCACGCGCACCAGTTGATGGCTGGCCACACGGCTGATGCCAGTGATCTCGAAGTCGGCGTAGGCGAATCGCAACGTAGCCAGATGCTGCACATTCATACAATGGGCAGCCCGTCGCAGGCAGGCGTCGCGCTCGGTGCTGCTGTCGTAGCACATGGCCGCTGCCGCGCCGATGTGAGCCTCTGGGTCAGGCGTGCAGAATTTCAGGGTGACTTGCATGACGTTCACTTGATGGCGGGGGTGATGGCCAGCACGCTGCTGGCGAGCTTGGAGCCACCGTATACGACCACGGCCATGATGAGCACGGCAGCCAGCATGTACGTCAGCACCACGAGTATCTCGGCCCACCAGGGGGCGTTATGCCGCGCAGGGCAGCTTCTGCCTTGGCAGCAGTCTTGGTTACAGCAAGTTCGTTGTTCCATGTTTACTCCTCTGGGGTTGTCATTACGTCGCGCCACTCGCCAGCGCCGGCGGCGTCTTCCCACCACTGCTGCAGGATGCGGGCTCTGCGTACGTAGCCGCCGTAGCGCACTATGGGTTCCAATCGCTCTACGAAGCGCAGCTTATTTGTCGGTTGCACAATCGAGCTCCTTGTCTGCCTGAAGGCGGCGCATGATCCCACGGTAGTACGTGGCCATGTTGGCGTAATACTCTGCCTGCGTCTGGCAGTGCAACAGGGCTACTTGCGCTTGGTGCAGTTCTTTGCGTTTGCGATCAGCCAGGGTCGGCTGAAAAAGTGATCGAATGAATCGCATGATAGTACGTAATCCCATGGGATTAGAGCTGGGGTGGGTTGAACACGATGGTGCCGACGAGTTCGCCACGGTTGACGATGTCGTACTCCTTGCCGATATGGGTGGCGCCGCGCCGCGCCATGTCGGTCTGCATCACGGTGAGCGAGCGGCCCAGGGTGGACAGGTACACCACGCGCGATGCGTCGTCGACGGTGAGCCAGTCGGGCTGGCTGTCGATGTTGACCCCCAGCTCCTCGAAGCCGCGCACCAGTTTCGACTCGATACGCACGAGTCGGTTGCTCAGTTCTTTGACGTTCATGTCAGTCATCCAGTTGGGTGTTACAGCGGCACCATGACGGCGGTGCCGAAGGGGGGGTTGTACTCTCGCTGGCCGATGTTTGCCCAGATCACGGGGTACTCGGGATGCGGGATCTCGTCGAGGTCACCCTCGAGGTCGGTGAAGTAGACCATGCCGATGACGCGGTCGTCCATGCTGGCGACGTGGTCGAACACGGGCTTGAAGCGAGTGCCGCCGGTGCCTTTGGGTTTCAGCTCGACCGGGTCGTCACGCTCGAAGCGCTGGGTGCCGGTCACGCGGTCGGTGCAGTAGACCACCTCGACGAACTCGGGACTCAGATCCTCGACGATGGCGCGCAGCTCAGTGGCGATGCGGTCGGCATCCTTCTGGGTGATGGAGCCCGAGGTGTCGAAGCCGACGACGAGCCCACCCATCTGGTCAACCGCGTGCAACGAGGGCATGTAGAGGCCGGCGCCGATGAAGCGGCGGTTGGGGCGTTGGTAGGTGTAGTCCGAAGCCGAGGCCTCGGTAATCATAGAGCGCAGGACGTCCTGCCAACGCACCTTGGGCTGCCCGAGCTTGGACAGGATGCGGTCGATGAGCGAGGAGGACTGGCCGCACTCGCGAGCGGTGGCAGCGGCGGCTGCGATGGTGGCTTCCATGTCGGTGGCTGTGGCGTCATCCACCGCGTCGACGAGGTCGCCGGTGCCGTCGAAGCCGCCTGCATCCTGGGGTTGCCCCTCGCTGCTGTCGTCGCCGGGTTGGCCTTGGCCCTTGCCGCCCTGCTGCTTGGCCTGGTTCTGCTTGTCCTTCTCCTGTTGCTGCTTGAGCTTCTCGTAGACCTGCTCGGACGAGTGCGTCTCCTGCACCCAACCGATACGCACGCCGCCATCGGGGAGCTGGTAGCCACGGGCCTTGATGTAGGCGTTGATGATGGCGTCGTTGGCGAGGTTCCACAGGGACGGGTCGCGGCCCTCGCGGCGCCACATGTGCATCAGCACGACATGGCAGGACTCGTGCAGCACGAGGCCGAACAGTTGCTCGTCGGACCACTTGGCGCAGAAGTCTGGGTTGTACCGGCACCACGTGCCGTTGGTGGCGGCAGTGGGCACGGTGTCGGACACCTCGCGCTTGACGCGGGTCATGACGGCGGCTATGAAGGGCTCGCGCAGGCCGAGCTTGGTGTAGGCCAGCTCGATGCGCTCGGGGGTTTGGGCGGGGTTGAACATGTGGGTCTCCGGTGAGTGAACAAGTTGAGGAGGTGCCTAATCCCATGGGATTAGGCGAGGGTGAGGTCAGGACGTTTCCAGCGCGAACAGCGCCTCGACGTAGAGCTTGGCCTCGTCGATCGTGGGGTAGTGCGCCAGATCCTCGAAGCCGCCGCAACTCACCACCCAGCCTGACTTGGCGTTGATGAGACCGTTGGCGTCGTGGGCCGGGCGCAGGTAGGCGAAGTTGGTCTTGACTATGTACCGACCCTTCGAGAGGTGATACGTTGCCGGGCGCCAGGACTGCGCGATCCAGTGGACACCATGCATGCGCTCGGTGTTACTAGCCACCCAGTGCAGGGCAGCTGGGCCGGTATAGTTGTGGTGCTTGGTCGCCATGTCAGGTGCGCTTGAAGGCATCCTGATTTGCGACGGCCCAAGCGGTGAACGCCTTGCTGCGGGTAAGGGTCTTGTCGCGCTTGTGCGCCAGCTTGATGACCATGGTCTGGATGTCGCCCGGCATCTGCTGCAAGAACTTCCACGCGTTGTCGAAGTTGGTGGCATCGAGCCGTGTGGCCAGCCCCATCGCGACGCAGTAGCGCACGTTGAGTTCCTTGGGCAGCGGCACGTCAGCGCCGGCCAGGATGTCGTCGATGCGCGGCATGTTCTCGAACAGGCGCAGGTGGGTCTCGAAGATCATGGCAGCCTCCTCGCCGACGTCGCCCTTGATCAGCTCGACGCGGTCCTGCGTGGGCAGGTCCAGGCCCAGTGTGGCTGACACGGCGAACCATGCACGCGGGCTGGGGAACGGCTTGATGTCGCCGGTGGGCTCGAACTTGTGCAGCAGGTCCGGACGATCCTTGAGGAACGACAGGATCTCGGGGCGAATGTTGCAGGTGATGGCGTGGTTGATGAAGTTGTCGACGGTGGTGGACACGTCGATGTCGCACAGGCGGTTCTGCAGCGGAGCAGCGATGTTGTACGTGACACCACGGTCAGACTTGCGGTTGCCTGCGCAGACCACCATCCACTCGGCCGGGATGCCGAAGTCCTCCGGGGTCAGCACGAGCTGGTAGGCAGCGGCCTGGACAGCAGGCGGCGCGCTGGTGATCTCGTCGAGGAACAGGATGCCTGCACCGGTGGAGGGCAGGAATGCCGGCCGGGCCCAGTGGGTGCGACCATCTTCGCCGACGTGGGGCACGCCACGCAGGTCGACCGGGTCCATCTGGGCAAGGCGCAGGTCGACCACACCCTGCCAATCCTTGACGTGTTGGGCCAGCAGCTCGCTGGTCTGGTAGACGACCTCGGACTTGCCGATGCCGGACGGGCCGCGCAGGAAGGTGGCGCGCTTGCGGGTGTCAGCGTTGAGGTAGCGCTTGACGTGGATAGGGGTGACGTGTTGGCTTTGCACGGTAATGCTCCAGTGAAGTGAACGAGTAAGAAACGAAGTGAGATGTTACCGCAGAAACGCTGCGGTGCCGTGGGTTGTAGGTAATCCCGTGGGATTAGTCTGCGTCGGTGAGCTGCATCGCGGCGTACTGCGACAGGCTCATGTACTTGATGGTCGGCTCGGTGCGGTACTTGGTGCGCTTGTACAGCTGGTCCGAGTAGCTATATGAAACCTGCTCGGCCTCGGCCATCAGCTCGAAGATCTTGAGCGCATACTCCAGCGGCAGCGCAGTCATGGTGGGCAGCTCGAGGATGGCGTATTGCTGGTTGGGTTTGGCGGCCATGGTGTTCTCCTCAGTCGTTGAGCATGCCGTCGATGGCAGCCAGCAGTGCAGCAGCGTTGTCGCAGGTTTCGCGGCGCTTGTCCGGGTCGTTGCGCAGGGTGTCGGCGCTGGGCGTGGCGTCACGCAGGTCGTTGGCGATGGTCACCACCTCGGCCGGGAGGCAGGCGGCGAAGTCGTGCAGCAGGTTGATCTCGTCGGTGATGTTCTCCACGACCGAGTCGCGGAAGATGGGCGCCTTGATCTCGGGCAGGCCAGTCTTGGGGTTGATGACCTCGCGCTCTGGCTTAGAGGTGATCTCCTGCAGCTTGGCGACGACGGAGCGCAGGCGCAGCAGCGGGGTGCGGAGCATGGCTTCCATGGACTCCTTGACCGAGGCCTCGGCTTTCTGGCGTAGCAGCTCGAGCTCCTCCTCCTGCATCTGAACGCGGAAGTCGTTGGTGTCGGTGACAGGGCGGTAGCTGACGCGGAAGCGGAAGTCGCTGCGCAGATCCGACAGGTCGGGGTAGTCGCCGGGGTTGAACATGGCACCTTGGCGCACCTGGGCCTCCATCATGACGTTGGACCAGTTGTTGAGGAAGGCGGTCACGGCTTGGTTGAACTCGATCTCGTACTGGCCCATGCGCTGGGCAAAGTCCATGAAGCGAGCGGTCGGCAGCAGGAACTCGCCACGGGCCCAGGCATAGGTGGTGGACTCGATGTAAGCACGAGCACTGGACTCGACGGTGAGGATGGGCTGGATCAGCGCCTTGGGGTACAGATCCTTGCGGAACTGGCCGGCACCGTGTGCGTTGTTGGCGGCCTCGGCAGCCGAGGTGCCCTTGACGTCCTTGGCCGTCATCTGCGGCTTGGACACGGTGAGGGAGACGAGCAGGGCGTTGTTTGCGATCGACATGGTGAACTCCTGGGTAATCCCGTGGGATTAAGTGAACAAGTTGTGGATGTGTTGAGCCGGTTCATCGACCCAACACCTATATTGTATCAGAATGTGCGCAGTTTGTCAAGTAAGCTGGCTGAACACATACTGCTCTACCAGCATACCCATGGCAAAGCCTATGCAGCCGGCGTAGATGGCCGCGATGAGCCAGTCGTCGACGTCGTCGGTGCCGCTGATGGACACGGCGCGCACAAGGGCCTTGGCCCGCGCGATGATAGTTTGCATGCTCATCCCAGCACCTCCACGATCTTCAGGGTGGAGCCCAGAAACCACGTACCGCCCTGATGGGCCGGGCGGGTGAACTCGGCCATGGGGGTGAACTCGACGCGGCACCAGACCCGGTTGCGCTCGGACAGGTGGGGCGCCTCGGGTTTGGCCAGCACGTGCCAGCCTGGGCGCACCTTGTACCCTGGCGTCGGGTGGTTCTCATGCGGGTACTCGACGCCGACCTCGATGCGCTGGTGCTTGTTGATGAACAGGGGCCCCAGGCTGCCGTCGCGACGACGGCGCAGGAGTTTGTATCCGATGACTTTCATTCTGCATCTCCTGCGAGGTGGGGGAACGAGTGCTCCATGCGAGCGATGAACTCCTCGGTATCCTTGTCGAGGCTTTGGTTCTGCCCTGCGATGTGGACGATGGCGCGAGCCAGGGCCTTGTCCGATAGCTGCGGCATGCCGAAGCCGGCCTGCAGGCGGGTCCAGACAGTGCCGTGCCACTTTGCCGAGCGTGCGGTGGCGAAGGTCTGCCATCGACCGGTGACTGGGTCGATCAGGTCGACCTCGTCGTTCTTCCTGACGAAGATGATGCAGCGAGCGTGCTTAAACAACGTTGCAGCGGAGGGGGTATGCTTCTTGGTACGCATGAGAACTCCTTGGGGTGAAGGGATAGGGGCCGCAGCCCCTAATCCCATGGGATTACGCCGTCAACGCCTGACGGATGGGGAAGTGCTTCTTGCCCGGGCCATGCACGGTGATGACGATGGACCTGACCGTGTCGATGTGGTCGTAGCGTTTCCCACGGCACAGGCCGCAGTCGACACACTGCACGCCCTTGGTCTCGTTGGGGCAGACGATCTCGTTCTTGGGGTCCATCTCGTCGGGACTGTTGACGACACGGAACGTGCGGTACCCACGGGCCCAGGCTTGGCGGGCCTCGTCGAGCGACTCGACGGACGCCATGTAGACCCACGGGTACGGCCTCCAGCTACCGGGTGCCCTGAGCGAGCTATCGTGCCACTGGTGGGTGTAGGCGGTGTGACCGGCGGCCTCCTTGATCGCTGCGGCCCAGACCCACGAAGGCGCAGCAGCACCGGCGCTGTACGCACCGATGCGAACGGCACGTCCCGAAAGGGCCAGGGTGATGTCAGCCGGAGTGGTGAGGC
>JACCDQ010158665.1_pt1 | contig 16377 bp, 8 predicted proteins | sample 7446031 | NCBI WGS metagenome assembly JACCDQ01 (sample SAMN15323442, study PRJNA562643) | freshwater metagenome | isolation source: river surface water | place: USA:Blue River Watershed | collected 2017-08-17
ACCAATTCACGGCGGACGGCACCAATAATAGAATAAAAACAAGTTTTCCGAAAATGCGTTTTAACAACACCGTCCAATCAACAAGGGCTTTCTTTTACTCGCTGGGAATTGCAACTGTTACAGCTATTATCATTATAGTGTCTGATTGGAACCAGGGTTGATATAGATTTAACAAGTTATCATTTCAACTATTCGGGAAATCCCCCGCTTTCAATTCAATAATCCCACAAGATTAAAACAAAGAAAAAGCCCCGCATTCGCGGGGCTTTTTTGTTGTTGTGGTATCGGGCGGAATCAGCGACGTTCGGGACCCCTTGATTTTACTGGTTCTGACAATATGTGGAAAAAAATTTGTGACAAATTCGTGTTTGGCACGCTCGTGGAAAACTTTAAAAAAATACTTTTTCTGTGGATAAACTCGAAGTTCGATTCCGTGCACGAATCGAACAAATTTTGGCACTTTTAGAGTACGTCAATGAAATAAATTCGAACATAAATCCTGGGAAGCATCTGCTCAAAATACTAACATATCAATACCAATAATATCATCATTTAACTGGGATTATTCCATTTTGATACGCAAAGCGTTTGATAAAATATATCCTTCAAGTTGATATAAATAAAAAATTTGCTAAGTTTGTTTGAGTCAATAAAATAAACCATGAAAAACCACCTGTCAATTCTTGCACTCTCAGCAATGATTTTTCTCTCTAGTTGTTCCAGTAGGCTATTAGTTTCATCTGGCGCGAAAAGCAACGAACCATTAATTTTTAATGGAGAATACAAATTCGACACGCTAGAACCAATTACAGTTAATGGCAAATCAATCTTTGGCATACCTACATCATCACATTTAGGGCAATACAAAAACAAAAATGGTTTTCTATTTTCCTTTAACGGCGTCGAAGTTGGAAGAACATCAAAAATTCTCCCAACATTGACTATGGTTACCTTCAGTTTCTATTCAGCTAGATTAGTTCAAGCGATAGGCGGAGAGAAACCAATATATCAAAAAATTCCAGGAGGCGGTTCTTATATTAGTGGATATGAAAATAGAATCAAATTTGTACCAGCCTTAATTTTGGGCATACCAATAGCAGGTGCCACAAATAATTTACTCTGGCAATCAAGCGCATTTAGCGGAGCATCATCTACATTCAGATACAGATTAATCGAAGAAAATCCAAATATTGATTTGTTTATATATCCCAAATATACAGTTGAGTATAAAAGCGGGATATGGACTCAATCTTCCACTTTAACAGGGCGCGCAATTGGGGCTTCATTAATTACTAATCCACCTAAACCAATTATTCAAACCCCAATTACAGTTAAACCTGCTTTAGAGGTACAACCACAACCGACTCCTGCTGTTACTCCATCAAAACCAAAAAAGTAAAAGCGTACATTGTTTAATTAACCTTTTCACAAATCACATAGTAAACCAAGTAAATGATGAATTAACAATATGGAATTTGGCTCATGAAGATTAGGATATTTGGAACTTTTGATATCCAACGATAAAACCACATCTAAAATATGTTTTAGCAATATTCAACTAATACAATTATCAAATTACTCTTCACTCTTAATTTAATTAATAGAAAATATTATCGAGATTCAAAGATCAGAAGAAATCATGTTATCAATAAATACATACTATGAAATTCTTTCTAATTAGAACTTTTAATATAAAGCGTCAAATCTATTTCTCAATAACACTTTTATTAACAATAAAAGTCAACTATTCCAATGTATCTGCAACCCAAATCTCAAAATCACAAATAGAATTCACTAAAAAAATTAATTTAAATGAGGATTCGACAAAATCAGAAATTAGCGCAAAACCTGACTTTGTTTGGACAGGAGGTTTAGGTGTTAAATCCGTGCAATTATCAAATAACAAACTAGTAGCTGCTGCCTGTGATTTAGAAGGAAGTTCAGTTTGGTTGATTGATCTCAAAACAAATAAAATATTTCAAAAAGTTCATTTTGACAGAACAATTGGTCCAGGATACAAGGACAACTCTGAGCCCGTAGAAAAGTGCATACTTGAAAAGCCGGTTGATTGCACTTTTAGCCCGAATGACTCAATATTATATGTAACCTTGTACAATGCTAACTGTGTAATTGAAATACCAATTGGATCCAAAAGCACAAATCTAAACAATAAACATTGTGATGCTTTAAGGTGGGGTTCAATAGAATTCGACTCACTAAATAAAATCAGAGTCCAATTTCGCGCCGCACATTGTCAAAAAATGCCAAAAATGGTCGCTATTTCACCAAATCATAAAGATTTAATAGTTACAAATTGGATTTCCGGATCTATTTCCTTTATAGACAGATCATCTATGAAAAACATATCTAATTTATCAATATTTAGCGGTTATAAACAATATCCACGAGGCATATCTTTTGATGGCAACAAAAACCTACTTTATGTCAACAATATGGGAGGGGGGACTATTTCACAAATTGATTTAAATACAAAGCGTATTGTTAAAAATCACATAGTTTCATCGAATCCAGGTCATCATACGTTAAGTAAAAACAATGAAACAATATTCATCTGCGATAATAAAAACAAGCTCTTTTATCAATACAATCTATTACAAAACAAAGTTGTCAAATCCGTAAAATTCGACGAAAATGCCCTCCTCTTTGGGATTGACAGTAAAGAGAAATTTGCGGTCGTTCTCCATTGGTATCACAATAAAATTTCCATTATAAATATTAAAGAGATGACAATTATACAAACCATCAATATCCATAGACCAATAGGAATTGATTTTGGTGATGACTATTTTCTAGTAAGTAGTTACGGTCAGGGAATAGGTAAATTAACAAAGTTCAAATACTAATTTAATCTTCCCTAATAAGCAAATTAGCATATTACTAACTCTGATTATTTATAACCAGATTTTTGAAACTCAAGTATCAGGCAGCGTTAAATGCTATAAAATTCCATTAAAAAAAGAGCAGCTTTTGGATATGTCAAATTCAGACAATCTAATTTTGAAAATTTCTCATTTAAAAGTACCTCTTCCTTGTAATTTTTAATAATTCCGTTATAGAGCGCAGCGAGTTTAAATATACGGTTTTTTATATCATCACCCTTCATATATTTTTCGTTATTAATAATAAATAATTTCAATATTTTAAGTTGTAAATTAAGCGAACCGAATATTTCTAAATTATCTACTATGTAACCTACACAAAACTTTGGATTTTTTAATTCTGATGGAGCCAATACGTTGTACATAAATCTTGATTGCATCTGAAAAGGTCCAACAGATATTTGATCCACAGAAATAAAGCCCAAAGAGTTTAGCACTTTTACAATTTGTATTTCATTTGCTAATCCATTTTCAGATTCAGAGAGAAATTCGGGCAACACAATTGAAAGATATTTGATATGTGTATTCCAGAATGTATCAATACCACGGGCATGATTGATCAACTGGTTTACACGAGTTTTATTAACATCTAAATAGCCCTCGCAATTTATTTGAGAAGAACAAAATTTTGAACTAACCGCAAGCAAAAGAAAAAAAACATATTTAATCTTGGCGGACATTGATAGAATTTGAAAAATTAGGGCTTGCAGAGAAGATATACTCAAACGCATCTAGTTTGATTTTACATTGCTGCAAATAGTATAGATTGCATTTATTGTTAGGGCATGGATTACAATTTGTACTGTAGTCTGGTTCACGTGTTTTAGACCTAATTCTTAGATACACATTTCTTTCCCCATTCAATAAATCCGTAATTTTAGACGCTTTATCTTCATTAACAACAATTTTAAAACTTTCTCTATAACCACTGTTTGAAATATAATCTGTCGAATTTCCAATTCCAAAAATCGCAAACCTAAAATAATTTAACTGGTTTAGAAAATCCCTTGAATATGTATTATTTTCTTGATTTCTAATAGTTTCGATTGTAAAAGAATGCTCATTCATGTTATATTCATTCAACTTAACAAACAAGGTCAAATCAAAATAATTATTATCTGCATATAGCTTGTTTCTGTAATCTGTTTGGTTCTTCAATAATTTGCGAACAAATATCTCAGACCACGACTCGATGATTTTTTTTCGTTTAAATTCATCAATAAATTTGTATTCATCAGCTATCAAACCACAGTAATTCTGAGGCGTCAAAGTTGATGGATACTGCATTTTATATATGAAAAATGAAAAAGCATGCAATTCTAGTGCGTCCTCATTAAATTCTACAGGTAAGTTCTGAATTTCTTTGGATGAAACGGAACTATCAAATTTGATAAAAACTAATGATTCTCGGTTGTATGAATTTATGTTTGAGTAATCAATTCCTACTTTAGGCTCTGTAGTGCAAATCAAATCAAACGAGATTCTGTTCATTTGAAAATTCCTATTCGCATTGAAGTTATTCAAAGTTTCAGAGTCAACAAATTGAATAGGATATAATGCCAATTTCTCTTTAATTGATACACGCTCTAACTCACCATAATTACCAAAAGAATAAAGGGATGAGTAATAAGACCCATCGCGATCTTTAATTTCATTTTTCGAAACTCGTGAGGTAAAAAATGGGCGCCGAGTTTCTATGAGCTTCAACATCACAACTTTCTCGATTATATCACTATTATCAACAACTGGTACTTCTACATTTGTTTTTTCCCATTTATTATTTATCAAAGAAAATTCTGAAACCCCTAATTTCACTTTTAAATCAAACTCATACGCATTTTTAACCGTACTACAGTATATACTATTATTTTTAATAAACAAACTATCAATAGACACATCCGAATCCATTGAATCTGGCACAAATTTAAATACGCTCCTGATTTCAGATTTGTTTTTTCTGTAAATTTCAAATCCTTCACAACTTCCTATATTACATTCGTTTTTACAGATGAAGAAAATTGAGGTGTCGACTCTAAAAAATTCTTGAATTCGCCCTGCCAATTGAGTTATTTTAATAGTTTTTTCATTAATCAAAAACGGATTATAATAATTATGTTTAAGTATTTCATGCGACTCCAGCAATGGTACATATGTGAGGTATTCATAGTAAATGCCTGATGATTCCTCGCCAGGCACATCCTTAAAAATAATTGGTTTCGAAGATTTAATTACAATACTGTTGCTTGAAATAGTAACATTTTTGGGAGTTCGAAAATTCATTCCCTTTACTATTTCGTTATTTAAATAAATTAAGCTATCTATTTCTTCTAATTTTCTAATGTATCTACTAACGTAGGTAGAGGTTTTCTTGTGTTTAATTTGGGAGTATATTTCCTTCAACGATGCGACATTATAGTTCCCAGTTACATCTTTTAAATAATAAGAAAAAATCAAAGAATCAATGTATTTATTGTATTTGCTCGACGGGTAATTAACTAGGTAGTTTTCAAATCCTTCAACTTTGTTTATTAATTTGGCACTGTCAAATGCTAACGATTCTTCTAATCTCAACGAAGAATCAATGTAAATCGAATTTTTGTATTGGTTTCTAAAATCTTTTAACACTTCAATGGAGTTCGATTTTTTTGCAAAGTCATATGCCAAATTTATTTCCAAATTCTTGGCTTCTAAATGATATTTCGAATTTGGATATTTTTCTATAAATTCTCTAATAATAATGATTGACCTCTCATTTTTTGCATAACTCCAACTTAGTTCAATCTCCTTGTTTTTTGCATTTTCTATAAATGCCGAATTAGGATGACTCCTTGTATATTGAATAAAATCATCAATATTTGTGGAAGATTCAATTCTCAGCCAATCGAACTTATTGATCATTGATTGGGCCGAATCTTTATATTTTCCTCTGGGAAATAATTCTAAATATTCCTTGAATGATGTCACAGTATTCATCGAATTAGCAGATTGAAACACGATGCTATCATACAAGTTTGAAACAATATCTTTAAATTGTGATCCTGGAAATTTATCAAGATAGTTACGAATACTTGTAATATCCGGTTTTTTGATTAAACTTTTATAATGTTCCGTGTATAGTAAATTTAGAATTTCAAATTTGAGTCTATGTGAACTGTATAAATCAAGAAAGTTCCGAGCCTCGAAAGTATCAGTGTTCTTTATTATCCAATTGGCATAATTGGCAACACCGGAATCTATAATGGCGCCTTGGTTGTCAATACACATTTTTAATTCTTCACAATACCCACTTATAACTATCAATTCTTGGTCTTTCAATTGATTGAAAAAAAGTTGGCAATATTTCAGCTGTTTTTTAGGATTTGAATTGGGCCCATCATTTGAATAATTTAAATAATTCAAATAATAACTACCTGTTGAATTGGAATCCGCAACTTTTTCTTTTTTTAATAACTCACTGAACTTAGACCAATCCTTCTCTATATAGGCTTTGTTCGCTTTTATCACATTTTTAGTCTGCGCAGCCAATGAATTAGTCGCAAAAACTATAAATATCAATATATATTTAAAGTATTTATTAATGGTATTGTATTTCATGTTTCAATAATTATTATTAATTCTCGCTTCAAATTTTATTTCCACTTACCAAATAATTTTTCATAATTGCACATCTTTTAGGGTGTCATATTTTATACTTGTCTACTTCATTTTTTTGACAAAACTAATTCCAAACTGTGATTTCATCCACTTTATAATTATACGCAGTCCCAACGTCTCCCCATTCAAACATCATTGTATGTGTTCCACTTGAAATATCAGAAGTCTCAACTTGCATCCACGTCCCAGAATTTATCGTTCCTTGAGTTACTGTGCAATTTACCAAATTTCCATCAACTTTACATATCGGCACTCTATTTGGAAATCCAGGTTGTACCGCTAAAATCCAGATTGAAACTTTGGATGAATTTGTACTATTGTATGAAAATTGTATATAACCACCTTTCATAAACATTTTAGGTGTCTCCGCACTAAGACAATTACCTTGATAACCATTTGAACTTATTACCCAATCTGCATAATCGTTAGCAGTTCCTGTCCAATACTTAGCTTTAGCAATCACATTATTAAAACCAATTGAATTAATTTGATCACAATTATGCTTATATAATACAGTGAAATCAAGAGTTGTGAAAGTTGCAATAGGCCCATAGGATGTACCTGCCGCATTTTTAGCATATGACCGCACATAATAAGTTACTTTCCGATTTAATCCAGTAACAATTGAACTAATATTACTTCCGGTAACACTGCTTAAAACTGTTGCGTTAGAAATATCAGGATTTCCAGTTGTGTTATAACAAAATCCTTTTTCTAATATCATGCCTCCACCATCATTGGTTATGCTAGAAGAAAATTCTGCTTGTGATGATCCAATATTTGAAATTGTTGTAATTCCACACTGAGGCTTGTCGGGTAATTGGGTATTGAAAATCTGCTCTTTCGTGTACTTTTCACCTGCAGTACTTTTGCAATACAAACGCGTATAATAAGTAGTTTTTGAATTCAAATTTATTAAATTCACATTAAAATTTGAACCATCAATAAATGAGCCAAGTATTTGTTTTTTGGAGTCGTTAATAGTCGGGGTTCCAGCTGTATTGTAACAAACATAGACCTCAGAAATAACCGTTGATCCTGTTTTTATTATTTCCAATTGCAACTCTGCGCTATTTTTAGTTGTGGATTTAAATTGTATTGGCGAAAATAGTGGCATTTCAGATTTATCGTACAACAGAATGGGTTTTTTCAGTGAATCACACCAACGATTTCCATTTTGATTTTGAATACAGTATACCTGCAAATAGTCAAAATGTTTAAAATTATATTTGACTGGATCCAAGATTATTAAACCCTTTTCTTTGTCTTGGGAAATGCTTTCAAGTTTGAAAATATTCACTCCATTTTTTACTACCCAAATTTCTGGATTGAGAAGTTGTTTTGATGGACTACTCTTCTTCCAACTTACCTGAAAAATTACATCAATGGGACTAAAGTCTAATAATGTATCCGTGTAAATTTCGACAGAAGCATGTTCGTATTGAGAATCATTCGGATTATTCCTGCCCTTTAATTTAAATTCAGCACTGTCACAAGATGACAATAATGAGAATGTAAAAACACAAAAATATCTTAGTGAACACCTTGGTATACTGAGAAATAAAAAATTACTATTTATCATATCTATCATTTCGAAGTGATTGAGTTATCATAGAGATAATTTCATTTGACTAGCTTACATCTTTTTAGGATCTCACATACTGAATCCAGTGGATAATCTGTTTTAAATCGATATACTAAGCAATAATAATTCACAACAGGATAAATAGGGTATTTAACATTAAATTCTGAAATCAACTCTTTTGCTTCACTGTAATTACCTGTGTCAAACAATTCATTAACTACATGCAATTTTCTATCTTTTCCTATCATTGAATCAGTAACAATCACAAAAAAAATAAATAGTATTTTATATAGCATGGAATGAATGAAATTAGAAATTTTTTGAATAACTTTTGTACCTGTGTGTGTTAACCGCCGTGGATAGATTATTCTTTAATCCCTTGAACAAAACATAGGTAAGGTTGATTGAATAAATAGACAAAGCCCCACTCATAGATAATAGTGCTTTATCTCTTTGATCGAGATATTGATTGTAAAACTCATCCATTTGTACTTGAGAAGTCGCCGCAAGATAACCATCATATGATTTCTGAGATTCATTCCAGAAATAGTAACCAATTGCAGTTAATCCGTAAGTAGATATAGTTATCCATGCATTACCTTTTTTACCTCTCACCAGTTTCGTGCCCCAACCGGGCACCAAAATGGCTGGAATAACTGACCCAACTCCGTGAAAGGATTGATATTTTTCAATACTCAATTTTTTGTAATTCTTGTTATTCAGAGAAATATCATCCACTAGCACTGTGTAACGTCCTTTCTTGAAATACCCCAAATCACTGTTCAGTATGTTTAAAATGACCTGCTGATTAGCACCTACTAAGCCATTGTATTTTCCAGTTAATTCAAACGGGTTTTTACCGGCCCTGATAAATTGATATTCGTATGTTCTAGAAATGTATTCAATAGGATAAATTTCAGACGTCATTACAGACAAATTATTAATAAAATTGATTCCTTTAAATTGATTTTTTACTTCTGTAAGCAAATTGTTTTCCAATTTTGGAATGTGGTCTCCAAGTAAATTAGGTTTGACCACACCGAAAGTATCAGTATTTATGACAAGCGACGATTTAAATTGACCATTTTTTAAAATTTTTGAGTTGTAAAGCAAATAATTGTCGATTACTCCCATGCGTTGATTGTAAAGAGCTGGTTTCACTTCAATAAGCGAATAAACAGTTTTCCTTCTGTCCAACACGAACTGATAAGTTTTTTTAAACTCAGTAATTTCACTTATCAGTTTTTTATCTTTTTGTCCTGAGATATTATAAATAAACTCTCCCGTCTGTATAATACTTTGGTAATCGTTTCCCAGTACCAAATGACTATATACATTGATGGCAGAATCAACAATTTTTTTGCGACTTAGAAAATCATAACACTCTTTGCACAATGCTTTAACTTCCGAAGCGTGAATTGAATTAATATATTTATCGACAAACTTTTTCAATTCCAAACATTCATCAGAATTCGCAGGGTGGCATCCTTTACAATTTACTAAAGACAATTTACTATACTCCAAATTATGCAATCTGCTCTCGACAATTGAGTAGTAATTCGACCCTGTAAAGTCACTCAAACGTTGTTCAAGACAAGTTATCTTCTGATCAACCGTTGGCAAACTATCAATAAAATAAACCAATTTGTTAAATCTATTTTCCTGAATTTGAGACATCAATTTTTGTTTTCTTTGAACATCCTTTTCAGTGATATAATATTTGAACATTTGAGATTCATTTTCCGAATTTAAAACCATTTCGAATTCCAACTTATCTCTCCTTTGAGAGAGCGCGCTGACATATTTTGTAGATGGATTAGCCTTAATGAAATCATCAATTTTTTCAGGTGTTAATACCGATTCATCTTTAATCAAATCAGTATATGATATGTCATCTTTTTTCGACCTCAATAAAATTACGTATTTAGATTTGGGATATAAATTAATGAATTCATCAATTTGATTAATTGAACTTGAATTTCGGACAGCTAAATATCTTATTTCTTCAATTTTAGATTTTGCGATTTCACTGTAAATCGAGTTTGGATAATTACTAATAAAATCCAACAACATATCTAAATCGAAATTATTTTTTACAACTAAACTCCATGACATTTGTAGTTTTAAATTCATTATTGTACCCGTCGGATAAATAAGAATTGTATAAATAGTTTCACCGCCAATCTGATTTTGACTTGTAGTTACCTCCACAATTGTATTACCCGAAAGTTTGTGAAGTGTTGATCCCACAAAAAAACTGGGGTTAGCATTATCACTTCCAATACTTTTACTATTAATTGAATTTAAATAGATTTGAAATTTTCTTAAACTATTTGTATGGTATTTTAGAATGGTGGGCCCACTGTTAATTTTAAAGTACTCCAATTTCTGAAAATAGTTTGTACCTGCCACGTAAGCCTGAGTTGACCAACTTTCTTGTTGACAATCAAAATATCCAACACTCGAAACTTCGATAGAATTAGAATTTCTGCCAAAATCTAAATTCCACCCCCTTTGGGAATTCATAACCACTTCAACATGTGTAAAATCACGCTTTTGAAATGATAATAATTGATCTAATGTCAGATCTGCAGCTAATTGATTTCCTTGGCCGACTAAGTAAACAAATTTAAATAAGAAAAACACCCACAAGACGACAAGTCGTTTTGTGGGTGTTTTTATGAATTTCAACATACTTGAAAAGAGTTTAATGATACGCAGACACAGAGGAATATGGGTCATACACATTTTGTTGATATAACTTGATTCGTTTTCCGTTCAACTCCCAGTTGTGTCCTTTTGAATCGATATAATATTTTACACCATATGATTCTCCAGTTTGTTGATACCCTTTGCCAAATTTTTTTGTCAACATTGTTTCTAGTTTTTTAGATTTTTCGTTTTGAACATTAAATTCCAGAGTAACACTGTTTAGTTTCGCTTCTAGGTTTTTATCATACCCCACTATCCTCTCTTCCACCATCGTAGTATACCCGTAATCGACAATTTCATTCTTCGTTACTGCCTTCTTCAGATAATCATCAAATCCCAAATTAATCGACAATGAACCTGCATTACCAATATCAACCACACCTGAAATTGCACTTTGATATGTACTCCAATCTGGGGCATTGTCTTTGATAGCCATTTGTTGAACATTTCCCGAATTATTTAGATCTCCGCCCGAATCTACAGCGGTAGAATCATAGACTTCCGATTCATTCACGGTCTCGGGTTCCTCCGTCTTTGAGTCATTATTATCTTCATAACCATCCCCTATATAAAAACCAATGGAACCATTAAAATCTTCAAATTCAGCCTCAAAATGAGCAAATGTCAATCCTCTGCCGAAATCAGCATCCCCTTTGTCTTCAGAAGAAGTACTGTTATTTACCATATTATTCAACAATTCACTTGACTTTACACAATTCAACCCTAATGTGAAATTTGCTAAACTACCGGGTTTAATCGAATTGATCATATCTTCTATTTTGGTCCAGTCAAAATATTTGCTCTCTACAAACTGAGAAAAATTATTTTCAAGAAGTGCAACTTCTTCATATCCTTTCCAATTTTTAACAGGATTATTACCTACTAGTTCACCTTTGGAATTCATCAATTGATATTCCTTACCATCTTTCAACATGAATTTACCTCCTGAATATAAATTGAACGCACCCAATACCTCCTCATCAATCTCATCTTTTTTAATAGTTTCACCCTTCGAATTAATAATTTCGTAGCGCAAATCTTCGCCATCCTTACGCACACCTAAGAACATTTCATCATCTAATCTTGACAAACTCTCAAATTTCGCCCTGATTAAAATTTCTCCGTCCTTGTTGATGTGACCCCAATCATTATCCACAGAATAGTATATATCCTCGTTGTGAATTGAAATTCCCTCAAATTTACTAGACGCATTAATTTGTTTTTCCCAATCATTCCCAATTTTCAAAACTCCAAATTCCTTCTTCGAATCAGAATAAGCTACTATTCCGTTACCCAATGGCCCAATATATCCTTTGGAAATTTCAGATTCTATTTCTCCAGACTTGTTAATAAGAACAAATTTATTCTCTTTATCATTATGCATTGTTGCCCTTGCACGGCCATTTTTAAAATCATCAACGAAATCAAATTGCGGCTTAATTGCAATGTCTCCTTTTCTATCTAAAAAACCCCACATTCCTTTCTCATCCATAAACTTGATCATCCCCTCAAAACATTGCCCCGCTTTTTTTATTACCACACCTTCTTTCGGCTCCAAAGTAAATAACTCATTCCCATCAACTCCAATTGCTGAAAGGTGACTATCTTCTTTGCAAACAATCGCTACACCTTGGTTAAACAAGCTACCACCAACAAATGGGCCCGCAATTTGCTCAAACTTCTTGTCATCTATTAATTTGTTGTAAAATTTCTCGCCTTCATCATTCGTCAAAGTAAAAATCCCTTCTACAACAACTGACGGCCTTTTCTTGAATTCTCCTTCAAAAATTATTTTACCTGTTTCAATTTCTAACAATGACCAATTACCGTCTATCTTCATTTGAACTGGCAAGTGCGTAATTGTGGAATTCTTACTTCCACCACCACAAGAGAATAAACAAAATGACAAAAGCAATATTGCCATTTGTAATAATCGATTAGCTATGTTTTTTTTCATAATAAATCAAATTTAGTTGTTGCATTTATAAAATGCAACAACTTCAAAATACAAATTTAATTCAACCGCTAATCATTTAAAAAGTAACAAACGGTAATACTCCCCACTTGTTGGACCAAAAGGTTAGTGATGCCAAGTTAATATTTTGAGGTGTATTCATGATACTATTATCTAATCATATGGAAAGTTTGTCTCTCGGTGAAATGGGCGCCACAAATTGGAATAGCCCTTATTAGTACTACATAAACACCTTCTTGCTGCATGACTCCATTAAATCTACCATCCCAAGAACCTACGGACTGATCATCTGTCATATCGCCCTCCCATTCAAATAATTTTTGACCCCAGCGATTGTATATTTTCATATTATAATATCGAATACCATTATTCCCAACTGGTTTGTAATAATTATTCAACATATCATTATTGGGGGTGAATGCATTTGCAAGGAATATTTTTGGTCTTGGGTATATCGTGAAATTAAATGCTGTTGAATCGAAGCAATTATATTGATTTCGAACAACGAGTTTATATCTGTAACTACCTGGATTTTGCTTCAAAATTTGACTCTGTTCCTTAAATTCATTGATGATTGTATCATCCCTATACAACCACCTTTGCGTTGAACCAATACTGTTATCTCTAAATACAACACTCGGATCTACATTAATTTTATCACACCCAAATTGATCCATTTCTAATTTTGCAATAGGATTTACATTAGCCTCAATATACCTAGAAACGGAATCTATACAACCATATTCATTTTCACCGACTAACCAATACACGCCATGGTCCTTAGCTGAAATTTTTGGCAGCATGATATTATCACTGAATTGGGTTTGACCGTTGGGAACCTTCCAATGATAAATCGTTTTCATATTTGAAGTTGCCATCAGTTTAACATCTTCATTTTCGCAAATGAAGCCCAGTTTATTTGTAAGTATCCCCATTTTTGGCAAGGGGATCACCATAAGTCGCGTCTTTAAAGTATCTAAACATCCATCTATTGTCTGACAATAAACCATATAATCTCCAGAATCTGCGCTTTGAACTTTAGGAATCCACAATGATGACCCTTGTATGATTTTTCCATTGGGAGAAAGCCATCTATTGAGATAAGATCCGGTCACTTTCATTGTTGCACTTGAATTCAAGCAAGCAGTATCACTGACAACAACCGGCCTCGGGTTCATTTTTACATAGAAAGAATCTATATAATCACAACCTTGGAGCGAAGTTGATTGAAGTTTATACCAACCAGTATCCTTAACTCCAAATCGATTAATTGACAACTGTGTTCCAACTGTTATTATTTGTCTAGGTGTTTGCCATGTATTTCTTAAAGAAGGCTGTACACTTGCGACATAATCTGCGTTGTAGCACAATGCATTAGGAATGTCAACTAGTGGTATAAATTGAGCTGGCTCATTGATAATCTTCTTTGCCGTTGAAACACAGCCATTATTATCTGTAATGTTAACTTCATATCTGCCCGATGACTGGCTGTTAAGCTCTGTTTTGTTCGAGATGTTTATATCATTTTTCTTCCAATTATACCGATAGGCTGGTGAACCACCTGTAATATTGACAGATAAACTTGCGGTAGAATCCTTATAACAAACTAGTGTATCTGATACAATATTTACAGTTAATACACTTGGACCAAACAATTGAAAACTATCAAAAGTTAGGCAGTTATTTTTATCACTCACCTTGAGAAAGTACTTGCCTTTTCCGATATTGTTAAATTGATTAGAAGTTTGATAAATTGATTGATTCAATGAATATTGATATGGAGTTATACCACCCTTCGCAGAAATTCTCAATATAGCATCTGATTCATTCCAACATGAAATTTGCTTAAGTGTATCAACTGATAAACTCATTTTATTTGGCTGCGGTATAAATACTTTACCGATTTGAGAACAGCCGCGATTATCCGTTATAGTTACAGTGTAATTCCCTGATTTTAAATTTGTTAATGTATCAAAATACACAGGGCGCTTTTCACTCCATTTATATTTAAATGGAGGCTCTCCACCACTTAGAATAGATATCTTACTAGATCCATCAGAACCATCGAAGCATGTTACATCGCGGAAATCGAGTTTATATTTAATTGAATCTGGATTTTTCACATATATATCCGCCCGAGAGAAGCAGTTATTTTTATCCGTAACATCTACAAAATGGTACCCAACCGAAGCATTTGATAATTTTGCCAATGTCAAATTGGGGTCATTATTCCATTTCCAAGAATATGGCTGCGCCCCCCCAGTCGCATAACCAACTAATTCTGCATTTTTATCACCCGCACAAATTAAATTTTTCAGAATTATCACCTCTGATTTTGGAGACTCATTAACCTTTATTTTTGTTTGAGTCGTAGCACTACAACCATTGTTTGTTGTGCGTGTTAATCTAACTTGATAATAACCGGAATTTCTGTATTTGTGTTTAGTAATTGGTATATTGACAATATCCGTATCTCCATCACCAAATTCCCACTTCCACTTTGATAACGTTTGAGATTTCCTCGCGCTTGAACTATCAGAAAATAAAAATTCATTTTCATTGAGACATTGTGTATCTCCAGAAATATTTGCAAATTTCACTATTGGGATTGTATCAAGTAGAACATCAAACACTATAGTATCGTCGCATCCATTTTTTGCTTTTGCATTTAACTTTATTGAATATTTTTTCGATTCTTTAAACTTCGTATTCACAATAGAATCGGTTATTTTCACTCCATCGCCTAAATCCCACCAAATATTATTGACAGATGCACTTCCTAAAACACTCTTATTTTGAAATTTGAAGGTAGTAAGTCCAGCACATCCATTTGTACTCGAAGCGAAATACTTTGCTTGCGGATGTTCTAGTACTTTAATTGTAGTAAACGTTGTATCCCAACAGCCGTTAGTATCTCTGACGGTTAGTCTAATTTTATAATTTCCAATATTTGAATATTTCACTTTATGGGGCCCTTTCCCCGATGCCGAATTGGGATTTGAACTTGTCCCCCCAAAATCCCAGCTTATTTGCGATATTTGACTATTTAAGACAGCACTGCTAGTATCTCTGAACGTGAAACTATTCTGTCGTAAACACATTGAATCATTAAGCTGAATCAGTTTTGCTTTGGGATGCGATTTGGTATAAATATTTCGCTTGGTTGTATCTGAACATCCGTTATCATCTTTTACTATTAATACTATTATTGATTTACCTGTATCACTATACTTGATTTTATGAACCCCGATTCCTGTGGCAGTTGAGATATTAGCATTTTTACCAAAAGCCCACACATAACTATTTATTTTTCTAACTGAAACACTAGAACTATCCTCAAACTTGTATTCGTTTCCTCTATAGCACAGTGATTGTCCTGCAATTTTAATTTGGGCCAATGGATGGCTATTCACAGATATCTTTTTGTATGCTGTATCCCAACAGCCATTTGTATCCTTTACCGTTAACCGTATTGACCTTCCCCCTGCATATTGGTATTTTACCTTGTGATAAAATGCACCTCTTCCTACCGCAGTACCAGGCGCTGATCC
>JACCDQ011747256.1_pt1 | contig 16374 bp, 5 predicted proteins | sample 7446031 | NCBI WGS metagenome assembly JACCDQ01 (sample SAMN15323442, study PRJNA562643) | freshwater metagenome | isolation source: river surface water | place: USA:Blue River Watershed | collected 2017-08-17
GTGACCACGCCATGCACTGCCAATTTTTCAGCCTCACAGACACCGGACGGGTACGGGCCAACAACGAAGATTCGGTGTTGACATCGACCGACCTGGGTTTGGCCATTCTGGCCGACGGCATGGGCGGCTACAACGCTGGCGAGGTGGCCAGCACCATGGCCACACAACGTATTTTCGAGAGCCTGGCACCGGCACTCGACTGCTCCAACCCGATCCCGGGCCGCGACCTCAACCGCATGCTGCAGGCGGCGGTGGACCGCGCCAACCTGGCCATCTACGAGGCTGCACTGTTGCACCCCGAATACAAAGGCATGGGCACCACCTTGGTGGTCGCGTTGCTGCGCCATGGCCGTCTGGTGGTAGGGCATGTGGGCGACTCCCGTGCCTACCGCTGGCGCGACGGCGTGCTCACCCCCTTGACCCGCGACCATTCGCTGCTCCAGGAGCAACTCGACGCCGGCCTCATTTCAGCCGAAAGCGCCCGCAACGCACCCTACCGAAACCTGGTCACTCGGGCCATGGGAGTCGAACCGGTGGTGCAACTCGACACCAGTGAACACGTTGTTCTGCCACAGGACGCCTTTTTGCTCTGCTCCGACGGCCTGCACGACATGCTGACCGATGCCGACATCGCCCACATCTGGCAGCAACACCCCACCCAGGACGGTGCGGCATGGGCTTTGCTGGACGCAGCCAACCACGCAGGCGGACGGGATAATATTTCGCTTGTACTGATGCGGTGCGCCGCATGATTTATCAGGAGGCATCATGCCGAAAATGACCGTCTACATGGACGGAGCGGTAGTCAAGGAGATCGAACTCACCAAGCCCCGCACCACACTGGGCCGGCGGCCCTACAACGACATCGTGATCGACAACCTGGCCGTCAGCGGAGAGCACGCCGTTTTTTTGCTGACTGAAGGACAAGTCACACTCGAAGACCTCAACAGCACCAACGGCAGCTACGTCAACGGCAAGGCTGTCAAGACCCAACGCCTTCAGGACAACGACCAACTTGAAATCGGACGCTACAAGATACAGTTTCATGCGCCCCAGACTGGCCCAGCCGCTGCATCGCCACCGCCACCGCCAGTAGAACAGCACACCCCCCCAGTCACCCCCACGCACACGACGGCGCGCATCGCGGTGGTAAGTGGCCCGGCGGCAGGCCGTGAAATGACCCTGGTCAAAGTGGTCACCACATTGGGCAAGCCAGGCGTGGCGGTGGCTGCCCTGACACAGCGCAACGATGGTTACACCATCGCCCTGGTGGACGGCGAAGTCACCCCCACCCTCAACGGCCACCCCTTGGGCCACGACGCGCAACCGCTGAAGAATGGCGACGTGATCGTGCTGGCCGGGACCGAAATGCACTTCCTGCAAGGCTGACCCTGTGCGCGCCGCCATCCAGCGTTACCTCCAACAAAGTGCACAGCACTGGCGGCGGACGTTGGTCACGCTGTTGCCGATCGTGTTGGCCTTGCTGCACACTGGCGGCACCTTGCGCTGGGACACCCTCGACAAGCTCGAAGCCATGGTGTACGACGCGCGGCTCACCGCCTTCATGCCAGGCGACACCGACGACCGCATCGTCATCGTGGACATCGATGAAAAAAGCCTGGCGGAAGTGGGCCGCTGGCCCTGGAACCGTGAGCACATGTCCCAACTGATCCAGCGCCTGTTTGACGACCAGCAGATTGCCGTGCTGGGCATGGATGTGGTGTTTGCCGAAGCCGATGAGAGCTCGGGCCTGACCCACCTCAAAACACTGGCCCGAGGCGCGTTGCGCGATGACACCGGACTGACTGCGCAATTGCCCCGTTTGGAACAGGAGCTGGATTACGACCAGCGGTTTGCCCAAGCCCTGCAAGACCGCCCCGTGGTGTTGGGGTATTACTTCACCAGCGACCGGGGTGGTCACAAGTCCGGCGCCTTGCCCGCGCCGGTGTTCGATGAAGCGTCGCTGCAGGGGCGGCGGTTTGTGTCCACCGAATGGTCGGGCTATGGCAGCAACATTGCCAAAATCGCGCAAGGTGCTCCCATGGCCGGTTTTTTCAACCCGGTGGTGGACGCCGACGGTGTGGTGCGTTCTTTGCCCCTGTTGGCCAAACACGAAGGGGCTTATTACGAGTCCCTGGCCCTGGGGATGTTCCGTGCCTTTATGGGCCTGCCGCAGGTGCAGCCCGGTTTCGCGCCGGGCAGCGAAAGCACAGGATACCCATATCTGGAAAGCGTTTTGCTGACACAAGATGGCAGGTCCATGGCCATTCCGGTGGATGAGCGGGTGGCCACCCTGGTGCCGTTCCGGGGCCAGGGTGGCCCGCAGGGAGGCAGCTACACCTACCTGTCAGCCAGCGATGTGCTGAGCGGGCAATTGCCCCCCGGACTGCTGCAAGACCGGTTGGTGTTGCTGGGCACCACCGCCCCCGGTTTGTTGGACATGCGTGCCACCCCCGTGGCCGAGGTCTACCCGGGCGTTGAAACGCATGCCAACATCCTGTCGGCGCTGCTGGATGGCAACCTGCCCGTGCGCCCCGACTACGCCCAAGGCTACGAATGGCTGTTGCTGTTGCTCAGTGGACTGGTTCTGGCATCGCTGGCCCCCACACTCAATGCACTGCGCACCGTGCTGCTGGCCGGCCTGCTCACAGGGGGCCTGGTCGGTTTGAACCTGTGGCTGTACACCGGTTTCGGCTTGGTCTTGCCACTGGCCACCATGGTGCTGGCCGTGGTGCTGGCCTCGGCATTGAACATGGCTTACGGCTATTTTGTCGAAAGCCGCTCGAAACGCGAACTGGCACATTTGTTCGGCTCCTACGTTCCGCCCGAACTGGTCGATGAAATGGTGAAAGAACCCGAACGCTACAGCATGCAAGCCAGCGACAAGGTGCTCACTGTCATGTTCAGTGACATGCGCGGCTTCACGCACTTGTCCGAATCCATGGAACCGGCACAGTTGCAAGCATTGCTCAACCATGTGTTCACCCGCCTGACCCACGCCATACGCGAACGCCGTGGCACCATTGACAAATACATGGGCGACTGCGTGATGGCCTTCTGGGGAGCCCCGGTCGAAACACCCGAACATGCCGCGCTGGCTGTGGAAGCGGCCCTGGCCATGGGTCGAGCCATTGCCGACATCAACCTGGAACACGACCAGAAACACCTGCCTCGCATCGGTATGGGGGTGGGACTGAACACCGGTCTCATGTGCGTGGGCGACATGGGTTCCGAACTGCGCCGCAGCTACACCGTCATCGGTGATGCGGTCAACCTGGGTTCACGCCTCGAAGGGGTGTCGAAGTTTTACGGCGTAGAAATTGTGGCCAGCGACACCACCCGGCAACAGGCGGGCGATGGATTTATCTGGCAGGAGCTGGACAAGGTCAAGGTCAAAGGCAAGGACGAGGCCGTCACCATCCACACCGTGCTGGGTGTGCAATCCGGATTGACCCCCGCCCTGACCCAGGAATTGGCCTCGTGGGAACGGGCACTGAACGCCTGGCGTGCCCAGGAATGGGGCAAAGCCCTCACAGAATTGAACGAGTTGGTGCAACTTTATCCACACAAAGCGTTGTACCATTTGTATCATGATCGGGTGGAAAGCCGATTGGGTCAGGCGCCCGACCCCACGTGGGACGGTAGCACCCAGTTCGAAACCAAGTAAAGTCAACGAATGAAACTTCAGGTTCTGGGTTGTTCTGGCGCCATTGCGCAACGGGCACGCACCACCTCTTTCCTGATCGACGGGCATGTGCTCATCGATGCAGGCACAGGGGTGGGCGATCTGTCGCTGCAAGACATGGCCCGGATTGACCACGTGTTGCTGACACACTCTCACCTGGACCATGTGGCGGCCTTGCCTCTGATGCTGGACACGGTGGCCGGCGAGCGCCGGACGGCAATCCAGGTTCATGCCTTGCCCGCCACCATCGAAGCCCTGCGCAAACACATCTTCAACCACGTCATCTGGCCCGATTTTTCAAGCATCCCGTCCCCGGACAACCCCTTCGTTCGCTTCTTTCCTTTGCATGTGGGTGATGTGGTGGACGTGGTGGACCACCGAATCGAGGTACTGCCGGCGCACCATTCCGTGCCTGCAGTGGGCTACGCCGTGGACACGCCCAGCGGGCATTGGGTGTTCACGGGTGACACCGAGCGCAACCCTGCGTTTTGGCAGCGCATCAACCAGATGCGCTTGGCCATGCTGGTGATCGAAGTGGCCTTCAGCCAACGCGAAGAAGCCCTGGCCCACAGAAGCCGCCATTTGTGCCCCAGCACCTTGGCGCATGAACTGGCCCAATTGAACTACCCGGCTGATCACCCCTACCCCATCGGACTGACACACACCAAACCTGCCGAAACCGCCCTGATCCGGGCCGAAGTGGAGGCCTTGGGATTGAACAAAAAATACCAGCTGGTATGGCTGGAATCAGGGCAGACCTTTGAGTTTTGAACCCGGCATGACCCCCACAGCCACTCCCTCCAATGGCCTCTCAGAAGGCCTTTTTTTTCGCCACCTTCAGGCCGTCAGCAACCGCATACACAGCAGCACCAACCTCGAACAGATCATGCTCGGGCTCAGCGCTGCCATTTGCGAGCTGTTTCAAGCCGATCGACTCACGATTTATGCCGTCAGCCCTGACGGCACCCACATCGTTTCCCGCATCAAAACCGGGTTGCAAACCATACGCGAATTGCGCTTGCCCATCAACGCCAAAAGCGTGGCCGGCTATGTGGCTTTGCAACGTGTGTGTGTGAACCTGTCCGATGCCCAAGACGAAGCCAACACCCGGCGTCTGTGGCCAGAATTGTCCTTCCTCAAGGCTGTGGACAAGCACAGTGGCTATGTGACCCGGCAGCTGCTGACGGTGCCCATCGTCCACAACGACACCCTGTTCGGTGTTTTGCAGCTGATCAACACCTTGCACAATCAACCCTTCAACGAATTGGCCGAGGACGGTGCCAAGGCGTTGGCATCGGCCCTGGGCATTGCGTTCCAACAGCGTCAGCCGCTGCCCGATCTGGCACCTTCGCCCTCGAACCCCGAACCCGAGGAGCCCGAGACAACCACGCCCCCACCTCCACCTGGGCCCTGGTTGCGCTACCAGGCTTTGGTACAACGCGGACTGATCGACATTCAAGCCTTGGTGAACTGCCTGAACCGGGCCCGCGACACCGGCACCTCGAACGAAGAAGCCTTGGTGCAACACGGCATCCGCCTGCCGCAGCAGGGTGAAGCGCTGGCCACGTACTTCGGACAGGCTTATGAGGGCTTCAAACCCAACCGCCTGCGGGTGGAGGGTTTGCACGGGCTGCTGAAGCGCGATTTCGTTGCGACCCAGCAATGGTTGCCTCTGGAAGAGACACCGGAGGGGCTGGTGGTGCTGTGCCTGGACCCGGAAGCCACACGCAATTCGCGCATGGTGCCGCAGGTGTACCCCAAGGCACGTCACCTGCAGTTCCGGGTCACCACAGCCACCGAATTCCAGCAAACGGTGGATCAGCTGTGGCCCCAGGAGGTGGGGCACAGCATCGACACCTTGCTGGCCGATTTGCCAGATGCGGTTGAACCCGAGGCCGACGAAGGCAGCGACCCCATGTCAGCCGCTGCCGACAACGAGTTGGTCAAACTGGTCAACAAAATCATTGTGGACGCACACGCCCAGGGGGCATCCGACATTCACATCGAACCGCAACCCGGCAAAGCCAAGACACAAATCCGCTTCCGCGTGGACGGCACATTGCGCCCCTACATTGAGGTACCGGCGGCTTTCCGCGCCGCGCTGGTCACGCGGCTCAAGATCATGTGTGACCTGGACATCTCAGAGCGCCGCAAACCCCAGGACGGCAAAATCCAGTTCAAGCGCTTTGGACCGCTGGACATTGAGTTGCGGGTGGCCACATTGCCGTCCGCCGGTGGCGTGGAAGACGTGGTGATGCGGCTGCTGGCCGCAGGCGAACCCATTCCGCTGGAAAAACTGGGCTTGACCGAACACAACCGGCAACGCCTGGTGCCCACTGTCGAAAGACCCTACGGCCTCTTCTATGTGTGCGGGCCCACTGGCTCGGGCAAGACCACCACCTTGCATTCGATCCTCAAACACCTGAACACCCCAGAAACCAAGATCTGGACCGCCGAAGACCCGGTCGAAATCACCCAAAAGGGGTTGCGCCAGATCCAGATCAACAAAAAAGCAGGCATCGACTTTGCGTTGGTGATGCGGGCGTTCTTGCGGGCCGATCCCGACATCATCATGGTGGGGGAATCCCGCGACCACGAAACCGTGAGCATGGGGGTGGAGGCTTCGTTGACAGGGCACCTGGTTTTTTCCACACTCCACACCAACTCGGCCCCGGAATCGATTGTTCGACTGCTGGACATGGGCATGGACCCCTTCAATTTTGCCGATGCGCTGCTGGGCATCCTTGCCCAGCGCCTGGCAAAAAGACTGTGCAGCTGCAAAACAGGGCACGCCGCCAGTGCACAGGAACTGGAAGCTCTGGCCAACGAATACGCGGTGGAACTGCGCAAAACCCCGCGTTGGCAAAAAGACCCTGCCGCAGAGCACCAGACCTTGCTGAACGCCTGGCAACAGCTGTATCAGAACCCGGAAGGTGGCATCACGCTGTACGAACCCGTGGGTTGCGACACCTGCCAAGGCACAGGATACAAAGGCCGCCTGGGTTTGCACGAACTGTTGTTGGCGGACGATTCCGTCAAACGCCTGATCCAAGAACGCGCCCGCGTGGCGGACCTGCGCGCCGCCTGCTTGGCCGAAGGCATGCACACCTTGAAAATGGACGGCATACAGAAAGTGCTGATGGGCTTGACAGACATCAAGCAGGTGCGGGTGGCAGCAGGGGGGTGAATCCCCCTATCACATTTGTGACAGAGGCGTTATAAAGAAATCGTTGGGGCTCACTGGGGAATTGAACATGAATCGAGGGGTATTTCGTCTCGTTTTTAACCGCAGTCGGGGCATGCTGGTGCCGGTCGCCGAATGCTTGTCTGCGATGCAGTCAGGGGGCAGCGATGGCGCCAACAGACGGCACGCATTGGGGACAACAGTAAAACTTGGCCTCGCTGACCTCAAACCACTTGTTGCAGCACTTGTGTTGTCCACAATGCAAACTGCTTGGGCAAACCCCACTGGGGCACAGGTGGTGCACGGAATGGCTTCCCTGAGTCAGCAAGGCAACACGCTCACAATCGCCAACACACCAAGCGCCATCATCAACTGGCAAGGTTTTTCGATCAACCCTGGAGAAACAACCCGCTTTCTTCAGCAGTCCAACACCAGCGCCGTTTTGAACCGTGTGGTAGGTGCAGATCCTTCCCAATTGCTTGGCCAACTCACCTCCAACGGGCAGGTATTTCTGATCAACCCAAATGGCATTTTGGTTGGGCAAGGCGCCCGGATCGATACTGCCAGTTTTGTCGCCTCCACCTTGGAACTGGCGAATTCAGACTTTCTGGCGGGACGATGGCGATTCAACACAGCGGCCAGCGGTCAGGCAGGTGCTATTCAAAACAACGGCATCATCACCACCGGCCCTGGTGGGACGGTCGCGTTGATCGCCCCGAACATCCAGAACACCGGCATTGTCCAAACACCAGATGGGCGCATCCTGCTAGCTGCTGGGCGTCGGATCGAAATTGCCAGCCTCGAGTTGGGCGGGATCACCTTTGAGATACAGGCTCCCACGGATTCGGTGCTCAACCTTGGTCAATTGTTGGCTGAAAACGGCGCCATCAAAGCGTTTGCGGGATCGTTGCGCAGCGAAGGGGAAATTCGGGCCACACGCCTGACGGTTGACGGCGACGGTTCTGTTGTCTTGTCCGGGTCACAGGAAGTGACACTGACAGCAGGCAGTGTTACCTCTGCCGATGGTTGGGTCGGCGGCTCAGTCAAGGTGCAGAGTGCCCAAGGCGTTACGCGGGTGGGCGGCGATGTGTTGGCGACAGGCTCTGCGGGGCGCGGTGGTTCGGTTCAGATTCTGGGCGAACGAGTGGCATTGGAATCAGGTGCTTTAGTGGATGCATCAGGTGCCAGCGGCGGGGGCCAGATTTTGGTGGGGGGTGACTTTCAAGGCAAAAACCCCGAGATACAAAACGCTGCCCGCACTTTTGTGGGCGACGCCACCCTCAAAGCCGGTGCCGTAGACCATGGCAACGGCGGCCACATCATCGTGTGGGCCGATGAAAACACCCGCTTTCAAGGACACGTTTCTGCCAAAGGCGGTGCTATGGGTGGCGACGGTGGGTTTGCTGAAGTATCGGGCAAACAGAACCTGGAATTCGTCGGCACAGCGGACTTGAGCGCCACCCACGGCAAAATGGGCGAATTGCTGCTGGACCCATTGGATTTGGTGGTGGCCGAAGGCAGCGCGATTTTGAACTCGGTGGTGGACGAATTCACCGATTTTCCAGCCAACGTTGTCACCATTGCACCCAGTAAATTGGCCTCGCTGAAGGCAAACATCACTTTGCAAGCCAACAGGGATGTTTTCATCAAAGACAAAATCACCCTGACCACTGCCGGTGCCGACCTCGCCATCACAGCGGGCGGCAGCAATTTCGACCAAGGCAATATTTACTTGGAGAACAGCGACACACGTGCTGGCGGAATTGTTACGACGGGGGGCGATGTCACCCTGCGGGCACAGTCCATCAGTGGCCCCGGAACGATCACCACCACAGGCGGTACCGTGGACTTGGTCACCAACGGCACCCTGAATTACAGCGGCGCCATCAACAGCAGTGGTGGCGCAGTGAACCTGGGTTCCGTAACAGGCAATGTGGCGGGCGTATCGGTCAACGCTGGTTCTGGAGCCATCCAAGTGCTGGCCAACTCGAACATTTCGGGCGGCAGCTACCAAACCACTGGCGTTTTGTCTGCAACGGCCACCAATGGCAGCTTGTCAATAAACGATGCAACAGTGGGGATCGCCCAACTGACTGCAAAAAATTCAGTTTCTGCATCTGTGACGGCTGCCGCCCGCATTGATGCCTCGTCCTCCAACGGGTCTGTATCACTCACCAATGCAAGCACCAACGCATTGATGTTGGGTACGCTGTCGGCCAATTCAAGCATTTCTTTGACGTCCAGCACTGGGTTTTCTCAGGTGTCAGGGGGCGATATCACCACACCTTCGGTGTATTTCTATACCAACAACAGCACCGCATCGACTGGCTCCCTTGCAGCACCGATTCAAGTCACATCGGCATCCCCTGAGACCACCTCGGTCTATGTAGCCGCGTACGGCCTGGCTTCCGGCCTGCACTTGAATCTGAAGAATGGCGCTCGACTGGGTGGCCTCAATTTGTCGGGCAACGTGGCAGGTATCGGCACCTCCAGCATCACCGGCGCCAGCAACACCACGATAGACGTGGGCATCAGCAACGGTAACGTGGTACTGAATGCCAGCAGCCCCGGCAACTTGGCAGCCAACCAAGGCATGACACAAGGCCTGTCCTTGAACCTCACCGATGGGGGGGTAAGCTCCACCGAAATCGATTTGCAGGGCGGTGGCTATTTGTCATTGACACTCAAAGGTGATGCTTCCTTGGGCAACGTGACCACCACCCGGACCTCAAGCACAGGGTTGTACGTTTTGACCAATGCATGCAGTTATTACACGTATTCAGGTTGTGCATTCACGTCATCCATCACCGCCGGAAAGCTGGATACCGGTGCGGGCAATATCGAATTGCAAACCTACGACAACGGCATCATTCAAGCCCAGGAATTGATTGCTAGAGATGCACGTTTGTACGCAGGCCAAATTTACTACTCCACATCGTCACCCTATTACTTGAGTACGCCGACGATTAATACGATCGACATCGGAAAAGCCACACTCAGCCGGAATTTAACCGCCTACAACTACGGCTCTGGCGATATTGATATCAAGCAATTATCTGCCTCAGGCGACATTAATATCCAAGCTGGCAGCTCGTACTTAAAGGATGTCATTCCTAGCCCTCAACAGTACATTTACGACACCACCGAAAACGCCATTCGTGTCGAAATGGCACCCAACCAACAGCCCGGGGAAGGATTTTATATATCCAATCGGGGTAAAAATTATCTCGCGGGCCCCGAAGGTACTGAGCAATTAGCAGGAGGTATCACGGTCACTGGGGATCTGATCCGAACCAATTACGGAGATATTTCTTTATCCGCCGCCCATGGTGATGTGGTGATCGGGACACCCGTGACCCGATCCAACATTTCGACCTATTACGAAATCGACATCAATGCCAACGATGGCAACATTCTGGTGGCGGGTGATTTGACCTCGAGCAACGACTCGATGTACCTATCGAGTGGCTCCTCCTCAGGTTCGCCTCTGTTGGGCCACACCACCGTGCTGGGTGACATCTCTGCAGCCGGTTCTTACGGGGAAATCAACATCACTGCCGCAGGTCAGGTGGAAACCGGCACCCTGACAGCAGGCAATGCCAATGCCTACTACTCGAACGTGACCGTGCAAGCGGGTGGCGATGTGGTATTCGATGCGATTGATGTCAAGGGTTACAGCGGGTATAGCGGCTATGGCGATGTTTCCGTCACCTCTTCGACCGGAAGTATCTTCAGTCGCGACCAGGTCAATGACGCACTGACGCCGGATATTTTGGCATCGGGCAACGTAACGTTAAATGCAGCCAACGGATCGCTGGGCATGCTGACCCCCATGAATATCCGCGCAGGTCAGAACAGCACGGTCACTTTGAACGCAGGTCTTGGCATAGGCATCGAAGCATTAGCTGTTCCATTAGAGCCTGGACATGTCACAGTCGACACCGAGGGCACGATCAAGATCACCACAAACGGTCAATTTTTTGTCGATGCGACAGGCCCCAGCTCGGGCGACCCGACCACCCCCACCGAGCGGAACGTTGGCACCATTGAAATCAACGCCTCGGCCACTGGTATGGGCACCACGGGAACTTCACAATTCAATTCCAAAAACCTGGATTTGGCCTTTGTCAGCGACGGCAGCACACTCACGCTGAACAACAACAGCGTTGTTACCCAAACCACGGACACGCTCAACCAACTCACCGTCAACGCAACCGGTGGGTTGTCAACAGGTGGATTCAGCCTAGGCGCCACCAACGGCACCAACCTCTTGAATTTGTCAGCGTCTGGAGCTTTAACTATAGGCGGCCCTCTCAACACCACAGGGGAAACCACCCTGACCGCCACCGAGGCCTTGACACTTAGCGGCAATTTGCAAGCCAAGTCAATGGTGCTATCTGGGCGATCAGTTAATACACAATCATTGACCAGCACCGGAATAGACCGCGACAACGACACTTTGGACTGGATCAAGGTGAGCACAGGCAGCGGCGGGTTGGTGGTAAACGGTGATATCACCAGCGCGAGCAGTATAGATGTGACATCTGGCGACACCGTAACCGTCAACGGCAACGTTGTCGGTACGGGCAGTTTTGTTGGGAGCTATTACGAGACAGCAGACAAAATTCGCCTCAGCTCTGGCAGCGATCTCATCATATCGGGATACGTCAGTTCACAACGAAGCGTTGAACTCACCACTGGGGGCAATTTGGACGTTGTCGGTCATCTGGATGGGATATCTGTAAGGGCCGGTGAATTTGGCGGGTCTTATTACCAAGCGACGGACAGCCTGAGGCTACAAGCTGGTAACACGGGCACGGTTACCACAGCAGGCAACATCTTTGGGGGCTACCACCAATCTTTCAGCGCCGAGAATTTACAAACAGGCAATATCACCAAAGAGGCAAGCGGCAGCACCCAGCTCACAGCCAAAACCTTCACCCACGGCGACATCAGCACCCCTGGCACTTTGACCATCACAGCCAATGGCATAAATGGTTATGCATTGGGCAACCGATCGTTGAGCAGCAGCCAATTGACGATCACAGCTGCCCAAGGTGACATTGATTTGAACGGCGACGGTACTGTGTCGGCTCCCACCGTCACCCTTACTGCCACCACGGGCAATATTTCGGGTGCGCTGACGGGTACCGATCGGCTCACTTTGTCAGCCGGGCAGGGCTTCAACGTGAGCAGTGATACATGGCTCAATTACTTAGACATCACGGCCAAATGGGACGCAGCTCTTGCGGCGGCGTCGGTGGGCGCATCGGTCTCTGGAGGCACTGACAACGAGTCACAAAGTTTTAACTACTCTATCGACGGCAATTTGGTTTATCTGAATGCATCATCGGGCAGCTCCACTGACTACTGGACCTTGAACTACCGTGACTCGTCTGCCCAAGCCGTTCAGACCCACGTGAATTTCAGTCACTCCGGTTCTGGGGCATTTAATGTGAACATGGCATCCACCGAGGCCATGGAGTTGAGTGGTTCCCTGGGCGCCACCAGCGTCACCGTGGCGAACGCCGGGCAGATCAATGTGTCTTCGTTGACCACGGCAAATGGCAATATACAACTCACCTCCAGTGGACAAGGCGTCAGCGCAGACTACCTCTCAACCAGCGGTGGAAACGTCTCGTTGGTTGCCAAAAACCAAGTTGATTTTGGTTGGGTTTACACCAACGGCACGTCGGGTGGCGACGTGAACCTGACATCCACCGATGCCAACGTGCTGGTCGACAGCGCTGCTGTACAACCCAGCCGACTGGACCTCCAAGACCTGCGCGGCACTCTCAATGGCGCCTCGGGCAACACCACCCCACTGCCAGGAGGCCGCGTCACGCTCTCCGCAGCGAATGGAAGTGTGGGTGGTGCCACCGTTGAAGAGGCTATTTGGGTCAATAACGGGTCTGGGCTCACTTTGACTGCGAAAGACACGCTGCACGTGTCAGCTGAAGGTTCCACGTTGTCGTCATTGAATGTTGATATCGACGCACAAGGCGCAGGCACCTTGTACGTGAACGGCGGCAATTTGGGTGTGGTCAACCTGAACCGCAGTGCCAACTTGATCACCTTGGGCGCCATAAACGCATCGACCCCAGGCGCGTTCGGCTTGGTGGCCCGCAATGGCGGCATTCAGGTAGACGGAGACCTGACCAACCTTTCGGGGTTGACCTTGGACGCCAAAGCCGGTGATGTGAACGTGGTGGCAAGCGCAAGTGCCCGCACCATCACGTCTGCGGGCGCTCTCAACCTCAAAGCCAGCAACGACATTGTGTTGAATGCCGATTCAGCGGCGCTTGCTGTTACCGGCACTTCCATGGATTGGAACGCCGGGCGGGACATCCAAATCTCAGCCAACAGCGCGCTTGTCTCGGTTGCGCATTCCGGCAACATTAACTGGACTGCAGGCCGCAGCATTGCGATCTCGGGTGGCAGCAGCTCGGGCGCATCGGCCAAAGTGGAGTCAAGCAACACCAGTCAGCAGGTTTTCAACGTTGGCGGTGACTTTTCTGCCAACGCGGGGGCCGGAACTGACGCCTTTGCGCTAGTCAAAACCCAAGGACACCAGCGCATTTATGGAGCGAACCATCTGAACGTCGAAGGTGGCAAGGCAGACGCCGGGCAAGGCACCGGGGCTTACGCTTCCATACAGGGTGGCAGTCAAGACTTCGATGCCAGTGGCGACATCAAGGTACTGGGCGGCACGGCCGACTTGACTCACGCCAGCATCCAGTCTGCTGGTTACCAATATGTGGGTAGCACATGGTCGGGGGATGGCATCACCAATTCGGTTGAAGTCCGTGGGGGCTCGGGTTCCAATGCCTACGCGAAACTCTCTGCACAGGGCACTCAAAACGTTTATGCCGCGCAGGAAATTTCAGGTTCAAACACCGTGGGTACCGGAGATATCGATGTGGTGGGCGGCACTGGTGCGGGCAGTTACGCCGAGGTGGTGACCACGGGCTCGCAGTCAGTCGGTCAACAAAGCGTGGTCTGCTACTACTACGGTTGTTACTACAGCACCCAGAACTTGACCGTCACTGGAGGCAGTGGCTCAGGGTCTTACGCTTCGGTCAAAGCCACCAACCAACAATACATAGGTGCAGGCGGCGATATCGACATCAAGGGTGGTACTGGAACAGGCAGCTATGCTGAATTGCAAAGCACCAACGGTGGCCAGTCAATCGGTGATTCAAGCACTTCTCAAAACGACGCCACCGGCAATGTCACCGTGCAAGCGGGCAGCGGCGGGGTCGCACGCATTTTGGCTCAGAACAGTCAAACCATCCGAGCCGGGGGCGATATTTTGGTCTTAGGTGGCAGCAGTGCGGGCATGACGGCAGTGATTGAGTCCACAGCGGGCAGCCAAAACATAGGCTACGCCTACGACTACGCACCCTCGAATGACGCCACCCGAAACATTCTTGTTGCAGGTGGAGCTGGCACCGATGCCTACGCACGCATTCGCGGCTTCTCGGGGCAAACAGTGGATGCAGGCGGGAATATCACCCTGACTGGCGGATCCGCAGGCAGCTACGCCGAGATTTACTCAACCTCTACCACATCGGGCAGCCAAACCATAGGCAACTACTTCAACGGCTACGACCGAACAGACAGCATCACTTTGACATCGGGCCAAGCAGACGGTGCCTACACCAGAATTCGAACAGATGGCGGCAGTCAAACGGTTTACAGCACCGGGGCAATCGCAATCACCGGTGGTACGGGTGACGACACAGGGGCTGGGTTGACCTCGACCACAGGACAGTCCGTCTATGGGTACGGCGGGCTCAACATCACAGGCGCTACGAACATTGGTGGAACGCTAGGGTCCGATGGCGGCATTCGGAACCAGTCTACCGGGGGCCAATACCTGTCGATTTACGGCGACATCAACATCGCTGGTGGCAGAGGCAACGCCGATACGGGTATCGTCCAATTGGGTACTGGATCGCAAACTATTTACGCCTACACCTCGACACAGCCGGGCAACCTGACTATCACTGGAAGCTCCGACACATCGAACACGGGCATTCGCACCCAAGGAAGTAGCCAATACGTGTACACGGCTGGCAACCTGACTTTGCAAAACACCCAAAACACCAACGGCACCACCCAGCTTCAAGCGGCCGGCAACCAGACTTTGATGGTGTTGGGCAGCATCACCTTGGACAACACCTCCGGCAAGGCCACCGAGATCACCAGTTCAGGCACACAGTCCGTTACGGCAGCGAGCCTCACCATCAGCCAAGGCGGCAGCCAAGCACAAGCATTTTCAGGATTAAAAGCCACAGGGGCACAAACCGTTACCCTGGTTGGTGATGAAACCACAGCCAACTCCGCATACTTGGATATCAGTAATTTGAACAGCGGAACAGGCAGCAAGTCTGGCGTCTTGACCGACGATGCTTTAGTGCTACGAGTTACCGACGGCAACTACGACACTGCGGGTACGGTCCAGGTCGGCAGCACGGCAAGCTTGGGAGCCAGCGAAATATACGCGGGCACGCAAATGGACTTGATTGCTGGCAAACTGACCATTCAGGGTGGCGCCACCGCTGAAGCCAAAGCCGCTGTAAATGCTGGCGTCACGGCCAACGATGGCACGATGAACATCAGCACTCTCTATGGCCCCACACAATTGCTTGGTGGCCAAAGAGGCTCTGCAACCATCGATCCACAATTGCTCAACATGTCGTCCAATGGATCGGTGTTGTTGCAGGCGGGGGCCAGTTCAACCGCGTTCACCAACATCACTGCCGGCACGCTCAACATGGCTGCGCTGTTCGGAAATCTGAATTTGGTGAACTCGGCATCTGCCACCTCAACCATCACAGCAACCTCATTCAACTTGTCCAACCCACCAGCACCCACCACCAATTTCACGGCGTTGGTCAGCGGCAGTCTGCTGTCCATGTGGGAACAAAGCGAGCAGTTTTATGAGATGGTGGTCGACGAAGACGGAACGGTGACATACCGCAACCGTGCGATCAGCCAATGCTATGGCGGGAGTACACAATGAGCAATACGTATCGTTCTATCGCCCTCACGAACCGACCGGAGCGCGCTGTCTGCCACTGGATTCGGTGGTGGGTCTTGCTACTGGCATTGCTTTGGGTTCAAACGACAAGCTGGGCTCAGGCCGTACCTGTGGGTGTGATCAACCACCTTCAGGGCATTGCATCCATACAGTCGGCCGAAGGCAAACTGCGTTTCCTAGAGGCAAACGACCCCGTGTTCGTGGGTGACGTCATTTCAACCACAGACAAAGGCTACGCCCTGATCACGCTGGAGGACAACACCCAGTTTGTCATGCGGCCCAGCTCAAGTTTCGCCTTGGACAAGCTTGCTTCTGCACCGGGTCAGGAGGCTTTGCAAATGCGATTGCTGCAGGGCGGCGCACGAATGGTCACTGGCACGATACCGAAACGCAATCCCTCTTCGTTTCAGTTGTCGGCAAAATCGGCCCAAGTGGGCGTCAATGGAACCACCTTTGACA
>JACCDQ010500872.1_pt1 | contig 16373 bp, 15 predicted proteins | sample 7446031 | NCBI WGS metagenome assembly JACCDQ01 (sample SAMN15323442, study PRJNA562643) | freshwater metagenome | isolation source: river surface water | place: USA:Blue River Watershed | collected 2017-08-17
CCCGCGCGGTGCGCAGGCCGGTGCCGAGCTGGGTTGCACCATCGGCGAGCCGGTTGGCGGCGTCGGCCGCGCCATCGCCGACGAATGGGACGCCGCGCATCTCGTCGCGCAGCGCGCCCGCGCCTTGCGCGAGCTGGCGGGCGCCGTTCTCGAGGGCAGGGTAGTTCTTCACGAGGGTGGCGTTGCCTTCGGCGACCTGGGCGGCGCCGGTCTTGAGCGCCTGCAGGTCGGCCTGGGGCGGCTTGCGCGCGTCCATCGTCCGCAGGGCCTTGGACATCTGCTGCATGCCGTCGGTCACGGTGCCAACCTGCTCCGACAGGCGCTGGGCGCCGCCGGCGAGCTGGCTGCCCGCTTCGTGCGCGCGCTGCACTCCGGCGTCAAGCGAGACCGCGCCCTGGTGCATGCGGCCCACCACCTCGCGCATGCGCGCCAGGCTGTCGGCCGATTCAGAGGCCTGTCCCAGCACCACCTCCCAGCGGCGCTCGCTGAGCGTGCCGTTGACCTGGAAGGCCAGTTCATTGGCAAAGCGGCGCGCGAAGCCCGCGCCCGCGTAGTTGTTGCCCTCGGAGACGTAGACCAGCACCTTGCTGGCGCCAGGGGCGGCGGCCCTCAGCGCGCTGGCGCTGAAGTCGGCGGGAATGATCAGCGCAAACAGCTTGCGGCCCTCGCGCACCTCGCGGCGCGCATGCTCCGGGTCGGGGTCTTCCTGGAAGTCGAAGATGCGCCGCGCCTGCAGGGTGTGGAGCAGGTCGCTGCCGATGTTGACCGGCGAGCCGCCGATCTCGCTGCCCTTGTCGAGGTTGACGATGGCGGCCTCGAGCAGGCCGGTGCGGCTGGCCGGGTCCCACACCGACGCGAGGTAGATGAATGCGTAGAGGGCCGGGATCAGGACGATGCCCACCACCGAGAGCCAGACCTTGGGAAAGGCCCGCAGCAATTGCGCGTCCATTCTCGCGACGCGCAGCGCGCGCCCTGGCAGGCTCATGTCTCTTCACTCCTTGGTTTGGCGCCGGCCGGGCCAGGCGCCCTCGTGCCGACAGGCGGGGCAGCTTAGCGCATTCTCTGATTGTCAAACTGGCAACAATTTCGGCTGGGCCGCGATCCCTTCACCAGGAGGCGCGGGGCCGACCTGACGCAGATCGACAACAGTTGGCGGTTTACCCGGCATGTGCAGGCTGACCACCTCCCGCATAATCCGCCGGTTCACCTCGCAAACACTGGAGACATCATGAAAAAGTATTCGCAACGCGCCATCGCCACCGCCGCCCTGCTGGCCCTGGCCGCCGCCTCCCAGGCCGCGCACGCCCAGGCCAAGGCCGGCAACGCCTCTACCGGCTACGGCGAGGTCAGCTACCTGGCCGCCACCCACAAGCAGTCCGGCGTGACCTACCGCCCGGCCGCCGTCCGCCTGTCCGGCGGCGCCGACGTGATGCCGGGCCTGGGCCTGGAAGCCATGCTGGCCTTCGGCGCCAAGGACGGCGAGAGCGGCGCCAAGTCGGCCCAGCTCTCCAGCCTGGCGGGTGTCTTCGTCAAGCCCCATGCCGAACTGGCCCCTGGCGTCGACGTGTACGCCCGCGTCGGCTACACCAACATGTCCTGGTCCACCAAGGCGAGCGCCGGCGGTGCCGCGACCGAAAAGACCGGCAACAGCCCCAGCTACGGCGTCGGCCTGAGCTACACCGTGACCGACAGGATGACCGTCGGCGCCGACTACATGTCCTACTACAACAAGGACAGCGTCAAGCTCACCGGCGTGGCCGTGTCCGTCGGCATCAAGTTCTGAGCGAACCTTCACGCCCGGACGATCCCCGCCCCGTGCGGGGATTTTTTTTGTCACATTCATCCCTTAGGCTCCAGCCTCAGCCCGACAACCCGCTCCCGCCGGACACACGCCCATGCCCGCCTTCCTTCGCAATGCCCTCGCCGCCCTGTCCCTGCTCGGCGCGACCGCCCTGGCCCAGGCCCAGGGTTTCCAGTTCATCGCCCTGGGCGACCAGCCCTATGGCCCGGCGAGCCAGGCACCGTACCGGGCGCTGATCGACCGCATCAACCAGTTGGCGCCGGCCTTCTCGGTGCACGTCGGGGACATCAAGGCCGGCTCCGCCCTGTGCAGCGACGAGGAGTTCGCCAGCCAGCTGGCCCACTTCCAGCGCTACACCGGCGCGGTGGTCTACACCCCGGGCGACAACGAGTGGACCGACTGCCACCGTGCCAACAACGGCGCCTACGACCCGCTGGAGCGCCTGGCCGTGCTGCGCCAGCGCTTCTTCACGGAGGGCCGCTCCCTGGGCCAGCGCCCGATCGCGGTGGAAAACCAGTCGAAGCTGCAGGCCGTCCACGCCCGCTACATCGAGAACCAGCGCTGGCAGATGCAGGGCGTGGTCTTCGCCACCTTGCACATCGTCGGCAGCAACAACAACTTCGAGATCCGCGACCCGATGGCGGTGCGTGAGTTCTTCGAGCGTGACGCGGCCAACGTGGCCTGGCTGGAATCCACCTTCGAGCAGGCCCGGCGCACGAACGCCGAGGCGGTGGTGCTGGCCTTCCAGGCCGACATGTTCGAGACCCGCAACGCCTGGGAGGACTACCCGGCCTGGTCGGGCTTTCGCCGCGTGATCGGCGAGTCGCTGCTGCCCCTGGCCCGCCAGTGGGGCAAGCCGGTGCTCGTGGTCCACGGCGACAGCCACCAGTTCCGCATCGATCAGCCCTTCACCCTGGACAAGAAGCCGCTGGCCAACGTCACCCGGCTGATCGTGCCGGGCGAGCGGGACGTGCGGGCGGTGCAGGTGCGGGTGCAGCCCGGCGGCCGCTTCGGCTTCGAGCTGGTGGAGGTGGGAGCGCCGGCCGCCAAGTGAGGCGGCGCGGTCGTCAGGGCAGGGCGGCGTCCGCCCTCAGAGCCTGAACACCCAGCTCAGGTCACCCGAGCGGTAGGTGTAGCCCGGACCGGAGAGGCCCTGGGTTTCGGACCAGCCGAATCGCAGCTTGAAGAACTGGTTGCCGCGCAGCGGGCTTTGCAGCTGCGCCTCGGCGGTGCGCATCGGGCTGACGTCGCCCCGGTCCACGATCTGGCCACCGGTGCCCGCACGGGTCGTGAGTTGCCAGCCCTCCCAGCGCTTGCGCCATCCCAGCACGAACTGGCCTTCCGCCAGCTCGTGCGGGTTGAAGTAGCGGCGCACCGGCACATCACGCTCGCCGATCTGTCCCTTCAGGTGCAGCTGCAGGGTGACGCCGTACTCGGGCAGCGCATCCCACACCACGCGCACGCGGGTCTGGTGGCGCTCCTGCTCGTCGGAGAAATGGGTGTAGCTGGTTGCCGCAGTGAGGTTCACGCGCGAGCCGAGCTGATGGTCCACGCTGGCGCCGACCAGGTCGAAGGTCAGGCCCGCCTGCAGGCCCTTGAACGACTCCACCCGGTCACGCGTGCCGAACACGCTCCACTGGGTGCGCGGGCCGAGCGCGCCGCTCCAGAAGCCGTCGCCCGTCCAGGTGCCGCGCTCCGGTCCGTCGCTCCAGGCGACGCGGTAGCCGTACCCCAGCCAGGTGGCCGGGTCGACCGACTGGCCGACCGCGGCGAGGCTGCGGCCTTCCAGGGTGGCGCCCCCCTGCGTGTAGCGTTGCTGCTGCACCTCCACGCCGTGCCAGGTGGCGCCGCTCTCCCACCGGTAGTAGGTGGTGGCGCCGGGCTTTCGAATGGACAGGCCGTCGCTGTCACTTGACTGCCACCATTGCGGGCCTACCGCCCATTGCGGGGAGCCCGAGGGGCTGGGCGCGGACGTCGGCGCCGGGGCAGGGCGGGCCTCCTGTGCCCGCGCGCCCGTGGCGAACAGGCCGGAGAGGGCCAGGGTCAGGAAGGCGAGGCGGTTCATTTGGTCCCCCAGGTCTTGCGCAGGTTGAGGACCTCGCTGATGTAGCCCCACAGGCACGCCGGCTGAAGAATGATGCTGTAGATCAGTCCGTACAGCAGCAGGCCCATGCGGTTGCGCCGGATCTTCAGGCCCAGTTCATCGAAGGTGTCCTTGCTGCGGTGGTACATCAGCTGGTTCATCACCAGCGTGACCGGCAGCAGGGCCAGCGTCATCGGGCCGACGATCCAGAAATAGCCGAAGAAGGCCAGGATGACGCCGGGAATGAAGCCGAGGGTGTAGACCAGGTCCAGCACCGGGAAGAACACGTTCCACCAGATGTAGAACACCGGCATGCGGGGCTGCACCAGCAGGCCCGGGGTGATCTTGAAGGCCTCGATCAGCCCGCGTGACCAGCGCTGGCGCTGCTTGATGAACTGCTTGAGGTTGTCGGGGCAGCGGGTGAAGGCGACCGCGTTCTCCGCGTGCCCGACCCGCCAGCCGGCTTCCAGGATCTTCCAGGTGAGGACGATGTCCTCGCCCACGGTGTCGGGCCAGCCGCCGAGTTCTTCCACCACCTTCTTGTCGTAGAGGGAGAAGGCGCCCTGCGACACCAGCGTGCCCTGGAACAGCGACTGCACCCGCTTGATCGCGGCGATGCCCAGGAAGTAGTCCCACTCCTGGATGCGGGTGATCCAGGTCTCGCGCGAATTGCGCACGAGGATGGAGCCCGCCACCGCGCGGGTGTTGGCCGGGTCGCCCTTCATGCGCCCGACGATGTTGCGCAGCGCCTTGTGCCACAGCCAGCAGTCGCCGTCGACCGTCATCACCAGGTCGTGCTGCGCGAGCTTCAGCCCGCGGTTGAGGGCGTTGGCCTTGCCGCCATTGGGCTGCACGTCAAGCAGCTGCACCCGCGCGTCTTCCTCGCTGAGCTGGCGCGCGATCTCGGCGGTCATGTCGCGCGAGCCGTCGTTGATTACGATGACCTGCAGCGGGCCCGGGTAGTCCTGGCGCAGGATCGAGCGCACCGTGTCCTCGATCGAGGCCTCCTCGTTGTAGGCCGCCACGAGCACCGTGATGCCCGGACAGGTCTCCAGCTCCTTCACCTTGGGCCGCTTGTCCAGGGCCAGGGCCGCCATCAGGAAGGCGTTCATGAAACCGGGAATGATCGCGATGAACCCGATCAGCATGAAGGCGAGGAAGCCGCCGACGTGGCCGCTCAGGTCCTCGAACCAGGGGCGCGAAATCCAGATCGAAGCGACCGTCCACACCAGGGCGAACACCAGTGTGATCAGGAACTTGACGCGGACCGGGATGTAGATGCCTCGGGAGGTGGTCACAGACTGCGAGACCGCCCTGGAGGGCAGTTGTTGTTACTTTCGACATCGCATTTTATTTGCCCACGGTATGCATTTGTCTCTCCAAGGAGGGGAATGCGCGTGGGGCCGTGGGCCGGACATCACTTGATGAGCTCATAGGTCCTCACGAACCGTTGAAGTGAGTAGAAAGTGCTTCATCGGAGCCGCCTGCGCCCGCCGCTGGATTACGATGCCCGGTCCATGCGCCTTGCTCTTTTCCCCCGCCGGTGTCCGCGGCCTGTGCTGCGGCACGCGGCCCTGGGCGCGCTCACCGCCCTGGCCGCCGCGGTGTTCACGCCCGCCCTGGCGCAGAGCGTGGTGCATGCCGGGTCGCCCGGACCGGGAGACCTCGCTGCGCCCGCACGGCCCGCGACCGGCTTGCGCCTCGACCTGTCGCTGACCCTGAACGGCGCCTACCAGGCCAGTTCGCGTGACCCGGCCGACTACCGCATGCCGGGCTTCCAGTGGGCTGCGGACGCCGGCCCCGGCCCGCAGCGCCGCGGCCTCGGATGGCCCGAGTCGGAGCTGGGCTTGCAGGCGAGCTTCGCGCCGGGCTGGCGCGGCGTCGCCCTCGTCTCGCTCGATGCCGAAACGGGCACCGCCGGCGTCGAGGAGGCCTATGTGCAGGCCACCGGCCTCGGGGCCGGCCTCACCGCCACCGGCGGGCGTTTTCTCTCCGGCATCGGCTACCTCAACGCCCAGCACGCCCACACCTGGGACTTCGCGGACAACCCGCTGGCCTACCAGGTCTTCCTGGGCACGCAGCTCGCGCAGGACGGCGTCCAGCTGCGGTGGCTCGCGCCCACCGACCAGTACCTCGCCCTGGGCCTCGAACTGGGTCGCGGGCGCGGATTTCCTGCGGGCACCCAGGCCGCGCGCCAGCCGGACACAGCCGCCCTCACCGCGCATGCTGGCGGCGACATCGGCGAGAGCCAGAGCTGGCGCGCCGGCGTCTCCTGGCTGCAGGCGCGCGCCACTGGCCAGTCCCTCGCACTGACCGACGCCCGGGGTGCGGAGGCCGAGGGCGAGTTCGATGGCCGCACCCGCCTGTGGGTGCTCGATGGCGTCTGGAAATGGGCGCCGGCAGGCAATGCCGCGCGCACCAGCGTCAAGGTGCAGGGCGAGTACCTGCGCAGCGCGCGCAGCGGCAGCCTGCGCTTCGACCCCACCGGCGCCGACGTGACGGACCGCCTGCGCCTGGCCCAGTCCGGCGCCTACCTGCAGGCGGTCTGGCAGTTCATGCCGCGCTGGCGCGTTGGCCTGCGCGGCGACTGGCTGGACCCGGGCCGCGCCGATTACGGGGCCAACGCCGCGGACCTGGCGGGCGCCACTTCCATGCCCCGCCGCCACACCGCCATGCTGGACTTCAGCCCCACCGAGACCTCCCGCCTGCGCCTGCAGCTGGCGCAGGACCGGGGCCGCCCCGGCGCGGCCGACCGGCAGCTGGTGCTCCAATACACCTTGAGCCTGGGCGCGCACCCGGCGCATGCCTATTGACCGGCCCGCGCCGCTTCACTGGCACCCGCCTCTGGACTTGCGCCCACCCATTCCCCGCTCGCATGAACACACCGCTTGCTTCTCCTCCCCTGACCCCGCGACGCCGCCTCCTTCGGCTTGCGCAGGGCACGGCGGCCGTTCTCGCTGCTGGCCTGCTGGCCCTGCCTGCGCAGGCGGCGCAGGCAGCGCAGGCAGCGCTGAAGGTCTTCGCCTGCGAGCCCGAGTGGGGCGCGCTCGCGCGCGAGCTCGGTGGCGAGCGGGTCGAGGTCACCGTGGCCACCACCGCGCTGCAGGACCCGCACCAGATCCAGGCGAGGCCCAGCCTGATCGCCCGCGCCCGCAACGCCGACCTGCTTGCCTGCACCGGCGCGCAGCTCGAAGACGGCTGGCTGCCCCTGCTGCTGCAGCAGGCCGGCAATGCCCGCATCCAGCCCGGGCTCCCGGGCCACTTCATGGCCGCCGACTTCGTGCAGAAGCTGGAGATTCCTTCCGCCAGCGAACGCAGCCAGGGCGGTGACGTGCACGCCGCCGGCAATCCGCATGTGCAGACCGATCCGCGCCGCATCGCCACCATCGCGGTGGCCCTGAGCCAGCGGCTGCAGCAGGTCGACCCGGCCGGTGCCGCGCAGTACCGCCAGCGCGGCGAGGACTTCCAGCGCCGCTGGTCCCAGGCCCTGGCGCGCTGGAACGCGCAGGCCGCGCCGCTCAAGGGCGTGGCGGTGGTGTCGCAGCACAAGGGCTATGCCTACCTGTACGAGTGGCTGGGCCTGCGCGAGGTCGCGGTGCTCGAGCCGCGCCCCGGCGTGGAGCCCGGCGCCGCGTACTTGCAGCAGGTGCTGGCCACGGTCAAGGCCACGCCACCGCGCATGACGATCTACTCCGCCTACCAGGACGCACGCGCCGCCGACTGGCTGGCCCGCCAGTCGGGCGTGCCGGCGGTGAAGATCGCCTTCACCGTGGGCGGCACCGAAGGCGCGGGTGACCTGTTCGCGCTCTTCGACGACACGCTCGACCGGCTGCTGCATCCGGGGAGCCGCAAGTGAGCGGCTTCACCTTCCATTGGACGGCGCTGGACGTGGCCTTGCTCGCGCCGGCACTGCTCGCGGGTCTGCTGGTGCTGGCCACTCATGTCCCCCTGGGCCAGCGAGTGCTCGATCGCGGCATCGTCTTCATCGACCTGGCCATCGCCCAGGTCGCCGGCCTGGGCGTGCTCGCCGCCGACGCAATGGGCCTGCCGGCCGATGGCTGGGTGGTGCAGGCCGCGGCCCTCACCGCGGCCTTGCTCGGCGCCAGCCTGCTCGCCTGGACCGAGCGGCGCGCGCAGGCGCAGCAGGAGGCGCTGATCGGCGTGATGTTCGTCTTGGCCGCCACCGGCGGCGTGCTGCTGCTGGCGGCCAGCCCGCATGGCGGCGAGCACCTGCAGGAATTGCTGGTGGGGCAGATCCTCTGGGTCACCCCGCGGCAACTGGCGTGGCTGGCCGTGGTGACCGTGGTCCTGGGCCTGGCCCTGAGGCGCGGCTGGGTGCCGGCGCGCGCCGGCTGGCGTTTCCATCTCGCCTTCGCCGTCGCGGTAACCGCCTCGGTGCAGCTGGTGGGGGTGTACCTGGTGTTCGCCAGCCTCATCGTGCCGGCGCTGGCGACGCGCGGCCTCGTCGGTGCCCGCCGCCTCGCCGCGGGTTGGGGCATTGGCCTGGCCGGCTACACGCTGGGCGTGGCGCTGTCGGCCCTGCTGGACTGGCCCACCGGCGCAGTCGTCGTCTGGTCGCTCGCCGTCTGCGCGCTCGCGGCCTTCCTGCTGCGGCGCGGGCGGCGGCCCTCGGGACCGGCGGCGTAAGGCCTGGCGACCGCGTCGGGCCCGCGTCCAGCCCGCGTCCGGCCCTCATTCGGATAGCGTCCGGCGCCAGGGCCAGAGCGGCGGCTGGCCGCATGCGTAGAATTGGTTTTCAATAAAAACCGATGGTTCACTGAATGAACCGGCTCCCGGCCTCATGAAAGTTTTCGAATGAGCGACCCCGCCTCCTGGCACCTGGTGGGCGAGGGCATTCCCGGCGGCTCTCCGCTGGTGCTCGATTCGCCCCACAGCTGGCGCGACTGGCCCGAGGACGCCCCCGCGCCCAAGGTGCCGCCCGAGGCCCTCTGGACCGGCTGGGACGCCTGGATCGACGAGCTCTGGGCGATCGCGTCCCAGGGCCGCGCGCCGGTGCTGGCGGCGCGATTCCAGCGGGGCTACATCGACGCCAACCGCGCCCGCGACGACATCGATGTGGCGATGCTGGAGACCCCCTGGCCCGCGCCGGTGAACCCGGGTGCCGCCTGCCGCCGGGGCATGGGTCTGATCCGAAAGCTGGCCCTACCCGGTGTGCCGCTCTATGACGCGCCGCTATCGGTGGCCGAAGTCCAGGGCCGCATCACCCGCTGCTACGACCCCTACCACCAGGCGCTCGCCCGCCTGATCGACGCCGCCCATGCGGAATTCGGCGTCTCGGTCCACATCGACTGCCATTCGATGAAGTCGGTGGGCAACGGCATGAACGTCGACGCCGGCAAGCCCCGGCCCGACATGGTGGTGAGCGACCTCGCCGGCCGCAGCAGCGACCCCTTCCTCCTGCGCTGGGTGGTGCAGCACCTGAGCGGCCTGGGCTATCGGGTGCAGGCCAACCACCCCTACCAGGGCGCGGAGCTGGTGCGCCGGCACGGCCGCCCCCGGGAGGGCCGGCACAGCATCCAGATCGAGATCAACCGCGCCCTGTACATGAACGAGGCGCGCTTCGAGCGCCATGCCGGCTTCGACCGGCTCGCCCGCGAACTGGGCACCCTGGTCGCCGCCCTGGACGACGGCCTGCGCCTGTCCCTCTACCCCGCGAAGGAAACCGCCGAATGACACGCATCCCTCACGCTTCCCATCGCCGCGGCTGGATCGCCGCCCTGGCCCTGGCGCTCGTGCTGCCGGTCGCCGCCCGCGCCGACTACCCCGAGCGCCCGGTCAAGGTCATCGTGCCCTTCGCCGCCGGCGCCGCCGCCGACAGCGCGATGCGGGTGGTGGGCAAGCGCATGGGCGAGCTTCTGGGCCAGCCGGTGGTCATCGAGGCCAAGCCGGGCGTGCCTGGCATCCAGTCGGGCGCGATCGCCGCGCCCGACGGCTACACCCTGCTGCTCGGCGCGGGCTCGGCCATGGTCACCCACCCGTTGCTCAATACCAAGCTGCCCTACGACCCGATCAAGGACTTCGTGCCGGTCGGCCGCATCCTGATCAACGTTCCCATCCTGACCGTCCACCCGTCGACTCAGGTCAAGTCGATCAAGGAGCTGATCGCCCTGGCCAAGGCCAGGCCCAGGACGCTGAACTACAGCTCCAGCGGCATGGGCAGCCCCAACCACCTCGCGATGGAAATGCTGGAGGACATGTCGGGCACCGACATGATCCACGTCCCCTACAAGGGCGCCGCGCCCTCGGTGTCCGACCTGGTGGCGGGCCACGTGCAACTGGGCATCAACGCCATTCCCAGCGTCGCCGGCCAGATCAAGTCCGGCAAGCTGGTGGCTCTGGGCGTGGCGAGCAGCAAGCGCTCGCGCCTGCTGCCCGAGGTGCCGACCATCGCCGAAGCCGGCGTGCCCGGCTTCGAGTACGAGATCTGGTACGGGCTCTTCGCCCCGGCCAGGACGCCGGCCGCTGCGGTGGCCAAGGCCAGCGCCGCGCTGCAGGCGGCACTGAAGGACCCGGCGGTGCAGTCGGCGCTGCTGGAGCAGGGCGCCGAACCCGCGCCCACTACCTCCCAGGAGCTGGCCAGCTACATGCAGCAGGACATCGCCAAGTGGCGGCGCCTGATCAAGGAGCGCAACCTGCAGCTGGAGTGAGGCCGCCGCGCCCGGCCTCTCAGAGGGCCTGGCTGGCGAACCCGAGCCTGTGCGACAGGCCCTCGGCTTCCGCCTTCAAGGCGGTGAGGTACTGCCTGCGATGCTGCGCGGTCATCCGGCTCGCGGGGGCGGACAGGCCCAGCGCCGCCACCACCTCGCCACTGGCGTCGCGCACCGGCACGGCCAGCGCCGCGGTGCCGCTGGAGCGCTCGCCCTCCGAGTGGGCATGGCCTTCCTCGCGCACCCGCTTGAGCGCCTGGAGCATCGCGGTCCGGGTGACCGGGGTGCGCTCAGTGAAGCGTGTCCGCTCCGCCGCCAGCACCGCCTCCCAGACCTCCTTGGGCGCATGGGCCAGCAGCAGCTTGCTCGACGCCCCGGCATGGAGCGGCCGGCGGTGGCCGACCTCGCCATGCACCCGCAGCGACTGGGTCGATTCGCGCCGCGCCACGCACACCGTCTCGAGGCCGTCCCGCACACGCAGCACCACCGTCTCGTCGAAGCGGGCGCGCAGGCGCTCCAGTGGCTCCTGGGCAAGTTGCACCAGGTCGATCTGGTCCTGGGCGGCGGCCCCCAGGTGCAGCGCCTGCAGTCCGAGCTGGTAGGTGGCCGGTTCGCCGCGCCGGCGCACCAGGCCGCGCTGCTCCAGCGTGGTCAGGAGGCGGAAGACGCGGGCCTTGCCGGTGCCGGTGCGCCGGGTGATCTCCGACAGACCCAGGCCCGGGTGCTGCGCGACGAAAAGCAGCAGCTTGATCGCTTCATCGACGGCGGCAACGGTGTAGTCCATGCGGGGGGTCATTGGCCAGGCAGGCGGCCAATGTAGCACGGTGGTTCGTCATTCGAACCGGGTGCCGGGGCCGGTGACGCGCGCCTCAGCGCCCCTTGAACTCGGGCTTGCGCTTCTCGAAGAAGGCCTGGCGGGCCTCGGCCGCGTCCTCGGTCTTCGACAGCGCCATGGTGAAGTTCTGCTCGAAGCGGTAGCCGTCCCGCTGCGGCATCAGGTCCATCATGTTGGCGGCCTGCTTGGCGTAGCTCATGGCGATCGGGCTCTTGCTCGCGAGCTCGCGAGCCAGTTCCATCGCCGCGGGCATCAGCTGCTCGGGCGGCAGCACCTCGTCGAGCACGCCGCGGCGGTACATCTCGGCGGCGCTCACCTTCTGCCCGGTGAAGAACAGGCGCCGGGTGTAGGAGCGGCCGAACATCGTGCGCAGCATCGAGACGCCGCCGGCCAGGCCGACGTTGATCTCGGGCATGGCGAAGACCGCGTCCTCCGACGCCAGGTAGATGTCGCAGGCCGCCATGAGGCCGAAGCCCGCGCCCAGAGCGGGGCCGTTCACCGCGGCGATGACCGGCTTGGCGCACTCGCGGATGGCGTTGCCGGTCTCGCGGGTGGCGCGGTTGTGGGCCAGGAAGTCCCCCGGCTTGTCCTTGGCGGGCCGGTCCTTGAGGTCGGCGCCGGCGCAGAAGTGCTTGCCGGTGCCGGTGAGGATCACCACGCGCACGTCCTCGCGCTCGGACACCTCGTCGAAGGCGGCGATCAGCGCGAAGCGGGTGGCCCGGTCCAGCGCGTTGACAGGGGGCTTGTCCAGCCGGATCACGGCAATGTGGTCGGCGATGTCGAGGGCAACGGTGGTCATGTGAGCAGGAGGTCGGCCGCCGTGGCCGTGGTCTTGTAGGTGCCTTCGTGGAAGACGAGGGCGGGCCGCGGATCATGCGCGAACTCGAGCACCTCGCCGATGAACAGCACATGGTCGCCGCCGTCCACCTCCTGGCGCAGCCGGCACTGGAAGCGCGAGACCGCCCCCTCGATCAGCGGCAGGCCCGCCACGCCGGGGCGGTGGTCCACCTGCGCGAAGCGGTCCTCGCCCTTGGACGCGAAGGTGCGGGAGACCGCCTCCTGGTCATGGGCCAGCACGTTCACCGCGAAGTGGCCCGCGTCCTGGAAGGCCGCCAGGCTGCGCGAGTCCTTGCGCAGGCTCCACAGCACCAGGGGCGGCGAGAGCGAGAGCGAGTTGAAGGAGTTGCAGGTCACGCCCGCCAGGGTGCCGTCGGGCGCGCGGGTGGTGACCACGGTGATGCCGGTGGCGAAGGTGCCCAGGGCCTGGCGGTAGCGGGCGGTGTCGAAGGATTCGGCGCCCGCGCCGACCGGGTGGGCGGGCTGCGAGGCGGCGCCCATCAGGCAGCCACCGCCTCGGCCTGCAGGGGCGAGACGTAGGGCGGGTCGTTGGCGATTTCCTTCTGCACCGCGGGAATGATCACCTTGGCCCAGAGTTCGAGTTGCTTGAGCATGGTCTTGTGGTCCAGGTCGCCGAGCTGGGTCTGCACCGCGACGTGCACCGGGCGGGCGACGCGGATGTCGCGGATCAGGCGCTCGATCACCACGTCCACCGGGCCCACGGGCAGGCGGCTTCGCATGTCGTCGAGGGTGCCCTCGCCCTCGAAGGGCGACTCGGCCACCATGTAGTCGTCGGCGATCGAGGCGCGGCGGTCCTTCAGGCTGAGCGCAATGCGGCGCTGGTAGCGGGTGCATTCCAGGTAGTGGTCGACCTCGGCCTTGTTGTCGCTGGCGAAGCCGTAATGGAGCATGGCCAGCTTGACCTTGGCCGGGTCCTTGCCCTCGGCCAGGGCCAGCTTGTCGACGATGGCGCGCGAGCTTTTGAGCTTGGCGTGGCCCACGTCACTGCCGGACACGAAGAGGTGATGGTCGCCCTTGACCGCACGGGCCATGAGCGTCGGGTCCATGCTGGTGACCCACAGCGGCGGCATCGGGCTTTGCACCGGCCGCTGGCTGATGGCGGTCATGGGCTGCTGGTAGAACTGGCCGTCGTAGCTGAACTTCTTCTGCTTGAGGCCCAGCTCGATCATGTCGATGATCTCGAGCGTGCGCTCCTTGTTGTTCTCCAGCGGCATGGAAAAGCGCTCGAACTCGAACTGCTGGTAGCCGGCGCCGATGCCCACGTTGAGGCGGCCGTTGGACAGCTGGTCGACCATCGCGATGTCGGCGATCAGGCGCGCCGGGGTATAGAGAGGCGCCACCACCACGCCCGAGCCCAGGCGGATGTTCTTGGTGACCGCGGCGCAGTGGGCGGCCATGGTCAGGGGCGAGGAGCACAGGCCGTAGTTGCTGAAATGGTGCTCGGCGAACCAGGAGGCGCCGAAACCGAGCTCGTCAGCCACCCGAGTCTGCTCGACGGCTTCATGCAGAATCTCGTAGGAAGACTTCGACGCATGCCGCTGCTGCATGAGGATGAAGATGCCGAAATCGGGTGCCATGGGCCTGTCTCCTGGTCGTTGTTCGAAGGGTGATCAAAAAGCTGATCGACCTCGCAAACGATTCTAGGAAGGCCCACCCCGCCCGGGAAGGCGCGGCGCCGCAAACCATGCTTGCGAAAAACGAAACCTGAGGATGAACACTTGAAGGCCCTGGACACGCTGCGCGTCTTCGTCGTCACCCTGCAAAAGGGCAGCCTGCTGGCCGCCGGCAAGAGCCTGGGCCTGTCGCCGGCCACCGTCTCGCGCCGCATCAGCGCGCTGGAGGAGGAACTCGGCGTGCAGCTGCTTGACCGCATGAGCCGCACGCTCAAGGCCACCGAGGCGGGCCTGGGTTTTGCCCGCCGGGCCGAGTCCATCCTGGAGGCCATGGCCGAGGCCGAGGAGTCGGCCCGCACCCTGCGAAGCCGCCCCGAGGGCAAGCTGCGGGTCCACGCCCGCACCATGATCGGGGTGCGCCTGATCGCGCCCCTGATCCGCCGCTTCTGTGAGGCGCACCCGTCCATCACCGTGGACCTGATTCTTTCGGACGGCCCGGTCAACATCGTCGAGGGCAATTTCGACGTGGACATTCGCACCGGCCGCTTCAACGATTCGTCGTTTGCCATGCGCCGGCTCACCGACGTGGAGGAGGTGCTGGTCGCCAGCCCCGGCTACCTGCAGGCCCACCCGCCGGTGGCGGCGCCGCAGGACCTGCTGATTCACAACTGCCTCACCTACCGCAAGTCGGAGGAGCCCACGCGCTGGCAATACCGGGAGGGCCGTGACGGAGAGGCGGTGCGCGAACTCGCCATCCAGGGCAACTTCCACTCCAACAGCGGCGAGGTGCTGCGCGCCAGCGCCATCGCCGGCATGGGCCTGGCCCTCTTGGCCGAGCCCACCGTGCGTGACGCGCTCAGGGACGGCAGCCTGGTGCGGGTGCTGCCGGGGGTGCGCATCACCAACACCACCTTCGACAACGGCGTGTTCGCGGTGTTCCGCGCCGGGCCGCTCCTGCCGCAGAAGGTGCGGCTGTTCATCGACTTCCTGGGCGAGGAATTCGCGCGCGAGGCCTGAAGGCAAAACGGCGCGTGGGCTTCTGGCCCGCGCGCCGCCTGCCGGGGGAGTGCCCGGGCCTTACATGGATTCCTTGGGCAGGTTCAGGCTGCGAAGCAGCGGCACCCAGCGCTCGGCCTCGACCTTGATGAACTGGGCCAGTTCGTCCGGCGAGCTGCCGCGCGGCTCCATGCCGATGGCGCGCGCCTTGGCAATGAATTCCGGATCGACCAGCACCTGGTTCACCGCCTTGTGCAGCTTGTCGATCTCGGCGCGGGGCGTGGCCGCCGGCACCGAGAAGGAATACCAGAGCAGGGCCTCCATGTCGAAGCCCATTTCCTTGAAGGTGGGCGCGTCCGGCACCTGGGGCAGGCGCTTGCTGTCCATCACGCCCAGCACCCGCAGCTTGCCCGAGCGGATGTGCGCGAGCGGCCCGGTGATCGAGGTGCCGTGGATGTCGATGGTGTTGCTCAAAAGGGCCTGGATCGCCGGCGCGTCGCCGTTGAAGGGGATGTGCGTGGTCTTGAAGTTGTAGACCTGCTCCAGCCGCATCGGCGCCAGGTTGGTGAGGATGGACGCGCCGGGCGAGCCGCGATTGACCTTGCCCGGGTTGGCCTTGGCGTACTCCACCAGCTGCTTGTAGTTCTGGTAGGGCAGGTCGGCGCGGCCCACCATGATGGAAGGCTGATAGCCGATCTGGGTGACGGGCGCGAAGTCCTTGGCCGGGTCATAGGGCAGCTTCTCGTACAGCACGGTGTTGCTGGCCAGCGTGCCCAGGGTGGAAACGAGGATCGTGTTGCCGTCCGGCCGGGCCTTGGCCACGTGGTCGGCGGCCACGATGCCCGAGGCGCCGGGCTTGTTGTCCACCACGACCGGGTAGCCGCGCTTGCTCATCTCGGCAGCGAGCAGGCGGACGTACTGGTCGGTGCCGCCGCCGGCCGGGAAGGGCACGACGATGCGGGCGGTGGTCTGCGCCAGGGCAGCGCAGCAGCTGAGAGCCAGACCGGCGACGAGCGCGGCGTGGCGGCGGGAAATCTTCATGGCTTGTCTCGCTCCAAAAGGTGGATTCACGGGCGGGCTCTGCGGCCCGCTTCCGGCGCAGTCTACGGGGTGGCGGTCGACGGCTGAGTTGCACGCCGCGAAAAGCTGGTTTTCGCAAGCTGGCGGTTCGCTGCGTGGTCAGGGAATCGGTCTCGGGGTGTCGACGAAGGTGCCGTCCTGAAGTCGGCAGACCGCCCTTCGCGCGCACCAGTCAGGCAAGTGCAGATGTAGGACGCGAGGCCTGGGCAACCATCGGCCGCCGTGAATTTCCGCCTCCGTTCCATCCGCCTGTTTCTGTGCGGCCTCGTCCTCCTGATGGCGGGGTCCGCGGCGGTCTTCGCACAAAGTCCGGAGCTGGATTCCGGCGGATCGCCTGCCGGGTCCTCTGCCCGATCTCCCGCTCGATCCCTCTCGCTATCGCCCGATCGGCCTCCGGTTGTCGACGCCGCGCCTGCGCTGCTGCGCCGGCTGGTCATCG
>JACCDQ011573883.1_pt1 | contig 16366 bp, 5 predicted proteins | sample 7446031 | NCBI WGS metagenome assembly JACCDQ01 (sample SAMN15323442, study PRJNA562643) | freshwater metagenome | isolation source: river surface water | place: USA:Blue River Watershed | collected 2017-08-17
GTGACCACGCCATGCACTGCCAATTTTTCAGCCTCACAGACACCGGACGGGTACGGGCCAACAACGAAGATTCGGTGTTGACATCGACCGACCTGGGTTTGGCCATTCTGGCCGACGGCATGGGCGGTTACAACGCCGGCGAGGTGGCCAGCACCATGGCCACACAACGCATTTTCGAGAGTCTGGCACCTGCACTCGACTGCTCCAACCCGATTCCGGGCCGAGACCTCAACCGGATGCTGCAGGCTGCGGTGGACCGCGCCAACCTGGCCATCTACGAGGCAGCACTGTTGCACCCCGAATACAAAGGAATGGGCACCACATTGGTGGTGGCGTTGCTGCGCCACGGCCGTCTGGTGGTGGGGCATGTGGGCGACTCTCGGGCCTACCGCTGGCGCGACGGTGTGCTCACCCCCTTGACCCGCGACCATTCGCTGCTCCAGGAGCAACTCGACGCCGGCCTCATTTCGGCCGAAGGCGCCCGCAGCGCGCCCTACCGCAACCTGGTCACTCGGGCCATGGGCGTCGAACCGGTGGTGCAACTCGACACCAGCGAACACGTCGTCTTGCCACAAGACACCTTTCTGCTCTGCTCTGACGGCCTGCACGACATGCTCACCGATGCCGACATTGCCCACATCTGGCAACAACACCCCACCCTGGACGGTGCAGCGTGGGCTTTGCTGGATGCAGCCAACCACGCAGGCGGACGGGATAATGTTTCGCTTGTACTGATGCGGTGCGCCGCATGATTTTTCAGGAGGCATCATGCCGAAAATGACCGTCTACATGGACGGAGCGGTGGTCAAGGAGATCGAACTCACCAAGCCCCGCACCACGCTGGGCCGGCGGCCCTACAACGACATCGTTATCGACAACCTGGCCGTCAGCGGAGAACACGCCGTTTTTTTGCTGGCCGATGGGCAGGTCACCCTCGAAGACCTCAACAGCACCAACGGAAGCTACGTCAACGGCAAGGCGGTGAAAACCCAGCGACTCCAGGACAACGATCAACTTGAAATCGGCCGCTACAAGATACTGTTCCACGCGCCCCAGTCCGGCCCGGCCATTCCACCGCCACCGCCACCGCCGTCAGTAGAGCAACACGCTCCCACAGTCACCCCCCTGCACACAATCGCGCGCATAGCGGTGGTCAGCGGCCCAGCGGCGGGTCGCGAAATGAACCTGGTCAAAGTGGTTACCACATTGGGCAAGCCAGGCGTGGCCGTGGCTGCCTTGACGCAGCGCACCGATGGTTACACCATTGCCCTGGTGGACGGCGAAGTCACCCCCACCCTCAACGGTCACCCCTTGGGCCACGACGCGCAACCCTTGAAGAACGGCGATGTGATCGTGCTGGCCGGTACCGAAATGCACTTCCTGCAAGGCTGATCCCGTGCGAGCCGCCATCCAGCGTTACCTTCAACAAAGTGCGCAGCACTGGCGACGGACGTTGGTCACGCTGCTTCCGATCGTGCTGGCTTTGCTGCACAGCGGCGGCACCTTGCGCTGGGATACCCTCGACAAGCTCGAAGCCATGGTGTACGACGCGCGGCTCACCGCCTTCATGCCGGGCGACACCGATGACCGCATCGTCATCATCGACATCGATGAAAAAAGCCTGGCCGAAGTGGGCCGCTGGCCCTGGAACCGTCAGCACATGTCCCAACTGATCCAGCGCCTGTTTGAGGAACAACAGATTGCCGTGCTGGGCATGGACGTGGTATTTGCCGAAGCCGATGAGAGCTCGGGCCTGACCCACCTGAAAGCGCTGGCACAAGGCGTGTTGCGCGAGGACACCGGGCTGGCTGGGCAATTGCCCCGTTTGGAACAAGAGCTGGATTATGACCAGCGGTTTGCCCAATCCCTGCAAGACCGACCCGTGGTGCTGGGGTATTACTTCACCAGCGACCGAGGAGGTCGCAAATCTGGCACCTTGCCCGCGCCGGTGTTCGATGAAGCCTCGCTGCAGGGGCGGCGGTTTGTGTCCACCGAGTGGTCCGGTTACGGCAGCAACATTGCCAAAATAGCGCAGGGTGCGCCCATGGCCGGTTTTTTCAACCCGGTGGTGGACGCCGACGGCGTGGTGCGCTCTTTGCCCCTGTTGGCCAAACACGAGGGGGCTTATTACGAATCCCTCGCCCTGGGAATGTTCCGTGCCTTCATGGGCCTGCCGCAGGTGCAACCCGGTTTTGCGCCAGGCAGCGAAAGCACCGGATACCCCTACCTGGAAAGCGTACTGCTCACACAAGACGGCCGGTCCATGGCCATTCCGGTGGACGAACGCGTGGCGACGCTGGTGCCGTTTCGGGGCCGTGGAGGCCCGCAGGGAGGCAGCTACACCTACCTATCAGCCAGCGATGTGCTGAGCGGGCAATTGCCCCCCGGGCTGCTGCAAGACCGGTTGGTGCTGCTGGGCACCACCGCCCCCGGTTTGCTGGACATGCGTGCCACCCCCGTGGCCGAGGTCTACCCGGGCGTTGAAACGCACGCCAACATTCTGTCGGCACTGCTCGATGGAAACCTGCCGGTGCGCCCGGATTACGCCCAGGGCTACGAATGGCTGTTGCTGTTGCTGAGTGGACTGGTGCTGGCATTGCTGGCCCCCACACTCAACGCACTGCGCACCGTGCTGCTGGCCGGTCTGCTGACGGGTGGTTTGGTCGGTTTGAACCTGTGGCTGTACACCGGCTTCGGATTGGTCTTGCCGTTGGCCACACTGGTGCTGGCCGTGCTGCTGGCCTCGGCATTGAACATGGCTTACGGTTATTTTGTCGAAAGCCGTTCCAAGCGCGAACTGGCACATCTGTTTGGTTCCTACGTTCCGCCCGAACTGGTCGACGAAATGGTGAAAGAACCCGAACGCTACAGCATGCAAGCCAGCGACAAGGTGCTTACCGTCATGTTCAGCGACATGCGCGGATTCACCCACCTGTCCGAAACCATGAAACCGGCAGAGCTGCAGGCCTTGCTGAACGATGTGTTCACGCGCCTGACCCACGCCATACGCGAGCGCCGTGGAACCATTGACAAATACATGGGCGATTGCGTGATGGCCTTTTGGGGAGCCCCGGTCGAAACACCCGAACACGCCGCGCTGGCTGTGGAAGCGGCCCTGGCCATGGGCCGAGCCATTGCCGACATCAACCTGGAACACGACCAAAAACACCTGCCTCGCATCGGCATGGGGGTGGGACTGAACACCGGTCTCATGTGCGTGGGTGACATGGGTTCTGAGCTGCGCCGCAGTTACACCGTCATCGGTGATGCGGTCAACCTGGGTTCACGCCTCGAAGGGGTGTCGAAGTTTTACGGTGTGGAAATTGTGGCCAGCGACGCCACCCGACAACAGGCAGGCGAAGGCTTTATCTGGCAGGAACTGGACAAGGTAAAGGTCAAAGGCAAGGACGAAGCCGTCACCATACACACCGTGCTGGGTGTGCAATCCGGATTGACCCCCAGCTTGGCCCAGGAACTGGCCTCGTGGGAACGGGCCCTGAATGCCTGGCGCGCCCAAGAATGGGGCAAAGCCCTCTCAGAATTGAACGAGTTGGTGCAACTTTATCCACACAAAGCGTTGTACCATTTGTATCATGAACGCATTCAAGGCCGACTGGGCCAGGCACCCGACCCCACGTGGGACGGCAGCACCCAGTTCGAAACCAAGTAAAGTCAACGAATGAAACTTCAGGTTCTGGGTTGTTCTGGCGCCATTGCGCAACGGGCACGCACCACTTCCTTTCTGATCGACGGGCATGTGCTCATCGATGCGGGCACGGGCGTGGGCGATCTGTCGCTGCAAGACATGGCCCGAATCAACCATGTGTTGCTGACGCATTCCCACCTGGACCATGTGGCGGCCTTGCCCCTGATGCTGGACACGGTGGCCAGCGAACGCCGCACGGCCATCCAGGTCCATGCCCTGCCCGCCACCATAGAGGCCTTGCGCCAACACATCTTCAACCACGTCATCTGGCCCGATTTTTCAAGCATCCCGTCCCCGGACAACCCTTTCGTTCGTTTTTTTCCTTTGCATGTGGGCGATGTGGTGGACGTGGTGGACCACCGGATCGAGGTATTGCCAGCGCACCACTCCGTGCCCGCCGTGGGCTATGCCGTGGACACACCCAGCGGTCATTGGGTGTTCACGGGTGACACCGAGCGCAATCCTGCGTTTTGGCAGCGCATCAATCAGATGCGCTTGGCCATGCTGGTCATTGAGGTGGCGTTCAGCCAGCGTGAAGAAGCCCTGGCCCACAGAAGCCGCCATTTGTGCCCCAGCACCTTGGCGCAAGAACTGGCCCAGTTGAACTACCCGACCGATCGTCCCTACCCCATCGGACTGACACACACCAAGCCCACAGAAACAGCCCTGATCCGGGCCGAAGTGGAAGCCTTGGGACTGGATCGAAAGTACCAGTTGGTGTGGCTGGAATCAGGGCAGACCTTTGATTTTTGAACCCGGCATGACCCCCACCGCCACTCCATCCAATGGCCTCTCAGAAGGCCTTTTTTTTCGCCACCTGCAAGCCGTCAGCAACCGCATACACAGCAGCGCCAACCTCGAACAGATCATGCTTGGGCTCAGCGCTGCCATTTGCGAGCTGTTTCAAGCCGATCGACTCACGATTTATGCCGTCAGTCCTGACGGCACCCACATCGTTTCTCGCATCAAAACCGGGTTGCAAACCATACGTGAATTGCGCTTGCCCATCAACGCCAAAAGCGTGGCCGGCTATGTGGCTTTGCAACGTGTGTGCGTCAACCTCTCCGACGCCCAAGACGAAGCCAACACCCGTCGCCTGTGGCCAGAATTGTCCTTCCTCAAAGCGGTGGACAAGCACAGTGGCTACGTGACCCGACAGCTGCTGACGGTGCCCATCGTCCACAACGACACCCTGTTCGGTGTTTTGCAACTGATCAACACCCTGCACAACCAACCCTTCAATGAATTGGCCGAAGACGGTGCCAAGGCGTTGGCATCGGCGCTGGGTATTGCGTTCCAACAGCGTCAGCCGCTGCCAGACCTGGCACCTCCGCCTTCCAACCCCGAACCAGAAGAACCCGAGGCAACCGCGCCTCTGCCCCCGCCTGGGCCCTGGCTGCGCTACCAGGCTCTGGTGCAGCGCGGTCTGATCGACATCCAAGCGTTGGTGAATTGCTTGAACCAGGCCCGTGACACAGGCACCTCGAACGAAGAAGCCTTGGTCCAACACGGCATCCGCCTGCCGCAACAAGGCCAAGCGCTGGCCACGTACTTCGAACAATCTTATGAAGGTTTCAAACCCAACCGCCTGCGGGTGGAGGGGTTGCACGGACTGTTGAAGCGCGATTTCGTTGCCACCCAGCAATGGTTGCCTCTGGAAGAGACACCGGAGGGGCTGGTGGTGCTGTGCCTGGACCCGGAAGCCACGCGCAATTCGCGCATGGTGCCGCAGGTGTACCCCAAGGCCCGCCATTTGCAATTTCGGGTCACCACCGCCACGGAGTTCCAGCAAACGGTGGACCAACTGTGGCCCCAGGAGGTGGGGCACAGCATCGACACCCTGCTGGCCGATTTGCCCGATGCGCTGGAGCTGGACCCCGACGAGGGCAACGACCCCGTTTCGGCTGCGGCTGACAACGAATTGGTCAAGCTGGTCAACAAAATCATCATCGACGCGCACGCCCAGGGGGCATCCGACATCCACATCGAACCACAGCCAGGCAAAGCCAAAACGCTGATCCGCTTCCGGGTCGACGGCACTTTGCGCCCCTACATTGAGGTGCCGGCGGCTTTCCGCGCCGCGTTGGTCACACGCCTCAAAATCATGTGTGACCTGGACATCTCAGAGCGACGCAAGCCCCAGGACGGCAAAATCCAGTTCAGGCGCTTTGGACCGTTGGACATTGAGTTGCGGGTGGCCACACTGCCTTCCGCCGGTGGCGTAGAAGACGTGGTCATGCGGCTGCTGGCAGCAGGCGAACCCATTCCACTGGACAAACTGGGCTTGACCGAACACAACCGGCAACGACTGGTGCCGACCATCGAAAAACCCTACGGTTTGTTTTACGTGTGCGGCCCCACCGGTTCGGGCAAGACCACCACCTTGCACTCGATCCTCAAACACCTGAACACCCCCGAAACCAAGATCTGGACCGCCGAAGACCCGGTCGAAATCACCCAAAAAGGCCTGCGCCAAATACAGATCAACAAAAAGGCGGGCATTGACTTTGCGTTGGTGATGCGGGCCTTCTTGCGGGCCGACCCCGACATCATCATGGTGGGTGAATCGCGCGACCACGAAACCGTGAGCATGGGCGTGGAAGCGTCGCTGACCGGCCACTTGGTGTTTTCCACCCTGCACACCAATTCGGCGCCCGAATCGATTGTTCGGTTGCTCGACATGGGCATGGACCCGTTCAATTTTGCGGATGCGTTGCTGGGTATTTTGGCCCAACGCTTGGCCAAAAGATTGTGCAGTTGCAAAACCGGACATACCGCCACACCCCAGGAGCTGGAAGCGCTGGCCAACGAGTATGCGGTGGAACTGCGCAAAACCCCGCGTTGGCAAAATGCCCCTGCAGCAGAACTACAAACCTTGTTGAACGCTTGGCAACAGCTGTATCGGAACCCCGAGGGCTGCATCACGCTCTACGAGCCCGTGGGATGCGACACCTGCCAAGGAACGGGATACAAAGGTCGCCTGGGTTTGCACGAGCTGTTGCTGGCGGACGACTCCGTCAAACGCTTGATCCAGGAACGCGCCCGCGTAGCGGACCTGCGAGCGGCCTGCCTGGCTGAAGGCATGCATACATTGAAAATGGACGGCATACAAAAAGTGCTGATGGGTCTGACAGACATCAAGCAGGTCCGGGTGGCAGCAGGGGGCTGACCCCCTATCGCGTTGGCGACAGAGGTGATACAAATAAACCGTTGGGGCTCACTGGGGAATTGAACATGAATCGAGGGGTATTTCGTCTCGTTTTTAACCGCAATCGGGGCATGCTGGTGCCTGTCGCCGAATGTTCGTCTGCAATGCAGTCAGGGGGCAGCGATCGTGCCAACAGACGGCACGCATTGGGGACAACAGGAAAACTTTGCCTCGCTGACCTCAAGCCACTTGTTGCAGCACTTGTGTTGAGCGCCATGCAACCTGCTTGGGCAAACCCCACTGGGGCACAAGTGGTGCATGGAATGGCGTCGTTGACCCAGCAAGGGAACACACTTTCCATCAGCAACAGCCCAAACGCCATCATCAACTGGCAGGCTTTTTCGATCAACACCGGAGAGACGACCCGCTTTCTTCAACAATCTAGCACCAGCGCTGTATTGAACCGGGTGGTGGGCACCGACCCCTCCCAATTGCTTGGACAGCTGACATCCAACGGGCACGTGTTTTTGATCAACCCGAACGGGGTTTTGGTCGGCCAAGGCGCCCGCATTGATTCTGCCAGCTTTGTCGCCTCGACCCTGGAACTGGCCGATTCGGACTTTTTGGCAGGGCGATGGCGATTCAACACAGCTGCCAGCGGTCAGGCAGGTGCCATTCAAAACAACGGCGTCATCACCACTGGCCCTGGTGGCACCGTTGCGTTGATCGCCCCAAACATCCAGAACGCCGGCATTGTCCAAACCCCAGATGGACGCATCTTGCTGGCTGCTGGGCGTCGGATCGAAATCGCCAGCCTCGAGTTGGGCGGAATCACCTTTGAAATACAAGCCCCCACAGATTCAGTGCTCAATCTAGGCCAATTGTTGGCTGAAAACGGCGCCATCAAGGCGTTTGCAGGATCGTTGCGCAGCGAGGGAGAAATTCGGGCCACACGCCTGACGGTTGACGGCGACGGTTCCGTTGTTTTGTCCGGTTCACAAGGCGTGACGCTGGTAGCTGGCAGTGTTACCTCTGCTGATGGTTCGGTCGGTGGCTCAGTCAAAGTGCTGAGCGCCCAGGGCGTTACGCGGGTGGGCGGCGATGTGTTGGCGACAGGCTCTGCGGGGCGCGGTGGTTCGGTTCAGATTCTGGGCGAACGCGTGGCATTGGAATCAGGAGCTTTGGTGGACGCCTCTGGTACCAGCGGCGGAGGGCAAATTTTGGTCGGGGGTGACTTTCAAGGCAAAAACCCCGAGATACAAAACGCTGCCCGCACTTTTGTGGGCGAAGCAACCCTCAAAGCCGATGCCATAGACCAAGGCAATGGCGGCCGCGTCATCGTGTGGGCCGATGAAAACACCCGCTTTCAAGGGCACGTTTCTGCCAAAGGCGGTGCTGTGGGTGGCGATGGTGGGTTTGCAGAGGTCTCGGGCAAACAGAACTTGGAATTCGTCGGCACAGCGGACTTGGGCGCTACCCAGGGCATCATGGGTGAATTGCTGCTGGATCCATTGGATTTGGTGGTGGCCGAAGGCAGCGCGATTTTGAACTCGGTGGTGGACGAATTCACCGATTTTCCCGCCAACGTGGTCACCATTGCACCCAGCAAATTGGCCTCTCTGAAGGCAAACATCACTTTGCAAGCCAACAGGGATGTTTTCATCAAAGACAAAATTACCTTGACCACTTCCGGGGCCGACCTTGCCATCACAGCAGGTGGCAGCAATTTCGACCAAGGCAACATCTACTTGGAGAACAGCGACACCCGTGCTGGCGGAATTGTTACGACAGGGGGCGATGTCACCCTGCGGGCACAGTCCATCAGTGGGCCCGGGACAATTACCACCTCAGGCGGTACCGTGGACTTGGTCACCAACGGTACCCTGAACTACAGCAGCGCCATCAACAGCGGTGATGGCGCAGTGAACCTGGGTTCCGTAACAGGCAACGTAGCGGGCGTCTCGGTCAACGCTGGTTCTGGCGCCATCCAAGTGCTGGCCAACTCGAGCATTTCGGGTGGCAGCTACCAAACCACTGGCGTTCTGTCCGCAACCGCCACCAATGGCAGCCTGTCAATTAACGATGCAACGGTGGGCGTCGCCCAACTGAATGCAAAAAATTCAGTTTCTGCCTCTGTAACGGCAGCCGCCCGTGTTGATGCGACTTCAACCAGTGGGTCGGTATCGCTTACCAATGCGGGAACTGACGCGTTGCTTTTGGGTACGCTGTCGGCCAATTCAAGTATCTCTTTGTCATCTAACACCGGGTTTTCTCAGGTAGCAGGGGGTGAGATGACAACCCCTTCGGTGTATTTTTACACCAACAACAGCACCGCATCGACTGGTTCCCTCGCAGCGCCGATTCAACTCACATCGGCATCCCCTGAGACCACCTCGGTCTACGTAGCGGCTTACAACCTGGCTTCCGGCCTGCACTTGAATCTGAAGAATGGCGCTCGACTGGGTGGCCTCAATTTGTCGGGCAACGTGGCAGGCATCGGCACCTCCAGCATCACCGGTGCCAGCAACACCTCGATCGACTTGGGCATCAGCAACGGTAACGTGGTGTTGAATGCCAGCAGCCCTGGCAGCTTGGCAGCCAGCCAAGGCATGACACAAGGCCTTTCCTTGAACCTGACCGACGGCGGACTGACCTCCACCCAAATCGACTTGCAGGGCGGCGGTTATTTGTCATTGACACTTAAAGGCGATGCCTTGCTTGGCAATGTAACCACCACCCGGTCTTCTGGCACGGGGCTGTACGTTTTGGCCAATGCATGCAGTTATTACACGTATTCGGGTTGTGCATTCACATCCTCCATCACCGCCGAAAAACTGGATGCTGGAACGGGCAATATCGAACTACAAACTTACGACAACGGCATCATTCAAGCCCAGGAATTGATTTCCAGAGATGCACGTTTGTACGCAGGCCAAATTTACTACTCCACATCGTCACCCTATTACTTGAGTACGCCGACGTTTAATACGATCGACATCGGAAAGGCCACACTCAGCCGGAATTTAACCGCCTACAACTACGGCTCTGGCGATATTGATATCAAGCAATTGTCTGCCTCAGGCGACATTAATATCCAAGCTGGCAGCTCGTACTTAAAGGATGTCATTCCCAGTCCTCAACAGTACATTTACGACACCACCGAAAACGCCATTCGTGTCGAAATGGCACCCAACCAACAGCCCGGGGAAGGGTTTTATATATCCAATCGGGGTAAAAATTATATCGCGGGCCCCGAAGGTTCTGAGCAATTAGCAGGAGGCATCACTGTCACTGGGGACCTGATTCGAACCAATTACGGGGATATTTCTTTATCAGCCGCACATGGTGACGTGGCAATTGGGACACCCACTGCCCGATCCAACATTTCGGCCTATTACGAGATCGACATCGATGCCAACGATGGAAATATTCTGTTGTCGGGGGACGTGACATCGAATAACGACTCCATCTACCTATCGAGTGGCTCCTCTTCAGGTTCGCCTCTGTTGGGCCACACCACAGTGCTGGGTGACATCTCTGCAGCTGGTTCTTACGGGGAAATCAGCATCATTGCCGCAGGACAGGTGGAAACCGGCACCCTGACAGCAGGCAATGCCAATGCTTACTACTCGAACGTGACCGTGCAAGCGGGTAGCGATGTGGTATTCGATGCGATTGATGTCGAGGGATACAGCGGTTATGGCGACGTTTCGGTCACCTCCTCGAACGGAAGTATCTTCAGTCGCGACCCGGTCAATGACGCACTGACGCCAGATATTTCAGCATCGGGCAACGTGATGTTAAGCGCTGCCAACGGATCGCTGGGCATGCTGACTCCGATGAACATTCGGGCGGGTCAGAACAGCACCGTCAATTTGACCGCAGGCTTGGGCATAGGCACCGATGCAGTGGCATTTCCATTAGAGACTGGGCACGTCACGGTTGACACCGAGGGCACGATCAAAATCACCACAAGCGGTCAATTTTTTGTCGACGCTTCAGGCCCCGGCTCGGGCGACCCGGCCACCCCCACCGAAAGGAACGTTGGAAGCATTGAAATCAATGCCTCGGCCACTGGTATGGGCACCACAGGAACCTCGAAATTTAATTCCAAAAACCTGGATTTGGCCTTTGCCAGCGACGGCAGCACACTCACCCTGAATAACAACAGCGTTGTTACCCAAGCCACGGACACGCTCAACCAGCTCTCAATCAACGCAACCGGTGGGTTGTCAACAGGTGGATTCAGCCTGGGCGCCACCAATGGCACCAACCTCTTGAATTTATCAGCTTCAGGAGCTTTAACAATAGGCGGCCCTATCAACACCACAGGGGAAACCACCCTGACCGCTACCGAGACCTTGATACTTAGTGGCAATTTGCAAGCCAAGTCAATCGTACTATCGGGGCAATCTGTTAATACACAATCATTGACCAGCACCGGGACAGACCGCGACAACGACACTTTGGACTGGATCAAGGTGAGTGCTGGCAGCGGCGGATTGGTGGTAAACGGTGATATTACCAGCGCGAGCAGTATTGACATGGCATCTGGCGGCACCGCAACTGTGAACGGCAATGTTGTCGGTACGGGCAGCTTTGTTGGCAGCTATTACGAGACAGCAGATAGAATTCGCCTCGGCGCCGCCAGCAACATCTCCATTTCGGGATACGTCAGTTCACCACGAAGCGTTGAACTCACAACCGGAGGCGATTTGGACGTTGCAGGGCACATGGATGGGGTATCTGTAAGGGCCGGTGAATTTGGCGGGTCTTATTACCAAGCGACTGACACCCTGAAGCTACAAGCTGGTAACACGGGTACAGTTGCCACAGCAGGCGACATCTTTGGGGGCTACCATCAGTCCTTCAGCGCCGAGAATTTGCAAACAGGCAATATCACCAAAGTAGCAAGCGGCAGCACCCAGCTCACAGCCAAAACCTTCACCCTCGGCGACATCAGCACCCCTGGCACTTTGACCATCACAGCCAATGGCACCAACGGCTACGCGCTAGGCAACCGATCTTTGAACAGCAGCCAATTGATGATCACAGCTGCCCAAGGTGACATTGATTTGAACGGCGACGGTACGGTATCGGCGCCTACCGTCAACCTCACTGCTACCACGGGCAATATTTCGGCCGCATTGACTGGAACCGATCGACTCACACTGTCAGCAGGGCAAGGCTTCAATGTCAGCAGCGATGCATGGCTCAATTACCTGGACGTGACGGCCAAATGGGATGCCGCCGTGGCGGCGTCATCGGTAGGGGCCTCTGTTTATGGAGGCACTGACAACGCATCACAGAGCTTCAACTACTCCATCGATGGCGACGTGGTTTACATAAATGCATCAAGCGGTAGCTCCACCAACAATTGGACTTTGAACTACCGAGACTCCTCTGCCCAAGCCGTTCAGACCCACGTGAATTTCAGTCACTACGGTTCTGGGGCATTTAATGTGAACATGGCATCCACCGAGGCCATGGAGTTGAGTGGTTCGCTGGGCGCCACCAGCGTCACCGTGGCGAACGCCGGGCAGATCAATGTGTCTTCGTTGACCACGGCGAATGGCAATATACAACTCACCTCCAGTGGACAGGGCATCAGCGCAGACTACCTCTCAACCAGCGGTGGAAACGTATCGTTGGTTGCCAAAAACCAAGTTGATTTCGGTTGGATTTACACCAACGGCACGTCGGGTGGCGACGTGAACCTGACATCCACCGATGCCAACGTGCTGGTCGATAGCGCTGCAGTTCTACCCAGCCGACTGGACCTCCAAGACCTTCGCGGCACTATCAATGCCGCCTCGGGCAACACCACCCCACTGCCAGGGGGCCGCGTCACGCTATCCGCAGGAAATGGAAGTGTGGGTGGTGCCACCGTTGAGGAGGCTATTTGGGTCAATAGCGGGTCTGGGCTCACTTTGACTGCAAAAGACACGCTGCACGTGTCAGCTGAAGGCTCCACGTTGTCGTCATTGAATGTTGATATCGACGCACAAGGCGCAGGCACCTTGTACGTGAACGGCGGCAACTTGGGTGTGGTGAACCTGAACCGCAGTGCCAACTTGATCACCTTGGGCGCCATAAACGCATCGACCCCAGGCTCGTTTGGGTTGGTGGCCCGCAATGGCGGCATTCAGGTGGACGGAGACCTGACCAACCTGTCGGGGTTGACATTGGACGCCAAAGCCGGTGATGTGAACGTGGTGGCAAGCGCAAGTGCCCGCACCATCACATCTGCGGGCGCTCTCAACCTCAAAGCCAGCAACGACATTTTGTTGAGTGCCGATTCAGCAGCGCTGACTGTTACCGGCACATCCATGGATTGGAACGCCGGGCGGGACATCCAAATCTCAGCCAACAGCGCACTTGTCTCGGTTGCGCATTCCGGCAACATCAACTGGACTGCAGGTCGCAGCATTGCGGTCTTGGGTGGCAGCAGCTCGGGAGCATCGGCCAAATTGGAGTCCAGCAACACCAGTCAGCAGGTTTTCAACGTTGGCGGTGACTTTTCTGTCAACGCAGGGGCCGGAACCGACGCCTTTGCGCTGATCAAAACCCAAGGACACCAGCGTATTTATGGAGCGAACAATCTGAACGTCGAAGGCGGCAAGGCAGACACCGGGCAAGGCACAGGGGCTTACGCTTCCATACAGGGTGGCAGTCAAGACTTCGATGCCAGTGGCGACGTCAAGGTACTGGGCGGCACGGCCGACTTGACCCACGCAAGCATCCAGTCCGCTGGTTACCAATATGTTGGCAGCACATGGTCTGGGGATGGCATCACCAATTCGGTTGAAGTCCGTGGGGGCTCGGGTTCCAATGCCTACGCCAAGCTCTCCGCCCAGGGCACTCAAAACGTTCATGCTGCGCAGGAAATCGTGGGCTCAAACACTGTGGGTACAGGAGATATCGATGTGGTGGGCGGCACTGGTGCGGGCAGTTACGCCGAGGTGGTGACCACGGGCTCGCAGTCAGTCGGTCAACAAAGCGTGGTCTGCTACTACTACGGTTGTTATTACAGCACCCAGAACTTGACCGTCACTGGAGGTGGCGGCTCAGGGTCTTATGCTTCCATCAAAGCAAGCAACCAACAATCCATAGGTGCAGGTGGCGATATCGACATCAAGGGTGGTACTGGAACAGGCAGCTATGCTGAATTGCAAAGCACCAACGGTGGCCAGTCAATAGGTGGCTCAAGCACCTCTCAAAACGACGCCACCGGCGACATCACCGTACAAGCTGGCAGCGGCGGCGTCGCGCGCATTTTGGCTCAGAACAGTCAAACCCTCAGGGCTGGGGGCAGCATTTCGGTATTGGGAGGCAGCAGCGCGGGCATGACCGCAAGCATTGAATCCACGGCGGGTAACCAGAGCATTGGCTATGCCTACGACTACGCCCCGTCCAATGACGCCACCCAAGACATTGTGCTCGCAGGCGGGACCGGCGTCGATGCCTACGCACGTATTAGGAGCTTCTCGGGACAAACAGTGGATGCCGGCGGGAATATCACGCTGACCGGCGGATCGGCTGGCAGTTACGCCGAGATTTACTCAACTTCTACCACATCGGGCAGCCAAACCATAGGCAATTACTCCAATGGCTACGACCGAACAGACAGCATCACTTTGACATCGGGCCAAGCGGACGGTGCTTACACACGAATCCGAACAGATGGCGGCAGTCAAACGGTTTACAGCACGGGAGCCATCACAATAACCGGTGGCACGGGTGACAACACAGGGGCTGGGTTGACCTCGACCACAGGTCAGTCCATCTATGGTTACGGCGGGCTCAATATCACAGGCGCTACGGACATTGGTGGGACTCTAGGGTCCGATGGCGGCATTCGCAACCTGTCTACCGGGGGCCAATACCTGGCGATTTACGGCGACATCAACATCGCTGGAGGCAGAGGCAACGCCGATACGGGTATCGTCCAATTGGGCACTGGATCGCAAACTATTTACGCCTACACGTCGACACAGCCGGGCAACCTGACTATCACCGGAAGCTCCGACACATCGGACACGGGCATTCGCACCCAAGGAAGCGGCCAGTACGTGTACACGGCTGGCAACCTGACTTTGCAAAACCCCCACAACACCAACGGCACAACCCAGCTTCAAGCGGCCGGCAACCAGACTTTGACGGTGTTGGGCAGCATCACCTTGGACAACAGCTCCGGAAAGGCCACCGAAATCACCAGTTCAGGCACACAGTCCGTTACGGCAGCGAGCCTCACCATCGGCCAAGGCGGGAGCCAAGCACAGGCGTTTTCAGGATTAAAAGCCACAGGGGCACAAACCGTTACCCTGATTGGTGATGAAACCACAGCCAACTCCGCATACTTGAACATCAGCAATTTGAACAGCGGAACAGGCAGCAAGTCCGGCGTCTTGACCGACGATGCTTTAACGCTACGAGTCACCGACAGTAACTACGACACTGCGGGTACGGTGCAAGTCGGCAGCACGGCAAGCGTGGGAGCCAGTGAAATATACGCAGGCACGCAAATGGACTTGATTGCTGGCAAACTAACCATTCAGGGTGGAGCCACCGCTGAAGCCAAAGCCGCTGTAAATGCTGGCGTCACGGCCAACGATGGCACGATGAACATCAGCACCCTCTATGGCCCCACGCAGTTGCTGGGTGGACAAAGAGGCTCTGCCACCATCGATCCACAATTGCTCAACATGTCGTCCAATGGATCGGTGTTGTTGCAGGCGGGGGCCAGTTCAACCGCGTTCACCAACATCACTGCCGGTACGCTCAACATGGCCGCGCTGTTTGGAAATCTGAATTTGGTGAACTCGGCATCTGCCACCTCCACCATCACAGCAACCACATTCAACTTGTCCAACCCACCAGCACCCACCACCAATTTCACGGCGTTGGTCAGTGGCAGTCTGCTGTCCATGTGGGAACAAAGCGAGCAGTTTTATGAGATGGTGGTCGACGAAGACGGAACGGTGACATACCGCAACCGTGCGATCAGCCAATGCTATGGCGGGAGTACGCAATGAGCAATACGTATCGTTCTAACACCCTCACGAACCGACCGGAGCGCGCTGACGCCCACTGGTTTCGTTGGTGGGTATTGCTCCTGACATTGCTGTGGGTTCAAACGACAAGCTGGGCTCAGGCCCTGCCTGCGGGTGTGATCAACCACCTTCAGGGCATTGCATCCATACAGTCGGCCGATGGCAAGTTGCGTTTCCTGGAGGCAAACGACCCCGTGTTCGTGGGTGACATCATTTCAACCACTGACAAAGGCTACGCGTTGATCACATTGGAGGACAACACCCAGTTTGTCATGCGGCCCAGCTCAAGTTTCGCCTTGGACAAGCTTGCTTCTGCACCGGGTCAGGAAGCATTGCAAATGCGATTGCTGCAGGGCGGCGCACGAATGGTCACTGGCACGATACCGAAACGCAATCCCTCTTCGTTTCAGTTGTCGGCAAAATCGGCCCAAGTGGGCGTCAATGGAACCACCTTTGACA
>JACCDQ010043958.1_pt1 | contig 16364 bp, 14 predicted proteins | sample 7446031 | NCBI WGS metagenome assembly JACCDQ01 (sample SAMN15323442, study PRJNA562643) | freshwater metagenome | isolation source: river surface water | place: USA:Blue River Watershed | collected 2017-08-17
AGGACAACCAGAACCTGCGCACCGTCGGGCCGCGCGGGCCGACCACGCTGGAGAACTACCACTTCCTCGAAAAGATCACGCACTTCGACCGCGAGCGCACGCCGGAGCGCGTGGTGCATGCGCGCGGCGCGGGAGCCCATGGCTTCTTCGAAGCCTACGGCAAGGTCGGCGACCAGCCGGTGGCGCCGCTGACGCGGGCGCGCCTGTTCCAGCAGGCAGGCAAGCGCACGCCGGTTTTCGTGCGCTTCTCCACCGTCATTCACGGCAACCATTCGCCGGAGACCCTGCGCGACCCGCGCGGCTTCGCGGTGAAGTTCTATACCGAGGACGGCAACTGGGACCTGGTCGGCAACAACCTGAAGGTTTTCTTCATCCGCGACGCGATGAAGTTCCCCGACCTGGTCCATGCGTTCAAGCCGGATCCGGTCACCAATGTCCAGGACCCACGCCGCATCTTCGATTTCGTCAGCCTCACGCCCGAGGCCACGCACATGGTCACTTTCCTGTTCTCGCCCTGGGGCATACCGGCGAATTATCGCGAGATGCAGGGCTCCGGCGTGAACACCTACAAGTGGGTGAATGCGCAGGGCGAAGGCGTGCTGGTGAAATACCACTGGGAGCCGAAGCAGGGCAGTCGCAACCTGACGCAGCGCGAGGCGTCGGCGATACAGGCCAGCAGCTTCAACCACGCGACGATGGACCTGTATGACGCGATCGAGCGCAGGGACTTCCCCGAGTGGGAGCTGTGCGTGCAGATCATGAGCGACGACGAGCATCCGGAGCTCGACTTCGACCCGCTCGACCCGACCAAGCTGTGGCCGCCGGAGCAGTTTCCCTTCCTGCCGGTCGGTCGCATGGTGCTAGACCGTAATCCGCTCGACTATCACGCCGAAGTCGAGCAAGTGGCGTTCGGCACCGGCGTCCTGGTCGATGGCCTCGACTTCTCCGACGACAAGCTGCTGCAGGGGCGCACGCTGTCGTATTCGGACACGCAGCGCTACCGCGTCGGCGCGAACTACCTGCAGCTGCCGGTGAATGCGCCGAAGAAGCATGTGGCCACGCATCAGCGCGGCGGCCAGATGGCGTATTCGGTCGACCTCGCGCCGGGCCAGAACCCGCATGTGAACTACGAGCCTTCATCGCTGGGCGGGCTGACCGAGGCGCAAGCATCCGGCGCCGAGCACAAGCCCTATGTCGAAGGACGGCTGGTGCGGGAAAAGATCGATCGCACCAACGACTTTGGCCAGGCCGGCGAGCGCTGGCGCGCATTCTCGGATGCCGAGCGCGATGAACTGGTGGAGAACCTGTCGTCGGCGCTGGCACTGTGCAGCACCGAAGTGCAGGACCGGATGATCCTGCACTTCACGAACGCCGATCCCGAATATGGCCGGCGGGTTGCCCAGGGCATAGGGCAGTTGTCCGGCAAGGTGCAGCCGGCCGCGCAGCAGGCGGCCCGGCAGGCGGGTGCGTCAGGCCAGCCCGGTGCGCCGTATTGAATCGAGCTGCGGCCGCACGCCGGAAAGTACCTGCGACAGCCGCGAGAACTCGCGCGCGATCCGGTTGAACAGCTCGTCGATCGGGCGGCTGGCCGTGGCCGCGTACGCATAGGCGGCCTGCCCGAGCTTTTCGTAGTAATCGTCGTTGACCAGCCGTGCGCGGCGCACATCCCACGCATCGACGAACAGGCAGCTGTCGCCGATCTGCCGGAAATCCTGCTGCGTGCGTGCCTTGTTGAACTCGAGGCAGATCACGTCCGGCGGGAAGTCGCGGTTGCGGAAATTGCGCGCGACCATGTAGACCAGATAAGCCTCGAGTTCGTCGTCGAGGTTGACGCGGCTGCGGCTCTCGCATTCCATCACGATTTCCCAGCTGGCCCGGATATACGGTTGAAAGTCCATCGCACCTCCTGCTGTGTCCGACGACCAAAAAGTAAACCCGATTGCCTGCGGTGATCAATAGGGCAGGCCGAAGTCGCTGGCACTCCCTCAAGAGTGCTGCTGCCGCCCGTGCACCAACGGGGGAACAACGCAGGATTTTCCGTTCAGTTCCTGCCCCGGTTCTCTGCCTGTGTCGCCTATGCTCCCGGGAGAAGGCAGGGAGTTCGTCCTGTCACCTTTTTTCACAGACGGGACACTCCATGTACGGCTTGGTCAATCGCGCGCTGCAGCAGCTGGTGTGCTCGCAGCGCGGCGAGCAGGTTTGGAACGAGATACGCGCGAAGGCCGGCGTCGACCACGAGGTCTTCATGCGGATGGATTCGTATCCGGACGAAGTCACCCACAAGCTGGTCGCGGCCGCCTCCGACGTGCTGGCCACGCCGGCCGAGGTGCTGCTGCGCGAATTCGGCCGCTACTGGATGCGCTATACCATCGTGGAGGGCTATGGCGCGCTGCTGTCCGATCTTGGCAGCACCTTGCATGAGGCCTTCGCCGCACTGGACGCCATGCATGCGCGCGTCGCGCTGCTGTACCCGGAACTGAAGCCGCCGAAATTCAAGGTGGTCAGCAGCGGCCCCGGACGTTTCCTGCTGTACTACCACTCGCATCGTACTGGCTTCGTGCCGATGGTCGGCGGGCTCGTCGAAGGGATGGGCGAGCGCTACGGACTGAAGCTCGAGGTCGTGCACCTGCATCCGCGCTCGGAAACCCGGGAAGATGACGTGTTCGAGATCCGTGTCACAGGACCGCTGGCGAATGACGACTGAGCCTTGTCCGTCCCTGTGCGCACCTTGCGGCCAGCTCGGGCAGGCGATGGACTGCTGGACGCGCGTGTTCCCGTTTGCGTTCGCGGTCGATCGCGAGCTGCGCATCGTCGCGCTTGGCGACCTGCTGGCGCGCACCTGTCCGCAGCTGGCCTGCCGGCCGCTGCTGGCCGAGCACTTCTCGCTCGTCGGCCACCAACTGCCCGACTTCGATTTTTCGCATCTCTTGGGCATGGTCGACCAGCTGTCGATCCTGCACTGCGGTCCGGCCGGCATGATGCCGCCGCTGCGCGGCCAGTGGATGCGGATCGACCACGATCACCTGATCTTCCTCGGCTGGCCGTGGGTGACCTCGTTCGGCCAGTTGTCCGACATGGGCATCACGCTGGCCGAGATACCGCCGCACAATCCGCTGGTCGAGATGCTGATGCTGCTGCAGACCAATCGCAGTGCGATGGACGACGCACGCGAACTGGCGGACGCGCTGAAACAGCGGCGGGTCGAACTCGAGCAAGCCAATCGCGAACTGGCGCACCGGGCTTTCCATGACGCGCTGACCGGGCTGCCGAACCGCGTGATGCTGCGCGACCGGCTCTCGCATGCGATCGATCGCGCCGAACGCAACGGCCAGCCGCTGGCGGTGATGTTCATCGACCTCGACCGTTTCAAGGCCATCAACGACACGCTCGGGCACCGGATCGGCGACGAGGTGCTGCGCGGTGTCGCCGCGCGCATCGCATCGCAGCTGCGCAAGTCCGATACCGTCGCGCGCGAAGGCGGCGATGAATTCCTCGTCCTGCTCGAGGACATCGGCTCGGCGTCGAACGCGGCCGCCGTGGCCGGCAAGCTGCTGCATGCGCTGTCGGAACCGTACCAGGTCGAGGGCCGCCACCTGCATTGCAGCGGCAGCATCGGCGTGGCGCTGTATCCGGACGATGGCAGCGATGCCGGCGAGCTGATCCGCCATGCCGACGCCGCGATGTTCGATTCGAAGGGCGAGGGCCGCAACCGCGTGCATTTTTTCTCGAACGAGAGCTGGCAGCGGATCGAGCAGCGCTTCTCGATGGAAGCCGAACTGCGGGTGGCGCTCGACGAAGGACAGTTCAGCGTTTACTACCAGCCGCAGGTCGAGCTGGGCAGCGGACGCATCCGCGGCGCCGAGGCGCTGATCCGCTGGCATCATCCGCGCCGCGGGCTGGTGTCGCCGGCGGAATTCATTCCGCTGGCCGAGGAGGTCGGGCTGATCGTGCCGATCGGGGAGTGGGTGCTCGATACCGTGTGCGCGCAGATGGCCGACTGGATCGCGCGCTTCGGCTGGAGCCCGTCGGTGTCGGTCAATATCTCCGCGCGCCAGCTGCAGATGCAGGATTTCGCGCAGGGCGTGCAGGACGCGCTCGACCGCCACCGGCTGCCGCCGCAACTGCTTGAGCTGGAGCTGACCGAACATTCGCTGATGCAGCAGCACCAGCGTGCCGCCGAACTGCTCGACGGCCTCAAGCGGCAAGGCGTTCGATTGGTGCTCGACGATTTCGGCACCGGTTACTCGAACCTGATGACGCTTTCATCCATGCCTTTCGACATGCTGAAGGTCGACCGCTCCTTCGTCTGCGGCCTTGGCGACACGCCGCAAAGCCGCGCACTGGTCAGTATGATCATTGCGCTGGCCGCGCAGCTGCAGCTGAAGGTGGTGGCGGAGGGCGTCGAAACGCCGGATCAGCAGGCGCTGCTAATCCGGCTGGGCTGCGATTTCGTGCAGGGCTACCTGCATTCGCCACCGCTGCCCGCGCCGGGCTTCGAAGCGCTCGCGCTGTCACAGCAGGCGGCCTGACACGCCGCCTGCGGGCCTCGCACTTACTCGCGCGGCGGCATCTGGTTGGTGCTGGTGCCGCCTTGCGACTGCCCTGAGGCATCCGGTGTGCCGCCCTGGCCGCCTGCGCCTGTACCACCCTGGGTGCCTGCACCCGCACCGCCCTGCGAGCTGCTGCCCTGCGGCGTCGACTGATCGGTGGGCATCGCTTCGGCACCGCCGGTCACGCCCTGCGTGCTGGTGCCGCCTTGTGTGCCGGCGCCACCACCTTGGGTGCTGGTATCGCCCTGCGTGCTGACACCGCTGGCGCCACCCTGCGTGGAGACGCCGCCACTCTGGCCGCCGGCGCCGCCACCCTGGGTGCCCGTATCGCTTGGCATGCCGGTGGCGCCCTGGCCACCGCCGCTGCTCTGCGCACCGCCCTGCGAACTGCCCGTCGGGCCGGCCGGTTTTGGTGTGCCTTTGTCAGTCGTCGTGGCCTCGGCGCCGCCGGTCATGGTATGCGTGCTGCCGCCGCTGGATTTCTGTCCCCAGCCCATTGAACTGCAGGCCGGCAGCAAGCTTGCTGCAGCCAACGCCATCACGCTCGCTCTGATCAGGGTTTTCATGGTCTTGTCCCGGTGTTGGATCGAAGGGCTCCACCTTAGGAGGGTGAGTGTCGCGGCGCTTGAGTGCGCGCAAACGGCCCCCGCGTCGACCTTTTGATCCAGCTCCATGCAATGCCGGTATTTGAACCCGATCAAAGCGGGGCGACGCTCCCTCCGGCGCACGGTCGAACGAGTCCACGCTTCGCGCGCACCCTTGCCCGCGTCGAAGGAAAGTCACAACGTTCAGGAGAGCATGATGGTTCTTTCGCGCATTACGATTGCAACGGCCTTGCTGTGCGCCGGTGCTGCCACTGCCTTTGCGCAAGGCAAATCCGACTCGACGATGCAGAAGCTCGAGGCGTTTCGTTCAACCGGCGGGCCGATGACATTGGAGACGATTCCGCAGACTGGCCCGCGTGCCGAGGCACTCCGGCGCAACCTGCAGAAGATCAAGCTGCCGGCAGGTTTCAAGATAGATCTGTACGCCATCGTTCCGGATGCACGCCATATGGCGGTCGGCCCGTCGACCGGCATCGTGTTCGTCGGCACTCGCAAGAATCGGATCTGGGCCGTCACCGACCGCACGCATACGCGGGTGGCCGATGAAGTGAAAGTGTTCGCGCCCGGCATCGACTTCCGCGTGCCCAACGGCGTGTGTTTCTCGCAGGACGGCTTCCTGTTCACCGTCGAGCACAACCGCGTGCTGATGTTCCCGGCCGCCGAGTTCTTCTATGAAGGCGGCGACGTCGCGATCGCGCAGATCGTGCCGCAGGGCCAGCTGATACCGACCGAGGAAGAAAGCTTCAACCACGGGGCGCGCGCCTGCCGCATCGGTCCGGACAACAAGCTGTACATCACGCTGGGCCAGCCGTTCAACGTGCCACCCAAGGAGAAGCTCGATGAGTATCACCGCCTCGGCATCATGGGCATCGTGCGCATGGACCGCGACGGCAAGAACCGTGAGGTGGTGGCGACCGGCGTGCGCAACTCGGTCGGCATGGATTTCAGCCCGAAGGACAAGTCGCTGTGGTTCACCGACAACCAGGTCGACGGCATGGGCGACGACCAGCCGCCGGGCGAACTGAATCGCATCACGCAGAAAGGGCAGGACTTCGGCTTCCCGTGGTACGGCGGCGGCAAGACGAGGACCAACGAATACAAGGACGCGACGCCGCCGTCTAACGTGGTGTTCCCGCAAGCCGAGATGACGCCGCACGCGGCCGACCTCGGCATGAGCTTTTATCGCGGCAACATGTTCCCGGAGAAGTACCGCAACGGTGTGTTCTCCGCCCAGCACGGCTCGTGGAACCGGTCGACGCCGGTCGGTGCGCGCGTGATGTTCACGCCGGTGAAGTCGGATGGCACGGCGGGCAAGCCGGAAGTGTTTGCCGAAGGCTGGCTGACGCCGACCAATGAGTTCCTCGGACGGCCGGTCGATGTCGAGCCGCTGCCCGATGGCTCGCTGCTGGTGTCCGACGACTACGCCGGTGCGATCTATCGCATCTCGTATGTGGGCGAGGCGGGGCAGAAATGACGCTGCGTTCGTGGGTTGTGGTGCTGCTGGTGTTTGGCTGCGCGCCGGCGATGGCTGCCGACGCCGCAGCCGGCAAGGCGCGGGCGGCGCAGTGTGCGGCCTGCCATGGTGCCAATGGCATCGCGGTGGCGCCGGACGCGCCCAACCTGGCCGGGCAGGTCGAGTCGTATCTGGCCAAGGCGCTGCACGACTACAAGAGCGGCGCGCGCAAGCATGAGCAGATGACGCTGATGGCCAAGCCGCTGAGCGACAAGGACATCGACAACCTTGCCGCGTACTTCAGCAGCCTGCCGGCGGGCGGCAAGCAGCCGTAGCGATACGGGCGGGCGATGCAGGCCGTGCTGGGGGCGGCTTCATCGCTCGCGCCGTTGCAGGCTCTCGCGCTTCCTTAACCGGTGATGCACGGCCGTCGCCGCCAGTGCCGCATGGCCGGCGCCGACGCTGATCTGCGACAGCCCGTTGACCACGTCGCCGATCGCGTACAGCCCCGGCACGCTGGTCGCCATGTTGCGGCGGTCGACCTGCAGGTCACCGCTGCCCAGCGCCTGCGCGCCGATCGCGCGCGCCAGATCCGAGCGCACCACCGAACCCAGTGCCGAGTACACGGTATCGACCCGCTGCACGCTGCCGTCGGCCAGCATCAGTGCGACGATGCGGCCGCCGTCGATCGTCACATCGGTGACCGCCGCATCGAATACGCGCACGCCGCGCGCCTCCAGTTGCCTTCGTTCGGCCGCCGGCAGTTGCGGGCCGGGCGAAAGGCCGAACACGGACAGCTGCTCGCTGTAGTCGCGCAGGAAGTCGGCCTCGGCAGCGAGCTTGCGCCCGCTGCCGATCACGCCGACATGCTGCCCGATCACTTCGTAGCCGTCGCAGACGGGGCAATGGCGAATGAAGCCTTGCCGCACGGCGTCCGGCAAGTTTGGCAAGGCGGGCTCGATGTCGGCGGCACCGGTGGCGAGGATGACGTGCGCGGCACGGAACTGCGACGGGCCGACGCCGAGCACGAAGCCGTCGTCATGGCGTTCGAGGCGATCGACGGTTGCCGCCTCGACCTGCGTGCCATAGCGGCCGGCCTGCTCGCGCAGGCGCGCGAGGAAGTCGGCGCCTGCTATCCCCTGCGGGAAGCCGGGCAGGTTGTGCGAGGTCGGTATCCACGACGCACGACTGCCGCCGGCATCGAGCACACGAATGCGGCGCCGGTAGCGCGCCAGATAGACGGCAGCGATCAGGCCGGCCGGGCCGGCACCGATGATGGCGCAATCGACGGGAGCGGAATCGTCCATCCCCGACAGACCGCAGGAAGCAGTGCGCAGTTCGTGCCGCTTGCCAGAAAGGCATGGCGTCGACTGGGGCGACGCTTTCCTTTATATTTCCGCAAATAAATACTTCAGCGGCTGCGCCTGCTGCCGATTCATTCTTCATTGCCCGTGCGCCGCCGGCGCACCGATACTTTCCCGCCCATGGCTGAAGCAGAGACCAAACCCGAAGACCAGGCCGCCGCCCAGGCTGCGACTGAGACGCCGCCCGCCGAGGACGCGGCGCCAGCCGAGCCGCCCATTATCTGGAAGAAGGTCGAGGAAGAAGGGCATGGCGGAGCGCACGGCGGCGCGTGGAAGATCGCGCTGGCCGACATGATGACGGCGATGATGGCCTTCTTCCTGCTGATGTGGCTGCTCGGCGCGACGCCGGAAGACCAGCGGCAGGGCATCGCCGAATACTTCCAGCCGACCGAGCTGAAGGTGTCAGGCAGCGGCGAGACCTCCGGTTCGAACGGCATGTTCGGCGGCCGCTCCGTGATCGATCCGGAATCGATGCCCAGCGATCCCAAGCAGCGCTCGCTGATGGAGCGCGTGACGCCGCGCACCGAGGCCGGCCTCGGCGACGACCGCGGCACCTCGCCCGACGACAAGCCGAACCCGAAGTACGGCAAGAACCTCAGCGAGGAAGAGAAGCAGCGTATCGCCGAACAGGCCGAGAAGGAAAAGCTCGACAAGCTCGAGCAGGAGATCACCGAGAACCTGACGATGAACCGGCAGCTGGCCGACCTGAAGAACCAGGTGCAGTTCACGCGCGAGAAGGACGGCCTGCGGATCGACATCATCGACAAGGCAAATTTCTCGATGTTCGGCAGCGGCACCGCGAACATGGAAGGACGCGCGCGGCAGCTGATCAGCGAAGTCACGAAGTCGCTGGCCGGCATGCCGAACAAGCTTGCGGTCAAGGGCCACACCGACAGTACGCCTTTCCCGGATGGTAGCGACCGCACCAACTGGTCGCTGTCGATAGAGCGCTCCGAGGCCACGCGCCGCATGCTCGAGCAGAGCGGCATCGGCCAGGGAAGGATCACGCGCATCGAGGGCGTGGCCGACACCTCGCCGTTCAATCCCCAGAATCCCGCCGATCCGCGCAACCGGCGCATCAGCATCACGGTGCTGTATAACGATCCGCCGCTGCCGAAGTGAGGGGCGGCTGTTTCAGGCCGCCAGAGAAGTCCCTGCTCGACCGAAGTCACTGGATCCCCCTGCGGGCCACGGTCAGGCTTGCAAGCCTGACCGCTTCGGCAGGCGCGGTGCATGCACCGCGAAGTCCCCGCCTCACCCTGCGCCGGGATGACGGTTTTGTGGCCGACGCTCTTCAATGAGTCGTCCCGGCGAATGCTGGGACCCATTGGTGTTTGATTGAGGGCCGGCTCTCGCAGGGCTCTTTGTTCAGCCCGCCGCAAACCGCCTGATCATCCACCCGTAAATCGCCGCACCCGCCAATAGCGACACCGATGCAATGTCGATCGCCCACGCAAACCCGGTCGCATGATCCGGCGCGCGTGCAAGCATTGCGGCCGCCACCGGCGGACCGATGATCTGGCCCGCGGCGAACGCACCCGACAGCAGGCCGATGATGGCAGCCGCCGATTGCGGATGCAGGCGGCGGCCGACCTGCATCGCGAAGAAGGTGATCGCGGTGAATGGCAGCCCGACCAGCAGGCTGCCGAGCGCGAAGCCGGCCAGCGTCGGCAGCCAGTTCACGATCACCACGCCGAGCGCCTGCATCAGGTAGCAGCCGAGCAGCAGCCAGCGCTGGTCGATGCGCGACGGTATGCGCGAGGCCAGCAGTGCGCCGCAGGCGACGGCGATGCCGAGCAGCGGCCAGAACAGATCGGGCCACGCCGACCCGGGCAGCGCGGTGCGCGCAATCACCGGCAGGAAGGTGGCGGTGATGATGTAGCCGAAGCCGGCCAGTCCGTAGGCCACCGTCAGCGCCGCCTTTTCGACGACGGTGCCGCCGCCCGTGATCGCCTGCGCATGCGCTGCGGCGCCGGCAGGCGAAGCGGCGTCGTCGCGATAGACCCGCCATACCGTCGCGCTCATGAGCGCGGCCAGCAGCGCGAAGGCCACCCAGCCAGCCGCTGCATGCCAGCCGGCCTGCACCATTAGGCTGGCAAGCAGCCCGCTGCTGGCGATACCCACGCCCGGCCCCGCATACACCACGCCGCCGGCCGACGGTGCGCCCATGCGCGCCAGCCTGCCAAGGCACCAGGCCGAGGTGTAGACGAAGGCGACAGCCGTGACGACGCCGGCGAAAAAGCGCAGCCATGGCCACGCGGCCGGGGCATCGAGCGCCATCAGCGCAGTCAGCAGGCAGGTCGTGGCCAGCCCGGCCTTGACCATCCTCGTGAGCTTCAGCGGCGCCATCGACAGCCGCGACCACAGCGTCGGCTGGAAAGTGCACAGCATCGCGCCGAGCAGGTAGCCGAGATAGTTCGCGCTGGCCAGCCAGCTGGCGCCCTCGAGATCGATCGCGCCTTCGCGCAGCATCATCGGCATCAGCGGCGTGAATGCGAAGCGGCCTATGCCCATCGCCACCGCCAGCGACAGCGTGCCCGCCAGCGCGATCGTCAGCGGGCGCGGCGCCGCCGTCTGTGTCGTGTTGTCCATAGGCCGATTGTAACGGCGGCGGCTACCTGCGCCCTGACTGAGGCCGCCGGCAATGACCGCGCCGCGCTTTTTTGTGCAGCCACAATCGATGCGTGCAGACGCTGGCTACACTGGGCCATCTTCATTCACGGCGAAGCGACCATGGCGATCAGGGAGAAGCAGCAGCGTTCGGACGCAATTCCGCAAGCCGCGCAGGACCAGCGGCCCATCATCGTTCTTCCGCGAAGCACCGTGCTCGAACATCCGCGCGGCCACGACGGCAGCGATCCGTATCCGTCGCCGGAGCAGCCGGCGGAATTCCGCGCGTGGTTCGAGCGCGAAGGCTATGTCCTGATCCGCAATGCGATACCGGCACGTCTGTGCCAGGCTGGCATCGATGCTTTCCGCAACGAGGCTCTGCATGACAGGCTAGGCTTCTTCGAGCGCCATGCGTCGGGCAAGTTCGAACGCCATGTGTACACACCGGCGGGCTTCATGAAATACCCGATCATGAACCTGCAGGACCTGTCGGAGAAAAAGTACGGCACCTTCCGGCGCGCGGGTCTGAATATCCTTACGCATCCGACGATACAGCGCGCGATGATTGCGCTGACCGGAGAGCCGGGGCGCTGCATCCACACGATGTACTTCGACGGCAACCAGACCACGTGGGCGCATCGCGACGGCCATTACATCGACTCCAGCCATGACGGCCAGATGATCGGCGTCTGGGTCGCGGCCGAAGACATTCATCCGGACGCCGGCCGCTTCTTCGTCGTGCCGCAGAGCCACCGGATGAAAGTGCCGGGCGAGGAGGGCGACCCGAACACGCCCGAATACAAGGCGAGGATGGCCGATTTCGTGCGCAATGGCCCGCTCGATTGCCTGGCGCCGGTGATGCGGCAGGGCGACATGCTGTTGTGGAATTCGATGGTCATCCACGGCAGCCTGCCGACCGCCGACGAGCGCTGGTCGCGGCGCTCGTTCACGGCGCACTACGTGCCGGTGTCGCATCCGTACAAGTGGAACGTGCGCGCCGGCATGTCGCAGAAGAGCATGAAGTACAACCGGGTCGAAGTGATCCTGCATGCCGACGACGCGACGCTGGCCCGGCGCTTCCGCAACCACGTGCGCTCGGACTGGCCACGCATTTACGGCACGGCGCAGACGCTGTGGAAGCGGTTCAAATCCCGCGCGTGAACTTCGACCGGGGGAGCGGGGCGATCAGAACGGCGCGTTGTCGGTCCGCTTGCAGCTGCCCGTGATAAGGTCCAGCCGCTTGCCGCCGTCGAGGTCCAGCCACTGGCGGAACTCGCCGGTACGGCGGTTCAGCGTCACATGCTCGCCGATGATGACCGCGCCGTGGCGCTTGAACATCGAGGGCCGGTTGATTTCCAGTCGCTCGCCGTCCACCTTCAGCGTTCCCTTGCGGTTCAGCGAGATCGTGTACTCGCCGGCATAGGCACCGGTGTTCTCGTCGAAATCGAATACTGCAGGCAGCGTCAGCCGGACAGTCTCGAACGGCGGCACCAGGCCGTCGGTCGGCTTGCTCGCTTCGACGTCGCACACCACTTCGAGCACGCCCTTGTTTTTGTATGCGTGCGTGCCGCCGCTGCCGCCGACATTCAGCGTGACCACGCCGGTCAGCACCGCCGCCGCAAACAGCACTGCCGCGAGCGCGATCGCCATCAGGAAGCCGCCGGTCTTGCTCATCGCATCGCTCCGTTCGCAGCCAGCGCCAGGCGCTGGCGCAGGTGCGTGATCAGGCCGTCGCAGGCATCTTCGATCAGGTCCAGCACATGTTCGAAGCCGGCTTCGCCGCCGTAATACGGATCGGGCACGACCGCCGCCTGCTGCTGCACGCAGAATTCGGTCAGCCGCCGCAGCTTGCGGCGGTGCTGCGGCGGGCAGCGTTCCTCGGCCAGCGCGAGGTTGTCCCAGTCCATCGCCAGCAGCAGGTGGTGGCGCTCGAAGTCGTCGTCGGTCATCTGCCGCGCGCGCAGGTCGGCGATGTCGTAGCCGCGCAGCGCCGCCGCCTGCTGGCTGCGCTTGTCCGGCGGTTCGCCCGGATGGTAGTTGTGCGTGCCGGCCGAATCGACGCCTACCTGCGCATCGAGGCCGGCGCTGCGCAGCTTGTGCCGGAACACGCCGTGGGCAGTCGGGCTGCGGCAGATATTGCCCATGCAGAGGAAGAGCACGCTGAAGGACTGCGCTGCAGGATTCGTTTTCATTATTGTTATTCAGGCTGGGTGCCGGCCGTAGTCGCCGGCTGTCGCGGTTTATGATGCCATGAAATTCGACCAAGGCAGAAGGAGACCCATGGAAGCGATGGCAGCACAGGCGGCAGGCGCGCAGGCAAGCGGCACCGGCTCGCGCGTGAAGGCAATACTGGTCGGCTCGATCGGCAACCTGATCGAGTGGTATGACGTGTATGCGTATTCGGCGTTTGCGCTGTATTTTGCGCCGGCCTTTTTCCCGGCGGCCGATCCGGTCGCGCAGCAGCTGTCGGCCGCCGCGGTGTTCGCCGCCGCCTTCATCGTGCGCCCGCTCGGCGGCCTGCTGTTCGGCTGGATCGCCGACCGCTACGGCCGGCGACGCGCGCTGATGGTGTCGGTGCTGCTGATGTGCTTCGGCTCGCTGCTGATCGCGGTCAGCCCGACCTACGCGCAGGCGGGCGCGTCGGCCACCGTGCTGCTGGTGGCAGCGCGGCTGCTGCAAGGGCTCAGCCAGGGCGGCGAATACGGCGCGAGCGCCACCTACCTCGCGGAGATGGCCGAACCGCATCGCCGCGGCTTCTATTCCGGCGTCTGGTATACCACCCTGATCGGCGGCCAGCTGGCGGCGATCACGCTGCTGCTGGTGCTGCAGCAGTTCTTCCTGTCGGTCGACGAGCTGAAGGCCTGGGGCTGGCGGATACCTTTTGCGATCGGCGCGCTGCTGTCGCTGTATGCGCTGTTCATGCGGCGCGACATGCACGAGACCGACCACTACCAGGTTGCCCGTGCAACCGGTGCTGCCGCCGGCTCCTGGCGCGCGCTGCTCGCGCACTGGCGCGAACTGCTGCTGGTGGTCGGCATCACGATCGGCGGTACCAGCGCGTTCTACACCTACACCACCTACATGCAGAAATTCCTGAAGCTGTCGGTCGGTCTCGACGATGCGCAGGTGACAGCGGTCGTGCTCGGCTATCTGCTGGTGGCGCTGCTGCTGCAGCCGCTGTACGGCGCGCTGTCGGATCGCATCGGCCGCAAGCCTTTGCTGCTGTGGTTCGGTACGATGGGCGTGCTCTGCACGTATCCGCTGCTGACGCTGCTGTCGCAGACGAAAAGCGCGTGGGTGGCGTTCGGCCTGATCTGCGGCGCGTGGATCATCGTATCGGGCTATACCGCGATCACCGGCATCGTGAAGGCGGAGCTGTTCCCGACCTCGGTGCGCGCGCTCGGCGTCGGCGTACCGTATGCGCTGACGGTGTCGGTGTTTGGCGGCACCGTTGATGCAGTCGCGCTGTCGTTCAAGCAGGCGGGAATGGAGAGTGGTTTCTACTGGTATGCAACCGGGTGCATCTTCGTGTCATTGCTGGTGTATTTGCGGCTGCATGACACGAAGGCGGGGTCGAGGATGGAGGAGCATCAGTAGCCTTCGTAGGCTGTCGGCTTGCGACGATAGACGCTGGATCCCGGCCTGCGCCGGGATGACTCATTTAAATTCATCAATCGATGGCACGGCCGGGGAAGTTTCGCTAAAGCTGGGATCCAGCGTCTTTGATTTTGACGTTCCGGAATTACATGAAATTCCGCGTATGCAGCCCCGACAGCCGCTCCGCTTCGTCGACCGGAAAACCCAGCCGCACCAGCCGCGCCTTGCGACCGGTCGCCATGTCCTGCTTCAGCCGCTGCACGCGCGCGAAGCCGCGTTTGACTGACTCTGCATCGGTGCCGCCGGCCGCCAGCAGGATCAGCGCGTCGAACACTTCCTCGTTCAGTCCCGAGCTCGCGGCCAGCGTGTCGTAGCGCTGCTCGATCGCCGCCTTCAGCGCCGACTGGTAGCCCGGGTCCTGCGCCAGCCGGTACTCGAGATGCGCCATGCCGAAAGCCACATGCCGCGCTTCATCGCGGGCGACCATCTTGGCAATCTGTCGCGTCAGCGGATCGGGCCCGTGCTCGTGCAGGAAGTTCAGCAGGTTGACGAAGCTGCCTTCGCCGAGCACCGACAGCAGGAAGGCACTGGTCGAGAAATCGCTGGCTTCGAATAGTGTCTTCAGTGACGCCTGCCCGCCGGCGCCGGACAGCGCCGGATTCTCGCGCTTCATCGTGGCGCGCCGCGTGAATACCTCGACATGCCGCGCTTCGTCGGCGACCTGCACCGCGAGCAGCTGCATCACTTCGCGGAAATGCGGATGCACCTGGCCGAGATGGCGTGCGGGCACCAGCAGCGCCGCGTTCTCGTTCTCGATCAGGTAGGTCATGACCTGAACGACCGCATCCTCGACCTCGTCCGGCAATTCGAGCGCGGCGTTCCAGTCGATCGCGGTCTCCGGATCCCACTGGCCGGCGAGCGCCTGCGCGTACAGGTCGGCGGCGGTCTCTGCCCAAATTTCGTTCTTCTCGCTGAAGCGGAAATCGAAAGCCGGGCTGCCGGCCTCGACAGTCGCTCCGCGCGCGGCCAGGCCCCAGCCCGCTTGCGCATGCTCGGCCACGGCCTGCGGCGCGGCACGGTCGGCCGCGCCGACCTGCGTTGCGCCGGCCCAGCGTCCCTGCTGGTAAGGGCCGCGCACGACATCCGCATGGTCGCCGTCGAAGGACACGACGTGCCCGTTCGAGCGGCACCAGGCGAGCAGGTGCATTTGCCAGTCCGGCGCGCTGCCGGTCACGCGCAATGCACGGCCGACGTCGACCTCGTCCAGCGCGCGCTTGATCAGCAGGTGCGCGCCCTGGTCGAGGCCGAGGCCATCAATAGCGATAGTCCGTTGCGGTGAGATTGCCAGCATGGTCATAGAATTTTTCATCATCGACGGCGCGTTCCAGCGCCGCATAGCCCGAAGTGCGGCCGGTCTTCCATTGGCGCAGGCCTTCGAGCTCGAGCAGCGGGCGCACCGCCGGGTCATCCCAGCGCATGCCGAGGATGAGTTCGGTGAAGCGGGCGATCAGGTCTTCCGGCGCGCCGGGGCTGACGGTGAAATTGCAGTGGTCGAACGGCGCGGTGCGGGCCAGCACCTTGGTCTGGCCGGACGGCAGCGTGCCATCCGACGAGAACGCGAGGTGATTGCCATCGATCATCCACGCCGCATCGATCTTGCCCTGCACCAGTGCCTTGGCCGCATCGAGCTCGCCGCCAACATGGTCGCCGTGCTTGCCGCCAAGGACGTCGAAACGCTGCGCGTTGTAATCGCGACCGGCGACCAGCCCGGCCTGGCGCAGATGGTCCAGCGGGATCAGCGTCGCCTGCGGCGAATCGATCGCGCCGAAGCCGACGGTCTTGCCGCGCAGTGCTTCCACGCTGTCGATGCCGCTGCCGTTCTTCACGACCAGCACCGAGGTCAGGTCGCAGTCGGTGTCGCGCATTGCGATCGCCGAAATCGGCAGTCCTTTCGCCTTGGCGATGCGCTCGGCGCGCACCCAGGCCAGCGGCGAATTCCATGCGAGGTGCAGCGTGCCATTGAACTGGTCTTCTACCTGCCGCTCGTAATTCGAGTAGAGCACGAAGTCGAATTCAAGCCCGTGCTCGCGGAACCAGGCCTTGAAGCCTTCCCAGATCGTGACGACTTTCGGCGCATACGCAACCGCGCCCATCACCAGAGTATTGTTTGCCATGGTCGTTTCTC
>JACCDQ010039539.1_pt1 | contig 16359 bp, 9 predicted proteins | sample 7446031 | NCBI WGS metagenome assembly JACCDQ01 (sample SAMN15323442, study PRJNA562643) | freshwater metagenome | isolation source: river surface water | place: USA:Blue River Watershed | collected 2017-08-17
TGGCCCTGCCATCGGAGGGCTTTTGGCGGATATGGGCATTCGGATGCCTTTCTTCGCCGCAGCAGGTTTAACACTCATCAACTTCCTGTATGGCTATTTCATTTTACCCGAATCGCTCAAACAAGAAAACCGTCGTCGCTTCGACTGGAAACGAGCCAACCCAATTGGTTCTTTACGCAACATCACCAAATACCCTGTTATATTGGGCTTAGTGGGTTCGTTTTTCTTCTTCAATATTGCAGGGCAAGTGCACCCAAGTACGTGGACGTTCTTCACTATGAAAGAATTTAATTGGACAAGTCATGACGTTGGCTTATCCCTTGCTTTTGTAGGCTTGGTAATTGCCATTGTTCAAGGCGGTTTAAACCGTATCATCAACCCCAAATTAGGCGATCGCAAATCGGTTATTCTCGGTACACTTTTCTATGCTATTGGCTTTGGACTTTTTGCTTTTGCCTCGCAAGGTTGGATGATGTATGCCATCATGATTCCCTTTGGTATGGGTGGCATTGCAGGGCCTTCTTTGCAAAGTATTATCTCTCAGCAAGTAAGCCCTTCCGAACAAGGAGAATTACAAGGAGCTCTCACTAGCCTTCAAAGTATCACCACCATTATAGGCCCTTTGATAGCTTCCAATTTGTTTGCTTTTTTCACTTCCGAAGCCGCTCCGATTCACTTTCCTGGGGCAGCCTTCTTTATGGGGTCTCTTTTAACGTTTATTTCTTTATTTATCGCAATTCGTTCTTTCCCAAGTGATAAAAATCAAGCTTAGTATGGCTTGATTTTTGCTTTATTTCCTGAGTAGTTTCATTTCATGAACGATGGAGATCCACCCCGCCTAAGGTCGTATCGTTCGTTCAACCAAGGCATACCTATGCCTCCCATTATACAATTATGATAAAATTAGTTATTCAAACCCTATCCATTATGCTACTATTGGTGAGTCAAAACTTTGCACAAGACTCTACCAAAAAAGTAAGCAACATCGCTATTCCAAACATTCTTGAGCTCAAAGATGAGTACTTCTTTTTGCCCAATCGAAAGTTTTATATCGACCGTATTATTTGTAACATCCAGCCAAGAGGATTCACCGCTCGAACAGGATTACGAGGCGACTCTCAGGCGATTCAATTTAACGACAGTATTCAACATGTGGTTGCCGACTACCTCCGCATGAGTGCAGCTCCTGTAAAAGGATTTGCCCCAATTGTTTTACGAATCAAAGATTTACAAATTGAAGAGAATCGCAACTTTGTCAAAGAGAAGGGAAAAGTAAAAATCAATATCGAATTCTTTGTCCAATCCAACGACGGAGAACATACCGAGCTCATTAAAATTTACCAGACACAAGCTTACCATGTTTATACAAAGCTGTTTAATGTAACCGAAGAACATGAGTTACATTTACGGGAAATCATTAAAGAATGTCTGACTAATTTTAACGACGAACGGTTTGACTTGTCTCGCTATGCAACTGCCCCCAAGGTATTCAGCGAAATTGCCAAAGATTAAGTCTGGTTTACCTTCGGATGGCTTCTATTAACCATTCATGGAAAATTCTTGAATTTAAAAATATTAGCCCTTAATTTCCGTTGTGATTGAATCACAACGGATTTTTTATTTATCCATTTACTTAAAACTAAACACAAACATGACCTTAAAGAAGTTTTTTGCTACCACTTTCGTATTCGTAGCACTAGTTAGTTCCACAATGGCTCAATCGGTAAATGAAATCGTTGACAAACACATTGCTGCTATGGGTGGACTTGATAAATGGAATGCTCTTAAATCGGTAGAAATGAAAACAAGTTTCTCGATTCAAGGAATGGATATCGAAAACAAAATCGTTATTTTCAATAAAAAAGGATTACGTAGTGACATCTCTGTGATGGGACAAACAATTACGACTGCCATTGATGGCGATCAAGGCTGGATGGTTCGCCCTACCATGATGGGAGGAACTGGCGAAGCAGAAGATATGCCTAATGCCTTAGTAAGACAGACAAAAGCCCAAACGAATCTAGGAGGTAGCTTGCTTAATGCGAAAGCAGTTGGTGATACCATTAGCCTTGTAGGTAAAGAAACCTTAGACGGAGCAGAAGTATTGAAATTGCGTATAGCAGACAAGAAAGGCGAAGTTTACCACGTCTATCTTAGCCCAAACACCTATTATGTCCTTAAATCGACAGGAGTTAGTAATATTCAAGGTAAAAATACTGAAATCAGCGTTACCTACTCTAACTTCAAAACAATTGACGGACTTGTTTTTCCTCACACCATGGAAACGCCAAGCCCAATGGGTGGCGACATGATGACTGTTGAAACAACTTCTATTACGTTGAATCCTAAAATTGATGAAGCTATCTTGAAAAAAGGAGCAAAATAAGAATCGTATCACAAACATACAATAGACAAGCATGCGTATAAATAGCTCACATCGGTGCAGCAGTTGAAACGCTATCTTTTCTTTTTACTTACTTGAAAGTCAAGACACAAAAATATTTTGTATCTTGACTTTTATTTATTTATTCGTTCATCTTATCCTCCCCAAACATGAAAACAGCCCTCGTTGCCTTTATCCTTTGCTTAACCACTTTAAGCTTTGCACAAACCCCCAAAGTAGCCACCGCTACTCTTCCTAAGTTTACTATCAAAAAACATCCTGAAAATGCAGACGGCACTCCTTCTTCTACTGTTAGTGTAGTCGTAGGTAAAACAACCGTGTCGATTGCTAAAATTACGGGTACTGCCGAAGACATCGTAAAAGCCGAATATCCGAGTAAAGGGATTCCAGCTAAAGCAATTGCCGCTTGCGGAGCTTGGTGGGCAGGTGCTGGCGATTATTTTTATGTGATTAAAAAAGGTACAAGTTATGTCGTTTATCAAGGTTGGCAGTCAGAAGAACAAACAGAAAAAGGCTTCCACTGGAAACAGGTTAAAACGCTCAAATTACAATAAATAAGCTATCGCTAACCGAGTGAGCTACTCTTCTCACTTGATTAGCGTCCTTTACTATTTTCAAACAATTACATTCCTTCTTAATTAACTAAACTATTTATGCGTATTTTTTTAAAACCGCTTGTATGCTTGCTGATGTTAGCAAGCTATTTCTCGGTAATAGGGCAAACCAACACCGTTTGGAAAACCGCTACCGCCGCTGGTTACACCTATCGCTATGTAACCAATGACCCCATGAAAGCCCGCTTTTATCAACTTAAAAACGGCTTGACGGTTATTTTAACTGAAAATCACAAAGAACCTCGTATTCAAACGCTCATTCCTACTAGGGCAGGCTCTAACACAGACCCTCATGACCATACAGGCTTGGCTCACTATTTGGAACACATGCTCTTTAAGGGAACGGACAAATTTGGTTCACTAAACTGGGAAAAAGAAAAGCCTCTGCTAGACAAAATCGATGCTCTTTACGAACGCTACAACAAAACGACAGATGCGGCAGAACGAAAAACCATCTATGCGGAGATTGATAAAGTTTCGGGCGAAGCCGCTAAATATGCTATCGCCAACGAATACGATAAAATGATGGCTTCAATGGGTGGACAAGGAACCAATGCGTTTACGAGTACAGAGCAAACTGTTTATACCGAAGACATCCCAAGCAACGCAATAGACCGCTTTTTGGCTCTACAAGCAGAACGTTTTAGAAATCCTATCCTACGTATTTTCCATACCGAATTAGAAGCCGTTTACGAAGAAAAAAACAGAGCACTTGATAACGACCCTCGTAAAGTATATGAAGTAAGAAACACGGCTTTGTTCCCGACTCATAACTACGGGCAACAAACAACTCTTGGAACGATTGAACACTTAAAAAACCCTTCGTTGCTCGAAATTCGCAAATATTTCCATGATTACTATGTACCGAACAACATGGCAATTATCATGGCTGGCGACTTCAATTCCGATGAATTAATCAAGAAAATTGATGTCGCTTTCGCTTATATGAAACCGAAGCCTGTAAAAGCTTATAATCCTGCTCCCGAAGCACCGCTTACCTCTCCCATCGTGCGAGAAGTATTTGGCCCTAATCCAGATAACCTTACCATTGCTTGGCGTTGGCCTGGGGCGTTAAACACGAAAGAACGTGTTATCGGTACTATCGTTGACGAACTAATGTCGAACTCTAAAGCGGGTTTAATTGATATTAATCTTTCGCAAGCTCAAAAAGTATTAAGAGCAAGTTCGAGCCCGCAGTGGAATAAAGACTATTCGGTTTGGCAAATGACGGGTATTCCTAAAAGTGGACAGACACTCGAACAAGTGAAAGACCTATTAATGGAGCAATTAGAACTACTTAAAAAAGGACAATTCGACGAGTCAATTATCAAGGCAATTGCAGCCAATTATAAATTAAGAGCCATTCAAGGACTCGAAAAAAATTCGACAAGAGCGTATGGCTTACTAGAGGATTTCATTATTTCAAAAAGTAATGATTGGAATGCGACTACTTCTCTAGCAAACGACTTAAATAAAGTGAGTAAGCAAGATGTCATTGATTTTGCCAATAAATACTGTGGAAACGGTTATGTTGTGGTCTATAAGCGTAAAGGAGAAGACAAAAATATCCTGAAAGTCGAAAAACCTGCGATTACACAAGTAGAAACCAACCGTGATAAGCAGTCAGCATTTTTGACACAGATCAATAATATGCCTATGAGCAATATCCAGCCTAAATGGTTAGATTTTAACAAGGATTTACAAAAAAGTAAAGTAGGTAGTGCTGAAGTCTTGTATGTTAAAAACGATGACAATGATTTGTTTAGACTTAATTATCGCTTTGACATAGGCAACTGGAATAGCAAAATTTTGCCGATTGCCTTACAGTACCTTAATTTCTTGGGAACAGAAAAAATGAGCTCAGAGCAAATTAACAAGGAGTTCTATAAACTGGCTAGTAATTTCAGTGTAAGTTCAACGGACCGTCATACGACCTTAACCGTGTCGGGTCTAAGTGAAAACTTTGAGAGAACGCTAACCCTGTTTGAAGAATTAATTGGGAGTGCCAAAGCAAATCCTGAGGCTCTTGAATTACTAAAAGGTCGTTTAATTAAACAACGTAACGATGCAAAGGCAAACAAAGCCATTATCTTACAAAACCTGTCTGCTTATGCTCAATTTGGTGAGAAAAATCCTAAAAACACCCTTAACTTATCCAACGATGAGTTAAAAGCCTTGAAAGCAGAGGACTTGATTGCCTTCTTGAAAGAATTATTCTTGTATAAGCATACCATTATCTATTATGGACCAAAATCCATAACTGATTTAGGTACGAGCTTACAAAAAATTCACACGCTTCCTAGCCAGTTCAAAAGCGACTTACCTTTATTAGCCAATTTTGACCGTATGTCTCCAAGTAAAACACAGGTGCTATTTGTAAACTATGACATGGTACAAGCGGAAATTGATTGGGTACGAGCAACCGACAAATTTGACCCTGCCAACACTCCCGTTATTGAATTGTACAACAATTACTTTGGAGGTGGAATGTCTTCGATTGTTTTCCAGACTATCCGTGAATCAAAGGCATTAGCTTATTCGACTTATGCGTTTTATGTAACACCGAGCAACAAAGACGAAAAATACTATATGCTGGGTTATGTAGGTACACAAGCCGATAAAATCAACGAGGCTATTCCGAGTATGAACGACCTTTGGAACAATTTCCCAGCTTCGGCTCAGAACTTAGAAACAGCCAAAACGGGTATGAAAAAAACGTATCAGACCGAACGTATTACTCAAGATGCCATCGCTTTTACGTATTTGAGTGCCTTAGAAAAAGGAATTAACTACGACGAACGTCAAGTAACCTTTAATGCTTTAGATAAACTAACACTTGATGATTTAAAGCAATTTCAAGAGAAAAACGTTGCTAACAAGCCTTTAACTTACTGTATTGTAGGTTCTGAATCAAAAATAAAAGTACCTGAATTAAATAAGTTTGGAGAAGTAAAAACGCTTAGTTTAGAAGAAGTGTTTGGCTACTAGCTACTCAGTCCAAGTCGGTCAAATTAGCTTAGACTTTAACTCAACATACTCACCTATTTGGGTAATATAGAGTAAAAAATCCCCCTTATTTCTTCGTAAAACGAATCGATAAGGGGGATATAAATTGATACTCACTAGTAAATTAACACCCTGTTAATACCCTGGATTTTGTGTTAATGCAGGGTTCAATACCATTGCCGAAGTCGGAATTGGGAAAATACGACGAGTTGGGTCGGTGTTTGTTTTGAATCCATACACATCTTCAAATTTACCAAAACGAATCATGTCATTTCTATGCCAAGACTCCCAAGCAAACTCACGACATCTTTCTGCATAAATATATGCCAAGTTAACACTTGTTAAAGCCGCAGACGTGGTACGGTTTGCTCTCAACTGATTCACTAAAGAAAGAGCTGTTTCGCCATTGGTAGCAGCACCTCCTCGTAAAATAGCCTCAGCTTTCATTAACAAGATATCCGAATAACGTAAGAAAGGAACGTCGTTATTCTGGTTTCGGTTTGTTGAACTAGCATCAGGATAGAACTTGATGTTACGGTAGCCCATATTCCAAGAAATTTCGTCGTTTCCTGCATCAAACGTAGCTACATCCTGACGTAATTCAATTTTCGGAGTTAAATTAACTTGATACGTATAGGGAGCACTTCCGTCTGAACCTGTATAAAACTGGTCATATCCTTTCTTCGTAGTCGTCACTGTTACAGGTGTTACGCCATCGTTCATGAACTGAAGTCCTGTTAACCATTGCTTATTTCGGATGTCATTTTCATCATTGAAATGTGCATAGTATTCAGGTAAGGTACTTCTTGGGGCAGATGGTGTAAAAGGCAAACTAAACTTCTTCGTTTCCGAACGAGGCACATCATAACGAGCATGATACATAAACCCGTTGGTTCCTGGCATAGAAGCAGCGGCAGGGTCATACGGAATAGCAAAGATAAACTCCTTCATCTGCGGCCCGTTGTTCGGATAAAACATTTGAAGGTACGTAGAACGTCCTTCAAGGGCAAATTTACCTGACGTAATTACATTATCACAGGCTTCAATACAGTCTTTCAAACGAGCTGTTCCTGTATAAACCTCTGCATTTAAATACATTTTTGCCAATAAAGCATAGGCCGTATATTTGGTTGCTCTACCGTATGTACTCGTATTAACATCCGCACTTAAATTAGGTAATGCTGCTTTGATTTCTTTCTCAATGAAGTCAAATACCTGTGCACGTGGAGTATTGGCCTTCGGAGAAAAATCACCATAATCCGTATAGATCGGTACGTTACCATACAAATCCATCATCATAAAGTAAGCAATCGCACGCACCATTTTCAACTCAGCAAGATTGGTTGCTTTAGTAGGCGTTCCTTCAGGAATCGTCTGATCTAAAATAGACAATGCCTGATTGGTTGTACCAATTACGGTCGATAACCAAGACCAAGTACCATTAGTTGAGCCATGGTCTTTAGTCCAGCTATGGTAAGTCAAATGACGGTAGTTTTGATTATCAAACCAGTTACCTCCTCTTGCAGGCATGATAGATTCATCGGTTGATTCCGACTGCATGAACCAATAGTCAAGAGAGAAACTTCCTCTTAAAGCAGCATAGGGAGGCCCCGAAGCCTGAATAAACTGATTGGTATTTTGAGGGAAAATATCTGGAGTTAATGCAGTAGTAATTGGCACATCTACCTCATGGCACGAAGACATGATTCCGAGAAGTGCAAGACTTATATATGTTGTTATCTTTTTCATAAATACAATATTAGAATGATAGATTTACACCAAATAAAACAGTACGTGTTTTTGGATAAAAGTTATTAGAATCTACGCCAGGAGCAATCCCCCCTTGGTTAACCTCTGGGTCAATACCTGAGTAGTTCGTAATCACAAATGCGTTATTGACAGACATATATACACGAAGCCCTTGGATAGTCTTACCTAATTTCTTGAAGTTGTATCCAAGTGTTGCGTTGTCTAAACGAACGTAGCTTCCATCTTCAATAAAACGTGATGAGTATTTAAATGAGTTCACGTCTGCTTTGGTTTCTCCTGCTGCATCCACCAAAATATTAGTGTATTGAGCGGTACTTGGTCTGAATAAATCAGCACGAGTAGCATTGAAAATCTTATTTCCAAACACACCTCTGATAAATACATTCAAGTCAAAATTACCATAACGAATAGTGTTTGTCCAACCAAGTAGGATAGTAGGTTGTGGACTACCAAGATACTTGTAATCAGCACCAATTGCTGGAGTAGTTGTTAATACTCCTTTTCCATTAATATACTGAGAAACACCGTTTGCATTTTTACCAGCATACTCAAGCGTAAAGAACTGCCCTAGTGGCATACCTGATTTTAAAATTTGTAGCGTGCTTCCTGTTTGTCCTCCGCCCTCTGGTTGAGTAAGACGAATTGAATCTCCTCCTGCAAACAATGGGTTCGATAAACTTGTAATCTTGTTACTATTATGAGCAAGGTTTAAGCTTGTATTCCAAGTAAATTTCCCTTTGCTTACTGGTGTTGCATTCAAGGTTACTTCAATCCCTTTATTGTTCATACTACCACCATTCGAGATAATACTTCCTACAGGAACAAGCATTGGGTTAACACGGTACGAATAAATCATCCCTGTTGTATTCTTATCATACACCTCTACAGTACCACTCACTTTGCCTTTCAAGATACTGAAATCTACCCCGATGTTAGAGGTAGCTGTTTTTTCCCACTGTAAATCTGGGTTCGCTGCCTGTGTTGGACCATAAGCCGCAGTTTGTACACCGTTATAATAGTACGTTCCTAAACTACCTGACATAAACTGAGCTGTATAAGCGTTGAAACCAGAAGAGTTACCTGTTACCCCGTAACTAGCTCTTAATTTCAAGTCGTTAAACAAACTTTGTTTTTGCATAAACCCTTCTTGGTCAATTCTCCAAGCTAAACCTACAGATGGAAAATATCCCCACTGATTGTTGTCACCAAATACTGAACTTCCGTCTCTACGAACTGAGGCTTGAAGTAAATATTTATCATTGAAATTATAGTTCAAACGAGCAAAATCTGAGATTAGGCGAGTTTCTTGATATACACCATCTGCACCAAAGTTGATACGGTACGAAGAAATTGCATACGGGTTACTTAAAGCAAAGTTGTTATATCCGATATTATCTACTGGGAAGTTAGTACTCGACATTTGGAAACCGTCTCCAATCGTGTTGCCTTGCCAAGAATAACCCAATACAAGGTTTAACGAATGATCTCCCAACTCTTTGTTCCAAGACAAAAATGTTTCTAACAATTTGTTCGTATTCTGATACGACTTTCTTGAAGCCATTCCATTTGTACCAAAGTTTAACAAGGAATGAACCGCAGGAGGTTCTGGATTATTGTAGAAGTTAGCACTGTTATATTTTGAATAATAACTGCTATAAGCTTCTCCTTGTAAGATGGTAAAATTTTGATAAGAAAGGTTTAAATTATAAGTCAAGTTGAATGGTAACTTCACTTGTGTCGTAAATGCAGCAGTTAATACATTAGTTTTTGTATTATCCTGACCATTTTCAATCATCGCCAACGGGTTAAAATATCCCGTGTTCGTAAAGTTTTCGAAATACGTTCCATCTGCATTTTTTACGGGCGATACAGGTAGGTGATTAATCATTTGCTCTAACACATTATTTCGTAGAGGCGTATTATTTGCCACACTGTTAGAGTTCGTAACCTGTAAACCAAATCTCACTTTGTCATTTAATGCCGATTGGTCTAATGCCAAACGAGCAATGACACGACTCAATGAACTACCCAATAAAATACCTTGCTTATCCGTATAGTTTAAACTCGCCGTATAAGTTCCTTTTTCTGAACCACCGCTGAACGATAAATTATGGTTTTGAGAAATTACAGAACTTTTCTGCACCGCACTTTGCCAGTCGGTATCAACTCCTTTATCATCTGCTGGAGCAAAAGACAGTCCATTAGCAGTCAAAAAAGAACGTAATTGAGAAGCATTCATCATGTTCAAACGGCTTGACACTTTTTCAAGACCTACATAACCATGATAATTTACTTTCATCTCCCCACTTTTACCTCTTCTTGTTGTCACCATGATAACCCCATTGGCAGCACGGTTACCATAAATAGCCGTTGCCGAAGCATCTTTCAATACGTCAATTGATGCGATATCGTCTGGAGCGATTGTTGAAATGTCTGCTCCAGGAATTCCATCAATTACGTAAAGCGGTCCTTGCGAACTGTTGATTGTTGACGCACCACGTAATACTACTGCTGCTGATGCGTTCGGGTCACCGTTTGCGGAAATGTTTAACCCCGGCACACGTCCTTGTAATAATTGACCAACGTCCGTGATGGCACCACGGTTTAAATCTTGTGGTTTGATGGTAGAAACAGCACTCGTTAAGTTCTTACGAGATTGTGTACCATAACCTACTACCACGACTTCACCCAACTGTTTTACATCTGCCTCTAATTGAACGTCGATTTGTTGTTGGCTACCGACTTTCTGTTCTTGGGAAAGATATCCCACCGACGTAAACACTAACACCGCATTTGTCCCCTGCACCGCAATGGAATACTTCCCTGCATTGTCAGTAATTGTCCCTGTCTTTGTGCCTTGCACACTAATCGTAACACCTGGTAGTCCGTCTTGACCAGTTACGGCTGTCACCCTTCCCGAAATGGTTCTTGTTTGGGCGAACACGTTAGTCATGCTTAAAAGCAAGACAACCACTATTCCCCAGATAGCATTCCGATGAGAATAATCGTAGAGTTTTGATCTCATTGTCATTTGGTTTTGTAAGTATAATTGAACAGAATCAGTTTGTTATACAGCCTTGCGTAAATACTCAGCAACACCACAAACCAATAAATCATCAGCAGGTTAATGGATTAAGTCGAGAGTGACAACGACGCCCAAATTTCCGAATATATTGGACATAGAAATATCACTAAACATGACAAAAATTATCTTCTTCCAATGATTTTGGTCAATATTAGTGGAATAAAACTGTATAAAAAATAATTTTTCAAATAAAACTGTATGCAAACGTTTGAAATTGTGAAGGTCAAAATAATCCAAAAATAAATTACTAATTTGCAACGACTGAAGAGTTCCGTACAATTAATTCTGGCGAAAGTTTAATATTGCTCGACATGGGCTTGCCTTCCATTTGAGCTAGGAATAATTTAGCAGCCGTTTCTCCTATAGGCTTACTTTGGCGAGCGATAGTACTCAGAGAAGGATAGAAATAAGCAGAAATAGGTGTATTATCGAATCCGATTACGGCAATGTCAGTGGGAACAGTAAGCCCTTTTTCTCGGATAAGTTGCAAAGCCCCAAAGCACACTTGGTCATTTACACCAAAAATGGCATCGGGCGGATTTGGCAAATCGAGTAAGGCTTTCGTGGGTTCAATCGCACTTTCGATAGTGAAATTTACTTGCTTGATAAGTTCATCTTCAAGGGGTAAATTATATTTCAACAAACAAGCACAGTAGGCATTAAAACGTTGTTCGGCAATTGCCATTCCTTGAGGACCACGCAAGTGGGCAATGCGTTTATAACCCGATTGTATCAGGTGTTCAGTTGCCAAAAATGCACCTACATAATCATTGGTACTTACGCCACTCGTTTGAATTTCTTCGTACTGACGATCTATAAAAATAAGGGGCACATTACGATCCATCACCGTTTGTAGGTGTTCGTAATGCCCTTCTGAATAGGTCTCCTGAGAAATCGACAAGAAGATACCATCAACCCGATTGGCCATGAGCCGCTCGACATATCCTTTTTCCAGCAAATAGCTTTCGTTGGTAACACAGATATTTAATAAATACCCGAGTGGTTGCAAAATGGATTGGATACCTTCGACCATAGCCGTTTCATGAAACTGCGTAATATTGGGAATGACGACCCCTAAGGTTTTAGTATTCTTTTGAAGCAAACTCAAGGCAACTGTATTACGCTGATAACCCATTTTTTGGGCGTATTCTTGAATCGTCTTCCTTGTTTCAATATTGATAAGTGGATAATCGTTTAACGCTCTCGATACCGTAGAGGGCGAGCATTTAAACTTGCGAGCAATGTCTTTAATGGTAATATTGGAAGATTTAGTATTCAAAATAATAGCTTGTTAAAGGGTATTTAATGAATCAAATTACAACACAATTTAGATAATAACCAAATTAACCCCCTCTCGAAATGGAAAATATTTCAAGAAAAGTGTTTCTCTCTCAATTAATAAAACTTGGAGCAGTAGTAGGACTCTCAGCGAATGCTAGTTTTGGCATGAGTGCTGAGGGCGACAGTGATTTTTTCAAAAAAGTGGTGCAAGCTAATAATGAAGAAGTTGCGAAATTATTGCAAACTTTATCAACAGACATTACCGAAATAAAACGTCGTTTGGGTTTCGATTTAGCCAATTTAGCAGCGACTTTCACCGAACCAACTTCTCGTTATTATCAACAAAAAGAAATCGTGACAGCGATGCACAAAATCGCTACGTTTTTGGTTAAAGCTCAAAATGAAGATGGAACGTTAGACATTGGAAACCTCGCTTCTCCTCCCGATACCGCCTTTATTCTTGAACCACTTTGCTCGGCAGCCATCATTCTAAAAAGAGTCAAGAACCCTGTTCTCAACGAGGTAAAAACTTTGTTACAAACGTTTATCTTAAAAGCGGGAGAAGGACTTCGTTTAGGAGGGATTCACACCCCCAACCATCGCTGGGTAGTGTCGGCGGCTTTAGCTCGTATTTATGAATTATTCCCTGACAAAAAATACGTAAACCGCATTGACCAATGGCTCTCGGAAGGAGTTTTCATGGATAAAGATGGGCATTATTTGGAACGTAGCCAGATTTATGCCGAAGTATCTGACCGTGCTTTAATTACCGTAGGACGCATTTTGAATAGACCACAACTCTTTAATTATGTGCGTAAAAACCTACAAATGACCTACTTCTACCTTGAACCTAATGGCGATTTGGTCTGTAATGATTCGAGAAGACAAGATCAATTTATTTCGTTTAATATCCTCGATTTTTATCATGACTACCGCTATTTTGCCATGTTGGATAAAAACGCAGAATTTGCTGCCATCACGAAGTTTATTGAACGGGTAAAAGGATTTGACGAAAGAATTCTAAAAGACTTATTGTTCTTCTTTTTGGAAGAACCTATCTATGCTCAAGCCTTGCCAACCCCTAAAGAACCAAGCCAGACTTTTGAGAAATTCTTTGAATCAAGTAATCTCGTGCGATTTAGACGTAATGATACTACAGCTACCATTTTTGGAGGGGTTGACTTTCCGCTCATCATTGGTTCTGGACGCTCGACAAGCCCTAACTTCTTTACATTCAGAAAAGGGGAAGCGATTTTGAAATACCTTCGTTTCTCTACTGACTTCTTTAGTACAGGTTACTTCAGAAGCCATGGTATCAAGAAAGTAGGGAATAAATATGTCCTTAATCAGAAAATCGAAGCACCTTATTACCAACCGCTACCTGAGCAATATAAACGTAAGGATGCCAACTACAAACATTCGATAAGTACCGACGGACGTTTCTGGAATAAAATGGATTTTGAACATCGCCCACAAAGCAATATCAAATCCATTGAAACAACCATCGAAATCGAAGAAAAAGCAGGAAAACAAGAACTGAAGTTTAGTGTCAAAGGAACAGCAAACGTCCATGTAACCATTGAGTTTTGCTTTAACGAAGGGGGCGTGCTGACAGGCACTAAAAGTATTGAGGGCTCTACCGAAAACTTCACCGTTGAGAACGGCTACGGAACCTACCAAGTAGGAAAAGACAGCATCAGTTTTGGCCCAGGCATTTTCCAACATGCTAAACTAAAAAGCTTAGACGGTGAAATGTACACTTCGCACTATGGAACATTAAGAACCCCAGGGCAACACGTTTACTTTACTGGACTAACTCCTTTTGAACATACGATTACCATCGGCTAGGGCAGGTTTTAATAACCTTACAGGTTTTGGATACCTGTAAGGTTTTACAAAGTCACTTTGCGAGGGTAGGGGTAACGGGTTAAAAACTCGTTACCCCTACCCTCTTTCCGATTTATTTGACTACCTTCACGCTGGCATTTTTGCCCTCAGCGTCCTCCCCCTCCTTTAATGGAACAAGTCTTTGACACCCTTATTGATAGTTTTATTGCCAACCAAGTAGGTATTTCCGAAAACTTTCTCAGCGAATCGCTCGCTTTTGAACTCAAAAAAAACTTAACCGTTTTATACGAAAATCAACAATTCAAACCCGCTGGTATCGGCAATGACGTGGTAGTCGGACAAGATAAAGCTGTTCGGAGCGACCATATTTATTGGCTAGACCGCCAGCATAACGATGAATTTGAAAATCACTTTTTTGACCTAATGGATTTATTCGTAGCGTACCTCAACCGCACTTGTTACACCAACATTACCGACTACGAATTTCATTATGCTCGTTACGACAAAGGCAGTTTTTACAAAACCCACCTCGACCAATTTAAAAGCAACGATAGTCGTCAGTATTCCATGATTATGTATCTCAACAGCGACTGGGAAGTAGCCGATGGCGGACAACTTTGCATTTATCCAAGCAACGAAGCCTCTCAAACAATTGACCCTACCAATGGAAAAAGTGTCTTCTTTAAAAGCAGTGAACTCCTTCACGAAGTGTTGCTTACGCATAAACCACGACTGAGTATTACGGGCTGGTTAAAAATTAAAAATACCTAAACGTTAGCACCCTCAAATATTGTATCTTTTTGATACAATATTTGAAAAACAGTACATAATACCTTTATATTTGTACAAAAGAAAGAATAAACTCAAAAACGGATGTACAAACAAAAGACCTTATCCAGTACCCTAGCACTCTGGGTACTTTGCTGTGTATTGAATGTCGTAAGTAGTTATGGGCAAATCAAGACGGAAAAGCTTCGTTTTGGGGTAGCCTATTACGACGAATACATGCCCTACGAACGCCTAGAAAAAGACATCGCTATGATGAAAGCTTCTGGTATTAACGTCGTACGCATTGGCGAATCTACTTGGGGAACGATGGAAACGCAAGAAGGAGTTTTTAACTTTTCGCACATCGACCGTGTTCTTGATGCCATGCACAAGGCTAATATCGAAGTAATCATTGGTACACCTACCTATGCTGTACCTACGTGGTTGGTAAAAAAGCACCCCGATGTGTTAGCCATTACCCCAGCAGGACAAAATCGCTATGGAGCTCGTCAAAATATGGATATTACCAACGTCCATTTTCGTCAGGCTGCTGAGCGAGTTATCCGCAAAATGATAGCCCATGTGAGTCAGCACCCTGCTGTCATTGGCTATCAGGTCGATAATGAAACCAAAGCCTATAATACCGCAGGCCCTAATGTACAGGCTCAATTTGTCGAATATTGTAAAACAAAGTACAAATCGTTAGACAGCCTAAACAAAGCCTTCGGACTCAATTATTGGAGTAACCGCATCAATACATGGGAAGACTTCCCTTCAACGGTTGGTTCTATCAATGCGAGTTTGAATGCCGAATTCGCTAAATTTCAACGAGGGTTAGTAACCGAATACTTAGCTTGGCAAGCAGGGCTTGTTAGAGAATATAAAAAGCCGACCCAATTTATTACCCAAAACTTTGACCTCGACTGGCGTGGCTACTCGTATGGCATTCAACCAGAGGTAGATCATTTTGCAGCCGCTCAAGCCCTTGATATTGCAGGAATTGACATTTACCACCCTACACAAGATGCCCTAACAGGTATCGAAATTGCTTTGGGAGGAGACATTACTCGTTCGATGAAAGGCGGTAAAAACTACTTTGTCTTAGAAACCGAAGCTCAAGGTTTTGCCCAATGGGTACCCTACCCCAACCAATTACGCCTACAAGCCTTTAGCCATTTGGCATCGGGTGCCAACATGGTCGAATATTGGCACTGGCATTCGATTCATAACTCAGCCGAAACCTACTGGAAAGGCTTATTAAGTCATGATTTTGAGCCTAACCCTACTTACTTAGAAGCTCAGACCATTGGAAAAGACTTCCAAAAAATTAGTGCGAAAGTGGTTAACCTAAGTAAAAAGAACAAGGTAGCCGTTCTGTTTAGCAACGAAGCCCTAAGCGGATTCAATGCCTTTAGTTTTGGTTGGGGAGCAAGAGAAACCTATAACGACATCTTGCGTCCGCTTTACGATGCTCTTTATAAAATGAACGTAGAAGTCGATTTTGTGGATCCTTCTAGTAACTTAGAGAACTACAAAGTCTTGGTAGTGCCTGCTTTATACGCAGCTCCCGACGCTCTATTAAA
>JACCDQ011415832.1_pt1 | contig 16359 bp, 12 predicted proteins | sample 7446031 | NCBI WGS metagenome assembly JACCDQ01 (sample SAMN15323442, study PRJNA562643) | freshwater metagenome | isolation source: river surface water | place: USA:Blue River Watershed | collected 2017-08-17
CGGGCCGTCTGGACGTGAGCGCGCACCCGTTTTGCGGAGGTGTACCAGAAGACGTCAGAATCACGACGCGATTTAACACAGACGAATTCCTGACCAGCCTTTACGGCACCATCCATGAAACGGGTCATGCCCTTTATGAACAAAATCTGCCCCGGGACTGGCTGGGCCAACCAGTCGCGCAGGCGCGCTCGATGGCGATTCACGAAAGCCAGTCCTTGTTTTTTGAAATGCAGCTGGGCGCACATTCAAAATTTACCGAATGGCTGAGCCCGCAACTGACAGCGGCTTTTGGCGAACAAGCTGCTTTTGCACCCGACAACCTGCGCCGACTGCTGACACGGGTCAAACCGGGACTGATCCGGGTAGACGCCGATGAAGTCACTTACCCGGCCCACATCCTGATCCGCTACGGCATCGAAAAATCACTGATTGAAGGTGAAATCGAAGTCGAAGACATTCCCGGGCTTTGGAATGAAGGCATGCATCAATGGCTGGGACTGGACACGCAAGGCAATTTCAAGGACGGTCCCATGCAGGACATCCATTGGTCCTTGGGAGCCTTTGGGTATTTCCCTTGCTATACGCTGGGGGCCATGTATGCAGCACAGTGGTTTGCCTGCATGCAAGACCAAAACGTGGCACACGCCTCAGATGTGCAACGAGGTGATTTCAAGGCCATCAAGACCTGGCTGAATTCGAACATCTGGTCCCAGGCGAGTTTCTGGCCCACACATGAGCTGGTCAGACGGGCCAGTGGTCAAGCATTGAACCCGAGCTACTACCAAAAACACCTCGAAAACCGTTACCTGCTCTGACCCCTTGACACCCTGAAAAAACAAAAACCACCCGAAGGTGGTTTTTGTCATGCGATCAGAAGATCAGCGCACCACAGCGATTTGTGAACGCTCGCCACCTTTGTAGGTGTACAGCGTCAACGCACCGTTCTTGATGTCGCCTTTTTCGTCAAACGCGATGTTGCCCGTCACACCTTTGTAGTTGATGGCCTTCAATGCAGGCAGGTACTTGGCGGGGTCAGCCGAGCCAGCGGTCACCATGGCGGTGGCCATCACCTTCACAGCGTCATAGACGTAAGGTGCATAGACCTGCACGTCAGCGTTGAACTTGGCCTTGAAGTCGGTGCGGAACTTGTCCATACCCGCTTTTTGTTCGCCTTCAACGCCACCGGCTTCCGCGCAGAACACGGACTCGTCTTTCATGGCATCGCCAGCCAATTTGGCCAGCTCTGTGGTGCAGATGCCGTCACCGCCCATGAACTTGGCGTTGATGCCCAATGCCTTCATCTGGCGAAGCATCGGGCCAGCCACCGCATCCATGCCGCCGAAGAACACAACATCAGGCTTCTTGGCCTTGAGTGTGGTCAGGATGGCGTTGAAGTCAGAGGCTTTGTCAGTGGTGAATTCGTGACCGACGACAGTGCCACCAGCAGCCGTTGCACCTTTTTTGAACTCTTCGGCAACACCTTGGCCATAAGCGGTGCGGTCATCAATGACGGCCACATTTTTGCCTTTGAGTGTTTCCACAGCGTATTTGCCCAGTGTGCCGCCCAGGTGCACGTCATCAGCCACCACGCGGAATGCGCCAGTGTAACCCTGACGGGTGTACTTGGGGTTTGTGGCGGATGGAGAGATCTGGGGGATGCCCGCTGTGTTGTAAATCTGTGAAGCAGGAATGGTCGTGCCCGAGTTCAGGTGACCGATCACGCCGTTGACTTTGGCGTCCACCAGCTTTTGTGCAGCGGCAGTGCCCTGCTTGGGATCAGCGGCATCGTCTTCAGCCAGCAATTCAAATTTGACAGCCTTGTCGCCAATTTTCAGGCCTGCGGCATTGAGCTCGTCAATCGCCATGCGGGCACCGTTCTCATTGTCTTTACCCAAGTGGGCAATCGCGCCACTGACAGGGCCGACATGGCCGATTTTGATGACCTGAGCGTCAGACGCCGACTCTTTTTTGCCGCATGCGGCCAAGACGACGGCCGCAACGGCCACAGAAACCAAGGTCAAAGATGAGCGGTTACCAGAAAACTTCATAGAAACTCCGTGTGAATTTGCTTCAATCAAGCAAGCCATGAAGATACTTCAAAACTGGGGGCATTGGACTAAGGGTTAACCAAAATCCCTGAAAGCACTGTGCCTGAAAGGGCGACGTTCAGCGAGCACTCTTTTTGGCCCAAGCTGCCTGCAGCGATCGCTGCACAGATTCGTCAACCAAGCGCTCCAGCTCAGGTCGCAGGCTCTGCTTGAGTTCATCAGCCATGGCAAAAAATGCGGCCTTGTCGACCCGCAAATTTTCCAGAGCCGCCAAAGAAGCAGGCGGTACATCTGCCATGGGCACAGCACTCGTGAGAACTGGAATGGTCAAAGCCGGTACTTGCTCTGCCTGTAAATGATGGGTGGTCATGGCTCGGATGCTTTGGAGAGATCGTGTTGCAGCAAAGAGTACCCCTTGGCTGTGTAATGCTTCCAGCGTTGGCGCGCCGTCATGCGGCCATGGTCGTCGGTGGCCACGATTTCGATCAGTCGTTCATATTGATCAAAGCCTGCAGGCACCTCATCGCCCAGATTGAGCAAAACATCCAGTGCCCCCATGCCCTGTGCGGTTTCGCCCAGCAAAATCGGCGATACGGCCTGCACCTCGGGAGCGTCAGCCACTGTGCTGTGAGGTAAAAAATCTTGAGCTGAAAAGGTCCACAAGGCCACATCGAGCTGGCGCAAGGTGGCGGGAGCCCCCACCACCCCCACACGCAAGTTGCGCCCATGCGCCTTGCGCAGCAACCTGCAAGCGTATTGCAGGCGCTCAGTGGTGTTGAAGTGAAACTCGATGCGGGTCATGGGCACCCGTTCAGGCTGCGCGGCGGGCACGTGATGGCGCCTTGGGGGCAGATTGCGCCTGTGTCAGCAGGTAATGCAGCAACAAGCCCACAGGGCGGCCCGTGGCCCCCTTGGCCGCACCACTGCGCCAGGCGGTGCCCGCGATGTCCAGGTGAGCCCAGGCAAATTTGCCAGCAAACCGTTGCAGGAACTTGGCGGCAGTGACCGAACCCGCCGCCCGCCCCGCTACATTGGCCACATCCGCATAACGGGTCTTGAGACCATCGGCGTAATCGTCGTCCATGGGCATGCGCCAGCACAGATCACCCGAAGCATCACCGGCCTGCTGCAAAGCGCTGGCCAAAGCGTCGTCGGTCGCAAACAGGCCCGAGCGCACGGCACCCAGCGCGATCACACAAGCACCCGTCAAAGTGGCGATGTCGATGACCGCACGGGGTTTGAAACGCTCGGCATAAGTCAAGGCATCGCACAGCACCAGGCGGCCTTCGGCATCGGTGTTGAGGATTTCAATCGTCTGGCCGCTCATGCTGGTGACCACATCTCCGGGCTTGATCGCCGTGCCATCGGGCATGTTTTCGGTGGCAGGAATCAACCCCACCACATTGATGGCCGGTTGCAACTCGGACAAGGCTTTGAACACGCCCAGCACACTGGCTGCGCCGCTCATGTCGTATTTCATTTCGTCCATCTCGGGGGCTGGTTTCATGGAAATACCCCCGGTATCAAAGGTGATGCCCTTACCCACCAGTACCACAGGCGCCTGGCTGGCTGGCGCACCGTTGTAGCGCATGACAATGAAACGCAATGGTTCGCTGGAACCTTTGGCGACGGCCATGAACGAGCCCATGCCCAGTTTGGCCACCTCTTTGGGGCCCAGCACTTCGCATTTGAACTTAGCACCTTTGGCCACGGCCTTGGCGGCCTGGGCCAGCAAAGTGGGCGTGGCATGGTTGGCTGGACGGTTGGCCCATTCCTTGGCCAATTCCACCCCGACCACTTGCGCCTGGGCCACGGCCAACGCAGCCTGGCAATCTGCCGACACGTTGTCTGCACTGAAAACCACTTGCATCAAGGCGCGTTGCGCAGGCTTGCTCAAAGTCGTGGTGTAGCTGTAGCTGGCATCGGCCAAAGCGCTCGCAGCAGCCTGCACAGCAGCGGGCGTGGTCGCGCCGCCCAGGTGAATACCCAAACGCTTGGGTTTGGCTGCCTTGATGGCCCCCCAAGCCGCCACAGTGGCACTGCGGACCTGCGCAGGTGTGCCCTCGGCAGTGCATGCCACCACCAGATGCCGACTCTTGACACCTTCGTGGGCATAGGCCGACAAAACCGATCCGGCTTTGAGTTCCAGATCCCCGTGCTTGATCGCTGATGCCACCAGTTTGGCGATGGGGTCTTTGGAATCAGTGGCAGCCCCTGCCTCGGTGGGCCAAAACACGATCAAAGCATCAAGATCGTCACGAATGACACGAGACAAGGCACGTTTGTGGATTTCAAAGTTCATAATTCGGTTTTTCCTTCCCTTCAATGTTATTCCATTCTTCATTACGCAAGGACCTGGCGCGCAATTTCGGCGCCACGCTGGTGGTACTGGTCACGATCGTGATGACCATCATCCTGATCCGCACGCTCGGTCAGGCCAGTCGTGGCACGGTGAATCCGTCCGAGGTGTTTCTGGTCATGGGCTTCAGCGTGCTCAGCCAGATGACGACCATCGTCACCCTCAGCCTGTTCATCGCCGTGGTGTCCACCCTTTCGCGCATGTATGCCGACAGCGAAATGGTGGTCTGGTTTTCCAGTGGGCAGGGTCTGGCCAACTTCATTCGACCCCTGTTCCGATTTTGTATGCCGGTGCTGCTGCTCATCACCGTACTGGCACTTTTTGTCTGGCCCTGGAGCAACCAGCAAATCCAGGAGCTCAAGCAGCGCTTTGAAAAACGCGGCGATGTCGAGCGCATCGCCCCCGGGCAATTTCAGGAATCGGCGGGGGGCAAACGGGTTTTTTTCATCGACAAGGACACCCCCGACAAACGATTTGGGCGCAATGTCTTTGTGTCCAGCCAGGACGGCACCATTGAAAGTGTGACCACGGCCCAGCAAGGGCGCGTTGAAATCATCGGGAATGACCGGTTTTTGCAGCTGGAACAAGGCCAGCAATGGCTGACCGACCTGAAAACGGGCGAAACGCGCCTGACCCGGTTTGAACACTACGAATTGCTGATCGACAGCACCATCAGTGCGGTGATGGACGTCAACACCTACCAGACCCCCACCTGGACACTGATGCGCAACCCCACACCGGCTCATCTGGGCGAACTCAGCTGGCGCATCGGATTGACCTTCGCCGCCATCAACCTGGTCTTGCTGGCTTTGGCCCTGTCGGCGGTCAACCCCAGGGTGGGCCGCAGCTACCACCTGGGGTTGGCACTGTTTGCCTTCATGGCTTACTACAACATGCTCAACGTGGGACAAAGCCGCATCAGCACGGGCCGCAGCGACTTCAGTTTGTTCATGGTCACGCTGCACGGCGGTGTGTTGGCCGTGGCGGGTTTGTGGATTTACGTCCGCCACATGAACCTGTCGTGGCGCGCTCTTTGGCCCGCTCGCCAAACCTCCACCCCTACCACGCCATGAAAACCGTACGCCGCCTGTTGCATGGCGAAATCATCAAAGCCGTCGCCTTTGTGGCCATCGGCTTTCTGGCCCTGTTCATGTTTTTTGACCTGGTCGAAGAACTGCAGTCGCTCACCCGCCATGCCCATCAAGGCTACCAACTTCAGCACGCCGCGCTCTACATTGCACTCAAGGTGCCGGTGCACCTGTATGAGCTGATGCCGCTGTCGGTCTTGATCGGCACCATCTTCGTCATGGCCCGGTTGGCGCAAAGCTCCGAATTCACCATTTTGCGCACCGGTGGGCTTGAGCCCCTGCGGGCTCTGGGGTCGTTGCTGCAATTGGGGCTGCTGTTTGCCACGCTGACTTTTGTCACCGGCGACTATGTCGCCCCCTGGGCAGATCGCCAGGCCTTGTGGCTCAAAGGGCAATTCACCGGTCACCTGACCTTGGGCCAGACCGGCGCCTGGCTCAAGGAAACGCAGGGCACTCGGCATTTCGCGGTGAATGTGCGCAGCTTTGACGGCCTCACCCGCATGCAAGGTGTCCGCATCCATGAATTTACGGCGCAAGGCCAATTGCTGGGCATCACCACCGCCCACCAGGCTGACATTGAAGAAGGTCGCTGGCAACTTCAGCAAGTCCAGCGAAAAAGTCTGCAAAAGGGTCAGGACAGTGGGACCGAAAGCTACCGTTCGGTCAGTGCGCCCGCCTCAAGCTGGCCTACACAGATCAGCGCAGACATGGTGGCTGCGGCCTTGCTCAGCCCGGACCGGATGCGGGCCTACGACCTGTTCAAGTACATGAGACACCTGTCGCGCAACAAGCAAAATGCGCAGACTTACGAGATCGAGTTCTGGCGCAAGGTGTTTTATCCCCTGAGCTGCCTGGTCATGATGGTCCTGGCCTTGCCCTTTGCCTACCTGCATTTCCGCTCGGGTCAAATTGCCGGGCATGTTTTTGGGGGCGTCCTGGCAGGCATCAGCTTCACCCTGTTGAGCAACGTGTTCAGCTTTGTGGGCAACCTGCAAAACTGGCAGCCCCTGCTCACCTCGGCAGCCCCTGCCCTGATTTACAGCGCCATCTCCCTGATGGCTTTCTGGTGGATGGTACTGCGTCGATGACTGCTCAAAAACTCCCTTTGACCACCTCGGGCGTGATCCTGTTTGCGCACGGCTCACGCGACCCCCTGTGGCGTTTGCCCATTGATGCGGTGGCGCAGCAAATGCGAACGCGCTGGCCCGATTTGGCAGTCGAATGCGCATTTTTGGAGCTGACCACGCCCGACCTGCCCACCACTGTCGAGCAGATGATGAACCGGGGCCTGACGCACCTGCGCATCGTGCCCATGTTTCTGGGGGTAGGCCGCCATGCACGCGAAGACCTGCCCAAACTGGTCGAAGAGCTGGCCACGGGCTACCCGCAAATGCAGTTTGAACTGGTGCCCGCCATCGGTGAACACCCGGCCATGACCACCTTGATGGCTGACATTGCAGCCGGTCAAAACCCCTGAACCCAAGCTTTCGATAGATGCGCAAAGGCATAATGGCGAAAGCCAATATGACATTTAGCGTATGAACCTGCATCAATTTCGCTTCGTTCAGGAAGCCGCCCGCCGCAACCTGAACCTGACCGAAACCGCCAAAGCCCTGCACACCTCGCAACCCGGGGTGTCCAAAGCGATCATCGAACTCGAAGAAGAGCTTGGCATCGACATCTTTGCCCGCCATGGCAAGCGCCTCAAGCGCATCACCGAACCCGGACAGCACGTGCTGCGCAGTATTGAAGTGATCCTGCGCGAAGTGGGCAACCTGCGCAAAATCGGTGACCAGTACAGCGCCCAGGACAGTGGCACCCTGTCCATTGCCACCACCCACACCCAAGCCCGCTATGTGCTGCCCGTGCCCGTGGCCAAATTGCGCGACAAATACCCGCAAGTCAACATCAGCCTGCACCAGGGCGCACCCGACCAGGTGGCCAAAATGCTGCTGGACGACACCGCAGAAATCGGCATCGCCACCGAGTCGCTGTCGGCCTATGAAGAGCTGGTCACCCTGCCCTGCTACGAGTGGCAGCACGTTCTGGTGTTGCCCCTGAACCACCCGCTGGCTCAAAAAGACCACTTGTCGCTGGAAGACATCGCTGGTGAACCCCTGATCACCTACCACCCCTCGTTCACCGGCCGCAGCCGGATTGATCACGCCTTTGCAGCCAAAAAGCTCACCCCTCGCATCGCGCTGGAAGCGATCGACTCGGACGTCATCAAAACCTATGTGCGGCTGGGCCTGGGCATCGGCATCGTGGCTGAAATGGCCGTCAAGGACGACCCGGTGCAAGACCTGGCCGTGCGCCCGCTGGCTGGCTTGCTGGGCATGAACGTGGCGCGGGTCGCCTTCAAACGCGGGGCCTATCTGCGCCACTTTGTGGTTCACTTTGCCGAACTGCTCAGTGACCGGCTCACCGGCCCGCTGATCACCAAAGCCATGAACGGCCACGTCAACGACTACGAACTCTGACCATGAGCGCACACACCCCCACGCTGATCTCCAAGGCGCCCCACATGGGCACTACCATCTTCACCGTCATGTCGGCCCTGGCGGCTGAAAAAGGCGCGGTCAACCTGGGCCAGGGCTTTCCGGACTTTCCGTGTGACCCACGTCTGCCCGAGCTGGTCAGTGATGCCATGCGCGAGGGCCTCAACCAATACCCGCCCATGACCGGCGTGGCCCCGCTGCGCGAAGCCGTGTCGCGCAAAATCGAAGCCCTGTACAGCCGCCACTACGACCCGGCCAGTGAAATCACCGTCACCGCCGGGGCCACCCAGGCCATTCTGACCATCATCCTGGCCATCGTTCACCCCGGTGATGAAGTCATCGTGCTGGAGCCCTGCTATGACAGCTATGTGCCCAACATCGAACTGGCGGGTGGCCGAGTGGTGCGCGTGCCCCTCACGCCCGGCACCTTCCGCCCTGACTTCGACAAAATCCGCGCCGCCATCACGCCCCAAACCCGCGCCATCCTGATCAACTCGCCGCACAACCCCAGCGGCATGGTCTGGTCGCGTGAGGAGATGCTGACACTACAAGAGATCCTGGCCCCCACGAACATCGTGCTGATCAGCGACGAGGTGTATGAGCACATGGTTTATGCCCCGCTGCAACACTGGAGCGCGGCCCACTTTGACGGCTTGGCCGCCCGGGCCTTCATCGTGTCGAGCTTTGGCAAGACCTACCACGTCACGGGCTGGAAAGTCGGCACCGTGGCGGCCCCGGCATCGTTGATGACCGAATTCCGCAAAGTCCACCAGTTCAACGTGTTCACCGTGAACACCCCCATGCAGCACGCCCTGGCCCGCTACATGGCAGACCCGGCACCCTATCTGGAGTTGCCCGCGTTTTACCAGCGCAAACGCGATTTGTTCCGCGAAGGTCTGGCACAGACCCAGTTCAAACTGCTGCCCGGTGAGGGCACCTACTTTCAATGCGTGGACATCTCGGGCCTTGCCGTGCCTGAGAAAAACCTGGGTGAAGCCGAATTCTGCAAATGGCTGACCAGCGAAATCGGCGTGGCCGCCATCCCGCTCTCGGCCTTCTACGGCAACGGCTTTGACCAGCAGGTGATTCGCTTTTGCTTTGCCAAACAAGACGACACGCTGCAAGCGGCACTCGGCAAACTGGCCAGGTTGTAAAAAAGGGCACCGCGGTGCCCTGATATTCAATCGTCTTGCGCAGCATCCAGCCCTGGAAACAACACCTGCGTGTAGCCAAAGCGGGTGAAATCCGTGACCCGCATGGGGTAGAGCTTGCCGATCAGGTGGTCGCATTCGTGCTGCACCACACGGGCATGAAAACCGTCAACCGTGCGATCGATCATCTGACCGGAGAGGTCAATCCCGGCATAACGAATGCGTTCAAAGCGCGGCACCACGCCGCGCAGGCCCGGCACCGAAAGGCAGCCTTCCCAGCCTTCTTCCTGCTCATCGTCCAACGGGGTGATGACCGGATTGATCAACACGGTGCGAGGGATGACGGGGGCATCGGGGTAGCGCGGATTGATCGAGTCCGAGCCAAAAATCACCACCTGCAAATCCACCCCGATCTGGGGTGCTGCCAGGCCCGCGCCGTTGGCGGCGGCCATGGTGTCTTCCATGTCCTGAATCAGCTCGCCCAACGCCCGCAGTTGGTCCGAGCACACCGGCTGCGCCACACGCAGCAGACGCGGATCGCCCATCTTCAAAATTTCGCGCACCGTCATGGTTTTTCTCCCTGTAACAACACCGCCAGCCCGGCGTCATCGAGCACCGGCACGCCCAGTTGCTGGGCTTTGTCGAGCTTGCTGCCCGCCTCGGCGCCGGCCACCACATAGTGGGTTTTCTTGCTGACCGAACCGGCCACCTTGGCGCCCAGGGCTTCGAGTTTTTCCTTGGCTTCGTCGCGCCCCATGCTTTGCAGCGTGCCTGTGAGCACCACAGTGATGCCCGCCAGGGGCATCTCGGTCGGGGCCAGGGCCTCGCCTTCGGGCCAGCTCACACCGGCATCGCGCAGGGCTTGCACCACTTCGCGGTTGTGCGGCTGGTCAAAAAATGTGCGGATGCTGTGAGCCACCACCGGGCCCACGTCGGCCACTTGCAAGAGCGCGTCTTCGCTGGCAGCCATCACGGCATCGAGCTGCCCGAAATGGCGCGCCAGCTCTTTGGCCGTGGCCTCGCCCACATGGCGGATGCCCAGGCTGAACAAAAAGCGCCCAAGGGTGGTGGTTTTGGACTTTTCCAGCGCTTCGAGTAAGTTGACGGCCGATTTCTCAGCCATGCGGTCCATGTTGGCCAGGGCGTCCAGCTTCAGGTGGTACAGGTCGGCCAGGGTCTTGACCTGGCCCGAATCAACCAGCTGGTCCACCAGTTTGTCACCCAGACCGTCCACGTCCATGGCGCGGCGGTGGGCAAAGTGCCAGATGGCTTGTTTGCGCTGGGCGCTGCAAAACAGCCCGCCTGTGCAGCGGTGGTCGGCTTCGCCCTCTTCACGCTCGGCCAGGCTGCCACACACCGGGCAGTGGGTCATCATGGTGAACTGCGGCACATCGGGCGGTCGGCGGTCCAGCACCACCGACACCACCTCAGGAATCACATCACCCGCACGGCGCACGATCACGGTGTCGCCCACCCGCACGTCCTTGCGGCGGGCTTCGAGTTCGTTGTGCAGCGTGGCGTTGGTCACCGTCACGCCACCCACAAACACCGGGGCCAGCTTGGCCACGGGCGTGAGCTTGCCGGTGCGGCCCACCTGCACGTCGATGGCCAGCACCGTGGTCATTTCTTCTTGTGCCGGGTATTTGTGGGCCACAGCCCAGCGCGGCTCACGGGTCACAAAGCCCAGGCGCTGCTGCTGCGCCAGGTCGTTGACCTTGTAAACCACGCCATCGATGTCATACGGCAGTGCATCGCGCTGATTGGCAATGCGTTGGTGAAAAGCCACCAACCCGCCAGCGCCTTGCACGCAAGACGTCTCTTCGGCCACTGGAAATCCCCAGGCCTTGAGCTGCTGGAGCAGCTCAAAGTGGGTGCGCCACTGCGGGCCGCCCTGCTCTGCTGGCGTGATGTCGCCCAGGCCATAGGCAAAAAAGCTCAAGGGGCGCTCGGCCGCGATGCCCGAATCGAGCTGGCGCACGGCACCGGCAGCGGCATTGCGCGGGTTGACAAAGGTTTTTTCACCTTTCATGCCGGCTGCGATGCGTTCGCGCTGGCGTTCGTTCAAGCGCTCAAAGTCGTCTCGGCGCATATAGACCTCGCCGCGCACCTCCAGCACGGGCGGGGCATCGGCTGGCAAGCGCAGCGGAATCTGACCGATGGTGCGGACGTTGGCCGTCACGTCCTCGCCGGTTTCACCGTCACCGCGTGTGGCCCCTTGCACCAGCACGCCGTTTTCATAGCGCAGGCTCATGGCCAGGCCGTCGAATTTGAGTTCACCCACGTAATCCACCGCCGCGTCGGCCTCGGTCAGGCCCAGCTCTTTGCGGATGCGGGTGTCAAATGCTTCGGCACCGCTGGCTTCCGTGTCGGTTTCGGTGCGGATGCTGAGCATGGGCACGCGGTGTGTGACCTGTGCAAAAGCATCCAGCACCTGCCCACCCACACGTTGCGTGGGCGAATCGGGGGTCAACAGCTCGGGGTGTGCGGCTTCCAGCGCCTGCAGTTCCCGAAAAAGCCGGTCGTACTCGGCATCGGGCACTTCAGGCGCATCCAGCGTGTAGTAGCACAGCGCGTGGTGATTGAGCGTGGCGCGCAGCCAAGTGGCGCGCTCTGCCGGCAAGGGGGTGGATGGCAAGGCCTCCGGGCCATCAGCAAACAGGTCCAGGTTGGACATCGCTAAACCGCTTTCAACGCAAAACCGCCATCACGAAAACAGGCGGCGCGCTTGCGAGGAACCCGCAGCGAGTTCACGTTCATCCAGCGCTTCATACAGCTGGCGCAAGTCGTTGGCGATCTGGTCCAGCACGTCGTCACCCAACAAATGGCCTTCGCCATCGGTGATGACCCCGTCCATGTCGGTGGCCAGCAGCTGCGCGGCTTGTCGCAGCCGTTCAAAAGGCTGCTCCTCCCGGGCAATTTGCGGCACATCCAGGCTGAGTGAAAAATCCCGGATCGCCGACATCGCCGGGTCATCGGCCAATGCAGCCTGGGTGTCAAACGTCAAAGACAGGATGGGCGGCAGGCCCTGCACCTCGGCAGGCAACACCATGCGACCGGGAATCACCCCGGCCACAAACCCATGCCGGGCCGCATGCTGCTGGATGTAACCCGGGCTCCAGGCCGCAGCGCGGGCGCACAGGGTAAAGCTCAGTTGCGCATCGTGGGCGCTGGCAAACTGGTCCAGTTCACGGGCACGGGCCACCTCGTGCAGCATGTCGCTGAAGCTGGGTGTTCCGCCCACGGCGTCGGCAAACGCCTGGGTTTTGACCACAAATTCAGAAAACTCGATCTCGTTGAGCGCCCCCACCCGATTGGCCAGCTGCACCCCGGCCTGAAAAGCCGAATAACGGCGTCCAGCCACCAGCGGCTCCCATTCGCCACTCAACTCGCTGCAACCTTCCACATGAAAAGGCTTGGTGCCCACCCGGCGGGTGGCGGGCAAAGCGGCCAAAGCGGCATCACCCGAAACCGGGTGATCCACCTCGATGGTGGCCATCGCATCGATCAAGGCATCCAGCAAGGGCTTGCGCTCAGGCTGGGGCAACGACCCAAAATCATCGGTCAGCACCGGCTCGATCGGGTCGGCATCCAAGCCGGGCTCTTGCAGGGCTGCATGGGTATCGGGCACTGGATCGGCCTGGCGGGGGGCATTTTTGCGCGAAGTCCACTGGTTGTAGATCACCACGGCAACCAGCGTCAGGCCACCAAACGCGGCCAGACTGACTTGCAAGGGACTCATCGAATCAAACATCACTTTGAACATCCTCAGGCCACATCGGCCATAGAAACGGCAGACTCCATGTCCACCGCCACGATGCGGGACACGCCCTGCTCCTGCATGGTCACACCGATCAATTGCTCGGCCATTTCCATGGCGATCTTGTTGTGGCTGATGAACAGGAACTGGGTTTCCTTGCCCATGCCCGCCACCAGGCGCGCATAGCGTTCGGTGTTGGCGTCGTCCAGCGGCGCGTCCACCTCGTCCAGCAAACAAAACGGCGCGGGGTTGAGCTGGAAGATGGCAAACACCAGCGCGATCGCGGTCAAGGCTTTTTCGCCCCCTGACAGCAAATGGATGGTCTGGTTTTTCTTGCCCGGCGGCTGGGCCAGCACCTGCACGCCCGCGTCCAGAATCTCGTCGCCGGTCATCACCAGGCGCGCATTGCCCCCGCCAAACAGTTCGGGGAACATGCGGCTGAAATGCTCGTTCACGATCTTGAACGTGCCCCCCAGCAAATCGCGGGTTTCGGCGTCGATCTTGCGGATCGCGTCTTCCAGCGTGTTCATGGCCTCGGTCAAGTCGGCGTTCTGCGAATCCAGGAAGGTCTTGCGCTCGCGTGAGGTGGTCAGCTCTTCGAGTGCAGCCAGGTTGACGGGCCCCAGCGCTGTGATTTCGCGGTGGATGCGGTCGATCTCGCTTTGCAAGCCGGTCAGGCGCACCTGCCCCACTTCAATCGACTGGGCCACCGCCTCCAGATCGGCCTGCGCATCGGCCAGCAGCTGGGTGTATTGCTCCAGCCCCAGGCGGGCGGCTTGCTCTTTGAGCTGCAAATCGGTGATGCGCTGGCGCAGCGGCTCAAGTTCGCGTTCAAACGCCACACGCCGCTCGTCGCTGGCCCGCAGCTTGGCGGTCAGGTCGTCATAGGCGCTGCGGCGGGCGGCCAGGGCCTGCTCGCGCTCCATCTTGACGGCCAGCACATTTTGCAGACCGGCTTGCGCGGCGGCGTCCGACAAGCGGCCCAGCTCGTCGCGGGCGCGCTGCATTTCAGCGTCGATGCTGCCCACCTGCTGCTGCGCGGTCTCAATCGTGCGCTGCAGCTCGGCGCGGCGGGCGTCCAGGCTGCGTTGTGAGAACTGGGCCTCCTGCGCGCGGCGCTCCAGGCTGCGTTGCTGTTCGCGGCACTCGGCCAGCTTGCGCTCGGCCTCGATCACACGCTCGTCCAGTTGGGCATGGCGCTCTTGCGTGTCGGCCAACTGCATGTCCAGCTCTTCAAAGCGGGCTTCGGCCGTCACGCGACGCTCTTGCAGCTCGTCCAGCAAGGCGTCGACTTCGGCCAAATCGTTGCTGATCTGCTCGCTGCGGGCACGGGTTTGCTCCACCAGCTGCGACAAACGCAAGGTCTCCACCTGCAATTCATGGCGGCGTGACTGGCTTTCAGCCGCCTCGCGCCGCACCGTGATCAGGCGCTGCGAGGCGTCGGCATAGGCCGCCTCGGCCCGCACCAAAGCGCTTCGGCTGTCTTCGGCAATCAGGGTTTGGGCGCGTTGCTGCTTTTCCAGGTTTTCGATGTCTTGCGCCCGGCCCAGCAAACCGGCCTGCTCGGAGTCTTGCGCATAAAACACCACGCTGTGCAGATCCACCGCATGGCCGGCCTGCACAAACAGGGTCTCGCCCGCCTGCAGCTGGCTGCGCCAGGCCAGCGCATCTTCCATGTTGGGCGCCGTCCAGCAGCCTTGCAGCCAATCGGTCAGCAGGGCCGACAAACCCGCATCGGGAATGCGCAGGTAATCGGCCAATGGGCGGCAGCCGCCGGGCAAACCGCTGCGCGGCTTGGCCACCGACGCCGCAGGCGAACTGAAAAACGACAGCTTGGCCGGTGGGGTGTCGCTGGCAAAAGCGCGCACCATGTCGAGGCGCGACACTTCCAGAGCCGACAAACGCTCGCGCAAGGCCGATTCAAGGGCGTTTTCCCAGCCGGGTTCGATGTGGATGCGGCTCCACAAGCCTTCCAGCCCATCCATGCCGTGCTTGGCCAACCAGGGTTTGAGCTTGCCGTCGGTGCGCACCTTTTCTTGCAGCGCCTTGAGCGCCTCAATGCGGGCACTCAAATCGGCCAAACGGGCCGATTCGTCGTTGACCGCCTTTTGGCGGCTGCGGCGGTCTTCGTCCAGCGCGGGCACCTGCTCTTGCAGATCTTGCAAGCGCGCTTCGGATTCTGCGGCCAACGCCTCGGCTTCGGCCAATTGCGCTTGCAGGTTGTGCAAGCGCGTCTCATCAGGGGCGGCCAGTGCGTTGCGGTCGGTCAACAGGCGTTCACGGCGCTGGTCCAGCTGGCGCGATTGGTCTTCGACGTTGCGCTGGTCTGCGGCCAGCACACCGATTTGTTGCTGCACCTGCACCACGCTGGCACGCTGGGCATTGGCCTCGTTTTGCGCTTTGCGCAGCGCCTCTTCCAGATCGGGCAAGGCCATGGCCTGGTCTTCCACCTGGGCGGCCAGTGTCATGCTCTGGTCTTCGGCCATCGCGGCCTGCTCGGACAAGGTTTCCAGCTCGGCCTGGGCATCTTCGCGGCGAGTGCCCCATTGCGCGGTTTGCTCCACCAATTGCTGCAAACGCTGCTCGGCGCGTTGGCGGCCTTCGACCACAAAGCGAATCTCTGCCTCCAGACGGCCGACTTCGGCGCTGGCCTCGTACAGAGCGCCCTGCGCCTGGTTGACCTGGTCCCCCGCGTCGTAGTGCGCCTGGCGAATGGTCTCCAGATCAGACTCAACGTGACGCAAATCGGCGATGCGCGACTCCAGCGCGTTGATGGCTTGGTCGACATCCGATTTGACTTTGCCCTGATCGGCCTCGGCGTCGCGGCGCTTCAAAAACCACAGCTGGTGCTGCTTGAGCGTGCTGTCGGCTTGCAGGGTGTTGTACCGGGTGGCCACTTCGGCCTGTTTTTCGAGCTTTTCGAGGTTGGCGTTCAGCTCGCGCAAGATGTCTTCGACCCTGGTCAGGTTTTCGCGGGTGTCAGACAAACGGTTTTCGGTCTCGCGGCGGCGCTCTTTGTATTTGGAGACCCCGGCGGCCTCTTCGAGGAACAAGCGCAGCTCTTCGGGGCGCGACTCGATGATGCGGCTGATGGTGCCTTGGCCAATGATGGCGTAGGCACGTGGGCCCAGGCCTGTGCCCAAAAAAACGTCCTGCACGTCACGGCGGCGCACCGGCTGGTTGTTGATGTAATAGCTGCTGTTGCCGTCGCGGGTCAGCACGCGCTTGACCGCGATCTCGGCGAACTGGCCCCATTGGCCACCTGCGCGGTGGTCGCTGTTGTCAAACACCAGCTCCACGCTGGAGCGACTGGCCGGCTTGCGGTGCGTCGTGCCATTGAAGATCACGTCCTGCATGCTCTCGCCGCGCAACTCGCTGGCACGGCTTTCGCCCAGCACCCAGCGCACGGCGTCCATGATGTTGGACTTGCCGCAGCCATTGGGGCCGACCACGCCCAC
>JACCDQ010319162.1_pt1 | contig 16349 bp, 6 predicted proteins | sample 7446031 | NCBI WGS metagenome assembly JACCDQ01 (sample SAMN15323442, study PRJNA562643) | freshwater metagenome | isolation source: river surface water | place: USA:Blue River Watershed | collected 2017-08-17
AATTCGATTTGTTTATAACTGACCAATCTGCCGCTTTGATCAAAAAGCTCTAGAAGCCCTTGTGGCATATAGGCTTGATCTAACTCGATTGCGATATCGTTTTGGCTGTCATAAGTAAGCGAAACAAAATTATTGCTGGCTGAACTCGACACAAGTGTTGTCGGAGCCCCTGTACTCGCAAGTTCAAAACAATTACTTTGATCAAAACTACCCGCCGGCTTGTTGTAAATTGTACGCACATAAATTGTTGTACCGTTCGCGAGATTGGTAAGTGGGTTTGATGAGTAACCTGTTGTAGCCTGCGTAGAAATTTCAAAACCTGAAACAGGCGTAACCGTTATTGGAACCGAACTATTTGTTAGTCCAAGGGAATAAGCCACCCCCAAAGAAGGCGTTCCATATGTACTTATCATCGGACTTGCCAACTGCGTGTTGGCCCATACGGGAATGGCTTGGGCTTCAATACTGATGTTGTCAAAACGCCATGCGCCATTAGTAGAATAATTCGTGCTATTGTTGCTATAAGAAGTTGAAAAAACGGCGGAGTTCGCCGCAATCATGTAGGCGGTATTCGCCGCATAAGTACTCGTTTGGTTAGACTGGTCAAAGGCATAAGGGCTGAAAATCGATACAATGCGCACTTTGAAATTAGGATTGTTCTCAGCGGCGCTCACAGAGCCAAAGTTGACACTATATGACTGCCATTGCCCATCGGGGCTCAGGCTCCCTGCATTGATCCAAAAACCAATGTTCCAGGTGCTGCCATCGGTACTGTAATCTATACGCGCCCAACGAGAGGATTCGCTGGAGGCCCGCTGTAAGAAATTCAACACAATGGATGTATAACCAGTTGTATTCACCGACAACTGAATGCCACGCGTTCCACTTGATGAAGACTGATTGGCAAAATTGCTCAATTGCAAGCATTTACCATATGATGATGTCGGGTACGCGCTATTCAACGAGGGCAAAAGACTCAGCGACCCATTTCCTTGACTCGTGTTGTTATTGCTAGAATTGAAATTCCAGGCACTAATGGTGGTTTGGGACCAATATGGAAATACGGCAAAGCACAGCATCCAAAGTACAAACAGCTGTTGCTGCGGGGATCTTGTTTTCATGATAAATGATTTGAAACAAAATTATCCCGAGCTGCAGGCGTTGTGCTTACATATTTATGGATGGATGTTGTAAGGTTTTCTTAATCAGCTTGCAGAGATATGAAGAGATTCGTCCTATGCTTAGCGCAGTAAGATTTTCTCTACTTGATTCGTATTTCCAATTTGAACTTCAACAAAGTAAAGTCCTGATGGTTGTTCGAGTGTGAATATGGTTTGTTCACCGCTAACTAAGCCTTCAAAAACTAGTCTACCAGCAGCATCTCGTACCAATACAAATCCTTCTTCAAGATCTGAGACCTGCTGACTTACAATTACCTTTCCGGCTCCGTCTGAACTCACCAATATATTTCCGCCTTCTGTAAAAGGAACTTCTTCATTCACCCAAGTACTGACAGGTCCTTGTGCAATTGGTTGGTTATTGGGTAGAATGATGCGCAAATAAAAACGGTTGGATATCGTGCCACTCGCAGCTGCAAATTGATAAGTATCATTCACCGTGAGGTCTTGAAGGACTCCTTCCTGCTTATCTTCTAGTAAAATAAGGCCGTTTTCGATATTTAATTCACTCGCTTTGAAAGTGTAATTTCCTGTCGTTGGAATATCAATAAACAGTGGGACTACCGTCACTTTTTTATTGTCCTTTAAGCCATTTATTACTAATTTTTTTCCTGCAACTTGTGAATAAACCTGAGGGTAGCCAGTAAGGAACATTTTGTCAGAGTCAAAAGCATCATAGCTCGAAGCTGCAGCATCCTTAAGATAAACTATTGTTTGATCTTGAAAACTACCTTGAATCAAATTAAGTCGAACAAATGCCGGGAAATCTTGAGCCGTGGATTTGAGCCCTGCAGTAAGTCCCCCTTGCACCGCTGTATAATGGCTTCGTGCTGTATTATCCAAAACCAAATTTGCGGATGTGATACCTGGGTTCAATCTCATCCAAACTGCCTGCATAGGCGGAATATATCTCGTTACACTTGTGCTCCCATTTGCACTGTTATTGGAAGTCCCGATATTCGATTGTGCATTGTAAGTGTCAAAAACCATAACGTTGGTATTATTGGCCAAACGATACCAAATAGTCGGTTGAAAATTAAGTGCGTTTGAACCTTCCCAAACCGTTTCCCAATCCAAATAACTGAGGTAAGGATTGGCAATGAGATTATAACCCTGATAGGAGCCCGTCGTTTGGCGATAACAAGGTACTTGAATGTTGCTATTGTTTAATGCAGGACCACCGAAATTCAAAACACTTGTAGCGCCCATTCTCAGACTATAACCTTTACCTGTAGCTATTACAGCATTAGGGTCAGTTACATCTATCCAATTTGGGTTAGCCTGGTTTGCTTCCCAATGGTATATTTTATTTGTTACCGGACTCAAAACTACGGATGCCTGCGCATTTGCTACAGCTGATCCTAGATACCAAAACCTTCCATTTGGTTGTCCATTTGCAGTTGAACCCGTTACTTTCTGTTGGACATTATATATCCCAATACCTGAAACCTGACTAGAAGCACTTTGCAAAACAGTTGCCAACGTATCAAACGTCAGGGTGCCATTATTGATGAAATCTCCATCCATATTCAGTTCTGTAGCACTTCCAAAGACTAGAGCACCTGTGCCGCTTGCAGTTCTCAAAGCACCGGTAACAGTCATATCCTCTTGAATGAGCACGCTCGCAGAACCGGCAGATTTATACAATTCATTCACCACATTTATACCATTTGTAGTTGTGAAAAGACCCGTTGGTAAATTGATTGGCGCTTGTTGATTGCCAAATGCCAAAACACCAGTGGTTGCGTTAATTTTACCAGCTCCCAAAGTGACGCTACCACCTAAAGTCAGTGTATTTGTTCCCAAATCGAAGTTGCCCAGCAAAAGATTCAATTCGCCAGTGACCAAAAGGTCTTTATCTAACGCAACACCAGTTTGCTTATTGATGCGTAGGTTATTCATGGCCGAAACAGTGGTGTTCACACCTGGGAAAGTAGACGGGCCAACGATTGTAATGGTGCCGTTGTTCTCAAGAGTTGCACCTGCAACACTGCTTAATGTACCGTTTAAAGTAAGTGTGTGACCTGCTTTGTTACGCAGCGTACCACCACTGAGTGTGATGTTTTGCGCATTGATGCTCATGTCGAGTTCGAGGACGCCAGCATTGGTTGTGAGGCTAATGCCTGACGGCAGAACACTTGAGCGGGTAAATGTTCCTGTACCGTCTTTGATCAAAGTAATATTGCTACCAAAGATATTTGTACCATTCACAAGGTCTTGTGCAATATCGAAAGTCAACGATCTTGAATCTGCAACCGTAATTGATTGAACCCCTGAAAGCGTATTCATCTTGAATAAGATGTCACCAGTGCTCGTGTTGGTTGTACTGATAGCTGCATTCAAAGCGAGCTCACCTGCGTATACATTTAGAGGTCCTGCAACGCTTGTACTAGCTTCAATTGAAATAGTAGCTGTATTGCCATCTTTACCTAGTGTTAATCCACCGATGGTACTAGATACTCCAATACCTGCAATCGGATAAGAAACAGCATTTGTAAAACTTGCACTGGCAGGTTGGATGGCTAACTCTCCAGCTCCTGAAATCACCGAAGTTGAATAAGCTGGCACGTTTCGTTCAATAGTTAATTTACCGGCACTAATTGTTGTTGTCCCTGTAAACGCCTGAAGCCCTGTTAAGATGAGCTCACCGGCGCCCGTTTTAACGAGTGCACCCGTTCCGCTGATCACACCCGGATATGTAGACTGATCAGCGCGATTGAAAGTCACCGTTCCGTAGTTTAAGATATTACCCGTCATGATGCCTGTAGTACCACCGGATCCAATGCTTAAGCTTTTATTCAAATCAACAGTTGTAAGTCCGCTGTGGGTACACGTGCCCGTCAAGGAAATTGGTGCACCAACTTGCAAAACTTCTTCAGTCCCCTCTAGGTTACTGGCAATCGTGCCTGCTGTTGAACGATTGAGAATAACGAGTCCGTTATTAATGACTGTACTCGCTGCAGGGAAACTTGAACTGATATCTGTGATTTCTTGAGTACCTCTAGAAGTATAACTGAAAGCATTTGGAGAAACACCAGAGGTAATTGTATTACTCAACAAAGTGTTTCCCGTGTAAGTCAAAAGCCCAGTAAAATTGACTTTTCCTGACATATATACATTACTGATTCCATAACCCGTTGCACCTGCACTTGTTGCCAAACCACCAATAGCCGTACTACCTGAGGACATATCTGATCCAAGCTGATTTCCTGAACGGTAAGCCGCTCCACCGTAAATTGATGTATTCGCTTTGATTTGTACATTTGATCCAGACTGAGCCAATTGTACAAATACACATTTTGTATATGTACCATCATAATTCTGAAGTTGTAATGTCGCCGTATTTGATGAGGCATTATATGATTTCACATATGCCCCTGCAGTTTTTTGGCCTGTAATTGCTTGACCTTGCTGCATACCACCCGTAATTCTTGTGAGGACTTCCAGTACAGTTGTATTTGTTGCAAAAGTCGCATAGGAACTTGTAAGGAATGAATTATAATAAGCGCCAGAAGCTCCTTTGATTTCGATACCGCCCGCACCAGAAATTGGCACCGCAAAGGTCATGTTCTCATTTGGCGTCAAGATCAGTTTAGCGCCACTAGCAACCACAACCCCTGAAGATTGGGAAATAGTGCCGCTTGAAGCTTGGCTAACTGAACCTCCAGTACCAATTTGAAGATCTCCAATTGATACTGTGGTAATACCTGAATACGTGTGGTCTTTTGTAAGTGTCAATAATCCCAAACCAGCTTTAGTGAATCCGCTACCCGTGCCGCTGATGATTCCGTCATAAGTAGAAGTGTTAGAAACATCCATAGTGAGCGTTCTTCCAGCAGCAATGGCAACGTTACCCGTTCCAGCTATTGTTGTTCCGTTTAGAGAAATATTTCCTGTAGAAGTATTGGTGGTTGAAAGATTTGAATTCAAGGTAATGGTTCCACCATATAGCTGGACCGCACCGCCAAATTGAAGCGCCGTACTTAAAGTGACATTAGAAGTATTTGCTAATGTTACAGGAGAACCAGCACTCAAAAGCTCCGTATTTCGACCAATTGTCAAACTGGTTACCTGACTCACATTATTGATCGTTAAACCGTTATAATAACCCGAATTAAACGCATAATTCCCAGAAGTCAAGGTACCTCCAAGCGTTAGGGCAGCCGGGTATGCGCCACCATTCGGAACAAGGCTTATGGCACCAGTGGTTGTTAGTTGAATTGTACCAGATGTACTTGGCGCGACAAGGGCAATATCTCCAGAACCTGTATTAATTATCCAATTTCCATTTGACGCAATTCCATTCGTGCCGCCATTTCCATTTCCTGCCCACACAAAGACATCACCCCCATTTGTAGTCACACTATTGAAAAAATCTAATGCATTAGCATTTGAACCACCAACTGAGGGGCCATCGCCAACTGTCAGTCCATTCCAAGTATAACTGCCGCCATTAGAATTGGAACCACCCATCCAAACGTGGCCTCCATTCGTTGACACCGGACCAGAAAAAGTAGCACCACCGTCGCCATTATCGCCATCGTAGTCAGACCATAATACAACGTTTAGTAATGCAGAACCTGTTGCTGTAACCGCACCACTAAAGTTCGCTCGTCCATTAGATTGAATCGTTAATGTGCCTGTGCCAGCGGTTTTTGTGATGGCAGAAGAAACCTCGACATCATTCCAACCCCCAGTTCCCTTTATAAAGATATCACCATTTGCTGTAGAGGTGATATTACCAGACACACCAACATAAGCACCATAGGCAGATATTGGTCCAGCCGTGGTTAATGAAGAATTTAAATATACATTAGATGTGTTATTAGATTTACCTAAACGGAATGAGCTTATTGTATGATTGTTTTGATTGAGCTCAAACCAACTAAGATAGGTGTTATCGCCGAAACTGGTACTATTGGATTCAATTACAACCTCACCCGAAGTAGCAATTTTAGGAATTGTTCCATTTGCATATGAAAACCTATCTATTGACATTGTAATATTTGAACTACTATTCGATAGCACCCCGCTTTTTGAACCCAAATAAAGATTACCGTTAAGATAAAGGTATCCATTAGTTGCACCTCCAAACTGGCCGCCTTTTACTTGAATTGGACCACCTGCACTTAAAATATTTGTTTCGGCACGGAAAACAATATCATAGTAGTTTGCAACGGAGTTTCCTGTATTTAACTTGATTCCGCCTCCTGATGGAGCTAATAAATTTAATATACTGTAAGCCTCTGTTTCTATACCAAATACATCTGAGGATGTTCCACTACTAAAGGCATTAATTGTAATCGCATCTACAGAGTTACTTGAAGATTGAATGGTAAAAGGTAAATTGGCAGTATTGTTATAAAAAACGATACCAGAACTAAACGTAGACCCAGACGTCTGACTGTAACCGTCTAGAAATATGGTACCGGAACCACTATTTATGTTACCGTTGGTTGTTAAATAGTAAAAACCAAGGCCTGAACCTCCAGTTCCCGATCCAATTGCTTCATTGTAAGATTTTCCTTTTATTGTAATATTTCCACCTCCTGAATTTAAATTAGTCGTTACGTCAATGCGAATTCCCTCTGGATAAGCCCCTCCTGATTGGCCCAAAGCATAGCCCGTTCCTAAAGTGTTTCCACCACCAAGTGTGATGTCGCCTCCATTAGTCGTAATTGTCAATCCTCCTAATCTGAAGTCAATTCTACCATTGGTTGATGACTCACCATCTGTTGCATCATCAACATTAGAAGAGAGTATAACATCCCCTCCTTGCGTAGTTATACTTGTTGCAACTGTATTGAGAATGTGTGTCTTTGCAAGTACTTTTAGATTGTTTGCTGAATTACTTGAAATAGTCGTACTAAAAGTGATTTTTCTTCCTTCGATACTTAGATCACTTAAAGCTAACTTTGAAACTACATCACTCGCATTGATTAAAACAGGGCTTGTTAAAGTGCTGATTACGCCGTTTGAATATGTCCAGGTAGATCCTTGGGTATGACCACCTGATGCAACTATTGTAATATCACCTGCACCTTCTACCGCTCTGTAAATTGCGTAAGCATTGTTTGCGCTTAGTACTGGACTAAATGTTGAGGAAGTTTCATCATAACCAGTACGCACGTTAGAAGAGCCACCAATAAGCGTATTCAAGCCCGTGCTATTCGATTCCATACCACTAAATAGCTTGGCAATTCCACCTGTACCGACTGAAATAGTTGGTGAACCAGAAACAATAATATTTCCACCCTCGCTTACATCGATTGCCGCATTTTTACCACTATTGATCACAATGGCACTTGTTGTGGTATTTGTAGTTGAAACAGGTTGCATTAAATTGATATCTCCAGTCAATGTTTCAACTGAAACCAAACCACTTGAATAGATACCGCTTGTACTTCCAATAGTTCCAATTGTTAATCCACCACTCACATCAATCAAACTCAATGCGCCAATGCGCGCTGAAGATGTACCACCAGCAACTGTACCAAAGTTATTAGAGGTATTTGTGAGGGTAAACGAACCAGCACCATTCATCGCTAAGCTCGTTGCTGTAATTGGAGTTGATTGAGTAACCGTACTCGATGCATATAATGACAGCATACCGTTAACCGTCAATTGTGTTGAAAAGGTCATTGATGAGGCATTCACATTCACTGGACCATTTATTGTTAGGGCGCCAACTGAATTGAAATTAATTGCTTGATTATTTGTTGACTTACCTAAATTTAGTCCAGCAATCCCATTTGCATCTTGGTCTATTTTGAACCAAATTAAATCCGTATTTTGACCAATTGATGCATCATTTGACTCTAGCGTAAAAGTACCTGTCCCATTGACCCAAGGTTTTGTAGCTTCAGAAGTGGTGACCCAATTGTAATCTTCTCCGCGTATGATTGTATTTCCTGAACCAGGATTCACTACTAAATAATCTAGGTTCAATGTTCCAACTCCGTTGGCATCTCTATCAGCCTCTATTAAAATATTACCTCCTGAGGTAGTGACATCTCTTTGAATCGCCGACGAACCAGATGTGTAAAATCCGTTGGATCCAGAAAGCGTAATATCTGCTCCTGCCGTAGAAGAAATGTCGTCTTCGATTTCTAGTAAACCACCGTAAATGGTTATTGGGCCGGCAATAGAAAGAGCCGAAGTAATATCAATGTTTGCCGTATTGGTTGTTTTTCCGATGGTCAGACTTGATGCCCCTTGCGCCAAGACATAATTTGTATTGGATGGCAAAACTTGTGCTGCAGCAAAGCTTGCTCCAACAGGCTCGTAAGTTACCGAACCAGTAGTTTTAACTTTTATACCGTTATATCCCGCTCCAACAAGGCTCGAGTAGGTGAAAACAACATTACCAGTAGCAGTCCAGCCTGTTGCGGGTGAGCCTACATACACATGCCCCCAACTAGAATGCCCCATGCCGTAAGCACCTGTTGTACCTCGATCTGCTTTTACCGTAACATTACCCGTTTTCGATAAGAGATTGATGTGATTGGTTTGGCCAGTTGATCCATCCATCCGGTAAAAATTGATAGCACCCGTACTGTTACTTTGTGTATTGGTAAGGTAACCATCGAGAATAAGATTGCCATTTTCAGTTTCAATTGTAGAACCGGCTGCTGTTCCGAAGGTAATGCCACCAAAATAATTTGTTCCATTATTCCCACCATGCGCTTCGCCATAAAGTTCAACATTGCCCGACCCAGAAGTAGTAATATTTCCTCGCAAGCGGATACCATCATCATAGCTTCCGCTGCATTTACCGTAAATTTTGATATTTCCACCACCTGCAGTCAGTATACCTCCATCGATGAGAACTGCAGGCGCATTTGAACTAGTTGCATAGAGCCCAGCTCCTTGTAATCCTGTAAAGTTTCCGCCAAGCGTAATATTACCGCCTTGAGAAGATAGCGTGCTTCCAGAATTCAAGATAATAGATGAAGCAGCAGCAAGCGCTGCACCAGTTGAATTGGAACGTAGCGTGATAGTACCACCGTTTGTCTGGATTATCTTGGAAGCGGCTATTTCAATGGTTTGAGAGGATTGCAATAAGATTGCAGCGCTATTCAAGGTACTACTATAATTTTGATTTACTGTTATGTTCCCACCATATACAGAAATTGGTCCTGCAATTGATTGAGCTGTGGATAAAGTAATATTTGCTGTGTTCCCTGATTTACCTACCGTGAGACCTGAAAGACCAGAAACAACAGATAAATTAGTCAGTGGATAAGTCAGTGCAGTTGCAAAACTTGAATTGAATGGTTCCACAGTTAGTGTGCCTGTAGTTTGAAGCGTTGAAGTGTAGGTACCGAATTTATCGCTTCGTAGCGTGACGTTACTACTACTGCTTGGCAAAGTACCTTTACCCCAAGTCCCTCCTATTTTCAATCCCAATCCACCATCTCCAATGAAATTAATTGGACCAGATAAGGCATAGGCGTTCAGACCACTCGCTTCTACTGCTGAGTAATTACTAGAACTACCTACTTTTCCATTGACTTCTATTCCGCCTCCGGCTCCATTGGCAATTAATGTTACTGTACCTTGGTAGCCTGCTCTTAAGTTAATGGATGAGGTTTCACCTTTAATGTAGATGGCATTGCTTGTAGTATTAGAAGATGTAATGGAGGGAAATACAACGCTGGCATAAGAGTTTAACTCAATACCATGTGCCGTACTTGAAGTAGATAACCCATCAAAAGTGATGGTCCCTACCCCGGAATTAACAATTTGAACTGCTCCTGTACTTCCACTAAACCATTGAACACCAGCACTACTGGAGTTGGAACTTCCTTTGATAACAATATTTCCACCTCCGCTATATATTGTCAAAGAATTTAAATGGCCGTTTGCAGCCGTGTTTGAACCAAAATTGACACCTCCGGGAGGCAATACTACCCAATTCGTTGTTCTGTTAGAGTAAGCATAGCCTGTTGGAACAACTGTTCCAGACGCTAAAGTCTGAGTGCTTGTGCCTCCTGCTAAAGTAATAGTACCTCCCCCTGTTGATTGAACGGTTGAGCCGTTTGCCGAATTGAGAGAAACGCCTTGTTTCAACCCTATAAAATCACCATCGGTTGCATTCGCCGTCCCGTCAGAATTGGCCCAAAAGGTAATATCACCGTTATTCGTCTTGATTGTTTTATTCTCATCAACAATAATTGAATTGATAGCTTTTAACAAAATATCCGCACCAACAGCACTTGCATAGAGATCGTGATTCACATTTATATTTCCTCCCAAAGCAGTTATTGGCCCTGAAACTTGAAAAGTTGTTGAACTGTAATTAATGGCGCTAGTTGCACAACTTGTGCATAGATCAAAATTAATGGCATTCGTGCCACCATCTCTTCCCAAAGTAACCGAAGTAAAAGATCCTAATAATGCAAACCAATTTGAACTAATTGAATAGTTAGTACTTGCTGTATTCCTTATTGTAAACGCCCCGGCATTTGAATAAATTTCAGGCAATGCACATTGGGAACCTGTATTCCAAGTAAAAACAGCAGCTTCGAACAGCATTGTGCCAGAAGTTCCATCAATCGTTAGCCAATCGATATTCAAATCTCCCGTACTGTTGTCGTCAGCATTTGCTGAGATGGTAATATTCCCACCACCTGCAGCCATGATTTTACCGCGAATACAATTTGCATTTGCTAAAGTTTCAAAACCATTTTTAGCTAACAGACTGATGTGCCCTGTCGCTACTCTTGTGATAATTTGAGCACTTTCTCCTGGAGTGAGAAGATCTGCTCCCATGTTTATTTTATTTGCATAAATGGAAAAAGCACCATATAAATCAATAGTTCGGTTGATTGTCACCGTTCCTGTTGAGTTCGAATTACCAATTGTAATACCACTTCCATTGACCGTAGAAACAACACCTTCATTGAAGGTAACATCAAGCGCATTTGTACTTCCCAAGATGGTCAAACTGCCATTGGCTAAGGCATTTGTAATCACGGAGGCTTGGATGGTGGCAGCACCAGATAAACTCAAGGTGTTAGAAGAAATGCTCCAGTTAGTTCCGGAGGTTCCGGTTTGGCCTCCAGAAGAAATAACAAGACTTTGAGCACTAACGCCACCAAAGAATAAAAGTCCAATAAATAAAATGAATGAGCTGTGATAAAAACTACGAATCATAAAATAGAATTAAGTCGCAAAAATACCGCAGACGAGGAATATATCCTAAATTCTTATCTCACACTTATCTCATTTTATATAAAAGACACGCAATTACAAGATTCTCATTTCATATATTAATGAATTCATTTCAAGGTAATTAACTATATACAATCAATTATATCGCCAATATATACTCCTGTAAATTGACATGGTCGTCTAGATGGAGCTTTTTGCGAATGACGCTGCGTGTATTGTCAATAGTACCTTGCGTTCGGTTGGTAAGAATGGCCATTTCTTTGCTTGAAATATTGAGGCGCATGAGGGCACAAATCCGAATTTCATGGGGCGTAAGCTCGGGGGCGAGCGAGCGCAATTTGATATAAAAATCTTCGTAAACACCTTTGAAACGGGTTTCAAATTCCTCTAAGAATCCTTTTGAAGGAGCCGTTTTGAGCATGCGTTGCAGTGCCTCAAATTTATCGTGATGAGACTTTGGCAGAAGGGCAATAGTGGCGCTCAATTTTTCATCGAGTTCCTCTTTCAGTTGCTGTACAGAAATGTTCTTTAAAGATTCTGCAAGGAGTTCTTTTGACTTCAACTCAAGATCAAAGGTCATGCGCTGTTTGACCTGCATGTTTTCTGTGCGCAATTTATTGGCCCGACGATAAAGGAACAAGAAAACAAAACTCATGATGAGTAAAGACAAGACCAAGATAAAACCAAAAAACAACTTGTGGTTTTCCTGTTTTTGAATCGCCAACCTCAACTGACTCTTTTCATTTTCTTGCTGTTCATAAGCCTGGGAAAGCTCCCACTGACTCAATAGACTAATTGAACGGTCTCCGAGGTAAGACTCTTTTTGCTTGTTGTATTTTCGATAAAATGCATTGGCTTCAGTAGTATTGCCGATGGCATCGTACATCTGGTAGCTGAGGCGATAAAAATCTGAGAGATAACTTGGTTCACCTAATTCAAAAAGCTTCGGCTTTAGCACTTCGAGTTCGCTCGCAAGTTGTTTATAGGACCCACGGTCATTATATAGCTCTGCCCTATTGAGCTGATTGATTACAACCCCAATACCAAGACCCATCTTTACACAAACTACATCTGACTGCGCCATCAAATCAAGTGCTTCATCAAAACGGCGCTCTCTCCTGCGCGCGTTGCCAAAATTGGCTAAAGTTTGTGCTTCGAGCAATTGCTGCTTTTCTTTTCGGGCATAACTCAAGGCACGTTCAAAGAGCTCTTCTGCGGCACGGTGGTTTTTTGTTTTAGAAAGACACACCGCCATATTATTGATCAAATCCATTGGAATATCATCTTGGCCATAAGAGTTGGCCGCTTTGATAGAAATCCTTGCCTTTTCTGTATAGTCAAACCTCAGGTACAACAAGGCCATATTGAGCTGAATAAGGCGCTTGTTTTTGACATCTGCTTCATCTGTATAGTTCAGTGCAGACTTGAAATGTATCAACGCATCTAAAAACTTAGATTGATGCATCGCAATACTCGCACGTTGAGTGAGGTAACAAATGCGCAACCACCTTGAAGGGTCGTCTTTGAGCGTTTGCCCGAGCGCATGCAAATGAAGAGACAAACTATCTTGATTTTGTATCAAATCATCGTAATAGGTCAAAACAGCATAAGCACTCGGCTTTACACCCCTCAGCTCCTCACTTTTTGCATAAGCAATTTTTGCAGAAATAACCGCGGTTAACTCATTGTAATTGGCGTAATAAAGCGCAGAAAGCAAATTTTTCAATCCTTCAACATCTCGGTATTCGAGCACCTGATTCTTGGCCACTAAATTCTTCCGGACCCAATTTTCAAAAACTTCTTTGTTGTCGTAATTGTGTACAAATAAATCTGCTAGCAAAGCCAATTGCTCTGCTTCCGAACTTTCCTTGAAATACCGATTGACCCGCGCTTCATCAAACGTCTTGGTATCAAACTTGAATTGGTTAGTGGGCGTATCCGAACAAGCACTAAGCAATAAGGTGCCAATCAAAAAAATCCAAATGCATAAATAACGACAACTCAATTTCATGAAGACCTGCTTATTTCTATCAAAAATAATCGTTTGTACTTCATTGTGCAAACCCCACCCCACCCGTATGCACAAACAACACACTTTTACAACTGCCATCCAAGCGAGGCAACTCTTCAGCCAAAGCAAAAAGTGCCTTACCCGTATAGACAGGCTCAATCGGGAATTGGCCGCTTAGATTGAAATCTTCGACGAAAGCGCGTAACTCGGGGGTGGATTTGGCGTATCCGCCGAAATGGTGTTGATCCAAGACCGTTACTTGCTCGAAAGGGAAAGTGAATGTGCTGGTGAGTGCATTTTGCTGAGCGAGATTGGCGCGTATTTTCATCTCTGCTAATGCGTCGAATCCTTTGAGGACAGGGACAACGTAGAGTTGGGTTTGGGGGCCAAGAGCGGAAAGAATGCCAAGACTGGTGGTGGTGGTGCCTTGGGCGATGAAAACGGCGTCGAAATGTTGGTTGTTGTTTTGAGCAAGTGCTTCGGTGTAGATTTGAGCACAGCCCCAGATGCCTTCGGGATTGGCGCCACCTTCGGGAATGTACCAAGATTTGGATGAGAGGTCTAGACCTGAAGTCAATTTTTGGATTTGATAGGTTGTTCTGGAAATAAATTTAAGCTGCATGCCGCGTTCTTGACATTTGTACAATATGGCATTGCTCGTTGGGTTCAATTCTTCTCCCCTGACCTTTCCAGTAATGGGGAAATGGAGGGCATTGGCAGCGGCAGCGCTCGCGAGCAGGTGGTTGGAATAGGCGCCGCCGAAGGTAATGAGTTGTTGGGCACCGGCGTTTTGGGCGGCACGCAGGTTGCCTTCGAGTTTGCGGAGTTTGTTACCGGAGATGTGTGTATCGATTAAATCGTCGCGTTTGACGAACAATTTGCAATTCTCGTTGTTAGCGTGGTGTAGTGAAAAGTGTTGCAACTCCGAGCGCTTTTTTAACTTTGCAAACCACAGCGACATATCAGGACTCATGAGCGAAGATTTTTCTGGATTTTCTAAAAAAAGTCACTTAAACGACGAAGATTATTATTTATCCGAAGAAGGTTATATTGTATTTACTGAAAAGTATCACCTGAAACGCGGTTATTGCTGTAAGAGCGGCTGCAAACACTGCCCCTATGGCTACGATCCCAAAACTGGACGCATCGCTGAATACCCTAAAAATTAATCTATTCCGAGTTCCGGAAAGCGGCCTTTGTATTGCTTGAGGATTTCCTTGATTTTTTGAATATCGCCGTCGGCATCGCCTGTTGGCCAAAATAAGCTGTGAAAACCGCCTGTTTTAGTGGCAAAATCGATGTAGGCAACGTAAATAGGTACATTGGCTTTCTGCGCCACGTAATAGAAGCCTTTTTTCCAATTTGGATTGTAGCTACGGGTGCCTTCTGGTGAGAAAACCATGTACATGGTTTCATTTTCTTCGAAATAGCGCACAGCGGTATCGGTAAGGTTGTTTTTCTTGCTGCGATCTACAGGAATACCACCAATTGCTTTTAAAAACCAGCCGAGCGGCCCCCAAAAAAGTTCTTTTTTCATGAGGTAGCGACCCTTGACGCCATATTGATAAAAAGCCAAGCGACCGAGTATAAAATCCCAGTTGGACGTATGCGGCCCTACAGCAATGACACATTTCTTGATGCCTTCTGGCGGCGTTGGATCAATTTTCCAACCAATGAGCCAAAAAATAAATTTTGCGACGAACTTCATGGCTTAAAGTTAAGCAATTCATCTTTCATCTATCTTTACAACATGAAGTTGCTCAAAGAACTTTTTTGGAGCTTAATGATTTTACTCGTTCTCTACACGAGTTATGTACTAGCTCCGTTCTTGGCACTCCCCCAAACCAAAACGGCGCAAGTCCCTGTTTTTCAAGACCAAGCCCTTTGTTTTTCGGTACTTCCTTTACAAGTCGTGCAAAGTTGGGTACTCGAACAGCAACTAGAGTCAAGGGATACAGAGGTCCAAGAAGCACTCAAGCAAATGTCCTTACAATTCAAAACGGAGCGCAACGCCACACTCGCCGATTTTCGTTTTGACCTCCATGGCGCGCTGGCTTATTACTTGCTCGAAGCGCCGCAACAACCGTTTTCCTGTATTTTTATTCCCGGCAGAGGTCAAAAAGAAGGCTGGCTCTCTGCACAATATTATGGCGTTGAAAAGGGTTTGTTTTTCTTTGTCGAACCACTTCGAGCAAAACAACGAGCCTATTTTGAACAAAGCCTTTTAAAAATGCGCTTTCAGTCCAAAAAGTTCGAAGCGCGCAAACACCATTTTGAACTCAAAGGACAGTCGTATTCCCTACTTTGGGAAGAACATGCTTTTTCCTTGATTTTACCTAACCAACAAAACAAGCCGCTTCGCCAACTGATTCCCAACGGATTTCACCTGAGCGCACCACTTGCCCTCAGTAACCTACCAAACTCACTACAATTTTTAGAAACCATTGAGGCCTGTTCTTTCAATTATTACGGCGCACAACTCAATGCCAAGCAAGAACTTTCTCTCGATTTTGAAGCACTGCTCACCTTTGACAACGACGCAAAGCGCAGCGCCTTTCTAGATGCCTGTAAAAACTCCCTGCCCGATTGGGATTGGGCTACAAATTTTGTAAGAGTCAATCATGCCGTGTACGCCTTGAAAAAAGAAGAAAAACACCAACTCTTCATTTGCAGCAAGCCAAAAAAACACATTCAAAACGGAAAAATCGCAAGCCGTTTCAGCAATTCACCCCTTGCTTGTTCCGGCAACCCAACGCTACTCACCAAACTAGACAACGCGGGCTGGGCAGCTGCCATACTCGAGCTTTTCCCAATTTACCGCGGCATCTCCGACTTTTCAGCGCGTACCGCAAACGTAAGCACCACCAACAACACCATTCGCTGGGAACTCAAAAAGGATTACTTTGCTGCGGGCGAATTCCTGAAATTACTCAGCACCACAATTGGGCAATAAAAAACCCCGCTGCGAACAACGGGGCGTTTTA
>JACCDQ011095660.1_pt1 | contig 16349 bp, 15 predicted proteins | sample 7446031 | NCBI WGS metagenome assembly JACCDQ01 (sample SAMN15323442, study PRJNA562643) | freshwater metagenome | isolation source: river surface water | place: USA:Blue River Watershed | collected 2017-08-17
GTATGCAGAAACGTCGTTTGCCTTGGTTTCGATGATTGGAAGTCCGGTCATTGATCCAGCACCCAATTCGTCGTTTAGCTTTGCGCAACGCTCGAGTAAACGTGAGTGTAGGTAGAACACGTCACCCGGGTAAGCCTCGCGCCCTGGTGGACGACGAAGAAGAAGTGACACTGCACGATAGGCTTCGGCCTGCTTTGATAGGTCATCGAAAATGATGAGTACGTGCTTGCCGCCGTACATCCAGTGCTGACCAATTGCCGAACCGGTGTAAGGAGCGAGGTACTTGAATCCAGCTGAGTCTGATGCTGGTGAAGCCACGATGGTGGTGTACTCCATTGCGCCGGCTGCCTCGAGAGCACCCTTCACTGCAGCAATGGTTGAACCCTTTTGACCGATAGCAACGTAGATGCAGCGAACCTGCTTCTTTACGTCGCCACTCTCCCAGTTAGCCTTCTGGTTGATGATGGTGTCGATCGCAATTGCGGTCTTACCGGTCTGACGGTCACCAATGATTAGCTGACGCTGTCCGCGGCCAACAGGGATCATGGCGTCGATTGCCTTGATACCGGTCTGAAGTGGCTCGTGTACTGACTTACGCGCCATAACGCCAGGCGCCTGTAGTTCCAGCGCACGACGTCCTTCGGCCTTGATGTCGCCAAGACCATCGATTGGGTTACCTAGCGGGTCGATTACTCGACCGAGGAACTTGTCACCAACCGGTACTGACAAAACTTCACCGGTGCGGTGAACTTCCATGCCTTCTTCGATGCCCTCGAAGTTACCGAGAACAACGGTACCGATCTCGCGCTCGTCGAGGTTAAGAGCTAGACCAAGAGTGCCATCGGCAAACTTGAGCAACTCGTTTGCCATCGCGCTAGGCAAGCCTTCAACGTGTGCGATACCGTCACCAGCATCGATCACGTGACCAACTTCAGCCTTTGAGGCCTTAGCAGGCTCGTAAGACTTAACGAAGTCTTTGAGCGCGTCGCGAATCTCGTTCGGGCTGATTTTTAGATCTGCCATCTCGTTCCTCTACTTCTCGGTTTTACCCGTTTGTTTTCGTCTCGCTTATGCGAGTTGAAGTTTTGCTGCATTTAGACGGTTGCTTAGGCTTCCGTCGATAACGTCTCCAGCGATCTGGATGCGAACTCCGCCGAGAATTGATTCGTCAATCTCAACGTTTAGCTTGAGACTCTGTCCGTAAGACTTAGCCAAACTCTTTTCTAGGCGAGCCAACTGCTTATCGCTAATTGGGCTTGCCACGGTGACCACTGCGACTAGACGCTCTGCGTAAGCAGAAACCTGCTTTGCGAAGATCTCTAGCACTCGCGAAACGCCACTCTTTTTGGCGCCGATTACCGCACGACGAACTAACAGCACAGCCTCCGGTGTCGACTTGCCCTTTAGCAGCGTGTCGACCAACTTGGCTTTTGCTTCGTCTCCGGCATTCTTATCTGCCAAAGCAAACTGCAAGTCGGAATCGTTGTCGATCGCCTGCTGGAAAGCAAACAAAGTTGACTCGAGTGAGTCAAGCTTCTTCGCCTTGTCGGCAATCGAAGCAACGGTGTGAACCGCGAGGGTCTCGAGCGCGGCGACAAGGTCGCTCGCCTTTGACCAACGAAGTACAACCAGCGCATTCAAATAGTCGAGTGAAGTCTTCGAAGCGTTCTTGCCAAATACTGACTTGATCACTTCGGCCTTCGCATTGCTCTCGGTGGAAGGGTCCGAGAGGATGCCGCGTAGTTGTGACGATGACGCAAGGATTGCGCCGATGCCAAACAGTTCTTCCGCGAACTTGATATCAGCCTTAGCGAGCAACGGCTTCAATGCCGATTGCGCTTTAGCTAGCGATGCTCTGGTTGCACTTGCCATGGTTACTTCTTCTTGCTCTCTTCTGCCTCTAGCTCAGCCAAGAACTGGTCGACAACATTTGCTGCGACCTTGTCGTTCTTTAGGCTTTCGCCGACAACACTTGAAGCCAAATCGATAGCCAGTGAACCGACTTCGGCACGAAGAGAAACGAGTGCCGCCTGGCGCTCAGCTTCGATTTGTGCCTTAGCGGTTGCTGTGATGCGTGCAGCTTCAGCAGCAGCCTGTTCCTTGAGTTTGGCAAGAATCTCTGCGCCTTCGGCACGAGCGGTCTCGCGAATCTTGGCGGCTTCTGCTCGCGCAGCTGCCTGCTCGGCTTCGATGTTCGCAGTCTTAGCAGCAGCCTCGGCCTGAGCCTTCTCGGCTGCCTCGAGGCGACCCTCGATTGCTTCGGTACGCGCATCTAGGTTCTTCTTGAAGTTCGGAAGTACTCGGAACCAGAAGAATGCCAGCAGGATTGCAAAGACCACCGATGACCAGAGCAGATCGTACGACGCAGGTAGCAGTGGGTTCGGCGCAGCCTCACCCTCGGCAGCGGCGCCAAGAATCCTTAGAATCATCTGTTTTTGACCTGACTAATTAAGCGAAGATGAATGGGGTCGCAAGACCGATAAGCGCAAGTGCCTCGGTAAACGCGATACCAAGCCACATGGTTACCTGCAGACGAGCTGCTAGTTCAGGCTGGCGTGCGATTGATTCGATGGTCTTTGAAACTACTAGACCTACACCGATACCAGGACCTACTGCTGCTAGGCCGTAACCGACTACAGCCAAGTTGCCCGATAGTGCAGCGATGTTTGATACGTCCACTTGTTATTTCCTTCCGTGGTTTAGAACTAACGGTTGTTAGTTCTTAGTGCTCGTCTGACAAGGCCAACTGAATGTAGACCGTGGTCAGCAGAGTAAATACATAGGCCTGCAGGAACGCCACCAGGATCTCAAAGAGAGTGAAAGCGAAGCCGAACAGGAAGGTACCCGCTCCAAACGCTTTGAAGGCACCTTCGGCGTTGAAGAGGAAGAACTGGGTTGCCGAGAAACAGAGCACTAGCAACAGGTGGCCGGCAATCATGTTCATGGTCAAACGCAAAGCCAGGGTAACCGGGCGAAGAATAAAGGTGGAAAGCAACTCAATCGGAGTTACTAGCACGTAGAACGCCTTTGGCACTCCGGCTGGGAAAAGGGCTGAGGTGAAGAAGTGGCCGCCGTGTTTTTTGACTCCCGCGTAAATGAAGGTCACGTAGGCAGCTGCAGCCAACACAATTGGCAGACCAATTACTGAAGTACCGGCGATATTCAAACCAGGAATAATTCCGGTGATGTTCATGCCGAGCACGATGAAGAAAATTGTGGTCAGTAGCGGAAGGAAGCGGTCACCGTCTTTCTCGCCAAGCTGATCGTGAGCGATTGACTTGCGCACGAAGTTGAGTGAGATTTCACCCATCAACTGGAAGCGCGATGGAACCAGGCTTCCGGTCTTGTAAGACTTCTTGAATTTGCTTGACCAAAGCCAGAACACGACAACCAAAAGTGTCATGACAAGTAGACGAATCAGCATGATTCGGTTCAAAGCAAATGGGGTGCCCTCGAAAGCTACGATCTCTGGATAGAACTCCATGATCGATGGAGCGTGAAAACCGCTGCCCGACTCTTCAGAGCTGGCTGCATAAGGAAGCAGGTTCACGAGTTTAGCTAACAGCGCAGGCTCCTGTGTCGGGGCGAGTCAAGAAACACTCGCGGCGATTGGGGTATTTCGGTAATTCTAACAGCATGAAACCAGGTGAAATTCCGGTTTCCCGCCCTGAGCGAGATGAATTTTGAACTATTTTTCGTAGGTCGGAATTCGGGTCTTCATGACCACAATCGCATCCAGCACCAGGCTCCCGATTACCGAAACGACGACGCAAATGAAGAGGATCGGACCCACGATAAATGCCGCCCCCTTGAGCAGCAGAACCAGGCCGATAAATAGCAGGAGTTTGGCAATCCATCCACCGAGAACCACTCCGAAGAAACCGCCGAGCGATAGCTTTCCGCCCAGCCAGACGCTCAGCGCGGTCATAGAGACGAATACCAGTGCCATGGCAGCTCCGATGAGAGCGCTGACCAGGCCGGCAACCGAGGCCACGAAGAATCCGAGTACTCCCCCGAGTAACGCAATCGCGGCAATCAAGAGACTGCCCTGCTTGAGGATTCGAGTGAATAGTTGCTCGCTGGCATTAGGCATGCTGCTTCTCCTTTATTCGCTTTCGGACGAGTGGCCAAACCGTGTACAGAGTCGCCAAAATTATTCCGACCAGATCGAAGGCCAGGATTGCTCCCCAGGGCCAGAAGAAAAAGAGCAGACAGCTCACCGAAATCAAAGCGGTCCAGATGTAAAAGACCAAAACCGAACCGACGTGCCCGTGACCGAGATCCTGTAGTCGGTGGTGCAGGTGCTGACGGTCGGCGGCAAAGGGTGATTTGCCGGCGCGAAGTCGTCGAAGCACCGCGAGCGAAAAATCCAACAGCGGCAGGATCAAAATAGCTAGCGGAAGAATCAGCGGGATAAACGCAGGAAGTAAATCGTCCTGGCCTACCATGTGCGGATCGATCTGGCCCGTTACGGTCAACGCTGATGTTGCCATGAGTAATCCAAGCAGCATTGCACCCGAGTCACCCATGAAAATTTTCGCCGGACGCCAATTGTGCGGCAAGAATCCGATACACATACCAATCACAATTGCCGAGATGAGACTCGCACTGTTGAAGTAGTTGGTTGGTGAAGTCTTTTGGGCGAGCAGATATGTATAGCCGAAGAATGTAAGAGTGCCAATGAGTGCCACTCCACTGACCAAACCATCGAGCCCATCGATGAAGTTAACCGCGTTCATTACCAACACGGTGAGAAAAACTGTGGCGACCAGTGATGTGCCAAAACTGCCAATAGTCAAACCACCAATTGGTAGCGAAACAATCTGCACCCCCTGCCAGGCCAGAATGCCGGCAACTACAAATTGCCCTGCGAGTTTGAGAGTCCAGTCCAGGTCGTAGAGGTCATCCAGGAAGCCAATCAGGGTGATGATTGCTGCCGCAGCTACTATCGCCGCGATGTGGATTGGATCCGCAAACACACTGCGAAACCAACCGAATAGCCCGGCCGAACCCATCGCGGCCAGAAAGCCGATAAACATTGCCACTCCACCAAGGCGCGGAGTCGGCTTGGTGTGTACATCACGAGCGCGAATCTGCGGATAGAGCTTGTATTTGTGGCTCACCTTGAGTGTGGCCCACGTCGCTAGATAGGTAACGACCGCGGCAATCAGCGCAATCAGTACGTATGCGCGCATTACTTATCGTCTGCCAGCAAGTCGCCGACGATTGATTTGATTTGCGACTTCTTCAACGCACCGAGTCGAACGATTCTTACCTTGCCCTCGGTAACTATTACGCCATCAACGATTTCTTCAGTGAGTCCAGTCATGTCGAGAATCGTGGATGCCTCACCCTTTGGAGAGTTGCCTGCGTCGAGGTAAACCTTTACGCTGTCACCCAAATAATCGAGTGCTTGCTGGCAAGTTGTAGCGGCTGGCTCGCCAGTTAGATTTGCACTCGATACGGCAAGTGGGCCAGTCTCAGCAAGCAGCGCCAATGCAATTTTGTGATCCGGCATTCGCAGCGCGACTGTACCTTTGGTTTCACCAAGCTCCCAGGTGAGTGCCGGTTGTGCTTTGAATATCATGGTCAGCGCACCTGGCCAAAAAGTTTCTGCCAACTTGCGCGCAATGTTTGGCACAAAGTCGGCCAATGCGTTCAGAGTGTCGAGGTTTCCGATCAATACCGGAGGTGGTGATTGCGCTGTGCGACCCTTTGCATCCAGTAGGGCTTGCACACCCGATGGAGAAAAAGCATCCGCGGCGATTCCGTAAACGGTATCGGTTGGGAGAACCACAAGTTCATTGCGCTGGAGAGCGACTTTAGCCAGTCGCATTCCAGTAAGTAATTCGGTGTCGATCGAGCAGTCAAATACTTTTTGCATTCACTGCCTTTCTCGCTAACGAATTGCGGTAACCGAGCGATTTCGTCCGGTCAAATCCTGATGCGCAGTCACCTGCTGCCACCCATCTGCCAATAGTAATTCACACACCTGCGCAGACTGGGTGTCTGCGTGCTCAATCACCAGCAAGCCACCCTCGCGCAGCAAGCGCTTGGCCGTGGCCGATACCTGGCAAATGACGTCCAGGCCATCCGCACCACCGTATAGGGCAAGGCTCGGATCGAACAGGTGGACCTCTGGGTCAATTGGGACCATATCGGCCGGAATGTATGGCGGATTGGAAACCACGACAGTCACCGCTCCATTGAGTGCATTGAATACATCGGCAAGATCGCCAAGCACCAGTTCCGCGCCAGGATACTTGGCGAAGTTCTTTTGGGTGAAGGCAAAAGCATCTGGGGATTTCTCAACGGCAAAAACCCTAGCCGCTGGAACCTCGGTGTGCATCGCAAGTGCAATGGCACCACTGCCGGTACCGAGATCAACGGCTATTGGTTCCGCAATTCCGCTGGCCTGCAAGAAATCAATTGCCAGTTGAACCACAGACTCGGTTTCCGGGCGAGGCACGAAAACTCCGCGGCCGACATTCAATTCAAGTCGTCGGAAATATGCCACTCCGGTCAGATGCTGCAGTGGCTCGCGAGCAAAGCGGCGACCAAATAGGTCATTGAGTTGTTTAAGTTTTTCTTCATCGATGGAAGAGTCTGCAATCATGGCGCTCTGCACCTGACCGCGAGAAAGGTTGAGCACGTGGCCGACTAGCAGCTCGACATCAACCTGAGGATTTTCGATTCCGGCACCGGCTAGTTTTTCAACCGCGTGGGCCACGACTTCACGAAGAAGCATTAGTTACTTCTCAGCACCAAGCGCAGCTAAGCGAGCCTCTTCATCCATCTGAATGGCAGACTGAATAACCGGCTCAAGTGCGCCATCCATCACCTGATCCAAGTTGTATGACTTATAACCGGTGCGGTGATCAGCGATACGGTTTTCCGGGAAGTTATAGGTGCGAATTCGCTCACTTCGGTCAACCGACTTCACCTGAGACTTACGAGCCGCAGATTGTTCCGCCTCTAGCGCTTCCTGCTGCGCGGCAAGGATACGAGCACGAAGCACTCGCATTGCTGCTTCACGGTTTTGCAGCTGAGACTTTTCGTTCTGCATCGAAACCACGATGCCGGTAGGCAAGTGAGTAATTCGAACTGCGGAGTCTGTGGTGTTAACCGACTGACCACCCGGACCAGATGAGCGATAGACATCGATACGGATGTCGTTTTGGCTAATCTCAACCTCTTCAGGTTCGTCTACTTCAGGGAAAACCAATACGCCCGCAGCCGAGGTGTGAATGCGGCCCTGAGTTTCGGTCACCGGCACGCGCTGCACACGGTGCACGCCACCTTCGTACTTCAGGTGCGCAAATACGCCCTGAGCAGGATCGGTGGTGTTCGACTTGATGGCCACCTGGACATCCTTGACCCCCCCGAGGTCTGACTCGTTCTTGTCTAGGATTTCGGTCTTCCAGCCCTTTGAGTTGGCGTACTGGATGTACATGCGAAGTAGATCGGCCGCGAACAGAGCAGACTCTGCTCCGCCTTCACCCGCCTTGATTTCCATGATGACATCGCGCCCGTCGTCTGGGTCGCGAGGAATAAGTAGTCGACGAAGTCGCTCGCGCGATTCGATTAACTTGGCTTCATTGCTTGTGACTTCCTCGGCGAAGGCCTCGTCTTCCTTGGCAAGCTCCTTAGCGGCTGCCAGGTCCTCGGTGATCTGAAGCACCGAGTTGTAGGCGGCCACGATGGTGCTCAATTCCGCGTAGCGGCGATTGAGTTTCTTTGCCAAAGCAGGGTTAGCGTGCACGCTTGAATCAGAAAGTTTTTCCTGAAGTTCAGCGTGCTCCGCTAACAGAGCCTGTACCGAGTCGAGCAATTAATTACTCGCTGTCTGAACCAGATGGAACTGGCATCGACTTCTGCACCTGCATCAGGAACTCAACGTTGCTTGAAGTTTCCTTCAAACGGTTAAGCACCAACTCGAGCGACTGCTGCTGCTCGAGTCCGGCAAGTGCACGACGAAGCTTCCAGATGACCTTGGTCTCGTCTGGGCCCATCAACATTTCTTCGCGACGGGTACCAGACGCGTTGACGTCTACCGCTGGGAAGATGCGCTTGTCCGCGAGTGCACGAGACAAACGAAGCTCCATGTTTCCAGTTCCCTTGAATTCTTCGAAGATGATTTCGTCCATCTTTGAACCGGTCTCAACCAGAGCGGTAGCAAGAATGGTTAGCGATCCGCCGTTTTCGATGTTACGTGCGGCACCGAAGAAACGCTTTGGTGGGTAAAGTGCGGCTGAATCCACACCACCGGACAAGATACGACCAGAAGCTGGAGCGCTTAGGTTGTAGGCGCGACCAAGACGGGTGATCGAGTCGAGAAGCACGACCACGTCGTGACCAAGCTCAACCAAACGCTTTGCGCGCTCGATTGCCAACTCGGCAACGGTGGTGTGATCCTCGGCAGGGCGGTCGAAGGTAGAAGCAATAACTTCACCCTTCACAGTGCGCTGCATGTCGGTAACTTCTTCCGGACGCTCATCAACCAAGACCACCATCATGTGAACTTCTGGGTTGTTGGTGGTGATTGCGTTTGCAATCGCCTGAAGCACGAGAGTCTTACCGGCCTTAGGTGGAGAAACAATTAGTCCACGCTGACCCTTACCGATTGGTGAAACCAAGTCGATGATGCGAGTGCTGAGCTTGTTCGACTCAGTCTCAAGGCGCAGGCGCTCCTGAGGGTACAGCGGAGTGAGCTTGCCGAATTCGACGCGAGCGCCAGCTTCTTCAAGAGTCTGTCCGTTTACTGAGTCGACGCGAACAATCGCGTTGAACTTCTGACGGCCCTGGCCCTCGCCTTCCTTAGGCTGACGGATTGCGCCAACCACGGCATCACCCTTGCGCAGGTTGTACTTCTTTACCTGACCGAGTGAAACGTAAACGTCGTTGTTGCCCGGCAAGTAACCGCTGGTGCGAACGAATGCATAGTTGTCTAGAACATCGAGAATTCCAGCAACCGGCACCAAGATGTCGTCCGGTGAGATCTCCGGCTCAATTTCATCGCGGTCGTTGTTGTTGCGGTTGTTGTTGTTTCCACGACGGTCGCGGAAGCGATCGCGGTTACGGTTACGGTTGCGGTTGTTGTTGCCGCGACGCTCGTCGTTGAAGTCACGCTCGTTGCGTGAGTCATTTCCGCGAGTCTCGTTGTCTTTGTTAGCAGACTCTTTCTTCTCTGATTTCTCAGCAGGAGCGTCGGTCTTCTCGGCGGCTGCGCCATCCTGTGAAGCGCCACCCTGGTTTGAACCAGCGCGACGGTTGCGGGTGTTGCGACGTGGTTCAGACGAGCCGGTGTCGGTTGAAGTTTCTGTTGATTCTGCAGACTTAGCCTCAGCCGCTGGGCGACGAGTTCTCTTTACTGCTGTGGTTTCCTGGATTTCATCCATGATTGATTACTCTTTCTAGATTTCGCGGCATCGGTAGTCGAGGACGGTCGTGCGCGTTCGCAGATTGCGATTTAGGGATACACCTGAAGCTCTCTGATTGAGGCTTATTTAGTGGTGCGTTACTACTGTAGCACCCTTGAAGTCCACTGCGAGTAGCAATGCTCGCCACTGTGGATACTTTTCGGCTGCCAACTTGGCCGCAGCCAGGCGTTCGGCTGGGTCGCTGGCCAGAACCAAGACCGACGGTCCGGCGCCAGAAACCACAGCAGCATGCCCGTTTTCGCGCATTAGCTGGACCAAGGCATTGGTCTCCGGCATGGCCTCGGCTCGGTAGTCCTGGTGCAGGCGGTCTTCCGTAGCGGCCAATAGCAGCTCTGGGCTCTGGGTCAGAGCGGCAACTAGAAGTGCAGATCGTGAGACATTGAATACTGCGTCTTCGTGTGGCACAGATTCAGGTTGAAGTGAACGTGCCTTCGCGGTGGACATTGTGTGCGACGGAACCAGCTCGAGTGGGGAGACACCGCGGTGCACGAAAAGCTTCTTGTTGTGTGGCCCGCTCTCGTCTTCCCAGGCGATGTTGAGTCCACCGAAGAGTGCTGGCGCGACGTTGTCGGGGTGTCCCTCGAGTTCGGTTGCTAGTTCAAGAAGGTCACTGTTTGACATTTTCACGATGCCCTCGAGAAGCCCCTTGGCTGCGATGATGCCGGAGACCACTGCTGCACCGGAAGATCCCATTCCACGACCGTGCGGAATGATGTTGTGCGCCTTGATGCGAAGTCCAGGCATCTTTTGTCCGAAGTGATTGAAGGTGTGCTGAATACACTTGACCACTAGGTTGTTTTCGTCGGCAGGCACTTCGCCTGCGCCTTCGCCGTGCACCTCAACGATTACGTTGTTCTCGGCGACAGCTTCGACTTCGAGCTCGTCGTAATAAGCGAGCGCCATTCCAAGCGTGTCAAAGCCCGGGCCGAGGTTTGCCGAAGTGGCAGGTACTCGAACCGAAACTTTTCTACCGACGATTGACATGCTTAAGCGAGTCCCAAACTCTCGGCAACTTCAGCTGCGTTGTTGTTGACTACGGTCGGCTGGATGTCGCCGCCGTTTTCATCCTTGAGTGCCCAACCAGCATCCTTCAGACCGTGACCGGTAACGGTCACCACGATGGTCTTGCCAGCAGCATCGCCGCCCTGCTGCGAGGTCTTGTAAAGACCAGCAGCGCCGGTGGCCGATGATGGCTCGACGAATACGCCAACTTCGTTTGAAAGGAAGCGGTGCATCCAAAGAATTTCCTTGTCGCTAACCGCGCCGAAACGACCGCGGCTGCACTCCATTGCCGACTGAGCAAGGTCCCAAGAAGCTGGGTTTCCGATGCGGATCGCGGTAGCGATGGTCTCCGGATTCTTGACCGGCGAACCCTGCACAAATGGTGCAGAGCCTTCAGCCTGGAAGCCCCACATCTGTGGCACTTCCTTGATGCGGCCTTCGTTGAAGTCCTCCAGGTAACCCTTGAAGTAAGCAGAGTAGTTACCGGCGTTGCCGACCGGAAGCACGTGTAGATCTGGAGCAAAACCGAGTGCGTCAACAACTTCGAATGCTCCGGTCTTCTGACCTTCGATGCGATCTGGGTTGACCGAGTTAACTAGGTGAACCGCGTAGTGTGCAGCAAGTTCACGAGCGAGATCCAAGCAATCATCGAAATTACCGCGCACCTGCAAAATTTGTGATTTGTGTGCGACCGCCTGAGACAACTTGCCGAGCGCAATCTTGCCTTCAGGAATTAGCACAACCGACTGAATGCCGGCGGCTGCTGCATACGCAGCTGCAGAGGCAGAGGTGTTTCCGGTTGATGCACAGATGACGGCCTTTGCGCCGTGACCGATTGCCTTCGAGACTGCCATGGTCATACCGCGGTCCTTGAAGGAACCGGTTGGGTTCATACCCTCAACCTTGAGCATCACACGCTCGGCACCAACCAACTTGGCAAGCGCAGGAGCTTCGACTAGCGGAGTGCCACCCTCACCAAGCGTGATGATTGGGTTGTCTGCGCTGATGTCAAGACGATCGATGTATTCACGGATGACTCCGCGCCACTGGTGTGCCATTAGATTCCTTCTACTCGGATGACTGAAGTAATTGATTCGACAGAATCGCTTGCGGCGAGTGCTGCGACAACTTTTTGCAACTCTGCATCGGTGGCTTCGTGTGTACCGATTTCGATCATGGCTGCTTTACGACCAACCACCGGCACCTGCTCAACGAACTCGATTGACACGTTGTTGGCAGCAAATAGGTTTGCCACCTGCGCGAGAACACCCGGCTGGTCGGTCGCCTCGAGGGTGATCTGGTAGCGAGTGTGAATGCGGTCAATCGGAAGGATAGGAAGGTTGGCGTGCACCGAGTCTGCAAGCCCAGGCCCACCGGCCACGTGGCGCTTAGCCGCGCTGACTAGGTCGCCCAGTACGGCACTCGCAGTCTGAGTACCACCGGCGCCGGCACCGTAGAACATCAGCTGACCAGCAGCCTCCGCCTCGACGAACACCGCGTTGAACGCGCCGTGCACCGAACCGAGCGGATGGGTGCGCGGAATCAGAGTCGGGTAGACGCGAACCGAGACACCCTCTTCCCCGTGCTTGTCTGCCGAAAGACGCTCTGCAATTGCGAGCAACTTAATTACGTAGCCGTCGCGCTGCGCCGCTTTGATCTGCTCTGGGGTGACCTTGGTCATTCCTTCGCGATAAACCTTCTCGATTGGCACCTCGGTGTGGAACGCGAGGTAGGCAAGAATCGCAGCCTTCTGTGCTGCGTCGTAACCTTCGACGTCAAGAGTCGGGTCGGCTTCGAGGTAACCCAGCTTGGTCGCTTCTTCCATTGCTTCTTCAAGCGAAATACCTGCGGTGTCCATGCGGTCGAGAATGTAGTTGGTCGATCCGTTGACGATGCCCATCACGCGAGTGACCTTGTCGCCGGCGAGTGATTCGCGAAGCGGACGAATAATAGGAATCGCCGCTGCAACTGCTGCCTCAAAGTAAAGCTGCGCGCCAACCTGTTCCGCGGTGTCGAACAATTCGGTTCCGTGAGTTGCAAGCAAAGCTTTGTTTGCGGTTATGACATCGCTGCCAGAATTTAGCGCCTGCAAAATATAGGTGCGAGCCGGCTCGATTCCACCCATAACTTCGATGACGATGTCTGCAGAAAGAATTAGTGCCTCAGCATCGGTGGTCAGCAATTCGACTGGCACGCCATCGGCACGCTTCGAATTGAGATCACGAACTGCGATTCCGACGAGTTCGAGCTCGGCACCGACTCGTGCGGCAAGTTCGGCTTTGTTCTCGAGTAGCAAGCGAGCGACCTGAGCACCGACCGAGCCAGCCCCCAGAAGCGCTACGCGCAGCGGACGATATTCGTTCATTACTCTTCCTTAGTCGCTTGGTAGCGGATGTCTCTGGTAAACAAGTCTGCCTCGGTTTCGGCCCTAATGAGAAGTCTGGCCTCTCCCGCGCGAACCGCGGCGACGGCAGGCTTGGTCAAGAAGTTGTAGTTATTCGACATCGAATAGCAGTAGGCACCGGTCGCGGCCACTGCCACGAGGTCGCTAGGAGCGATGTCGGCCGGTAGATAGTCCTGGCGAACCACAATGTCGCCGCTCTCGCAGTGCTTACCGACCACGCGGGATAGTGCAGGCTCGGCGTTGGTCGAGCGAGAAGCCAAAATGGCGTGGTACTCCGCTTGATAAAGAGCGGTGCGCATGTTGTCGCTCATTCCACCATCGACAGAGACATACTTACGAGTCGCGTCGGCCTCGGAAACCTGAACATCTTTGATGGTGCCGACGGTATAAAGAGTGACTCCAGGGTTACCCGCAATCACACGACCCGGCTCGAAAGCCAAAACCGGCACCTTGACGCCGTGCTTGTGGCATTCGACCTTCACCGCAACCGCAAGCGCCTCTGCAAATTCGTGAATGTCTGGTGCGTCGTCGGCTGGCTTGTAGTTAATGCCGAAACCACCGCCGAGGTTGAGCTCAGCGATTTCGCCATCCTTGGAAAGTTCGGCGTGAAGTTTGATTAGTCGCTTGACCGACTCGACGAATCCTTCTTTGGCGTGAATCTGTGAACCGATGTGTGAGTGCAAGCCGATGAACTCAAGGTGCGAGTGCGAACGAATTTTTGCAACAAGTGAAATTGCATCGGCAATAGAGACACCGAACTTTTGATCTTCGCGAGCGGTCGCCAGGAAGTCGTGTGTGTTGGCATGTACGCCGATGTTCACACGCAAGCGAACCTTCTGAATCTTGTCCTGCGCTGTTGCCGCTGCGGCGATTCGCTCAATCTCAATTTCACTGTCGATGACAATCGCACCGACTCCAACCGAAACCGCACGTGCAATTTCGCGAGTCGACTTGTTGTTGCCGTGCACTCCGATACGCGAGGCTTCGATTCCACCAGCGAGCGCGGCAGCGAGCTCTCCACCGCTTGCTACATCGATGTTCAAACCAAGTTCGTTGATCCACGAAGCGATTTCTGTCGAAAGGAATGCCTTACTCGCGTAGTAAACCTTCGCCTCGGTGCCAATCGACTTTGCCACACCTTGGAGAGCAGTCTTTACGGCAACCGCGCGGGCACGGAAGTCATCTTCATCGATTACATACAGTGGTGTGCCGAACTGTGCTGCGAGTTCGCGCACGCTCACACCGGCGATCGCGCATTCACCCGTGGCCTGGCGCTCGAAGTGGCGCGGCCACACGCGAGAGTCAAGCGCGTTTACGTCGCTCGGTTCTTCGAGCCAGTCGGCTGCAAGTGGGTTAGACATCGGTTACATCCTCTCCGGGGCTGAGACGCCGAGAAGCTTCAATCCATTGCGCAGCACGATTCCCGCGGCATTGTTCAACCAGAGGCGAGTGCGGTGCACCGGCTCCACTTCCCCACCGGAAAGCGGAGTCACGCGGCAGTTGTCGTACCAGCGGTGGTAGCTACCGGCTACTTCTTCTAGGTATCGAGCCACGCGGTGCGGCTCGCGGAATTCCGCGGCCTGGGCCACCACTCGAGGAAGTTCGCTCAACTTGGCTAGCAGTTCGCTCTCAGATGCGTGAGTCAGCAGACTCGGGTCAAATGAACTTCTGTCGACGCCGAGAGAAGCCGCGTTGTTCTCCACCTGCTTGGTTCGGGCCTGTGCGTACTGCACATAGAAAACCGGATTGTCGTTGGTCTTCTTCTGCAAGATTTCCAAATCTATATCCAAAGACGAGTTGATCGAAGAGCGACTCAATGCGTAACGTGCCGCATCCACACCAACGTAGCCGACCAGGTCTTCCATCGTGACGACTGTTCCGGCACGCTTCGACATGCGAACCGGTTGGCCATCTTTTACCAGGTTGACCATCTGGCCAATCAAGATTTCAAGGTTCTTGCCAGGCTCATCGCCGAAGGCCGCGCACATTGCCATCATGCGCGGTACGTAGCCGTGGTGGTCGGCACCCAACATGTAGATGCACTGATCGAATCCGCGCTCGCGCTTGTCGAGGTAGTAGGCCAGGTCGCCAGCAATGTATGCGGCGTCGCCATCTGATTTGATGATTACGCGATCGCGATCGTCGCCGAAAGTTGACGAACGCAACCAAGTTGCACCGTCTTCTTCAAAGATGTGACCGAGTGAACGCAGACGGTCGATTGCCTTCTGCACAGCACCGGACTCGTAGAGAGAGTTTTCGTGGAAGTAAACATCGAAGTCGACACCGAAGTCGTGGAGTGACTCCCGAATTTCTTGGAACATCAACTCCACGCCGGCCGCACGGAATTTTTCTTGAGCCTCTTCGTCGGATAACGCCAAAATGTCTTCTGCCGTTTCGGCGAGCACGCGCTCGGCAATCTCGTTGATGTAATCACCGGCGTAACCGTCCTCAGGAGTCTCAAGACCGCGAGCGCGGGCTAAAAGCGAGCGAGCGAAGCGATCGATTTGAGCACCGTGGTCGTTGAAGTAGTACTCGCGAGTTACCGCAGCACCCTGGGCCTCAAACACTCGAGCAAGTGCGTCGCCGACCGCAGCCCAGCGGGTACCGCCGAGGTGGATTGGGCCGGTTGGGTTGGCCGAGACGAACTCCAGGTTGAGCTTGACCCCGGCCAAATCTGAGCCCCGGCCATAAGCTTCGCCAGCTTCAACGATGGCCTTAGCCAATTCGCCGGCCGCGGCCGCGCTCAGTGTGATGTTGATAAAACCAGGTCCGGCGATGTCAACCTTGGCGACACCTGACTCGTTGGTTAGTTCTTCAGCCAGTAACTCGGCAAAATCGCGCGGCTTCATACCGAACTTGCCGGCCATCTGCATAGCCACGTTGGTGGCCCAATCCCCGTGTTCACGGTTCTTCGGGCGTTCGACGACCACCTCGGCCGGAAGCTCTAGAGCAGGTAGGCGACCCTCAGCCTGAAGCATCGCAACGATGCGCAGGATGGCGGCAGATAGATCTGCAGGGGTCACGGCAAATTCCTTTAAAAAAAGAGGCCTGTCAATAGGGCCTCAAACGCTGAAGATTTACCTCAATCATACGAGAAAGCGGCTGGTCAGCCCTAAGCCAACCAGCCGCTTGCCCTGAAAATACGGCTTATTTCACAGCACCCGCGGTGAGTCCGCGGACGAAGTAACGCTGAAGTGAGAAGAACACGATCAGCGGCACAATCAGCGCGATGAACGAACCGGCAGCTACTGTCTGCCATCCGTCACCGTACTGACCCAATAGTCGCAGCAACTTGTAGGTCATCACGGCTTTTTGCTCGCCCACGAATACGAAGGCAATCAAATAGTCGTTCCAGACCCACAGGAACTGGAAGATTGCAAATGACGCAATCGAAGGGATCGACATCGGGAGCACGAGCTTCCAGAAGATTTGGTAGTAACTTGCGCCATCGATACGGGCGGCTTCAATCAAAGATACCGGAAGGGTCATCATGAAGTTTCGCA